>Ga0070741_10005628_pt1 | contig 27618 bp, 32 predicted proteins | sample Coa_R1_4_FD_66440 | JGI IMG/M metagenome (GOLD analysis project Ga0070741, IMG submission 66440) | Surface soil microbial communities from Centralia Pennsylvania, which are recovering from an underground coalmine fire - Coalmine... | ecosystem: Environmental > Terrestrial > Soil > Unclassified ...
TGCCGAAAGGCTCGCGGCTGGTCGAGGGCGCGTGGTGGCGGCCGGATTACAGCGGCCCGCCGCTGGTGTCGTTCGAGAAGCGGATCGCCGACGGCCTCGGCCTCAAGCTCGGCGACGAGGTGACCGTCAACGTGCTCGGCCGCGACATCACCGCCCGCATCGCCAATATGCGGCTGGTCGACTGGCAGAGCCTGAGCATCAATTTCGTCATGGTGTTCTCGCCCAACGCCTTTCGCGGCGCGCCGCATTCGCGGCTTGCGACGCTGACCTATCCGAACGGCGGCGATGCCGGGCAGGAGGGCAAATTGGTCGCGGCCGCCGCCAAGAGCTTTCCGATGGTGACGACGCTGCGCGTCAAGGATGCGCTCGAGGCCATCGGATCGGTGGTCGCCAACCTGGTGCTGGCGGTCGACGGCGCCAGCGCCGTCACCCTCATCGCCGCGGCGCTGGTGCTGGGCGGGGCGCTGGCCGCCGGCCACCGCCATCGCGTCTACGACGCCGTCATCCTCAAGACGCTGGGGGCGACGCGGGCGCGGCTGATCGGCGCCTACGCCATCGAGTACCTGCTGCTCGGCGCGGCCACCGCGCTGTTCGGCGTCTTGAGCGGCTCGCTCGCCGGCTGGCTGATCGTCGCCGACCTCATGCATCTGCGCTTCGAATGGCTGGCGCTGCCCGCCCTGGCCGCTGCCGCCGGCGCGGTTGCGGTTACGGTTGCCCTCGGCCTTGCCGGCACCTTCCGCGCGCTTGGGCAAAAACCGGCCCCGGTATTGAGAAACCTCTAGTTTTCGAGGCTATTTTGGCGCCGACCTAGGCCCAATTACCTAGGCTGCCATCGCCCGGTCATTAACGATCGGCAATAGGGCCGGTCATCATCGGGCCATATCTGGCGCCCAGCCTCCGCACACACTAGATTCCCCGCACCAACTCCCAGGGGGACAAGAGAGGTAACTTCGATGTCGGACTTTGACCGCAACTACGCAGCCCGCGCCGGCTTCGGCGCCCGCGCTGCCGCGATCGATGCAGGCCTGCGCGCCTACATGATCCGGGTCTACAACTACATGGCCGCCGGCGTCGCGCTCACCGGCGTGGTGGCCTGGCTCACCTATAACGCCGCGGTCGTCACCGACGCGGCCGGCCACATCACCGCGTTGACGCCGTTCGGCCATGCGATCTTCAGCGGACCGCTGGCGATCGTGCTGTTCCTCGGCACCCTCGGCATCGTCTTCTTCATGAGCTTCCGCATCTCCAGCCTACAGCCGTCGACCGCGCTCGGGTTGTTCATGGTCTATGCCGGACTGCTCGGCCTGATGCTGTCGTCGGTGTTCCTGGCCTATACCGGCGCCTCGATCACCCGCACCTTCTTCATCTCGGCGGCGTCGTTCGGCGCCTTGAGCCTCTACGGCTATTCGACCCAGCGCGATCTGTCGCCGATCGGCTCGTTCCTGGTGATGGGCCTGTTCGGGCTGATCCTCGCCATGATCGTCAACATCTTCCTCAAGAGCACCGGGCTCGACTTCGCCATTTCGGTCATCGGCGTGCTGATCTTCGCCGGGCTGACGGCCTGGGACACCCAGCGCATCAAGGAGATGTATGACGTCAGCGACGACGGCACCATCGCCGGACGCAAGGCGGTGATGGGCGCGCTCGCGCTCTATCTCGACTTCATCAACCTGTTCCTGTTCCTGCTGCGCTTCATGGGCGATCGGCGCTAACGCGCCGGCGCGGCGACCGCCGCCAAGCGCCAGCACAGAAACCAGCAAACGCCCCGGCCTAGTTGCCGGGGCGTTTTGTTTTGCTAGCCTTGGGGGCGCATGAGCCTCGCCCTCCGCACCGCCACCTTGGCGGACATTCCCGCCATTACCCGCATCTACGCCCACGCAGTGCGCCACGGCACCGCCTCGTTCGAGCTCGAGCCGCCGGACGAACCGGAAATGACGCGGCGGATGCAGGCGCTGCTCGACGGCAAGTTTCCATATTTTGTTGCCGAGATCGGCGGCGCCGTTGCCGGCTACGCCTACGCCTCGCTCTACCGCACGCGCCCGGCCTACCGCTTCACCGTCGAGGATTCCGTCTATGTCGCCCCCGACATGCATCGCCGCGGCATCGGCAAGGCGTTGCTTCTGAAGCTGATCGAGGAGTGCACGGCACTCGGCTTCCGGCAGATGATCGCGGTGATCGGCGATTCCGATCAGGCCGCCTCGATCGGCTTGCACAAGGCCTGCGGCTTCGAGCCGGCGGGCAACCTCAAGAGCATCGGCTTCAAGTTCGGCCGCTGGCTCGACACGCCGCTGATGCAGCGGGCGCTCGGTCCAGGCGCCTCGACGCTGCCGAACTAAGAGTCAGTTCACCACCGCGAGCCTGGCCGGCTCGATGGCACACAAGACGCGGTCGAGCTCATGGCCGCGGCGCACGATCAGCCCGGTCGCCGAGATCACACTATAGGCGCCCTGGCGGCGCGACAGTTTCGGATTTTTTTCGATGCGGTAGAGCGGGACTTCCGAGGTCCGCCTGAACACGGAGAACACCGCGCGGTCCTTCAGGAAGTCGATGGCATAGTCGCGCCATTCGCCGGCGGCGACCTTGCGGCCGTAAAGATCGAGGATGCGCTTGAGTTCTTTGCGGCTGAAGGTGACTTGGGTAAGCGGGGTGTGGGCGGTTCGCGCCGGGAGCCCACCCCCGGGGGACTGGCTGGGTTCGATTTCGCCGGAGTCGTAGGTCATACGGCGCCTCCTTTGTTGTTGTCATGATCGCGCCACGAGGCGGCGACGGCAAGAGGTCCGCCGTACCCAGGAAACGCGGAAAAACCCGGCAAAAACCCGCGCTGCCGATCACGAACTCGTTAAACCGCCCCACAATAACGCCCAATTTCGGTCAATCGCCGGACATGCTGGGGGGCGATAAGGCCAGCGTTGCCTCAAAGGCCCGGTCCGGTTCGAGTTCCGGATTCCTCAGCCCCCCAGCCCCCCGGGGCTCAGCCGGCCGGGCCGATTGAGTTCCGCGTACGGTTCAATCCCCTGATTACCCTCTGGGCCGGTGTTTCCGGCCCGATTTTTTTTGCTGGAGCCGTCATCCTGAGTGCGAGCGCGTTTGCGCGCGAGCCTCGAAGGATGGCGGCGGCAAATGCGTGGCCGTTCGGGTTGAGCTCAGTTCAGTGCAGGCTTGCCGTGGCGGCGCCCAGCATCAGGCCGGGCCTGGCGGCCACGCCGCTCTGCACCACGACGGCGACATGGTCGACGTCCGCGAGGGCAAAGTCGGCATCGGGGATCTGGCTGACCGGCAGGGTGAAGGTCTGCGCCTGCCCCTGCCAATCGCCGAGCTTCAGCCAGCGCCGCACCACGTTGTAATAGCGCAAGGTCCGGCCGTGGTTCTCGCCGCGCGCAATCGCGATCTGCGCCTTGGCGGTGATGGGACAGAGCCAGACTTCGCCGCTGGTATGGCTGTCGGCCGCGGCCGGCACCTGCACCGTGACCGTCCCGTCCGCCACCGTGATCGTAACCGGCAGCGCCAGCGGCGCGGCATCGCGCCGCGTCTCGGCGATCGCCTTTTCGATCGCGGCGCGGTCGCTGCCGAGCACGTGGACGATGCCGTTGACCACGACCTGCGGCGTATAGACCTGGCCGTCGCCGCGCGCATTGGCATAGGCGCGCTCGCGCAGCGAATGGCCGTGCAAAGCCAGCGTGTCCTTCCAGCCGAGATAGTCCCAGTAATCGACCGGCAGGCTCATGGTCACCAGCGAGGGATCGCGCGCCAGATCGCCCAGCAGCTTGTCGGCCGGCGGGCAGGACGAGCAGCCCTGGCTGGTGAACAGCTCGATGACGGCGCGGGTGTCACCGGCGAAGGCCTGCGCGCCGAACGCTCCGGCAAATGCAACGGCCAAGGCGAAGTGGCGGTAGCTCATGGTTGCCTTCCACAACTCCCCGCACCCGACGCGGCAAGCTTAGGCGCTCCCGCCGATCACCCGCCACTCACTTCGCGGTGAGCGGCCGGGTCAGCTCGCAAGCTGCCGCAGCACGTATTGCAGAATGCCGCCGTTCTTGAAGTAATCGAGCTCGTCCAGGGTGTCGATGCGGCAAATCAGCGGCACGCGCTTGAGCGTGCCGTTGCCGGAGACGATTTCGGCGATCAGCCGCTGCCGCGGCTTGAGCTCGCCGTGCAGGCCGCGGATGGTAACCTGCTCGTCGCCCTTCAGGCCGAGCGACTGCCAGGACGTGCCCTCTTCGAAGACCAGCGGCATCACGCCCATGCCGATCAGGTTGGAGCGGTGGATGCGCTCGAACGACTGGCAGATCACCGCCCGCACGCCGAGCAGCACCGTGCCCTTGGCGGCCCAGTCGCGCGAGGAGCCGGTGCCGTATTCCTTGCCGGCGAAGATGACGAGAGGGACGCCGTCCTCTTTGTATTTCATCGCCGCGTCGTACATCGTCATGCGCTTCTTGTCGGGATAGTGGATGGTGAAGCCGCCCTCGACGCCGGGCACCATCTGGTTCTTGAGCCGGATATTGGCGAAGGTGCCGCGCATCATCACCTGATGATTGCCGCGGCGGGTGCCATACTGGTTGAAGTCCTTCGGCCGCACCTGATGGTCGCGCAGATATTCGCCGGCCGGGCTTGCTTCCTTGATCGAGCCCGCCGGCGAGATGTGGTCGGTGGTGATGGAGTCGAGCAAAAGCGCCAGCACGCGGGCGTCGACGATGTCCTCGAGCGGACGCTGGCGCTTTTCCATGCCCTCGAAGTAAGGCGGGTTCTGCACATAGGTCGAGCGGTCGTCCCACTCGTAGGTCAGCCCGCCCTTGACCGCGATCTTGCGCCAGTTGGCATCGCCCTTGAACACGTCGGCGTATTTCTTGGCGAAGATCTGCCGGGTGACGTTCTTGGCGACGAAGCTGCCGATCTCCTTGTTCGACGGCCAGATGTCCTTGAGGAACACCTTCTTGCCCTTCTGGTCGGTGCCGAGCGGCTCCCGTGCGATATCGACCTGCATGGAGCCGGCGATCGAATAGGCGACCACCAGCGGCGGCGAGGCGAGGTAATTGGCGCGCACGTCGGCGTTGACGCGGCCCTCGAAGTTGCGGTTGCCGGACAAGACCGCGGCGGCGACCAGATCGTTCTTGTTGATGGTGTCGGAAATCTCCTCCGGCAGCGGCCCGGAATTGCCGATGCAGGTGGTGCAGCCGAAGCCGACGAGGTTGAAGCCGAGCTTGTCGAGGTCCTTCTGCAGCCCGGACTGCTCGAGATATTCGCCGACCACCTGCGAGCCGGGCGCCAGCGAGGTCTTGACCCAGGGCTTGGCGGTCAGCCCCTTGGCCGCCGCCTTGCGCGCCAAGAGGCCGGCGCCGATCATGACGTTGGGATTGGAGGTGTTGGTGCAGGAGGTGATCGCCGCGATCACCACGTCGCCATGGCCGAGGTCGTAATTCTTGCCCTCGACATTGACGCGCTTCTTCATCTCCGCGGCTTTGTTGAACTCCTTGTCCATCGCCGCGGCAAAGCCCGTCTTGACGTCCTTGAGCGCGATGCGGTCCTGCGGGCGCTTCGGCCCGGCGAGCGAGGGCTCGACCGTCGACAGATCGAGCTTGAGAATGTCGGTGAACATCGGATCGGGCGTGGTCTTGACGCGATACATGCCCTGCGCCTTGGCGTAGGCGGCGACCAGCGAGACGACGTCGGCCGGACGGCCGGTGTCCTTGAGATACTTGATGGTGTCGTCGTCGATCGGCGAGAAGCCGCAGGTGGCGCCGTATTCCGGCGCCATGTTGCCGAGGGTGGCGCGGTCGGCGATGGTCAGATGCGTGAGGCCGGGGCCGAAGAACTCGACGAACTTGCCGACCACGCCGCGCTTGCGCAGCATTTCGGTCGCGGTCAGCACCAGATCGGTGGCGGTGACGCCCTCCTTCATGCGGCCGGTGAGCTTGAAGCCGATCACCTCGGGCAGCACCATCGACAGCGGCTGGCCGAGCATGGCGGCTTCCGCCTCGATGCCGCCGACGCCCCAGCCCAGCACCGACAGGCCGTTGACCATGGTGGTGTGGGAGTCGGTGCCGACAACGGTGTCCGGATAGGCGACGTCGAGCGTCTGCTCCTTGCCGTCGGCCTTGACCTTGTCCTTCTTCGACCAGACGACGCGCGACAGATATTCGAGATTGACCTGATGGCAGATGCCGGTGCCGGGCGGCACCACGCTGAAATTGTCGAACGAGCGCTGCGCCCACTTGAGGAACTTGTAGCGCTCCTGGTTCTGCCGGTATTCCTCCTCGACGTTCTTCTTGAAGGCCTGGTTGTTGCCGAAGAAGGTGACAGCGACGGAATGGTCGATGACGAGATCGACCGGCACCTGCGGATTGATCTTCTTGGGATCGCCGCCGAGCTGCTCCATGGCGTCGCGCATGGCGGCGAGATCGACCACCGCCGGGACGCCGGTGAAATCCTGCATCAGCACGCGCGCCGGGCGGAACGCGATCTCGCGGTCGGACGATTTGGTCTTCAGCCACTCGGCGACCGCCTTGATGTCCTCTTTGGTGACGGTGCGGCCGTCTTCGTTGCGCAGGAGGTTCTCGAGCAGAACCTTCATGGAGAATGGCAGGCGCGAGATGCCTTTGAGGCCGTTCCGTTCGGCGGTGGGAAGACTGTAATAGGCGTAGGTCCTGCTGCCGGCTTTAAGCGTTTTGCAGCAACGAAAACTGTCGAGCGAAGGCATGGTCGGCTGTTCCATTTCCCGGCGCGGGGAGATCGGCGGGTATGGGCGTAAATATCTGAAAAGACGGAGGTCTTTTAGGCGGCGTGGCTTACGCCCGAAATCCTTTTCGTCACACCGCCGGTGCGGGCTTATAAGGTCTTTTCGTCGCCAACGCCACTTTTACCGGGTTATTGCCAAAGATGCGCGGAAATTCGGGGTTTTCAGGGTCCGGACCGGGGAAACGGCCGGCCTGATGCAACTCACGGCCGAAAACCTCGCCTGCGTCAGGGGCGGACGGGACGTGTTCCGCGGCCTGAGCTTCGCCGTAAAGTCGGGCGAGGCGCTGATGGTCACCGGCCGCAACGGCGCCGGCAAATCGTCGCTGCTGCGCATGATCGCCGGGCTGTTGCGCATCGCGTCCGGCACGCTGGCGCTGGACGGCGGCGAGCGGGATGCCGCCATCGGCGAGCAGGCCCACTATCTCGGCCACCTCGATGCGCTCAAGCCGGCGCTGACGGTGGCCGAAAATCTGCAGTTCTGGGCGGAGTTTCTCGGACCCTCGTCCGGCGACGTCGCACCTGCGCTGGCGGCGGTCGAACTCACGGCGCTTGCCGATCTGCCCGCCGCCTATCTGTCGGCCGGACAGCGACGGCGGCTGTCGATCGCGCGGCTTGTCGCGGTGCCGCGCGCCATCTGGCTGCTGGACGAGCCGACCGCGGCGCTCGACGCCGCGTCGCAGACGCGGCTTGCCGATCTGATGCGGCGGCATCTGGCCTCGGGCGGCATGATCGTCGCCGCCGCGCACGGCGCCATCGGCCTCGAGCGCGCGCGTGAAGTGAAGCTGGGGACGGCGGCGTGATCTCACTCGGACGATCCATTGGCCGCAGCCTGTTCCCCTCCCCCTTGTGGGGAGGGGTTAGGGGTGGGGGTCGCTTGCGCCGCTCTGCAGGACCCCCCTCCCTGCCCCTCCCCCACAAGGGGGGAGGGACCGCAGGAAGCGAAGCTCCCTGCTTTTCATGGACTCCACGCGCATGACCGGATTGACTGCCCTCATGCTGCGTGACATGCGGCTCGCCGTGCGCGTCGGCGGCGGCGCGCTGATGGGCGCCATGTTCTTTCTCATCCTGGTGGTGATGGTGCCGTTCGCCGTCGGCCCCGATCTCAAGCTGCTGGCGCGCATCGGCCCGGCGATGCTGTGGCTCGGCGCGCTGCTGGCGAGCCTGCTGGCGCTCGACCGGCTGTTCGCGACCGACTACGAGGACGGCTCGCTCGATCTGCTGATGACCGCGCCGCTGCCGCTGGAACTGACGGTGGCGGCAAAGGCCCTCGCCCATTGGCTGACCACGGGACTGCCGCTGGTCGTCATCGCGCCGCTGCTCGGGCTGATGCTCAATGTCGAGCTCTCGGCCATGGGCGCGCTGATGCTGACGCTTCTCGCCGGCACGCCGGCCTTGACCTTCATCGGCCTGATCGGCGCGGCGCTGTCGGTCGCGCTGCGCCGCGGCGGGCTGCTGCTCGCGGTGCTGGTGCTGCCGCTCACCATTCCGGTGCTGATCTTCGGCGTCGCGGCCGCGCAAGCGGCGATCGCCGGTCCTGCGCCATTCGGCCCGCCTTTCACCGTTCTTTGCGCGCTCAGTCTCATCAGCTTCGTCATCGGTCCCTTCGCCGCCGCCGCGGCGCTGCGCTACGGACTGGAATGAGGTAAAAATCCACCGATGCCGGTCATCGATCTCGCCAACCCGACGCGTTTTTTGAGCCTGGTCAGCCGCGTGCTGCCGTGGCTTGCGGTGGCAACGGCGATCCTGTTCGCCGTCGGCCTCTACCGCGTCATGGGCGCGCCCGACGATTACCAGCAGGGCGCCACCGTCAAGATCATGTTCCTGCACGTGCCGGCCGCCTGGCTCGGCATGCTGGGCTGGAGCGTGATGAGCGTCGCCGCACTCGGCACGCTGGTGTGGCGGCATCCGCTCGCCGATGTCGCCGGCAAGGCGGCAGCGCCCATCGGCGCCGCCTTCACCTTGATTTGCCTGGTCACCGGCTCGCTGTGGGGCCGGCCGACCTGGGGCACCTATTGGGTGTGGGATGCGCGGTTGACCTCGGTGCTGGTGCTGTTTTTGCTCTATCTCGGCGTGCTGGCCCTGTACTGGACCGCGGAGGAGCCGGGCCGCGGCGCGCGCGCCGCCGCGGTGCTGACGCTGGTCGGCGCCGTCAACCTGCCGATCATCAAGTTCTCGGTCGACTGGTGGAACACGCTGCACCAGCCGGCCTCGATCCTGCGCATGGGCGGCTCGGCGATCGATCCCTCGATCCTGGCGCCGCTCCTGATCATGGCGGCGGCGTTCACGGCGCTGTTCTTCACGCTCTATCTCGCCGCCATGCGCAACGAGATCCTGCGCCGGCGCGTGCGCGCGATGCGATTGATGCAGGCGCAAAGCGCATGATCCCGAAACGTCGAAACCGGTTTTCGGATAAGATCATGCGCAAACGCAAAAAAGGTTGCGCATGAGCCTCGGCCCGCACGCCGACTTCATCGTCGCCGCCTACGCGGTGACCGCCGCCGTGATCGCGGCCATGATCGCCTGGGTGGTGCTCGACCATGCGGCGCAAGCGCGCCGGCTCGGCGACCTCGAAGAGCGCGGCGTCACGCGGCGCTCGCGCCAAGGTTAGAACGATGCTGGACACCTCTCTCCGTTCGCTCCCGCGCGAGCGGGAACGAAGAGCCAAGATCGCTCCCGCCCAAGTTTTTGTCTGCTGGGTCCCCGCTTGCGCGGGGACGAACGGGTGAATAATGAGCGCAACGCCTGAAAATACCTCCGGACGGCGGCGGCCGAACCTGCTCATCCTGTTGCCGCTCGTCGTATTCCTGGCGCTCGCCGGCTTGTTCCTCTACCGGCTCGGCAGCGGCGACCCTTCGCTCCTGCCTTCGGCGCTGATCGGGCGGCCGGTGCCGCTGACCGAACTGCCGCCGCTCGAAGGCGTCACGCACGACGGCAAGCCGGTGCCGGGCTTGAGCGGCGCGACCTTCGCCGGGCATGTGACCGTGCTCAACGTCTGGGCGTCGTGGTGCATTCCCTGCCACGACGAAGTGCCGTTCCTGGCGGCGCTCGGCAAGGACCGGCGCATCCAGCTCGTCAGCATCAACTACAAGGACACGCCGGACAACGCCCGGCGTTTCCTCAATCGCTACGGCAATCCGTTCGCCGCCACTGGCCGCGACGAGTCGGGCCGCGCCTCGATCGACTGGGGCGTCTACGGCGTGCCCGAGACCTATGTGATCGGCCGCGACGGCCGCATCGTCTACAAGCTGGTGGGGCCGATCTCGGCGGAGAATCTGCAAGGCCGTCTCGAGCCGGAAATCCAGAAAGCCTTGGCGAACTAGGCGTTTTTCGCGAGGCCCGCCGGCGTAACCAATCCTTGACGCCGCGTTGCTAGCAAGGCCGCATGCGCTCGACCGAAGGCGTCTATTATTCGCGGCTCGACCATGTGCGGGCCTGCGCCGCCTATCTGGTGTTCCTCTGGCATTTCCTGCACCTGACGCCGAACTTTCCGGCGCCCTATGCCGGCCACCCGGTCTTCCCGCTGGCGCTGCTCGACGAGGGCCACACCGGCGTCGCGCTGTTCATGACGCTGTCGGGCTATCTGTTCGCCAAGCTGGTCGGCAATCACGGCATCGATTTTCCCAACTTCCTGTGGAGCCGCGCGGTGCGGCTCGGTCCGTTGCTCGTCGTCTGCATCGCCGCCTGGGTCGTCATCGGCCTCCTCGGCGGCGAGCGCGTGCCGATGAGCGCCGTGGTCGGCGGCTTCGTGCTGCCGACCTGGCCGCGCGGCACCTGGACGATCTCGATCGAGCTGCAGTTCTATCTATTGTTCCCGCTGCTGCTGTTGCTGTTCCGCCGTCACGGCCCGTTCGTGCTCATTGCGATCGTCGCCGGCGCCGTGGCGCTGCGCTACGACTGGTGGCGCACCTACGGCGAGGCGCAGCACATCGCCTACTGGACCATCGCCGGGCGCATCGACCAGTTCGTGTTCGGCATGGTGTTCGCGCTGGTGCCGCTGCGCCGCAACGCGCTCAACCTCGCCGCCGGCGCAAGCTTCGCCGCGTTCCTGCTGCTGTGGACCGTGTTCGACCGCAACGGCGGCTATTATCATTTCGACGGCTCGCCGTCGCCGAGCCCGCTCTGGATCGTGCTGCCGACCGTCGAGGCCGTCACCTACGGTGCGCTGATCGCCTGGTATGACGGCGCCGCGTTCAAGCTGCCGGCCTGGCTCGACCGTTCGCTCGCCAGGGTCGGCGAATGGTCGTATTCGATCTATCTCCTGCACTTTTTCCCGGCGGTGCTGCTGCGCGACCTTTACTGGCAGCACAGCAGCATCGGCAATTTCTATCTGGCGCTGATCGCCGCCAATCTCGCCTTCCTGGCCTTCCTGCCGGTCGCCGGCCTGTCCTACACGTTTTTCGAAAAGCGCTTCCTCATCTACCGGCGGCGCTATCTGCGCGAACCGGCGATGGTGGCAAAGCCGGCCGCGGGCTAGCGGCGGTCCGGCTCGAGCGCTGCATAAGCGACGCCGAGCACGACGCTGTAGGTCAGCATCATCAGCAGGGTGAAAAGGGCCGGCTTGACGCCGAGGCCGGCCTGCGTGCCGAACAGGCCCTTGCCGAGCAGCGGAAACGCCATCAGGCCCATTGCCACCCAGCCGCACAGGCCGAACACCGCTCCCTTTGCCGCGCCGCTGTTTCCAGGAATGCGGCGGTGGAGATGGCCATAAAGAAAGCCCAGCACCACCGAACCGTTGAGATAGGTCAGCAGCCACGGCACCACTGCCGGAACCGAACTGCCGACCGCGGCGGTGAGTGTCGCCTGCAAATCCTGGTACGGCTCGAACCCCGGCAGCCATTGGGCCCAGGATTTCAGTGCCATCAGGATGTTGTGCGCCACGCTTCCGCACAGGCCGGCCGCAACCGGCCGCCACAGGCGAGTGAGACGGCCGGCCACGCGTCAGCTCTTTTCGGCGTGGTATTTGGTCAACAGCGGATACTGCAGCGCGCCGAACAGGAACGTCAGCGGCACCACGCCGAACAGCTTGAAGCTGACCCAGGCGTCGGTCGAGAAGTTGCGCCAGACCACCTCGTTGAGCACGGCGAGCGCGAAGAAGAAGGCGACCCAGCGCCAGGTCAGCTTGCGCCAGCCTTCGTCGGTCAGGTGGAACATCTGATCGAACAGGATGGACAGAAACGGCTTGCCGAGCAGCAGCCCGGCGAGCAGCGTGCCGCCGAACAGCACGTAGATGATCGTCGGCTTGAGCTTGATGAAGGTCTCGTTGTGCAGCACCAGCGTCAGCGTGCCGAAGATCAGCACGATCACGGCGGTGACCAGCGGCATGACGGCGAGCCGGCGGGTCAGCGCGTAGGATACTGCCAGCGCGACCAGGACCGCGGCCATGAAGGCCGCGGTGGCGGTGAAAATGCCGAAGCGGGCATTGGCGGCGAAGAACAGCACCAGCGGCCCGATGTCGAGCGCGAGCTTGAGGATGGGGTTGAGAGGTTGTTTTTTGGACATCAGGCTCTCTAGCGCGACCTTTTTCGTTTGTCATTCCGGGGCCCGAGCGAAGCGAGGGAGCCCGGAATCCAGGGCGCCATCGCAAGATCTCTCGTATGGCTCTGGATTCCGGGCTCGCGGCCTACGGCCGCGCCCCGGAATGACGAATCACTGAAGCCCCACCACCGCCCGCGAGAAGTCGCGCGCGGTGAAATCGCTCAGATCCTCGACGCCCTCGCCGACGCCGATGAAATGCACCGGCAGGTTAAACCGCTCGGCGAGCTGAACCAGGATGCCGCCGCGCGCGGTGCCGTCGAGCTTGGTCATGACCAGGCCGGTGACGCCGGCGATCTTGCCGAAAATCTCGACCTGGCTGAGCGCGTTCTGCCCGACCGTGGCGTCGAGCACCAAAAGTACCGCGTGCGGCGCGGCTGGCTCGACCTTCTTGATGACGCGCAGCATCTTTTCCAGCTCGCTCATCAGCTCGGCGCGATTCTGCAGGCGGCCGGCGGTGTCGACCAGCACGATGTCGACGCCTTGCGCCTTGGCGGCCGTGATCGCATCGAAGGCGAGGCTCGCCGCGTCGCTGCCGGGCGCGCTCGCCTGCACGGCGGCGCCGGTGCGCTCGCCCCAGATCCTGAGCTGATCGATGGCGGCGGCGCGGAAGGTGTCGCCCGCCACCAGCATCACCGTTTTGCCGTCGCGGCGGAAGCGCGCCGCGAGCTTGCCGATGGTGGTGGTCTTGCCGGAGCCGTTGACGCCGGCGACGAGAACGACGAAGGGCCGCGCCGCGATCTCCAGCGGCTTGGCGACCGGCGCCAGCACCTTCTCGATTTCGCCGGCGAGCACCGCCTTGACCTCGTCGGGGGTGATGCCGGCTTTGTAGGTTGAGGAATCGAGCACGGTGACGAGCCGGCCGGCGAGCTCGGTGCCGAGATCGGCGCGGATCAATTCCGCCTCCAGGCCTTCGAGCGTTTCCCGCGTCAGCGGCTTGTTGGTCAGCGCCGCGACGATCGAGGAGCCGAGCGCCGACGAGGTGCGGCCGAGCCCGCCGCTCAGGCGCTTCCACCAGCCTTCCTGCTGCTCGTTGTCGCTCATGCACGCATCGCTCGTCTTCACCTCCCCCTGAGGGGGGAGGTCGGCGCGCGCAGCGCGCCGGGAGGGGGTGAATTCCGGCGGTGAGGCTAGGCACCCCACCCCGCTCGTCGTCGCTAGGCTTCGGCGAGCGACCCTCCCCCTATAAGGGGAGGGTGAAGAGAAGCGAGCGCCGTGATAGCCGTAACCCACACGATTGTCATTCCGGGACGGCGCGCAGCGCCGGACCCGGAATCCATAATACCGGCTGCGAAATATGGATTCCGGGTTCGCGGCCTGACGGCCGCGCCCCGGAATGACGAAAGAAATGATGACACCGGAAGAGATGCTCGCCCGCCTGATCTACCGCGACGGGCTGATGCTGGTGATCGACAAGCCGGCGGGCCTTGCCGTGCATCGCGGGCCGAAGGGCGGCGAGGCGCTCGACGCGTATTTCGACGCGCTGCGCTTCGGCCTGCCGCGTCAGCCGGCGCTGGCGCACCGGCTCGACCGCGACACCTCGGGCTGCCTGGTGCTCGGCCGCCACCGCAAGGCGCTGGCGCTGCTCGGCAAGCTGTTCAAGCAGGGCAAGGTCGGCAAGACCTATTGGGCGGTGGTCGAAGGCGGGCCGGCCGCCGACCAAGGCCGCATCGACATGGCGCTCGCCAAGCGCGACGCCGCGCGCGGCTGGTGGATGAAGGCCGACCCGCACGGCCTGCCCTCGGTGACGACGTGGAAGGTGCTGGGGCGCTTCTCGCCTCGCCCTTGTGGGGAGGGGTCGGGGGTGGGGGTCACCGTTGATGATCCGGCGGACTCCGGCAATCACCCCCCTCCCCAACCCTCCCCCACAAGGGGGCAGGGAGCGCTCAGTGCACGGGGAGAGGCTTTCCGAAATCTCACCTGGCTGGCGCTCGAGCCGCTGACCGGCCGCACCCACCAGCTGCGCGTGCACTGTTCGGAGATGGGTTTCCCGATCGTCGGCGACGATATCTACGGCCGCGCCCCGCGCCAGGGCGGCGTGCCGCTGCATCTGCATGCCCGCGCGGTGACGGTGCCGATCTCCAAGAACAAGCCGCCGGTGACGGTGGAGGCGCCGGTGCCGGCACACATGCGCGAGCTGCTCAGCAAATGCGGGTGGACAGGCGACGACTGACCCGGCGTTGCCGCGCCAGCGGGAATCCAGAGGCGGCAGCGAGCCCGTTTAAGCCGCCGTTTCCGCGGCGACCAATGGCAAGCGCGTCAATACAGCTGTGCCTGGTGCCGCGCCGGCAGCTCGCGATCGTACTCATCGCCGCCGGCTTTTCCGCCGCTCAGCTCGGCGAGCACCGCGCCCATCGACGGCAGGCTCTTGCGGTCGATCTTGCTCTGCTCGTCCCACAGCCTGGAGCGGATGATCGCCTTGGCGCAGTGGAAGTAGACGCTCTCGACATGCACGATGAGCACGCAGCGCGGCAATTTGCCGTTGACGGCGAAGCTCTGCATCAGCTTCGGCTCGATCGAGATGCTGGCGCGGCCGTTGACGCGCAGCGTCTCGCCGCAGCCCGGGATGAGGAACAGCAGCGCGATGCGCGGGTCGCGCACGATGTTGCGAAAGCCGTCGATGCGGTTGTTGCCGGGCCGGTCGGGCAGCGCCAGCGTCTTGTCGTCGAGAATACGCACGAAGCCGGGCGCATCGCCCTTGGGCGAGCAGTCGAGGCCCTCGGGACCGGCGGTGGCGACCGCCACGAACGGCGCCGCCTCGATCAGCCGGCGATAGCCGTCATTGATATGATGGATCTCCTTGATGACGGAATTCGGGTTGCGCTCGCCGTAGAGCGCCTGCAGCTGCTCCATGGTCGTAATCATGTGATCGCTCATTTTGCTCCCCTTGGGCCGCCAGCAACGCGCGGCCGTCATGGCCCGTCATCGTCAACTCGAGAATATGACCCGGCGCGGCCGGCATTGAAAGCCGCACCGGCGTGAACTGCTCGGTGCGCCCGAGCGCGCCGGATTCCGCCAGCACGCGGCGGCGGCGGCCGATTTCGCCGTCGAGATGGCGGCGCAGCGCGGCGGCGCCCTTCTCGCGCAGGCGGCGGGCGCGCTCCTTGATTGTCACCGCTGGCAGCTGTGGCATGCGTGCCGCCGGCGTGCCCGGCCGCAGCGAAAACGGAAACACGTGCAGCGTCGTCAGGCCGCATTCGTCGACCAGATCGAGCGAGCGCTGGAAGGCCGCCTCGCTCTCGGTCGGAAAGCCAGCGATGATGTCGGCGCCGAAGGCGACGTCGGGGCGCAGGCGGCGGACCCGGGCGCAGAACGAAATGGCGTCGGCGCGCGAATGGCGACGCTTCATGCGCTTCAGGATGAGATCGTCGCCCGCCTGCAGCGACAGGTGCAGATGCGGCATCAGCCGAGGCTCGTCGGCGAGCGCGTCAAAAAGATCGGCGTCGGCTTCGACGGAATCGATCGACGACAGACGCAGGCGGGCAAGCCCCGGCACCTCGCGCAGAACCCGCTTCACCAGCCCGCCCAGGCGCATGCCGCCGTCGGCGTAGCTCGTGATATCGACTCCCGTCAGCACCACCTCGCGATAGCCGTTTGCCGCCAGTCGGCGGACTTGGGCGACGACGTCGTCCGCCGGCAGCGCGCGCGAATTGCCGCGTCCGAACGGGATGACGCAGAAGGTGCAGCGGTGATCGCAGCCGTTCTGCACCTGGACGAAGGCGCGGCTGTGGCCCTCGATCGCGTCGATGCCGTGAGCGCGCATCGTTCGCACGGCCATGATGTCGGCGACGGCGACCTTGCCATCCTCACGCCACAGCCGGGCGTCGAGCTTTTCCTGGTTGCCGGCGACGCGGTCGACCTCGGGCATTTGCGCGAACAGCTCGGGCTGCGTCTGCGCCGCGCAGCCGGTGACGACGATGCGCGCGCCCGGGCGTTGGCGCCTGATGCGGCGGATGCTTTGCCTGGCCTGGCGCACGGCTTCGGCGGTCACCGCGCAGGTGTTGACGACGACGGCATCGCCGGCGCCGTTGCGCGCCGCTTGGTTGCGGATCACTTCCGACTCGTAGGCGTTGAGCCGGCAGCCGAAGGTGACGACGTCGACGCTCACGGCGCCGGCGCCTTGGCCAGATCGGCGGCGAACTTGCCGGCGAACTCGAATTCGATCGGCCCGGTCATCAGGACATGGTCGTCCTTGTCGCGCCAGTCGATGGTCAACTCGCCGCCCGGCAGGGTCACCTTGACCTTGCGGCCGGTGCGCTTGAGCCGCGCGGCGGCGACGGCGGCGGCACAAGCCGCCGAGCCGCAGGCCTTGGTCAGCCCGGCGCCGCGCTCCCAGGTGCGGATGACGATGGCCTCGCGCGAGACGACATGCGCCAGCGTGATATTGGCGCGCTCGGGAAACATCGGATGGTTTTCCAGCAGCGGGCCGAAGCGTTCGAGATCGTAGGCGTTGACATCGTCGACCCAGAAGATGGCGTGCGGATTGCCCATGCTGACGACCGACGGCGAATGCAGCACCGGCTTGTCGATCGGTCCGATCTGCAGTTCGATGGCGCGGGTGTCGCGGAATTCCTCGGCCAGCGGGATCTCGTTCCACTTGAAGCGCGGCGCCCCCATGTCGACGGTGAACTGGCCGTCGGCGCCTTTCCAGCAATTGAGGATGCCGGCGCTGGTCTCGAAGGTCAGCGCCGTCTTGCCGCTCTCCTTGGCGACGATGTCGGCGACGCAGCGCATGCCGTTGCCGCAGGCGCCGGCCTCCGAGCCGTCATTGTTGTAGATGCGGACGAAGGCGTCGGTGCCGGGCGTGCGCGGTGGATAGAGCGCCATCAGCTGATCGTAGGGCACGGGACCGGCGGCGGCGCGCGCCTCGGCGGCCTCGATCCGGGCCGCACCCGAGCGCATGTCGACGACGACGATCTCGTTGCCGATGCCGTTCATCTTGACGAATGCGTGGTTGGCGAGCGCGCCCATCGTTTACCGCAAATCTGCTCTGCCGGTGTTTCGCCCGGTTTATATGGCGAACAGGCGCGGATTGGCCAGTGGCCGTGCTAGAGTGCCGAAAAGCCGGGACTGGAGGGCCGATTGGCAAAGCGCACATTGCTTCCCCTGATGCTGCTTCTGGCGCTCGCCGGCGGTTTCGCTTCGGCCCAGAACGCGCCGCAGCCCGGCATGGCCGTGCCGGAAAAGCTCAAGCCGGGCGACGCCTTCGGCGAAGAGGTGACGCTGCCGGCGCGACCCATCATCTATCTGCAGGGCCACAGCAAATGGGACAGCGCGCTGGACACCCTGATCGAGGCCTTCAAGACGCTCAACGAATACATGGACAAGCATGAGATCAAGGCGGCCGGCCCGGCCATGACCATCTACACGCAGACCGACAATACCGGCTTCGACTTCCGCGCCGCCGTGCCGATCGCCGAGACGCCCAAGGATCCGCCGCACGGCGATCTCGCCATCGGCGAAACGCCCGCCGGCAGGGCGATGAAATTCATCCACCGCGGCTCCTATGACTCGATGGACACGACCTACGAGGCCATCACCAATTATCTCGACGACAAGGGCATCGACGCCAAGGACAGCTTCATCGAGGAATATAGCGGCGGGCCGCTAAAGCCGGACGACAACGACATGCTGGTGAGCGTGTTCGTGCCGGTGAAGTAAGCTTAACGCGCGAAAGCCAGCGCTCCGGTACGATCGTGCTTCCCCGCGCTCGCCGCGCGCTCCTAGGGGTAGACCATGCGAACCTCGGCTCTTGTATTCACCGCGTTCGTGATCCTGCTGCCGGCGAGCGCGCAGGCCGCCGACCAGCTCGTCACGGTCACCGGCCAGGCGAGCGTCGCCGCCGCGCCCGACAGCGCCTCGATCCGCATCGGCGTCACCACGCGCGGCAAGACGGCGCGCGAGGCGAGCGAGGCCAATGCCCGGCAGATGACCGCGGTGACAGCCGCGATCAAGACCGAAGGCGTCACCGAGCGCGACATGCAAACCTCGCGGCTGTCGCTGCAGCCGCAATACGACAGCGGCAAGGACGGCGCGACGCGGCTCGTGGGCTTCCAGGCGACCAACCAGCTCACCGTCAAGACCCGCGACATCGGCCGCCTGCCCGACTTTCTCGACCACGCCATCGCAGCCGGCGCCAATGAGATGTCCGGCATCGAATTCGAGGTGTCCAACCAGTCGAAGCTGCTCGACAAGGCGCGCGCCGAGGCAGTCGAGGATGCGCACCGCAAGGCCGAGCTTTACGCCCAGGCCGCCGGCGCCAAGCTCGGGCGCGTGGCCGCAATCACCGAGGAAGGCGCATCGGCGCCGCCGCACCCGGGCGGCGTGCTGCGCGCCGCCGCGGTCCCGATCGCACCGGGGGAACAGACGCTGCGGGTCGTGGTCTCGGTCAGCTACGAATTGGTCCGCTAATCCGGCATTACTGGCTTGCCTTGACTCGGCCGCGGCGCCTCCATAGGTTCCGGCCGTCTTCGCTTAAGACATGACATGAAACTCCGCCGCCCGGTCCATTGAGAGGCCGGAGGCCACCGCCCGACAGCGCGATGCGCCCTCGGGCGTCAAGGTGTTTTCGCAAGGGAAACGATGTTCGAAAGCCTGTCGGAACGACTCGGCGGCATTCTCGACGGCCTGACGCGGCGCGGCGCGCTGCAGGAGGCCGATGTCGAGGCGGCCTTGCGCGAAGTGCGCCGTGCGCTGCTCGAGGCCGACGTCGCGCTCGACGTCGCCCGCGCCTTTACCGACGAGGTGAAGAAGCACGCGGTCGGCGTCGAGGTGATGAAATCGGTGACGCCTGGGCAGATGGTCGTCAAGATCGTGCACGACCAGCTGATCGCCACCCTCGGCACCCAGGGACAGGGCATCGATCTTGCCGCCGCGCCGCCAGTCGTCCTCATGATGCTCGGCCTGCAGGGCTCCGGCAAAACCACCACCACCGCCAAGATCGCCAAGCGCCTCACCGACCGGCAGAAGAAGAAAGTGCTGATGGCCTCGCTCGACGTGCGCCGGCCGGCGGCCATGGAGCAATTGGCCGTGCTCGGCCGCGATGCCGGCATTGCCACGCTGCCCGTGGTCGAAGGCCAGCAGCCGGCGCAGATCGCCAGGCGCGCACTCGAGGCTGGCCGCCTCGGCGGCTACGACGTCGTCATGCTCGACACCGCCGGTCGCACCACGCTCGACGAGGCAATGATGAACGAGGCGGCCGAGGTCAAGCAGGCCGCCAATCCGCACGAGGTGCTGCTGGTCGCCGACGCGCTCACCGGCCAGGACGCGGTCAATCTGGCGCGCTCGTTCGACGAGCGCGTGGGCTTGACCGGCATCGTGCTCACCCGCGTCGACGGCGACGGCCGCGGCGGCGCCGCGCTGTCGATGCGCGCCGTCACCGGCAAGCCGATCAAATTGATGGGCACCGGCGAAAAACTCGACGCCATCGAGGAGTTCGATCCGGCGCGCGTCGCCGGCCGCATCCTCGGCATGGGCGACGTCGTGGCACTGGTCGAGAAGGCCGCCGCCACCATCGACGCCGAAAAGGCGATGCGCGCAGCCGAGAAGATGCGCAAAGGCGCCTTCGATCTCTCCGACCTGCGCGAGCAGCTTCAGCAGATGCAGGCGATGGGCGGCATGAGCGGGCTGATGGGCATGCTGCCCGGCGTCGCCAAGATGAAGAACCAGCTGGCGCAGGCCAATATCGACGAGACCGTGATCAAGCGCCAGGTCGCGATCATCGACTCGATGACGCCGCAGGAGCGGCGCAATCCCGACATCCTCAAGCACAGCCGCAAGAAACGCATCGCCTCGGGCTCCGGCACCAAGGCCGAGGACATCAACAAGCTTTTGAAGATGCACCGCACCATGGCCGACATGATGAAGGCGATGGGCGGCGGCAAACGCGGCCCGCTTGCCGGCATGGCGCAGGCCATGGGCTTCGGCTCGCGCATGCCCTCGCCCGAAGAGCTGAAGAAGCTCGCCGAGCAGATGCCGGCCGGCGGCGCGCTGCCGAACATGCCCGGCATGCCCAAGCTGCCGCCGAATATGCCCGGCATGCCGGGCTTTCCCGGCCTGGGCGGAAAGTTTCCTGGACTGCCGGGCGGTCTGCCGCCCGGACTGGGGAAGAAAAAATGATGGTTGTCGTCCACTCACTGTCATTCCGGGGCAGGCGCAATAGCGCGTGGACCCGGAATCCAGACGCAGTCACCGCGCGTCGTTCTGGATTCCGGGCTCGCGTGCTGCGCACGCGCCCCGGAATGACGGCATTGTAAGTCAGAAAGGAAGAACAGAAATGTCTCTCGTCATCCGCATGGCCCGTGCCGGAACCAAGAAGCGGCCGGTCTATCACATCGTCGTTGCCGACTCGCGCTCGCCGCGCGACGGCCGCTTCATCGAACGGCTCGGCTACTTCAATCCGCTGCTGCCGAAGGAAAAGACAGAGCGCCTCAAGCTCGACCTCGACAAGGTCAAGGACTGGATGAAGAAAGGCGCGCAGCCGTCGGACCGCGTCATGCGCTTCCTCGACGCCGCCGGCATCCTGAAGCGGCCAAAGCGCAACAACCCGGAGAAGGCGATCCCGCGCAAGGAGCGCAAGGCCAAGGAAGCGGAAGATACCAAGGCCAAGGAAGGCGCCGAGGCAGCCGCCAAGACCGCGGCGACCGCGAAAGCTGCCGCCGACAAGGCGAAGGCCGAGAAGCCGGCCGAGGCGCCGGCGAGCTGATGACCTGAACCGTGGCCGAGCGCATCCGCGTCGCCCGCATCGGGGCCGCGCATGGTATCCGCGGCGAGGTCAGGCTGTGGCCGTTCACACAGGACCCGATGGACGTCGCCAGCTACGGCCCGTTGGAAACCGAGGACGGTGCGCGGACCTTCGAGATCGAGGCGCTGCGCCCGGGCAAGGATTTCCTGGTCGCACGCCTCGCCGGCGTCAACGACCGCAACGCCGCCGAGCGCTTGACCAATCTCGAACTGTTCGTGCCGCGCGAGCGGCTGCCGGACATCGCGGAGCCCGACACGTACTACCACGCCGACCTGATCGGCCTTGCCGCGATTACGGCGGACGGCCGGGCACTCGGCACGGTGACGGCGGTCCACAATTTCGGCGCTGGCGACATCATCGAGATCACGCCCAAGGACGGCGCAGTGCTGATGCTATCGTTCACGGAAGCCGCGGTGCCGAAGGTCGACTTGCAGGCGAAGCAAATTGTAGTGGTCCCGCCCGAAGAGATTGTCGTCCCGGCCGAGCGAAGCGAGGGCCGGGACCCATAACCCGGTGGTCGAGATACGCAAGAACCGGGGGTTATGGGTCCCCATCTGAGCGCCGACGACGACGGAGATAACCATGTGGCGCGCATCCGTCCTCACCATCTTCCCGGAGATGTTTCCGGGCCCGCTGGCGGCAAGCCTCGCCGGCAAGGCGCTCGCCTCCGGCATCTGGTCGCTCGACAGCCACGACATCCGCAATGCCGCGACCGACAAGCACCGCACCGTCGACGACACGCCGGCCGGCGGCGGCCCGGGCATGGTGATGAAGGCCGACGTGCTCGCCCGCGCGCTCGACGCCGTGCCGCATGACACCCGCCCTCGCCTGCTGATGAGCCCACGCGGCGCGCCGCTGACACAGAGCAAGGTGGCCGCGCTGGCGCGCGGCCCCGGCGCCGTCATCGTCTGCGCGCGCTTCGAGGGCGTCGACGAACGGCTGATCAAGGCGCGCCGGCTCGAGGAGGTGTCGCTCGGCGATTTCGTGTTGTCGGGCGGCGAGATCGCGGCGCTGGCGCTGATCGACGCCTGCGTGCGGCTTTTGCCCGGCGTCATGGGCAAGGAGGCCTCCGCCGCCGAGGAAAGCTTTGCCGACGGCCTGCTCGAATATCCGCAATACACCAGGCCGCCGGTGTTCGAGGGCGAGCCGATCCCCGAGGTTCTGACCTCCGGCGACCACGCCAAGATCAAGGCCTGGCGGCGGGCGCAGGCCGAGGCGCTGACCAAGGCCCGCCGCCCCGACCTTTGGGCCGCTTACGAAGCCCGGAAGAAACCATAATTCTCCAGGCGTCATCGCCGCGCTTGTCCCGGCGATCTCGCTTAGGAAGGCAAAAGCCCTGCGTCCCTAAGCGGGATGGCCGGGTCACGGGCCTGCGGGCCGGCCCGGCCATGACGGGTTACGAGGGGTGACAAGCCACAATTGATGGTCTACAAGCTCGCCCGACCCATTCAGGACAGCACATATCGCGCGCCGGATGCTGGCGCTGCCGACGGAGATTTCGCCATGGACATCATTCAAGAGCTCGACAAAGAGCAGGTCGAAAAGCTCTCGGCCGGCAAGGAAATTCCGGACTTCGCGCCGGGCGACACCGTGCTGGTCAACGTCAAGGTGGTCGAAGGCGACAAGAGCCGCGTGCAAGCTTATGAGGGCGTCTGCATCGGCCGCTCCGGCCGCGGCATCAACGAGAACTTCACCGTGCGCAAGATCTCGTACGGCGAAGGCGTCGAGCGCGTATTCCCGCTGTACTCGCCGATGATCGACTCGATCACGGTGGTGCGCCGGGGCAAGGTGCGCCGCGCCAAGCTCTATTACCTGCGCGGCCTGCGCGGCAAGAAGGCGCGCATCTCGGAAGCCGCCGGCACCACCGGGGCGGAGGCAGCCGAGGCCGCCGCCAAGGAATAGGCGAAGGATCAGATCGACTGGCACTGCACGTCATGCCCGGCCCTGTGCCGGGCATCGGCGTCTTTGGTCGTGATCCTGGCGACAAGGCTTGGACGGCCGGAACAAGCGCAACCCCCATGACCAGCCATGACCAGCCATGGCCAGCCATGACCAGCCGTCGCCCCGCGTTGTCGGAGCGGCGGCAAATGGCTATATACCGGCCATGATTTCCAAGACTGAACGGGTCATTCTCGCCGATCACGCGCGCCTGCCCTGGCGCTTCTTCGGTCGCCTGACGGTCTGCGCGCAAGCCGCGCTTTGACGACGGCTGCCGGCGCGACGCCGGCGCACGCGAGCATTCCGTTTCATTCTCAAGCCAAGGCCTTCAGTCCATGAAACCGCGTACCCTCTACGACAAGATCTGGGACGACCATCTGGTCGATGAACAGCCGGATGGCACCTGTCTCATCTACATCGACCGTCATCTGGTGCACGAGGTGACGAGCCCGCAGGCTTTCGAAGGCCTGCGCGCCGCCGGCCGCAAGGTGCATGCGCCCGACAAGACGCTCGCCGTGGTCGACCACAACGTGCCGACCACCGACCGCAAGAAGCCCAATCCCGACCCGGAAAGCGCCGAGCAGATCGCAGCGCTGGCGCAGAACGCCAAGGACTTCGGCATCGAATACTTCAACGAGTTCGACAAACGCCAGGGCATCGTCCACATCATCGGCCCCGAGCAGGGCTTCACTTTGCCCGGCACCACCATCGTCTGCGGCGACAGCCACACCGCGACCCACGGCGCCTTCGGCGCGCTCGCCTACGGCATCGGCACCTCGGAAGTCGAACACGTGCTGGCAACCCAGACGCTGATCCAGAAAAAGTCGAAAAACATGCGCGCCGTGGTCGACGGCAAGCTGCCGCTCGGCGTCACCGCGAAAGACATCATCCTCGCCATCATCGGCGAGATCGGCACTGCCGGCGGCACCGGCTATGCGCTGGAATATGCCGGCGAGGCGATCCGCGCGCTGTCGATGGAAGGCCGCATGACCGTCTGCAACATGTCGGTGGAAGGCGGCGCCAAGGCCGGCTTCATCGCGCCGGACGAGAAGGCCTACGCCTATCTCAAGGACAGGCCGAAAGCGCCCAAGGGCAAGGCCTGGGACGAGGCGATGAAATATTGGGAGACGCTCGCCTCCGACGACGGCGCGCATTTCGACCGCGAGATCAGGCTCGACGCGGCAAAGCTGCCGCCGCTGGTGACCTGGGGCACCAGCCCCGAGCAGGTGGTCTCGGTCACCGGCAAGGTGCCGGTGCCCTCCGACATCGCCGACGAGAACAAGCGCATCGCCGCCGAGCGCTCGCTCGGCTACATGGGGCTCAAAGGCGGCGAGAAGATCACCGACATCAGAATCGACCGCGTCTTCATCGGCTCATGCACCAATGCGCGCATCGAGGATTTGCGCGCGGTGGCCAAGGTGGTCGACGGCAAGCACGTGAACGGGAACGTCAATGCCATGATCGTGCCGGGTTCCGGCCTGGTGAAGGAGCAGGCGGAAGCCGAAGGGCTCGACAAGATCTTCAGAGCCGCGGGCTTCGACTGGCGCGAGCCAGGCTGCTCGATGTGTCTCGCCATGAATCCCGACAAGCTCGCGCCCGGCGAGCGCTGCGCCTCGACCTCGAACCGCAATTTCGAGGGCCGCCAGGGCTACAAGGGCCGCACCCACCTGGTGTCGCCGGCGATGGCGGCAGCCGCCGCGATCGCCGGGCATTTCGTCGACGTGCGCGAGTGGAAATAGCGCGACGCCCGTTTGCTAGAGTCGAAAGGCCCGCCGTCACGGCGGGCCTTTGTTGTTTCACCAGCCGAAGCCGAAATAGATGCCCGGCCGCCGGTAATAATAGGGATAGTAGCGGTACCGATAATAAGGCGGGCCGTAATAATAGTAGGGATAAGGGTAGTAGTAATACGGCCGGTACCAATAGTGCCGACGGTAGTAGCGATAGTAGCGGCGGTGGTAACGCCGCGCGCTCAGATCGAGTTGCGCGGGCTGCGCCGTGGCGATGCCGCTCTTGGGCGCGGCCGCCGCAACCGGCCCCGGCACAGCCAGGATGCCGAAAGCCAAAGCCGCAATAGCCGCGATCACGATCCGTTTCATGTCAGCCTCCTTGGCCTCATCACGAAAACGTCAAACAGGGGATTTTGGTTCGTGGCGGCATGAGAACACAGTGCCACCCCCTGTCCTTGACCTACATCAGTAACGAACTGACGCGCCGAAGCCTGCGCCTACTGCCACCAGCATTGCATGCGCGGCACGATGACGGTGCCGCTGACCCGGTATTCCTGTGCCAGCCACGAGCGGCAATAACGCTTGGCGGTCGGCGGCAACTGGCTACCGCCGCGCGGATGAATAGTGATGCGCGGACGCGGGCGCGGCGCGGAATCGGAATCCTGGGCGAGCGCCGGCGCCGCCATGGCGAGCACCAGGGCGCCGAGCGCAGCGGCAGTCGTGATTTTCGCTATCGGCCGTCCCATGACGGCCGAAACTACCATCGGCTGCGGTCGTAGCGCGAGCCGAAATAGCTCGCGTGGCTCTGGTAGCGACGGCGGTAGCTCTGGGCCGAATAATCGGTGGTGTGGCGGCTGTAGGTGGTGCGGCTGCCGTATTGGCTGGGCGAGCCGCCATAGCTGTAGAGCACCTGGCCGGGCCGCTGATTGCAGTTGAAGAATTCAGCCGAGGCCGGCACCGTCGCGGTGATGCTGACAGCCAGGATCAGGCCAAATCCGGTGGCACCGAGACGCATAAAATTTTACCTATTTTACGTTATGTCACAAAGACTAAGATGGTTAACGGTCGCTCATCTTGGCGGTTGCGTCAATGGGGCTGGTGAGCGACCCGCGCGGCCCTAGATGGCTGTTATGACAGGACGATTTGACGACCCTCGCGCCTGGCGCGGCCAGGCCGTCTCGCTCGCCGATATCGAGGGCTTGGCGACGAGGGCCTTTGCCCGGTTGCCGGCCCATTTCCGCGCCTTGTGCGAGGACCTGGTGATCCGGGTCGAGGACTTCCCGACCCGGGAGGTGCTCGACAGCATGGGGCTGTCCAGCCGCTACGATCTGCTCGGCCTGTTCCACGGCATCGGCCTGCCCTTCCGCCAGGAGGTCACCGGCATGATGCCGAACATGATCTGGCTCTATCGCCGGCCGATCCTTGCCTACTGGACCGACCACGAGGAAAGCCTCTCTGCCATCGTCACCCATGTGCTGGTGCACGAGATCGGCCACCATTTCGGCTTTTCCGACGAGGACATGGACGCCATCGAGGCGGCCGCCGGCTGAGCATCAACGGCCGCGATCAATCCCATCGCCATCCTGCATTTGACGCCCGGCGCCGCCGCGGCCGATAGTTTGGGCTCAAAAGGAATCGCAGCCATGATCGTGACCGTTTTCCGCTCGCGCCTGATGCCGGGCATGCGCGAAGATTACGTGGCGCTGGTTGACCGCATGGCCGAGATCGCATCGGCCATGCCGGGCTACATCTCGCACAAGGGCTTTTTCGCCGAGGACGGCGAGCGCTGCACCATCGTCGAATTCGAGTCCGAGGAGGCGCAGCGCGCCTGGCGCATGCATCCCGAGCATCGCGAGGCGCAGAAGAAGGCGCGCGACATCTATTACGAGACCTACAGCCTGCAGATCTGCGAAGTGAAGCGCGAGGCCAAGTTCGACCGCCGCGCCGGCCGCATGGCTGCCGAGTAGCGGGCGCTATTGACCGCGGGCGTCGCGGTCTTAAACAGACGGCTTAAACAGCGGAGTTGCCGAGCAATGCAGAAGTTCACCACCCTGGAAGGCGTCGCCGCACCGATGCGCATGATCAACGTCGACACCGACATGATCATCCCCAAGCAGTACCTCAAGACCATCAAGCGCACCGGCCTCGGCAAGGGCCTGTTCTCCGAGCAGCGCTACAGGGACGACGGCAGCGAGAACCCGGACTTCGTGCTCAATAAGCCGGCCTACCGCAAGGCCAAGATCATCGTCGCCGGCGACAATTTCGGCTGCGGCTCGAGCCGCGAGCACGCGCCCTGGGCGCTGCTCGACTACGGCATCCGCGCCGTGATCTCGACCTCGTTCGGCGACATCTTCTACAACAACTGCTTCAAGAACGGCGTGCTGCCGATCCGCGTTTCGCCGCAGGATCTGGAGAAGCTGTTCGACGACGCCGACCGCGGCGCCAACGCCACGCTGACCATCGACCTCGAGAAGCAGGAGATCCGCGGCCCCGACGGCGGCGTGGTGAAGTTCGAGATCGACGCCTTCCGCAAGCACTGCATGCTCAACGGCCTCGACGACATCGGCCTGACCCGGCAGAAGGCCGCCAAGATCGCGAGCTACGAGGACAAGGCGCGCGCGGCGCGGCCGTGGGCGTGAAGGTCGCGTTCGCCGCCCTCGCCTTGCTCGGCGCCCTGTCGGCGGCTTTGGCCCAGCAAGACAAGCCCGATCCAGCCGAGGACGCCGCGATCAAGCGCGCCGACACGATCATCAAGCAGCATCGCCTGCTAAGCGAGAAGCAGCAGCGCTGCATCAGCTTCATCTACCGCGACGACAGCAATGCGCGGACCGCCAAGGTCGGCGTCTACGAGGTGCACGACAAGGATTGCGGCGGCGATCCAGAGGTCAGCCATCGCCTGTTCGACCTCGAGATCGACATGAGGACCGGGGCCGCCAAGTGGGACAA
>Ga0070741_10005629_pt1 | contig 27612 bp, 17 predicted proteins | sample Coa_R1_4_FD_66440 | JGI IMG/M metagenome (GOLD analysis project Ga0070741, IMG submission 66440) | Surface soil microbial communities from Centralia Pennsylvania, which are recovering from an underground coalmine fire - Coalmine... | ecosystem: Environmental > Terrestrial > Soil > Unclassified ...
GAGCGCCCCTCCTGAAGCGAATCATTCAGGCGAATGCTTGCGCCGATGTGCAGCGGCGTAAGGCACAGGCTCTTCGCGCGGACGGGAGCGCCCGCCATGGCCAGCACGGCGTTGATTCCGACTGCGCGCAAAAGCGTGCTCTTGCCGGACATATTGGAGCCGCTCACGACCAGCAGCGGTGTGTCGCCGCCAAGCGCGACATCGTTGCGGACGCACTTTGTGTCAGCAATGAGAGGGTGTCCGAGCTCCATCGCTTCGAAGCGAGCCTCACCGTCGAGCAATTCGGGGAACGGATCTGCCGGGTTCTCAAAGCTGTAGGTGGCGAGCGATTGCAACGCTTCCAGTTCGGCGAGCGCGTGCAACCAGCGATCGAGTAAGGCGCCGTGCCGCCGTCTCCAGGCCTGCGCTGCGCCGGAGATCTGAACAGAGTAGAGAAGGGGCGCGTCGAGGATGCGAACGATGAAGTTGCCGCGCTGCTCCATCATGCGTGTGAGCGACGCGAGCCGATGCAACGCGTGCGAAGCACTTTCGTGGTTCGCCTGCAGAGCCTGGTGAAGATCGTGCAACAGTGGCGATGAGAACTCGCGGGCTTCCCAGCGCTCGATGAGGGTTGAGGCGAGCCGCAGGCTGTCGCTCACACGCTCTGCACTTACAAATAGCGCCTGTGTTCGCTTCTGCAGTGCGAAGGTGATCGTCGCGTCGACAATCACAATGATGAGCAGAAGCAGACCGTGATCTGTGATGAGGTATCGGATCGCAGCGAAGAGTGTCAGCGCAACCAGTGCAGGTGCGAGCCAGCGCAGCCAGCCAGGAATGGTTGGTTCCGTGCCGGCGCCCCACTGCGCGAGTGCTGCAATATCAAGATGTTCAAAATCTGCTTGTCCGCAGCTTGCGAGCTCTTCGCGAAGATCGTCGAGTTTGCGGAGCTCTGCGACGGCTGCCTGCCGTAAACGAATCCTATCGCGCGGTGCGGGCTCGAGCAGCCAGGAGGCGAGGGCATCTTCACCGGCGGAGGTTCTCGCCGAGTTCAGCAGAGTAAACAGACCTCCAGTGCGGAAGAGGTCAAGATCGTCGGCGAACAGACTTCCTGTGATGTTCGTCCCAGGATCGCGCGCCGGAAGATCCGCCCAGTGGTCCTCGATTCTCGCAATTCCGCGTTCGAAGAATCGGATTGCGCGCCGCGCTTCGGCCCTGCGCTGCAGGACGTCCGAATGCCGCCTCGCCACAACTACGAAGACGGCGGCGACGGCCAGCAGCCACCACGCCGAGAGCTCGTGGGGATAGAATGCGAACCATGCGACGGCAATGAAGGCGATGACGAGCGCGAGGCGCACGTACCCGAGCAGCACATGCTCGCGCTCGTACGTGGCATCCTCCGCCGTCCGCGCGGCGATTCGGGCCTGGTAAGTTTCGCGCGGCGGTCGTTGGTTGCTGTCGGGCATGCTACCGTTTATGGCCATGTTTCATAGGATTCATCTTTGCTCCGATGAGCGGCTGGGAACCACGCGTCCTTTTGCAGCGTAATGATTTAGCAGATTCGAAGATTATTTCTGGCGTATGTTGAAGACGAGCTCCGCAAACAATTCTATGGCGCATGCAACTGATCCCCGCGGCGAGCGGCGTAGTCTGCTTCCGATTGTCGTTGTCGCCGCCGGCGTTCTTCTGCTTCACCTGCTGACGAATACACGTTACGGGTTCCATCGGGATGAGCTGCAGTTTCTCTCCGACGCGCTGCATCTCGATTGGGGCTATGTGGCTTATCCGCCGCTCACGCCCTTTGTCGAGCGGATCTCGATGATCTTTTTCGGGACATCGCCGGAAGGGTTGCGCCTGTTCTCCGTGCTGGCGCAGGTTGCTGTCGTTATCACCGCCGGTCTGATCGCGCGAACGCTCGGTGGCAGCCGTCTCGCACAAGGCCTGGCGGCGCTTGCGGTGGCGCTCTCCCCAATTGCGCTGTTCGAGGGCACAGAGTTCCAGTACACAACGTTTGAGCAATTCGCCTGGGTGCTCGTCACGTACGGTGTCGTTCGCCTGCTCCGCAGCGAAGACGAGCGGTGGTGGATTTGGATCGGTCTCTTCAGCGCTGTTGGCCTGATGGCCAAGTACACGGTTGTGTTCTTCATCGCCGCTCTGCTGGCGGGATTTCTTCTCACCCCGGCGCGGCGTCTGATGGCCAGCCGCTGGTTTGCGCTCGGCTGTGCTCTCACGATCCTCATTGTTTTGCCGAACCTTCTCTGGCAGGTGCATCACGATTTCATCTCGCTGCACTTCCTCGAGCATATTCACGCGCGCGATCTCCGCATCGGCCGTGGCAGTGCTCGCGACTTCTGGTTCTTTCAGGCGGTCGCGTCCGAGAACGCCTGCGCGATCCCGCTCGCGATTGCCGGCGTCATTGCAGCATGGCGCAGCGTGCGATATCGCGCGTTGAGTATCGCCTTCGCACTCACCATTCTTCTGTTCGCGGTCATGAAGGCGCGCGGATACTATACCGCGGCGGTGTTCCCGGTCATCATTGCGTTCGGCGCCATCGCGATCGCGCAGTGGCTCTCGTCGCGGCGTCCTGTCTTGCGGCGCAGCATCTTCGCTCTTCTGCTTGCAGGGATCATCGGCTTCGGTGTGTACTTTGCGTGCATGCTGGTTCCCATTGCATCGAGCGGGCCGCTGAAGACATTCGCGCTCGCGCATAGTGAGGACCTGCGTGAACAGCTCGGATGGGACACCTTCGTCCAAACCGTGGCGCTGGTTCGTGACGCACTGCCGCCGCAAGAACGCGCGAACGCCGGCGTGATCGTTGCGAACTATGGCGAGCAGGGAGCGATCGAAATTCTGGGCCGCAGCTACGGTCTGTCTGCGCCGATCAGCACAACAAACTCGGCGTGGCTGCGCGGCTACCCGACACCGCAGCCAACCACGCTGATCGTGACCGGCCTCAATTCAGATGATGCGAACGAGATCTTCACGGCCTGCCATCCAGGGGCGCACATTCCGTACCCCGCACACTTGAACAACGAAGAGAGCAAGTATCACCCTGACATCTTTGTCTGCGGGCCGCCGCGGCTGCCATGGCCGGAGTTCTGGAAGAAATATCAGCGATTCGGCTGACATCTTCCGTGTGGACGCGCCCACAACGCCATCCGCTATCCTAGGTACATGCCCTCTGTGGTTGAGAACCCCACAACCAGCGCCGCACCTGAAACAACTCCCGCGAAGCCGCCCTTTGAATCCTGGGGACGCTATCCGGTCTACGACGCGGACGTGCGCTCGATTCAGTGGCAGGATCAGTTCCCGCGCGTGATCGACGGTGTGCATCACGGCGCGCTTCCTGTTGGCATGGGCCGCAGCTACGGCGACGTTTGCCTGTTGAAAGAGGGCACGCTCGTCAAAACCACAGGCATGAACCGCCTGCTTGGCTTCGATCCAGCAACCGGTGTGCTGACCGCAGAGGCCGGCATTACACTTGCGCAGATTCTCGACTTCGCGGTGCCGCGAGGCTACTTTCTTCCGGTTAGTCCGGGAACGAAGTATGTGACGCTCGGCGGCGCGATCGCGAATGATATCCACGGCAAGAATCATCACGTCGCCGGAACCTTTGGATGCCACGTGCCGCAGTTTGAGCTGGTCCGCTCGGACGGCACGCGCCTGCGTTGCTCGCCCAGAGAAAACCCGGACCTGTACTCGGCGACGATCGGCGGCCTTGGCCTCACTGGCATGATCACCTGGGCGCAGCTTCGCCTGAAGCGCATTGTCAACCGGCAAATTAATTACGAGGGCATCCAGTTCCACGGAATCGACGAATTCCTCGATCTCACCGCGCAGTCGCAGAACATCGAGTACACCGTCAGCTGGATCGACGTAACATCCACGGGCAAGAACTTCGCGCGCGGCATCTTCATGCAGGGCGATCACGTCCAGATTCCGGGCGAGCTCAAGCCCTCACGCGCGCCCAAGCTCACGTTCCCGTTGGAGCTTCCGGGATGGGTGCTGAACGGCGCGACCGTCGGCCTGTTCAACACGCTGTTCTTCAACAAGCAGATGAAGCATCGCGTCACCGCTCTGCAGGATTATGAGCCGTTCTTCTATCCGCTGGACGCAGTGCTCAAGTGGAACAAGATGTATGGCAAGCGTGGCTTGCTGCAGTTCCAGTACGCGATTCCGTGGGAGCACGCGCGCGAAGGAACGATCGCCATTCTGCATGAGGTTGCAAAGTCGGGTCTCGCGAGTTTTCTCGCCGTGCTGAAGGCGTTCGGTGATGTGCCGTCGCCGGGCATGATGAGCTTCCCGAAGCCGGGCATTACACTCGCGCTCGACTTCCCCATCAAACCGGAAAAGAGCTTCGCGCTGTTCGACCGGCTCGCCGAGATGACGTATGAATTCGGCGGCCGGCTCTATCCGGCCAAGGACGCGCGCATGACCGCGCCGCAATTCCAGGCGTTTTATCCGCAGTGGCAGCGGTTCGCGCGCTACAAGGACCCGGCGCTGACTTCAAGCTTCTGGGAGCGCGTCGTGGGCGCGCAGGGATTCATGAAATGAGTGCAACTCACGTGGTGGATCCCTCAATCTCCTCCCGGCGCGCCGCTGCGGCATCTGAGCCGAAGCGCATCCTCGTGCTTGGCGCGACTTCCGGCATTGCCGAAGCGTGCATCCGGCTCTGGGCTGGCCGCGGCGATCACCTGTTCCTCGTCGCGCGCAACGCCGGACGCCTCGCCGCCGTGGCAGCGGACGCTGGCACGCGCGGCGCGGCTTTCGTTGAAACCGCGGTTGCCGACCTGGACCGCACGGAGCACCACGGCGATCTGCTCGCGCATGCGATCAACGCGCTCGGCGGGTTGGATGTTGCCTACCTCGCGCTGGGCGTGCTGGGTGAGCAACCCAAAGCGGAGCGCAACTTTCATGATGCGGCGCAGATCATTCACACGAACTATATGGCGCCCGTGAGCCTTCTCACGTGGCTGGCGAGCTACTGCGCGCAGCGGCATGCCGGCACGATCGCGGTGCTCAGCTCCGTCGCGGGCGAGCGTGGACGCAAATCGAACTACGTCTACGGCAGCTCGAAGGCTGGCCTGACTGCGTTCGTCGATGGCCTGCGGAATCGCATCGACCGCGAAGGCGTTCGTGTGATCACCATCAAGCCTGGCCCGGTGAAGACTTCCATGACTCAAGGAATGAAGGGCCAGGAGCGTTTCGCCGACGTCGACAAGGTTGCAGTGAGCATTGTGAAGTCGATCGATCGCGGCAATGACATCGTCTATGTCCCTGGACAATGGCGTTTGATTATGGCCGTGATTCGCGCGATCCCGGAGCGCGTCTTCAAGAAGCTGAACCTCTAGCGATTACTGCGGCAGACTTCCCCGAATCGCATCGTCCAGCACGATGTGATTTTTCTCGAGCAGATCGCCGAGGTCGTGGTCGAGCTCAATCTGCGCCTTCTTCCAGTTCGAACGCGCCGCGATCTCGGTCGACCGAGCCTGCGCCAAATAGGCTTCATCCTGCAGCACGGCGAGGTCGGTGGACTGGCCGACGCTCAACTTGTCACGCTCGGCGTCCAGCAACTGCGCTTGATACTGACGGCTTTCGCTAGCCGCAACATAAGCCGCCTGCGCCGTTTGCAGCGCGACGACAGCGGTTTCAATCTGTTCGCGAATCTGCTGTGACAGCTTCTCTGTTCGTCCCTCCACCTGGCGCAGTTCAACCGTGTCGCGTGCGGCATCGCTGGCTGCAATACGGTTTCGCAGCGGCAGCATGAGCTCAATGCCGGCCTGGTAGATGGTGGATGTGCGTAGTCCACCGGCTGCAAGCTCGGCAGGCACAGTCGGCTGTCCGGTTCCGGGAGAGCCGATGATCTCGAACGGCTCCTCTGTCGTTCCGCGCACCTCAACATTGCCGTACAGATTCAACTGCGGCAGGGCTGCATTGCGGCTGGCCTCAGCGTTGATCTTTCCGGTCTCAATCTGCAACTTTGCCTGCGCGAGATCCGGCCGTTCCGCGAGCCCCTCGCGTACAAGCGCAGGAACATCGATCGGCGGAGGTTGATCCGGCACGATGATACGGTCGGTCGGCACGATCTCATCAAACTGCGCCGTGAACACCGGCGACGCGGTGCGCAGCAACTGATTTTTGAGGATGATCTCTTCCTGCTTGTAGAGCCCCTGCGCCTGGATCAGCGAGAAGCGGCTCGAGCTTTCGAGCGCCTGCGCGCGCGTGAGCTCGATCGGTGCGAGCGTGCCGAGCTGCACCTGGCTTTGGTCGTCTTCGCGCAGCTTGCTTGCGGCGCGCAGGCTCTCCTCCTGCACGAGCACGTTCTCACCGAGCGACACCAGGTCGAAGTACAGCCGCGAGACTCCGTAGATTGTGTCCAGCACCTGCTGCTCGAACAGCAGCCGCGAAATCTTCCGATTGGTCTGCGCGATGCGAATGTAGCGCAGATTCACGTTGCGGCCGCGTCCGCGCAACAGCGGCTGGATCAGAGTGACCGAGGTGCTCGGCGAGTAGAACGGATCGTACTTGGAAGTCGATCCGTAGAGCACCTCCGAGTCATTGTTCACGACGGCTTCGAGCTGCGCGCCAGTTGAAAATCCTTCCAGATAGCCGACATTCATCGCGATAAAATCGAGCGGGACTGTTGTGCTCGTACTGTTGGTCCCGCCTGTTGTGACGCCGGTGACGTTGGTGAGGTTCACCGTGTCGGATCTGCGCAGCCACCCAGCCACGCCAAGCAATTGCGGATCGAACAGCGGAAGGTTCGGACCTGGCGCGTACTGAAATCCGGCGCCGAGTTGCGACAACGAGAGTGTGGTCTGTGCGGTCGAGTTCAGGCTCGTCAGGTCGGTCACGGTCGGCGCCACAGGATTGGTGTTCGTCGTCTCTGCAGCCAGCAGCGGCGATCCGGGGCCGCCGACTCCATTCGGCGGTTCGGCGACGGAGTAGTCAATGCCGCGCAGATTGCCTCCGCCCTTCGCGCGCGCTTCATCCGTGCGTGCCAGCACGAGATCGTAGCGCTCCATCTCGACGTCGAGATTATTCTCGAGCGCCAGTGCAATCGCGTCTTGCAGAGTCAGGTAAAGTTTCCCATCGCGAATCAGCGATTGCAGCCGCGTCTCGCTCCCATCAAACAGCGGCGGCACAACCGGCCGTTTGAACGGCCCGAGAAAGCCGAGGAAGTTTGGCGTGATCCCATGCACTTCCTCGCGCTCCGGCCGGCTCCTGCTGTTCATCGCCGCAGTAATCTGTGGAGCCGGGGCCTCGGGTGTATCGACGTGCTGCGTCAGCGGAGAGACGGGTGGTGGCTGCATCTGTGCGTCGGGCGCCTGCTGCGCATTCGGCCCCGCAGGCGCGCTGCGGTCCGTCGGCGGAGGGCTCAGCGCCGGGAGATTCATATTGGGCGGCAGCGCTGGTGAGGGCGAAGGCTGCTGCGTGCTCGCAGGCTGTTGAGCCAGCGCGACCTGACCCGACCACAAGATCAACACCGCGCTGCAGCGCCACAACCAGCCCGCAGTCATGCGTGCGCTCCTCACGGTTTGCTCTCGCTTTGGCTGCGATTCTTCTGGTTCTGCCCGCTGTTGCCCTGCTGCTGCTGATTCTTCTGGCTTTGCTGTGTCTGCTTGCCCTGCAGATTCTGATTCGTGATTGCCTCGTTGCTGTACCGCGAGTTTCCACCCGGCGGCGCATTTTGCGGAGCTTGCTGCGGCTGCTGCTCCTGCGTCTGCATCAGGTGAGGCTGCACCTCCGCGCCGTCGACCACATCGTCCGTCACGTTCGTCACGATCACATCACCCGCCTGCAAGCCGGTGAGTATTTCGACCACGTCGCCGAGATCGCGTCCAATCGTCACCGGCACCATCCGAACCTTTCCATTCACGATCTTTGCAATCGTCGTCTGGTCATGCCGAATCACGATCGCATCGGCGGACACTAGCAGCGGCCCCTCGATGCCCTGCGCCGGCGGGAAGGTCACAACGGTATACATCCCAGGCACGAGCTTGCCGTTGTGATTGTCGACCTGCACCTCGGTCAGCATCGTGCGCGTGTTCGGATCCACGGAGTCCGCGGTGCGCGTGATGTCTCCGGTGAAGTTCACGCCGGGATACTCCTGAAACGAAAGCTGTGCGTGCCCACCTGCGTGGATCGAGGTGACGTAGCCCTCCGGAACCGATACGAGAACTCGCAGCCGTTGCGTCTGCGCGATTCCGAACAACGGCCCGCCCTGGCCGGGAGACTGCGTCGTGGTTGCTGCCGTGCTTATCGCGCCGGAGCTTCCGCCATTGTTCACTTGTCCAGCCTGCGCAGATCCGCCCGAGGTCGATGTCTGTCCCTGCGGCGCGGGGGCGCCCTCGGCTCCCGACGTAGTGCCCGAGGCTGCAATCAGCGCACCAACATCTACGTTGCGCTGTGTGACGACGCCGGAGAAGGGCGCGCGAACATACTCATAGCTCTGCAGCGCCTTCATGCGTTCAAGGTTCGCGTGGTACGCATCCACATTTCGCTGCGCTCCTGCCACGTTCGCTAATTGCGACGCGTAGTTCGCCTCCTGCTGATCGCCATCCTGCCGCGAGAAGACACCCTTCGCCACCAGCACGCGATAGCGCTGCACCGTCGCTGTCGCCAGCGCAAGCTGCGACTTCTGCTGATCGAGCTGTTGCTCCGCCTGCATCAACTGCTGCTTCGCCTGCGCTACCTGCTGATCGAGATCGGGAGCATCAATCACAGCGAGCAGTTGATTCTTGCGCACGTGGTCGCCAATGTCAGCCAGTCGAGTCTTCAGATATCCGCTGGCGCGCGCGTACACATACGCCTCGGTCAGCGGGATCGTCGTCCCCGGAAGTACAAGGCCTTCCTCATTCCGCGCCGGCTCAACCTTAGCTGCGTCGACGACCGGCTTTTCATCGTGCTCCCGTTTCGCGCGCTGATCGATCTCCTTATTGCGGTTGTGCCGCGGCAGCCAACCGACGAGCAGCATCACCAGGAACAGCACTGCAAACGCAACCAGGAAGATCCAGAGGTTGCGATGACCGGCCGGCTTGTGAACACGCTCCCGCACCGGCGGCTTCTTCCGCTTGCCGCTGGAGTTCGTCTCCTCGAAGCTCTTGCCCAGGCGCGCATCATCCAGCGCATTCGGGTCGGCAAAGGAGCGCGCCAGGAGCTGCCGCTCCGCGTACTCCGGGTCGGCAAATTCACGGCCCAGCTCATTTTCGTCAGCCTCGCTGCTTTCGAAGCTTCGCCGCAGACGACGCTGCTCCGCAGTGGGCCCGCGTTCAAACCGTTCGCCCACCTGCGAACGATCGCTCTCCTCTGGCCAGGGCTGCCGCTCGTCATCGCGCTTCTTCGGGTCGTCTCTCTCGTCGGCCATCTACGCGGGCTGCTCCTGTGTGTTGCCGTGGGATGTCTGCTTGGTAGGCTCCTCGCCCTGGTGATACTCCTCCTCAATCTCCTTCGTGTAGTCGATCGGAGGATGCTTCTTCAACAGCGAATAGATCGTCGGCACCAGGAAGAGCGTCCCAACCGTCGCAAAGACCAGCCCGCCGATCACCGCGCGTCCCAGCGGCGCATTCTGCTCGCCACCCTCGCCGAGCGCCAGCGCCATCGGGAACATGCCGATGATCATCGCCAGTGCGGTCATCAGCACCGGCCGCAGCCGCGTGTGTCCTGCGTTGATTGCAGCCTCGCGGCGATGTTTGCCGAGCAGCCGCTCATCGTTCGCGAACACCACCATCAGGATCGAGTTCGCCGTCGCGACGCCGATCGTCATGATCGCGCCCATCAGGCTCGGCACGTTGAAGGTCGTCTGCGTCAGGAACAGTGTCCACAAAATCCCGCAGAACGCGCAGGGAATCGCCATCAGGATGATCAGCGGATCGAGCCAGCTCTGGAAATTCACCGCCATCAGCAGATACACCAGACCGATCGCGAAGAGAATGCCGAGTCCCAGGCGCGTGAACGAATCATTCATCGTGGCGACCTGGCCGCGCAGCTCCAGTTGCGTCGCCTTCGATACCTTCTGACCAGCGATGATCTTCTGAATCTCGCTCGCCACACCGCCGAGATCACGCTGATCGACGTTCGCATAAACGTCGTACACGGGTTCAATGTCGTAATGGTTCACGATAATGGGCGATTCATCGCGGTGGAACGAGGCAATGTTTCCCAACATCTGCGTTGCGTTGCCCTGCGGAGTGGTTATCGGCGTACGCGAAAGCTCCGGCAGCGACGAAATTTTGTACTGCGGCGTCTGCACCACCACGTTGTAGTTGACGCCGTTCTGTGGGTTGAGCCATTGGTTCGGCGCAACCTGCGTCGTGCCCGACAAGGAAATCAACGTCGACTGCGCCACATCCTGCTGCGTCAGTCCAATTTGCCGCGCCTTGGTGCGATCGACATTGATATCCAGCGTCGGATACTCGACTAACTGGTGAAGGTGCACATCCACGGCTCCCGGAATCGCCGCAACCTCCCTCTCCAGCTTTTTGGCGAGCAAATAGTTGCCCTTGCCGTGCCCGATCACTTGTAAGTCGATTGGGGCGGGCAGGCCAAAATCCAGAATTTCATTCGTGATGTTCGCCGGAGCGAAGTAGAAAGTCCCGTCAGGGAACTTCTGCCGAAGATCGTCGCGCAGTGTGCGCATGAACTCTTCGGTCTGTCGTTTACCGGGCTTCAACGAGATCAGAATCTCGCCATCGGAGCTGGAGACAGGCGGCGCACTTGAGAAAGCAAGATTGATGCCGCTGTTCGGCAGCCCGATATTGTCGAGCAGCAGGTTCACGCGATCCGCCGGAAGCACGCGGCGAATCTCCGCATCGACTCTGGAGAAGTACTGTTCCGCATCCTCAATGCGCATGCCCTGCGGCGGCTCAACCTCCAGCCGCATCTGCCCGGAGTCGACGTACGGAAAAAAGTCCCGCCCGATAAAGAACGTCAGCGGCAGCGAGATCACCAGCAGCAATCCAAACAGCAGCAATGTGACCGCCGCGTTGTCCACGCACCACTCCAGCAGCTGCTTGTAGTAGTGCTGCAGCCGCTCGAACTTGTGGTCGAACTTCATGTGCCAGCGCCACACGAAGTTCCTCTTCGCCTCGCGGTCGCTCTCGCTGGGATCCTGGTAAAGAGCAAGCTCCTTGTTCAGCAGGAAGTGCATCATCGTCGGCACCAGCGTGCGCGAGAGGAAATAGCTGGCCAGCATCGCGAAGACCACGGCCATGGCCAGCGGCGTAAACAGAAACTTCGCCGCTCCGGTCAGCAGCACGACAGGAACGAACACGATGCAGATCGACAGCGTCGAGACAAACGCCGGTGCCGCCACCTGCTGGGCGGAGTCGAGAATCGCTCGCGTCAGCGGCTTCTTGAGCCCCATGTTGCGATGCGTGTTCTCAATCTCCACCGTCGCGTCATCGACCAGGATGCCGACCGCCAGCGCCATTCCGCCCAGCGTCATCACATTGATCGTCTGTCCGATCGCACTCAGAAGCACCAGCGACGTCGCAATCGACAGCGGAATCGAGATGCAGACGATCAGGGTCGACCGCCATGAGCCCAGGAACAGCAGAATCATCAGCGCCGTCAGGGCTGCGGCGATGATCGCCTCGCGTGCGACTTCGTCGATACTCGTGCGCACAAAAATCGACTGATCGAACAGCGGCGTAATCTTCAGGGGCGCGAGCTCTGCTTCAATCCTGGGCAGATGCTTCTTGACGTTCTCCACAATGGACAGCGTCGACGTGTTGCCATTCTTCAGCACCGTCAGCAGCGCCGAGCGCTTGCCGTTCTCGCGAACAATGTTGGTCTGGACGGCGTAGCCGATGTGCACCTGCGCGACGTCCTTCATATAAACCACCGCGCCGTTCGCCGCCCTGATCGGCAGATCGTTCATCGCGGCCATCGTCTGGGGGCTCGAGTTCGTCCGGATGACGTACTCGCGGTCGCCGATCCGCGCCGTCCCTGCCGGCAGAATCAAATTCTGCTGGCCCATGGCCGCCGAAACATCTGCGGCCGACAGATGGTGCGCGTACATCAGGTTCGGGTCGGTGTCGATCATCACATCGCGCACCTTGCCGCCGTAAGGAGAGGGAAGCGCTGCGCCCTGCACCGTGGCCAGCAACGGCCGCACAAAGTTCAGGCTCTGGTCAAAGACGTCGGCTTCGCTCAGCCCCTGTCCGCCCATGCTCAATTGCAGAATCGGCACCGACGACGCGTCGTATTTGATGATGAACGGCGGTGTCGTTCCCGGCGGCGCAATCTTCAGCATCGTCTGGACGACGGCGGTGACTTGCGCCTCCGCCGCGGCAATCTGCACGCCCGGCTGAAAGTACACCTTGATGACCGCGATGCCCTGGTGGCTTTCACTCTCCGTGTGCTCGATGTCGTTGACCGTCGTGGTCAGCGAGCGCTCGGAGATGGTCACAATACGCCCCGCCATCTCCGTCGGTGTCAGCCCGGCATAATTCCACACAATCGTGACGACGGGGATGTCGATGTACGGGAAGATGTCCTTCGGCGTCTCAATCGCCGACCCGATGCCCAGCACCGCGATCAGCAGTGAGAGCACGACGAACGTATAGGGGCGGCGCAGCGCCAGCCGTACGATCCACATATCCGCCTCAGGAGAGCCTCAATCCGATACTGGTTGAGACGCACCAAGCGCTCGGCGAGACTCCCGCGTCCTTGCCTTCCGCGAAAACAAAGGCCGCTCCATTATGAAGCGGCCTTCTCGTTTGCGCTGCTTACGAGCTATTTTTTCGCCTGCTCGAACCGCTTGTTCACCTCAGCCCAGTTCACCACGTTCCACCACGCAGCAAGATACTCCGGCCGGCGGTTGTTGTACTTCAGGTAATAGGCGTGCTCCCAAACGTCGTTGCCCAGGATCGGATACAGCCCCTGCATCAGCGGATTGTCCTGGTTCGGCGTCGTCATGACGGCCAGCTTGCCGCCCTTCCACACCAGCCATCCCCAGCCCGAGCCGAACTGCTTGGCCGCGGCATCGTTGAAGGCCTTCTTGAAATCTTCGAAGCCGCCGAAGTCCGTCTGGATCTGCTCTCCGATATTTCCCGTCGGATTGCCGCCGCCTTTCGGCGCCATAATCTGCCAGAACATCGTGTGATTCACGTGTCCGCCGCCGTTGTTGCGCACTGTCGTGCGAACATCCTCGGGAACGCTGTTGAGGTCGCTGATCAACTGCTCCGGCGTCTTCTTGCCGAGGTCCTGGTGTTTCTCCACCGCACCGTTCAGGTTGGTCACATACGCCTGGTGGTGTTTGTCGTGGTGCAGCTTCATCGTCGCCTCGTCAATCGTCGGCTCGAGTGCGGCGTAGTCGTAAGGCAGGGGAGGGAGTTCGAATGCCATAACAGTTTCTCCTTGGGGTTGCGAGGTTCGGCAGCTTGCAAAGTAACGGCAGGTTGCGAAGTAACCGCGGAATCAAATCTCCGCGTGAACGAAGCCATGAGGCCTGCTCCGCTTGGATGCAGCACGGAAGCCCGGCGATTCAGCACCTTTGAGCTTAGCGCAGCGCACAAAACTCTGCTTCAACACGCTGCCGTGTCAGGGCTCCAGCACCAGTTGGCATTGGCCGGCCACGCAATTAAGCATCCCCTGGCGGACCAGCTTTGCGTCCGAGCCTGCCGGAAAGAACTGCGGCAATCGCGCACGCTTCAGCAGCGCCTCGCTGCCGTCGAGCTTGTCATCCCCCGTCAATTCGGCGCGTTCAATCTGCCCATGCGCAAGCAATAGCCGGTACTCGGCCACGCCGCGCAGGCCGCCGGAAGGCCCCAGGGGGACCGTCCTGAGCTGCTGCTCGCTTTTGCCGGCATCCGGGTCGGCCGCGCTCTTTGCATCCAACTGCGCGAGCGCAGAGCGCACCTTCAGCACGTGCTCCGTCACGAGAGGATCCGGCCGGCCCATCCTGGCAGCTTCCGCGTAGGACAGCGCCTCCTTCGGCTTTCCTTCCTTGTACAGAATCCACGCCATCGTGTCCCACGAGGCGAGCAGCATCTGCGTCTTCTGCTTCAACACTGCCGGAGACTCATCGAGCGTCCAGCTCTTCGTCTCCTCCGTCAGCCGGTCAATCGCGACGCGTTCCTTCTCCTCGTCCAGCGCAAGCTCCTTGCCCGCGTCGGCCAGTGTATAGGCGGCGTCGTTCATCATCTCCGGGCTATCTGTTTTCTGCAGCAGACCTCGCAGCGTGGCCGTGGCATCGTCCTTCATGTCGGCCTTCATCTGCGCGCTGCCCAGCAGCAGCAGCGTCTGCTCATGCTTGTCGTTCCCCTCCGGCGCACGGGCGACTGCGTCCTTGGCGGCCTGCACGGACTCAGCGCCCTTGCCGTCCTGCGCCAACAGCCCTGAAAGCTGCATCAGCGGTTGAGGATTGGAGGCATCGCTCTTCGCCCAGTCCCGAAGCGTATCCTCTGCACCGGCGCGGTCCTTCTGTTGCATCTGGATCCATGCAATCGCACCATAGCGGTCATACTCGTCCGGATACAGAGCAAGCTCTTTGCGATTGTCCTCAATCGCCTCCTGGTACTGGTGGTGCAGAATCGCCACCGAGGCCTCCCAGGCCATCAACCGCGGCGCCCTCGGGTTGATGTCTTTCATCTGCTTCAGCAGGCCCTCCATCTTCGAAACCTCACCGTATTGATACGCCGTCTCCAGCTGGCTATAAATCGCCTGAAGCTGCGTGTTCCCGCTTCCGCTGCTCGACGACGCCGAGGTTACAGCTGGCTTCTCTCCACCCGCACGCCGCAGTTGCACATAGTTCTCCGTCCCCACGCCCACCGCATCCGCGAATTTTTTATACGTCTTCCAGTCCGTCACAGGAATCTTGTTCTCGAGCACCACCACCTTCCGCTCGCTATACAGGGTGCCCCTGTCCAGCCGATAACTCAGGTCGTACGTCGCATACGCGCTTTTCTCGTGCACCGCCTCGGGCAACTCCGCGCTCCACCCGGCCGGCAGCTTCATCTCCGCCGTGCTCGTCTCCGTCCGCGGAGTTCCCAGGTCAAGCGCTCCCTTCGGCGGATCCTTTTCATCCACGTAGGGCAGAGGCACCGGCGCAAGCTGGGGAATGATCTTCAGGTCATCCCAATCACCCGCCTTCTCGCGGTGATAGTTGAAGCTCATCCGGAACGGCTGCTCGACATCATCCGGCCGCGAGAAGTCCGGGTTGCTCTCTGCCCCTGCATACCCCAGCGCCGCGAGCAGCTTCTGCATCAGTTCGTCGTATTGCGCGGGTCCGACCTCCCGTGCCGCTCCCCGAAGCAGCAGCTCCTCGTCACCTCGCGCCTCCAGCGTGATCTGCGACTCCGAAATCCCATTCGCATCCAGCGTTCCCTTCGCTGTCCACTTCTGGAACGACGCAAACGGCGGGTCTTTTGGAGTCTTCTCAATCGTCGGCGAGCCCGTCGCCGGCACCACCAGCGCCTCGCGATCGCGCAATACGCCATACATCATCTGGTACGGCGCAACCTCCTCGGTCGAATCCAGCCACACATCCTGTCCGTTCAACTTCAAATGCGTAATCAGGTGATTGAATGCCGCCGGCGAGGGAACTGCATCATTGAAGCGAATCCCCGCTCCAATCAGCGCCGCATCCGACGGCACACCGGCCGCCGCCAGCATCGCCGTCAGCAGCGTCGCCTTGTCCTTGCAATCGCCGTACTGGTTGTGCAGCACATCCACAGCCTGGTGCGGCTGGTACCGCCCCACACCAAACGCCACGCCAATGTACCGCACCTGCGTCGCCACATACTCGTAGATCGCCCGAACCTTGTCCTCGTCCGTCGTCTTGCCCGCCGTCAGCTCGGCAACCTTGGCCTTGATCTCATCGTCGGGCGTCACACGGCTAAGCTCCAGCCCGCGATACCACTCGCCCACCGCCGCCCAGCTCGGAAACGTTGTCCACGCCACCGACGGCAGCTTTCCGCGCTCGCTGTCCAGCTCCTCGGCGGCCGTCTCCACATGCTTCTTCTTCGCTTCTTTGGCCGCCTCAGCCTCTGGTCCGACCGTCGGCTTCAATTGCTTCGTCTCCCACCGGTAGACCTTCAGGTCCCCGTCGGTCGACTCCTTCACCTTGATCCCCAGCGCAGGATTCGTCCACACCGTCACGTTCTTCATCGCAGGCGCGCGCAGCTCCACAGACTGCTCCAGCACCACCGCTCCCTCTGTGACGACCGTCTCCGTATCCCAGAACTCGTTTGGCGCCTCGGGCCTGGTCATCACCAGGCGCGCCTCCCACTCCACCGTGTCGCCGGCCTGCAGGTTCTTCACCGGAAGTTCCGCAACCTTCAGATCGCTGTAAAACGGCGCCTGGACGGTCGCCGGCAATGGCTGTTCCATCACCCCGGAGACCGGAGTCTCCGTCACGCTGCCATCCGGGCGTCGCGTCCGCACGTAATGAAACTCAACATGCTGTGAGTTCGCCGCAAACCCCATTCTGATGATCCCGAGCTGCTGCACGCCGGTCTGCGATTGAACCTTCGCCACGACCGTCTTCTGCATGTACCCTGTGCCGTCCGCGTTCATCGCATACACAACATCGACGCGCTGCAGCACAAGTGGTTCGGCGGAGTACGGATCGGGCGCACTTTTCTGAGCCCAGGCCATGGGTAACATCCCAACGACAAGGGCCGCACTACAGAGCCCGAGACTACAGAGCCGGAGACGAACGGATTGCATAGGTGCAAGCTATATAGCAGAAATCCGGCGCACCGCCCATACATTTCGGTAACCTCCGCCGGTGTGGTCTCATAGTTTTCAATGAGCGTTCTGAACGAAACCTACCGCTGGCTCGATGACGACGGCGCGGCCTTCGGTGCTCCGGGCCTTGCTCCGCGCTGGACCTCCAGCAAAAAAGACGCCGTATCTACGGCTTACGCAGCATCCAGCCGCATCTGGTTTACCGCTTCTCACGGCATCCTGAACGAGCTCTACTACCCCACCATCGACCGTCCCCAGACCCGCGACATGGAGCTCCTCTTCACCGACGAGGAGACCTTCTTCCACGAGGAGAAGCGCGACTTCGAGTACGACTTCCACTACATCGACTCCGACGCCCTCGCCGTGCGGGTCAGCGCCAACGACCTCGGCGGCCGCTACACCGTCACCAAGGAGTTCATCACCGACCCGCACCATCCTGTCGTTCTCGTCAACGTCAAGATCGAGGGCGACGAGGAGATCCTCTCGCGCCTCAAGTGCTACGCTCTGCTCGCCCCGCATCTGGATGGCGGCGGCGCCGGCAACTCCGCCCGCGCGATCGATGTCGCAGGCCGGCGCGCGATCCTCGCCTGGAAGAACGGCATCTCGCTTGCGTTCGGCTGCAGCTGCGGCTTCTCGCGCAGCAGTTGCGGCTATGTCGGATCGAGTGACGGCTATCAGGACCTCTCGCAACACCAGAAGATGACCTGGAACTTCGGTCAGGCTCTGGACGGCAACATCGCCATCATGGGCGAGATCAACATCGCCTGCGTGCGCAACTTCACCATCGCCATCGCGCTCGGCGACAACCACCACGCCGCGCTCGCAGCCATGACCCAGACGCTCTCCACGTCCTACGACACCAATCGCAGGCGCTTCATCGAGCAATGGCATCGCGCCGCCAGCCCGGAGCGCCTCGCCGCCGCCTCCACCGATGGCGGCAGCCTGATGCGCATCTCGCATAACGTCATCCTCGCGCATGAGGACAAGATCTACCCCGGCGCCTTCATCGCCTCCGCCTCCATCCCATGGGGGGCCTCCAAGTCCGACGACGACCTCGGCGGCTATCACCTGGTCTGGACGCGCGACATGATTCAGTCCGCGAGCGCGCTGCTCGCCTGCGGCCGCACGGAGACAGCGCTGCGCGCGCTCGTCTATCTCGCCTGCACCCAGCATCCCGATGGCGGCTTCGCGCAGAACTTCTGGATCGACGGCACACCCTACTGGTCGGGCATTCAGCTTGACGAGGTCGCGTTCCCCATCATCCTTGCCTGGCGACTCTGGAAGATGAGCGCTCTCGGCGGCTTTGACATCGTTCCATTCGTCACCCGCGCCGCCAGCTTCCTTGTCCGCTACGCTCCGGTTACACAGCAGGAGCGCTGGGAGGAGAACGCCGGCTACAGCCCCTCGACGCTCGCGCCCGTCATCTCCGCGCTGCTCTGCGCCTCGGACATCGTTTGCAAGGAATTTCCCGAGCTCGCCGACTTCCTCTGTGACTACGCCGACTGGATCGAAGCGCATCTCGACGAGTGGACCACCACCACCGCGGGCGTTCTCCTGCCCGAGGTGCCCTATCACTACATGCGCATCCGTCCTCCAGCCGAAGGCGAGCCATTCCACAACCCATCCATCCCGCCCGGCATGATCCACATCGCGAACCGCGAGCCCGGCGAGAAGAACGAGTTTGAAGCCCGAGAGGTCATCGACGGCGGCTTCCTCGAGCTCGTCCGCTACGGCATCCGCCGGCCCGACGACCCGCTGATCATCGACTCCCTCAAAGTCGTCGACCACGTCCTCAAGATCGACACACCCTACGGTCCTTGCTGGCGCCGCTACAACCACGATGGCTACGGACAGCGCAAAGACGGCGGTCCGTACGTTGGCTACGGGCAGGGCCGCGCCTGGCCGCTGCTCACCGGCGAGCGCGCGCACTACGAGCTCGCCGCCGGCAACGACGTCAGCGCGCTCATCAACGCGATCGAAAAATTCTCCTCCTTCGGAGGCATGCTTCCCGAGCAGGTCTGGGACTACGCCGACATGCCCTCCGAAGGGCTCTACTGCGGTCGCTCCGCCGGCTCCGCCCAACCCCTCTGCTGGGCGCACGCCGAGTACCTCAAACTTCTCCGCTCCGTCACTGACGGCCACATCTTCGACCGCATCTCCATCGTCGAAGAGCGCTACGGCGTCCCCAGGGAGCAGCGCAAATTTCAGAACCGCATGGAGATCTTCCGCACCACGCGTCCCATCTCCGCCATGGTCTGCTGCGGCACCCTGCGCGTGATCGACCCCGATCCCTTCCACGTCGTCTGGAGCGCCGACAACTGGGCGACCACCAACAAGACCGAAGCCAACCCTGTCGACTCCTTCGGCTCCTTCGTCGATATCGTTGCCCCCGCCCAGTCCGGCGCTCTCGTCTTCACCATGTACTGGCCCGCTTCCAACCGCTGGCTCGGCCACAACTACGAGGTGACCATTCACGCCGAGCAACCCGCCCAGATGCCCGCCTCCCGCAAGCCGCAAAACTAACCCGCGCGAACCTAAATCCTTCGACTATCATCTAACCAACCATGACGAAGGCGCGAAAACATCTCTCGGACGACCAGATGCAGACCATCGCCCGCGCGCTCGCCGACCCCCGCCGCTTCGCCATCCTCCAACAGATCGCCCGCCAGGACTGCACTGCCTGTGGTTCTCTCGCCGAGCAGAAGATCCTCAGCCCCGCGACCATCTCCCATCACCTCAAAGAATTGGCCGACGCCGGCCTTATCGACGTCCAGCGCGACGGCCGCTGCGCTTCACTCTCGCTCCATCGCGAAACCTGGAACGCCTACCTCGCCCAGCTCGCCAAACTATAAGTTCACCGCCTCTGCTGTCATCCTGAGGCGTAGCCGAAGGACCTCTGTATTTTGCCGGGAGTCTCCACGATCTCCACGGGCCCTGCATAACATTTCGATAAATATCAAAACTTCCTGAATCCTTCCAATCGCCGCCTCATCCATTTCGATGTAGGTCGAACAATTCGACAAACCTCGAAAAGGAGAAAACACCATGGCAAAGCTCACAGGTAAGGTCGCAGTCGTTACAGGAGCCAGCAAGGGAATTGGCGCGGGCATCGCAAAGGCGCTCGGAGCCGCCGGAGCCTCGGTCGTCGTCAACTACGCCTCGGACAAGGCCGGCGCCGAAAAGACCGTTGCCGAGATCACCAAATCCGGCGGAAAAGCCCTCGCCGTCGGCGCCAGCGTCGCCAACTCCGCCGATATCGACAAGCTATTCAAAGAAACGAAGAAAGCCTTCGGAAAGTTGGACATCCTCGTCAACAACGCGGGCGTCTACTCCTTTACTCCTCTGGAGGAGGTCACCGAAGAGGAGATCAACCGCATTTACTCCACCAACGTCACAGGCCTTTTGCTCACCACCAAGGCCGCAGTGAAGCTCTTTCCGTCAGAAGGCGGCAGTGTCATCAACATCGGCTCCGTGGTCAGCGAGAACACGCCGCCGAACACGTCCATCTACACCGGAACCAAGGGTGCAGTCGACGCCATTACCCGCGTTCTCGCCAAAGAACTCGGCCCAAAGAAGATTCGCGTGAACGCCGTGAACCCGGGCGTTACGGCCACTGAAGGAACCCAGACCTTGGGAGTCAGGGGCTCAGACTTTGAAACCGCCCTCGTCGCGCAGACCCCGCTCGGCCGCGTCGGCAACCCCGACGACATCGCCGACGTCGTCACCTTCATCGCCTCTGACGACGCCCGCTGGGTCACCGGCTCGCTCCTCCAGGCCGGCGGCGGCCTTCGCTAACGAGTCGCCTTGATCAAGTTTTTATCGAACTAAGCGAAACTTCATTCCAGCAACCTGATCTAACCCATACACGGACAGCAAACCGTGTATGGGCCCGACCAAAAACAAGAACAACACAGGAGAAGATCATGAACCTCGTCCTTACACTTCTTCCCCTCGGCCTCGTTGCCGCCAACTACCTCCTCGCCGACCTCCGCGATCGTCGTCAGCCCGACCACGACGCCATCTGCGGCTGAGCTCTCACATCGCAGCTCAGCCGCGTACGTGCTCTTATGCCGGTGGCTGACCCGGCATACTCAGCATCCATCCGACGCCGTACTTATCCGTGCACATGCCAAACAACGGAGACCAGAAGGTCTTCTCCAGCGGCATAAACGTGCTCCCGCCTTCGCTCAGCGCAGCAAACAAGCGTCTCACTGTCGCCTCGTCCGTGTCCTCGATGCAGATCTGGAAGCCACTCATCGGCTTCCCCCTGCCCGGGGGCGCATCCGCTCCCATCAGAGTGATGCTGCCCACCGGCATTGCCGTGTGCATCACCAGGTCTTTCGCATCGGGAGGCACCGGCGTTCCCGCTGGCGCCTCGCTATACTTCATCGTCATCTGCCGCTTGGTTCCGAAAACCTTCTCGTAGAAGCTGAATGCTTCGTCGCACTTGCCTGTAAATCCAAGATGCACGCTCGTCTTCATCACACCTCTCCTTTTCTTCGTTTTCCTGATCCCTGATCCCTGATCCCTATTCCCTGATCCCTGCCTTCACAAACTCCGCCAGCCTGTCGAGCATCTGGTTCCAGCCCTCGCGCATGCCCTTCAGAGCGAATGCAGCCGCGGGCGTGCTCTTCGTCACGTGCACATCCACAATCACCTCCGTGCCGCCATCTCTTTCTTCGAAGAACACCGACGTCCACGTCTCCAGGATCTGCCGTCCTTCCTTATCGACCGGCCCCGACGTGAAATGGAAGCGATACGGAGGATAGAACTCCACAAACCTTCCCGTCATCGGATACACCGTCCCATCCGGCCCTCGCATATGGATCAGGATCGCTCCACCGCCGCGCGCATCCATCTCGCACACAGGATTCGTGAAGCCCTTCGGCCCCCACCACTCGCGCACCAGCTCCGGCTTCGTCCACGCGTCGAACACCATCTGCCGCGGCGCCGCAAAGAACCGCCGCAGGTGCAGCTCGCTCGGCACCTCGTCCGCTGCCGCCTTGCGCTCCGGCTGCACGCGCAGCATGAACTCTGCAAAGCAGTCGAACGCGGAGTTCCATCCGCCGTTGTGTCCATCGCGCTCGCTCTCCGTCGCAAAAGGCGCCTGATGAAAGTGCATGACCGTCTTTCCTCCTTGCTCTTCAAACCGCACCGTAACCACGTTCTCCTTTGGCCCGTCTGCCAGCCCCACGCTCGCGCGGCTGTCCCATCCAAACGTGTACTTCAGCAACTCCGGCGGCCGCACCTCGAGCACCGTTCCACCCTGTCCCAGCTTCACAGGCTGATCGCTTCCGGGCCGCTGGCCCACCATCGTCAGGTGCCACTGCCCGCCCGGCTGGTCAGAGGTCGTAAACTCCGTCGGTGTAAACCCGCGCGGCCCCATCCACTCCTTCGCCATCGCAGGATCGGTCCACGCCTTCCACACCAGCTCGCGCGGCGCGTCGAAGGTCCGCGTAATCGAGATCTCATAGCCCTGCCCGGGCTGCATTGCCACTGCACTGTTAGTTAAGCTTGCGGACATTTCTCTTCTCCTTACGTGATTTTGTGGTCTTCCGTTCCCTCGATCCCTTGGCCTGCTCCGCCTGCAGGTGCTTCAGAAAGCTGTCCAGCCGGTCGAAGCTCTCTTCCCAGAACCGCCTGTACTGCTCGATCCACCCGGCCGCCTCGCGCAGCGGCTCAGCCCGCAGCTTCACCGGCCGGTACTGCGCCTGCCGTCCCCGCTCCACGAGCCCGGCATTCTCCAGCACGCGCAGGTGCTTGGAGACGGCCGGCATGCTCATCGCAAACGGTTCGGCTAGTTCCGTCACCGAAGTCTCACCCAGCGCCAGCCTCGCCAGAATGGCCCTGCGCGTCGGGTCCGCCAGTGCTGAAAACGTGTTGCTGATTGCGTCATTCATCGCTATGTAACCATCCGGTTATATAACCTATGAGTTAAATACCCGCTCCATCGTTTCCCGTCAAGGGCTTTTCTAAAGATTTTTTTTCGCGTTCATTCCAGGAGATCGGGAAGAAGCGCAAATTGGCGGGGCCGATCGTCCTGGAGGAAAAAGCATCAAGTTACCGGTATCTGCTACCATTTCCTGCGAAATCCTTTTCCCGCATCCAGGGAACCGAACATCATCAGGAGAATGAAGATGAAGAGCCTCTGGGCCCGGCTGCGCCCGCTTCCGCTCGCTGCCACCGCTTTGCTGCTCATCCCGGGGCTCGGTTTTGCTTCCAGCGGCGCCGCAAATGCCCCTGCCGGCAAGTTCTTCGTGCTTCCCATCGCCAATCCCAACGCCCCGCAGAAGCTCATCTACCGCTACGGCGTTCCATTCCTCACCACGTCCTCCTCTGAAAGCCAGATCAAGATCGGCGCCCCGGTCAAAAAACTCTTTCTCCTCGGCATGACCGAGACCATGCGTCCCTCCGCCTGGTCCAGTCCGCTCGACATGTCGCGCCGCTTCTTCATCGGCGACAACGTCGGCGCCATCCGCCTTACCTACGCCGACGGCTCAACACAAAACTTCCCGCTCATCATTGGTGAAAGCGTCTGGTTCGGCCTGCCCTTCTACCAGGCCCGCGAGCCCTTCCCCACCGACGCACATCTCCGCAACGCCTTCGCACAGTCCAGCCATCTTTATCCCGCCGCTCCGGTCGAGGACGGCAACTACGTTGCGGTGATCAAGCCCGGTCCCGCTCCGCTGGCATCCATCGAGATCATTCCGTCCCCTGACAAGAAGGGCTCTGTCTCGATCGCGGCCATCACCGCAGAGACCGCGCAGGACCAATCCGTTCCCGGCCTGCGTGCCGCGCCCCTGGTTGCCTCCAATGGATCGGGCAACTTTGATCCGAAGTTTGCCGAGTTCATGCAGCAGAAGCCTTTGCGCCTCGCAGGCGTCGACGAGGCCGCATCAAAATCCCGCCTCAGCGAGCTCCGCGCCGCGCTCTACACCGGTGACACGCTCTTCAACCATCCCATAGCTCTTAAACCAGTCCCGCCCGGCTACAACGGCCCGCGCGTCACCTTCAAAGGCGACATCTACGCCACAGTTCTCCAGAACGCCTTCTACGCCAACGTGCAGGACATGCTCGACAAGGTCGACGCCGACGGCTTCTACCACACCTCCACCAAAGGAGCCCTCGCCTGGGCCGGTGTTCCATGGTCGGCCGGCGGAGAGTTCGGCACCTGGCGCAATGGAGTCGGCGTCTACTACGACCAATCCTGGTCACGCGACCTCGGCCGCACCATGCAGGAGCTCGCCGACCTCGGCTTCCTCTCGCCAGCCGCCCGCGGCCTCGATCTCGCCCTGCGCGACGCTCGTCTCTATCAGGAGAACCCATCCCTCACCTTCCACGGCCATCCGCTCCCCCCGCACTGGAGCCGCATCATCAACCGTCCCGACCCATCCACGCCGTTTGAGAACGACGGTCACGGCCTCATCAGCCTCGCCCTCTACAAGCTCTGGCAGCGCCTCCCCGACCGCGACGCCTGGCTGCGCGCTCACTGGACCGATGTCAAAGCGGCTGGCGACTGGATTCCCTGGCAGTTCAACCACCCCGAGCTCTCCGGCGCCAAAGACGGCGTCCTCTACACCACCGGCGAATCCGCCGGCGGCAAAGGCTACTCCGTCTATCCCGACTACATCTGCATGACCTCGCTCGAAGCCCTCGCCCGCATGGCCGACTCCATCGGCCAGACGCAATCCGCCACGCTATGGCGCGACCGCGCGGCCAAAATGCGCTCGGCCATGTTCGCGCACTACATCATCTCGGATCCGAAGTACGGCTCCGTCTGGACCCTCGCCGACGCCGGCTGGCCCAACAAGAGCACCGTCCTCGGCCCAATCATCCTTCAGGCCGACTACACCGCCTACGCCCCTGAAGCTGACCCGCGCTGGCAGTCCGCAGACCAGGCCGCCTACCAGCGCCTCATTGATACCTATAAGCCGCTCGGCTTCTATGGCTGGGCCATGGGCTACGGCCAGGGCTTCGTCACCCAATCCGCGCTGCTCCTCGACCGCATGACCGACGCGACCGCAATGTTCCACTGGACCGCCAAGGAGATCTACGACCCGCGCCTCGGCTCCCGCGAATTCATCGTCCCTGAAGGCGCCCAGCTCGACCCCACCGGCCACTTCATCTATCGCACCGGCGAGTCTGGCAACGGCGTGCAGGAGGACGAGATCATCAAAGCCTTCCGCATCGTCCTCGGCATCGACGACCTCAATCCCGAGCATCCGCGCATCACCCCGCGCATGCCCTATGGCTGGACCGAGCTTGCCACCGAAAAATACCCGATCCTCTTTTCGCACGACGGCAAGGTCGAAACCGCCCTGCTGAACTACCGCCTCACCCGTTCCTCCAGCCAGATGAGCCTCGTCATCTCCGCCGACAAACCCATCGGCACTGTTCCTGTCCGCCTAGGTCCCTTCAAGGACTCGCCCTCCCCGTCCGCCATCCTCATCAACGGCAAACATCCCGAAGGCGCCTCCGTCACCCACAGCGGCGACTCGTTCTGGGTCACCTGCACCACCATCCTCGCTCCAAAGTAGCTCCACCCGACTTGACAAACCTCAGTCCCGCAGACCCCCTGTTCGCCCTCGGCCCCTCATTCCCATTTTGGGAAGGTCCGGACCTAAATTCTATGTTTTGAAGATTTTGCGCAAAAAAAGGGGGAGGGGGTACCCACACCCTTTGCCCCAAATCATGAGATAGAAAGACAGGGAATCTGCGAAAATGATAGAGATGATCTCTGTCTCCAATGTCACCATGCGCTACGGCGCGAAGCTGCTCTTCGAAGACGTCTCCGTCACCTTTCACGGCGGCCGCCGCTACGGCCTCACCGGCCCCAACGGCTCGGGCAAGTCCACCTTCATGAAGGTCCTCACCGGCGAACTGGATGCCCAGAAGGGCACCGTCGTCCGCCCCAAAAAATTCGGCGTCCTCAAGCAGAACCAGTACGAGTTCGACGCCTTCCGCGTCATCGACACCGTCATCATGGGCAACAAGGCCCTCTGGTCCGCGCTCGAGGAGCGCGAGGTCATCTACTCCAAACCCGAGATGACCGACGAAGACGGCATCCGCCTCGGCGAGCTCGAGGGCATCGTGGGCGAAGAGGACGGTTACGAGGCCGAACCCAACGCCGCAATCCTGTTGCAGGGTCTCGACATACCCGACGAAGTCCACGAGCGCAAGATGTCCGAGCTCCAGGGCGGCCAGAAGGTCCGCGTCCTGCTCGCCCAGGCCCTCTTCGGAAACCCCGACGCCCTCTTCCTCGACGAGCCCACCAACTACCTCGATCTCGATTCGATTCACTGGCTTGAGAATTTTCTCAACCGCTACAACGGCACGGTCATCACCATCTCGCACGACCGCCACTTTCTCAATTCGGTCTGCACGCACATCGCCGACATCGATTACGAGACCATCATCACCTACACCGGCGGCTACGACGACATGGTTCTGCAGAAGACGCAGATCCGCAGCCGCATCGAATCGCAGAATGAACAGCGCGAGAAGAAGATTGCGCAGTTGAATGAGTTCATCGCCCGATTCTCCGCAGGCACGCGCAGCTCGCAGGTGAACTCCCGCAAGAAGGAAGTCGAACGCCTGCAGACGACGGAGCTCGCGCGCTCGAACATTCAGCGCCCGTACCTCGCCTTCAAGATGGAGCGCCCCAGCGGCAAGCACGTGCTTGAGTTCGAGGGCGTGAACAAGAGCTACACGCAGCCTGACGGCTCAACGGAGCATGTCATCCGCAACTTCTCCGCCTCTGTAATGCGCGGCGACAAGGTTGTGCTCGTCGGCCGCAACGGCCAAGGCAAGTCCACGCTGCTCAAGGCGCTCCTCGCCAACACCGGCCTGGACGAAGCGAACAAGAGCGACATCGACTCGGGCGAGGTGAAGTGGGGACACGAGGCGCAGATCGGATACTTCGCGCAGGACCACACCGCTTCCATTCCCAAGGGCACCACTGCCGCGGAGTGGCTGCACAGCTTCGATCCCAAGGCAGCCAAGGAAGACATTCGCGGCCTGCTGGGACAGATGCTGTTCCGCGGTGAGGAAGGTCTGAAGAAGACGGAGGCACTTTCGGGCGGCGAGGCGGCGCGGCTCATCTTCTGCAAGCTGATGCTGCAGAAGCCAAACATCCTGGTGCTGGACGAGCCGACGAACCACCTCGACCTCGAGAGCATCATGGCGCTCAACACAGCGCTCCAGAAGTACGAAGGCACCGTGTTTCTGGTCACGCACGATCAGGACCTGATTGAAGAGGTCGGCACACGCATCTGGCACTTCGAGGGCGGACCCACGGACTTCCACATCACCGATCACAAGGGACCCTACGAAGAATACGAACAGCAGCTTGCATTAGCGGCTCGTTAGCACTCGGACGCGTTTGGGAGCGCGTAGCGATTCCGGTACACTCAGCCCAAAGACAGTGTCAGTCCCGCAATTCACCGGAGTAGGTCTTCGCCGGTCTCTAAGGAACGCCACGGAATGGCAAAGGTTGTAGTTGTTGGAGCCGGCGCAATGGGCCTCGCCGCTGCGTACCGGGCAGCGAAGAATGGACATGAGGTAGATCTGATCGAAGCCGCCCCCGAACCGGGAGGCATGGCCGGTCACTTCGACTTCGATGGCGTCTCGGTTGAACGGTTCTATCACTTCGTCTGCAAGACCGACTATCCGACATTTGATCTGCTCAAAGACCTTGGCCTCTCTGACGCGATGCAGTGGCGGCCCACGTCGATGGGTGTCTTCACCGGCGGAAAGCTGCATGGTTGGGGCGATCCCATTTCGCTTCTGCGATTCCCGCATCTGTCGTTGTGGCAAAAGCTGCGATACGGTCTGTTTGCGTTGGTTTCGGTGCGCAAGAATCACTGGCCAGCGATCGAGAACGAGTCCGCGAAGAGCTGGATCGTGCGCTGGTGCGGTGAAGGGGTGTACCGGCTGCTTTGG
>Ga0070741_10005630_pt1 | contig 27607 bp, 25 predicted proteins | sample Coa_R1_4_FD_66440 | JGI IMG/M metagenome (GOLD analysis project Ga0070741, IMG submission 66440) | Surface soil microbial communities from Centralia Pennsylvania, which are recovering from an underground coalmine fire - Coalmine... | ecosystem: Environmental > Terrestrial > Soil > Unclassified ...
CCCCTCCCCGTTCCGGGGAGGGATGGCGCCCTCCATATGCGTTGCGGCAAATCCCCTGTCCGAAGGCCAAGGCCGACCGAGGCGCGTCCTTCGAGGCCCGACCTTCGGTCGCACACCTCAGGATGGCGAGGTTGGTGACGTGGCGATCAGGCCGCGATGCACGGTGCAACCAACCATGCCAACTCCACCCGCGTTCCTCATGGTGAGGCGCGCGACGCGACAGCGTCGAGCCTCGAACCACGAGCCGATGCCACCTCGACGAGGTTGCCAACGAGTCACCTCGACCCGTTCCTGTGGTGCGTCCTTCGAGGCCCGCGCCGAGGCGCGGGCTCCTCGCCATGAGGGGCATGGTGACATTCGCCCGAGGCGCCCAACCCGCTCGCCTTTTCTTCCCATCGCCCGATGACGCGGGATCATTGTGCGAAGGTCGCCGGGCCAAGATAGAAAGAGTTCGTAAGGTGGGCAAAGCGCCAGCGGCGCGTGCCCACTGTTGAACAAAGCCCGTTCCCGTCTCGGATGTCGGTGGGCTCGGCGCCTGCGCGCCGTAGCCCACGCTACAATCGGGGGCTGCCTGGCGGAATCTCAGGCTGCGCGGCGCGGGCTTGCCCTTCGCCGAGGGGCGGAGACAATGGCCACGGGCTCGGAGGAGAGGCGGCGATGGCACCTATCAGAAGCTTTGCGCTCGTTGCATCGTTCATCGTCACGCTTGCTGCGGGCGCAGTTCTCGCGGCTGAGGGTGACGTCGAAGGGTCGAAGGATTATCCCGGCATAGGCCGCTTCAAGGGGAGCGTCATCACCGGCTACGACGCGAAGGACTTCGATGCGACGCGGCTGCAGGCCGCGCTCTTCAAGGACGGACGGCCAGAGGACGAGCGGAAGCCCGAGGGGCGTGTGACGCGCATCGCCTACCGGACGCCGGCCGGCCCCTCGATCCTCGAAGTCTCGCGCAATTTCGAGACGCAGCTCGCCAAGGCCGGCTTCGAGACGCTCCTCGCCTGCAATACCGACGAGTGCGGCGGCATCCCCTTCAGCGAGGCGATCGACGTGCTCCCGGTGCCGCAGATGTGGGTCGACGGGTTCAACTTCCGCTACTTCGCCGGCCACAAGGCGGGCGAAGGCGGGGCCGAGACCTACGCCGCGGTCCTCGTCAGCCAGAACAACGACGAGATCACGGCCCAACTTGTGGTGACCGAAGTCGGCGCAATCGAGAACAAGATGGTCGATGCCGCCGCGATGGCGAAGGGCCTCGGCGAGAGCGGCCACATCGCGCTCTACGGCATCTATTTCGACACCGACAAGGCGACACTCAAACCGGAAAGCGCGCCGACGCTCCAACAGATCGCGGCGCTGATGAAAGCCCAGCCCGAACTCAAGGTGATCATCGTCGGGCACACCGACAGCCAGGGCGGCTACGACTACAACATGGACCTCTCGAAGAAGCGCGCCGCTTCGGTCGCGGCGGCGCTGGCTTCGTCTTACGGCGTGGCGGCGGCGCGGATGCGCACGGCGGGCGTCGGCTACCTCGCGCCGGTCGGGAGCAACGCCGGCGACGCGGGGCGGGCGCTCAACCGCCGGGTCGAACTGGTCGCGCCGTAGGAGGTTCCGCGAAGCGGACCGAGCACCGCGTGCCTCATGGTGAGGTGCTCGACGCGATAGCGTCGAGCCTCGAACCACGGGCCGATGCCACCTCGGTGAGGTTGCCAGAAAGTCACCTCGACCTGTTCCGATGGTGCGTGGTTCGAGGCTCGGCTTCGCCTCGCACCTCACCATGAGGATCTCAGTGACAGTTGTGACGCTGTAACGACGCGTCGCGGGGAGCATTGCGGGCAGGATAGGAACGGATCGCATGAACCAGGACGCCTTCAATCCGGGCCGCGCCGCCAAGCGCGTGCTCCGGATCGCGGCGACCGGCACCCTGGCGACGCTCCGGAACGGGGCGCCGTTCGCCTCGCTCGTCACGGTGGCCACGACGCCCTCCGGCGAGCCGATCCTGCTCCTCTCGAAACTCGCGGTGCACACCAAGAACCTCGACGCCGACGCGCGCGCCGCGCTGCTTCTCGTCGCGCCGGGCGGCGAAGGCGGCGATCCGCTCGCCGGGGCGCGGCTGACGCTGACCGGCGCGGTGACCGGGCCGGACGCCGACCCGATGCTCCGTCGGCGGTTCCTCGCGCGGCACCCCGAAGCGGCCGGGTATGCCGGCTTTGCCGACTTCTCGTTCCGCCGGGTCGTCCCCGAGGCAGCGCATCTGGTCGCCGGATTCGGGCGGATCGTGGAACTCGCGCCGGCCGAGTTCCTCACCGACCTCGCCGGCAGAGGCGGGGTCGTGGCCGCCGAGGAAGACACGGTCACGCGCCTCAACGCGGACCGCCGCGACGCCATCCGCCTCTGTGCGACGCGCCTCCTCGGCGAGCCGGACGGCGACTGGACTGTGACCGGCGCCGACCCCGAGGGCATCGACCTTCGCGCCGGCGAGCGGCGGGCGAGACTGGCGTTTCCGGAGCCGGTGACGTCGCCGGAAGGCCTGCGGCAGGTCCTGGCGGAGTTGGCGCGGAAGGCGCGAAGCCGCGGAACGGCCGCGACCATTTAGCGTCGGGCGCACGCCAGGCGGACCTTTTCCGCGACCGGCGCGTTCCCATGCCCGATGAGCGCATCCCTCCGGCACATCCTGCCGATCCTCCTCCTTCTCCTCCCGCCCGCGATCGCGTGCGCCGAAGACGCGCCGGTGCCGCCGGAGCCGATCCCGGACGCCGGAGCGACCGCGCCGCTGGTTCTCGATCCGGCGGCAACCGACCCAACGCTGCAGCCGGCGCCGGCGGCGGAGCCGGCGACGAATCCGGCTGCCCCGGTCGACGCTTTCGCGAAGCCGCCCGCGCCCGACGCTGTCAACGCGGCGGAGTTCACCGGCGAGCCGCTGCCCGAGGGGCTCAGCGCGCTCACCATGAAGCTGCAGATTCTGCTGGACGAGATAGGCGCTTCGCCGGGCGTGATCGACGGCATCAACGGCCGGAATGTCGCCAAGGCGATCGGCGCGGCCGAGGTGATGATGGGCCTGCCGGTCGACGGAATCCTCGACGCCGAAGTCTGGCGGCGCCTGCCGAAGGATACGCCGATCCTCGTCGGCTACACGATCACCGACGCGGACGTCGCCGGCCCGTTCCTCGGCACGGTGCCGACCGACTATGCCGAGATGGCGAAGCTCGACAGCCTCGCCTACGCCAACCCGCTCGAAATGTTCGGAGAGCGCTTCCACATGGATGTGGACCTCCTGAAGGCGCTCAACCCCGGCGTCGATTTCGGCGTGGCGGGCTCGCAGATCGTGGTCGCCGCGGCCAACACCTATGCCGTCCTTACCAAGGTCGCCCGGATCGTCGCCGACAAGCGGAACGCGCAACTTCTCGCCTATGCCGCCGACGGCACGCTGGTCGCCGCCTATCCGGCGACGATCGGGAGCAGCGAGCTGCCCTCACCCTCCGGCACGCATCTGGTCAACGGCGTTGCCCGGAACGCCGCCTACTACTACCGGCCGAAGGTCAACTTCCAGCAGGGCAACAACACGGAGCGGCTGACCATCCCGCCGGGACCGAACAACCCGATCGGCACGACCTGGATCGACCTCAGCGAGCCGACCTACGGAATCCACGGTACGCCGGAGCCCTCGCGGATCGACAAGACGAATTCGCATGGCTGCGTCCGGCTGACGAACTGGGACGTCGAGGAACTGGCGAACCTCGTCCACTTCGGCGTGCCGGTCGAATTCATCGAGTAGCGCGACGCTCCGCCCGGCCCGGCTGGGCGAAGCGTCCCCGCTCACCGGCGTTCCGTCAGGCGTTCCGCCCGCGTCAGCCGCCGGCAGGCTTGAAGCCGGCCGCGATCTTGCGCGCCTTGCTCTCGGCCTTCTTCGCGTCCGCGGTGGTGTAGGCGGCGACCGTATTCAGCGTGCGGACGCCGCCGGTCCCGGCGGCAACGACCAGAGCGGTCAGCGCATCGACCCCGTTCGGGAATTCCGACACGACCATGAAGTCGTACTCGCCCATGGTGATGTAGTAGTCGACGAGCTTGCCGCCGGCCGCCTCGAACATCTTGGCGACGGCATCGTGCCGGTCTTCCGGATGATGCAGCATGCCCTTGAAGGCATGGTCGGAGTAATTGCCACGCGTGATGTAAATGGCCATGGATGCCTCCCTCCCGCCGCCAGGCGCGGCGACGGCGGCAGCAGTCTAGCACCTGCCGGTCGCGCCGGCATGGGCACAGGCTCAGGAATGCCGGTGACCTGAGAGGGCACGACGCGGTGGGTTTCTGCCGGCAGCGCGGGGCGGTAGCCGGGAACCCGGGGCCGGCGGGTAAGGGATTGGTCACAGGTGCCGGCCTAGACAAGGTCCGGGAGGGGTCAGGAGCCCCATGATTGCTATCTGGGATGGCCTTTTAGGCAATCTCGGCGTGATCGCAATCTTCATTGCCCTGTGGGCCGCGTTCAGGCAGCGGGCCCGGGAGAAGCCGAGGGCGATCGAGATCACGATCGCCGCGCTTCTGATCAGCGCCGCGATTGTCGCGACCATGTCGTTACCGTTCGAGGTAAGCGACGGCATCATCGTCGATCTGCGCGCCTCGGTCATCGTCATCGGCGGGTTCTTCGGCGGTGCGGTCGTCGGTCTTGCCGCGGCCGCGACGGCGGCGATCTACCGCCTGCTGCTCGGCGGTGCGGGCGCGATTCCGGGTCTCGCCGGGATCGCCAGCGTCTGCGCCGCCGGCATCGTCGGAAATATTCTGGTCGGCGGCCATCCCTCCAGCGCGCGCAGCGTCATCGCGATGGCGGCAGCCGGCACGCTGGTCAGCTTCACCGGCTTCTTCCTGCTTTCACCGGACGTCCTCTGGCCGACGCTGGGAAAAGCGGGCGCGCCGATGGCGCTCGTCGGCTTCACGACGATGATCCTCGCCGGCCTTTCGCTGCTCAATGAGACCTCTCGCTTCGAGGCGGAGAGGAGCAACCGTCTCCACCGGGCGGTGATCGAGGCACTCCCCGACCCGCTCAACGCCAAAGATCTCGACGGCCGATTCCTCGCCGCCAATCCGGCGACGGCGAAGCTGATGGGCGCCGACTCGGCGGAAGCCCTGATCGGTCGGACCGACTTCGATTTCTATCCCGACCAGGTCGCCCGGCAGTTTCGCGAGGAGGAATTCCTGGCGCTGCAGCGGGATGGGCCCATCGAAATCGAGCAGGACCTGTCGGAGGCTTTCGGCGAGCCGAAATGGCTGCTCACGATGAAAGCGCCGCTCCGCGACCGGACGGGGCGCCTGATCGGCATGATTACCCACAATCGCGACATCACCGAACGCAATCGCCTGCGGGCGGACCTGGAGGAGAGCCGCCAGCGGCTCGCCGATGCAATGGCGACGATGGCGGACGGCCTGGTCGTCTTCGACAAGCACGACCGGCTGGTGTTCTGCAACGAACAGTACCGCGCGCTGTTTCCCCAGACGGCGCGCCTGCGGGTGCCGGGCGCCAACTTCGCCGACATCCTGCGTGCCTCGGCGGCGTCCGACGAGAAGGCGGACAGGTCGCCGGTGGAAGTCGAACAATGGGTGGCCGGTCGCATCGCCTCGCTCCGCCAGGCCAGCGAAAGCGAAATCCAGCTTGCCGACGGCCGTTGGCTGAATGCCCGCGTCAGGCCGACCGCCGACGGCGGATCGCTCACCGTCATTTCCGATATCACCCGCATCAAGCGGACTTCCCTGGAACTGACGGAAGCGAACCAGAAGCTCTCCCTTCTCGCCAGCACGGACGGATTGACGGGGCTTGCCAATCGCCGCGCCTTCGATGCGGCGCTCATGCGGGAAATCTCGCGGAGCGCCCGCGCCAACCACGAGCTCAGCGTCATTCTCATCGACGTCGACCGCTTCAAATCGTTCAACGATACTTACGGCCACCCGGCGGGCGACGAATGCCTGCGCGCGGTCGCCTTTTGCCTCAAGGCGGCGACGCGGCGGCCGACCGACCTCGTGGCGCGCTACGGCGGGGAGGAAATGGCGGCGCTGCTGCCCGATACCGACGAGGCAGGAGCCGTCCGCATCGCCGAAACATTCGTCGGAGCGCTGCGCGAACTCGGCATCCGCCACGAGGCGAGCGAGAAGGGAATCGTCACCGCCAGCGTCGGCGTTGCCTGCTCACGCGGCCTGAAGGGGCCGCAGGCCGGCGCCAACCTTCTGCGCCGCGCCGACGAAGCGCTCTATGCGGCAAAGGCGAGCGGGCGCAACGCAGTCCGCACATGGCAGGGCATCCCCCGTCCTTGCCGATGGTCAGCAACGCCTGACGCCTTCCGCCAGTCTCGCGAGGAAATGAAAAAGGCCCGGCTTCAAGCCGGGCCTTTTCGTTCTTCCTGGGGCGCGGGGAGAGACTAGCCGGCCGCTTCTTCCGGCTGACGCTCCTGCTTCTCGGGCTGCTTCAGCTCCTCGCCGGTCTTCTGGTCAACGACCTTCATCGACAGGCGGACCTTGCCGCGCTCGTCGAAGCCGAGGAGCTTCACCCAGACCTTGTCGCCTTCCTTGACCACATCGGTGGTCTTGGCGACGCGGCCGGGCGCGAGCTGGGAGATGTGGACGAGGCCGTCCTTGGCGCCGAAGAAGTTGACGAAGGCGCCGAAATCGACGGCCTTGACCACGGTGCCCTGGTAGATCTGGCCGACCTCCGGCTCCTGGGTGATCGACTTGATCCAGTTGAGCGCGGCGGTGATCGCCTTGCCGTCGCTGGAGGCGACCTTGACCGTGCCGTCGTCCTCGACGTTGATCTTGGCACCGGTCTTCTCGACGATCTCGCGGATGACCTTGCCGCCGGTGCCGATCACTTCGCGGATCTTGTCGGTCGGGATCTTGATCACCTCGATGCGCGGCGCGAACTCGCCGAGCTGGCCGCGGGCCTGCGAAATCGCCTTGGCCATCTCGCCGAGGATATGGAGACGCCCGGCCTTGGCCTGGTCGAGCGCGACCCGCATGATCTCCTCGGTGATGCCCTGGATCTTGATGTCCATCTGCAGCGAGGTGACGCCCGTCTCGGTGCCGGCGACCTTGAAGTCCATGTCGCCGAGGTGATCCTCGTCGCCGAGGATGTCGGAAAGGACGGCGAAACGTTCGGCCTCCTTGATGAGGCCCATGGCGATGCCGGCCACCGGCCGTTTCATCGGCACGCCGGCATCCATCAGCGCCAGCGACGAACCGCAGACGGTCGCCATCGACGAGGAGCCGTTCGACTCGGTGATCTCCGAGACGAGGCGCAGCGTATAGGGGAACTCGTGATGCGGCGGCAGCACCGGCCGGATCGCCCGCCAGGCCAGCTTGCCGTGGCCGATCTCGCGGCGGCCGGGCGAGCCCATGCGGCCGGTCTCGCCGACCGAATAGGGCGGGAAGTTGTAGTGGAGGAGGAAGGTCTCCTTGTAGGTCCCTTCGAGGGCATCGACGTACTGCTCGTCATCGCCGGTGCCGAGGGTGGCCACGACCAGCGCCTGCGTCTCGCCGCGGGTGAAGAGCGCCGAGCCGTGGGTGCGCGGCAGCAAGCCGACTTCGGCGACGATCTGGCGGACCGTCTTCAGGTCGCGGCCGTCGATGCGGATGGCGCGGTCGAGAATGTCGCCGCGGACGATGTCCTTCTCGAGCTTCTTGAACAGGTCGGCGAGAAGCTGCGGCGAGGGGCCCTCGCTCTCGGCGCCCGACGGGAAGGCCTCGGCGAGCTTCAGCTTGACCGCGTCGATGGCGTTGTGGCGCTCGGCCTTGCCGCGCAGCGCATAGGCGACCCGCAGGTCGTTCTCGGCGATGTCGCGGACGCGGGCCTGGATGGCGGAGTAGTCGGCGACCGCGAAGGCGCGCGGCTCGCGCGCGGCGCGCTCGGCCAGCCGGATGATCGCGTCGATCACAGGCTGGAAGTGGCGGTGGCCGAACATGACGGCGCCGAGCATCACGTCTTCGGAGAGCTCGTGCGCCTCCGACTCGACCATGAGGACGGCGTCGGACGTGCCGGCGACGACGAGGTCGAGCTTCGATTCGGCCCGTTCGTCGATCTGCGGGTTGAGGATGTACTCGCCGTTGATATAGCCGACGCGGGCGCCGCCGACCGGGCCCATGAAGGGCACGCCGGAGAGGGTCAGCGCCGCCGAAGCGGCGACGATCGCCACGATATCAGGATCGTTCTCGAGGTCGTGCGAGAGAACGGTCGCGATGACCTGGGTCTCGCAGCGGAAGCCTTCCGGGAAGAGCGGGCGGATCGGACGGTCGATCAGGCGGGAGACCAGCGTCTCCTTCTCGGTCGGACGGCCTTCGCGCTTGAAATATCCGCCCGGGATCTTGCCGGCGGCGAAGGTCTTTTCCTGGTAGTTGACGGTGAGCGGGAAGAAGTCGACGCCCGGCTTCTCGGTCTTGGCGGCAACCACCGTGGCGAGCACGGTCGTGTCGCCCATCGTGGCGAGAACGGCGCCATCGGCCTGGCGGGCGATGCGGCCGGTCTCAAGAACGAGGCGGCGGCCGCCCCAATCGATCTCGACACGTTGCATGTCGAACATGGTTCATCCTTTCAATGCGTGGACAGCGCATGGGAGGAGCCATGGACAAGACGGCAAGAAGCTCTCCCCGGTGGGCACCGTCGGGAAAAGCGTCTGGCGATCCTGCCATGGCCCTTTCTGCGCCGCTTACAGCGCGGCGGCCCCATGCCGCCGCGCGCGAACCTCGCCCCCGCCTTAGCGGCGGAGGCCGAGGCGGTCGATGAGCGAGCGATAACGCTCGGCATCGGAGCGCTCGAGATAATCGAGCAGACTCCGGCGCTGGCTCACCAGCTTCAGAAGGCCACGGCGGGAGTGATTATCCTTGACGTGGCTCTTGAAGTGCTCGGTCAGGTTGGCGATGCGCTCGGAGAGGATCGCAACCTGCACTTCCGGCGAGCCGGTATCAGCGGCCCCGGTAGCATATTCCTTGATCAGTTCCTGCTTGCGAGCAGCCGTGATCGACATCGGAGTTTCCTTACAGTTCGAGGAACTCCCGCCACCTGGCCAATGCCGGGATGTCGTCCAGCAGGGTCGAAGGCGGGAAAATCTGCCCGGAGGCCACAGCCATCCGAACGCGCCGGGAATATGATGGAAGGAACGCCGGAAAGCCAGAGGCAAAAAATCCCGGCTTTCCGCGATTCCTGTGGTTAACCGGCGGTTAACGCGAGGCGCCGGCCATTCCGGTCAGGGGCTGAAGACCCGCTTGGGATGAAACGCACCCTCGGCGATCTCGCCGATGGCGATGCTTTCGCCGGCCACCGTCGCATGCACCATGCCGGAGAGGAGCGGGGCGTCGCGGCCGCGGATCAGCACGGACTGGCCGCGCCTCACCCGCGCGGCATCGCCGGCGGCAAGCGCAACCTCGGGCAGCGAGGCGAGGCCGAACGAAACCGGCTTCAGGAACGCGTCGAGCGACTGGACCGGACCGGCCTCGCGGGCGTCGATCAGCCGGTCGAGCGTGACAAGCATGTCCTCGCGGAACGGGCCGACCGACATGCGGCGGAGCGCGACGATGTGGCCGCGGGTTGCGAGGCGCTCGGCGAGGTCGCGGGCGAGCGCCCGAACATAGGTGCCCTTGCCGCACTCGGCCTCGAAGACGGCATGGTCGGCGTCGGGGAGGTCGAGGAGACGGAAAGCGCGAACGGTGACGGGGCGCTCGGCCAGGTCGACGCTTGCGCCCTCGCGGGCAAGGTCATAGGCGCGCTCGCCGGCGATCTTCAGCGCCGAATAGACCGGCGGGCGCTGCATGATCTCGCCGCAGAACGCAGGCAGGGCGGCGACAATCGCCTCGCGCGACGGGCGCGCGTCGCTGGTCGCAACGACCGTGCCGTCGGAATCGTCGGTGTCGGTCGCCGCGCCCCAGCGGACGGTGAAGCGGTAGGCTTTCTCGCCGTCCTGGACGAAGGGAACGGTCTTGGTCGCTTCGCCGAGCGCGATCGGCAGGCAGCCGGAGGCCAACGGGTCGAGCGTGCCGGCGTGGCCGGCCTTGGCGGCATCGAACAGGCGCTTCACGGCCGCGACCGCCGAGGTCGAGGTTTCGCCGACGCGCTTGTCGAGGCCCAGCCAGCCGGAGATTTCGCGGCCCTTCCTGCGGCGGTTCGCCATCTGCGATCAGTCGTTCCCGCCGAGGTCGCGTTTGACCGCGGGCGAACGGAGAAGCGCATCGACGTGCTCGCCTTCCTCGAAGGACCTGTCGAGCCGGAAGCGGAATTCGGGGGCGTAGCGGAGGTTGACGCGATGCGCGATCTCGCCGCGCAGGTAGCGGACGTTCCGCTCGAACGCGGCAACCACCTTGTCCGCGCCGACACCGCCGAGCGGCATGACGAAGACGGTGGCGACGCGCAGGTCCGGCGTCATCCGCACCTCGGGCACGGTGACCACCGTTCCTTCCAGGTCCGGGTCGTGGACATCGCCGCGCTGGAGAATTTCGGCGAAGGCATGCCGGATCAGTTCGCCAACGCGAAGCTGGCGCTGGCTGGCGCCCTTGCCGGTCAGGGGACGTTTCACGGCCTCACTCCCTCGGCGCGGCGGGCCGCCTTCGGGGCCTCAAAGACGAATTCGAACTGGACGTATTCCTCCGCGGCGCAGGCACCGGCCGCGGCGTAAAGGCGGCGGGCCGCACGGTTATCCGGGTCGGTGCCAACCCAGGCCTCCGAGACTCCGTCCGCCTTCAAATCGGCAAGCAGGCGATCCAGCATGCGCCGCCCGATGCCCTGGCCGCGCCATTGCTCGGCGACGAACACGTCGTAAATGCAGGCGAGATCGGATTGCGCGGTGACCGCGGGGAAGCGATAGGCGGAGGCGAACCCGGCGGGCTTGCGGCCGGCCAGTGCGGCGACGATGTAGGTGCCCTCGTGCAGAACGCGGGCAAGGTGCGCCTGCGACGGGACGCTGTCGCCGCGCCACTCGGGCGCCGGCAACATCGCGACGATCTCTCGCAGGAGATCGGGATCCGCCTCGGTGAGACGGCGCACCTCGATCGCTGCCGTCATGGGCAGAGCTCCCAAGGGATGAACGAAGCCGCGCTCAGAGCGTGCGCGCGACCTCCTCGACCCGGTAGCACTCGATCACGTCGCCGACCCGCATGTCCTCGTATTTCTCGAAGGCCATGCCGCATTCCTGGCCGGCGGGCACCTCGCGCACCTCGTCCTTGAAACGCTTGAGCGTGGCGAGCTTGCCTTCGTGGATGACGACGTTGTCGCGGATGAGGCGGACGTTGGCGCCGCGCTGGACGACGCCGTCGGTGACGCGGCAGCCGGCGATCTTGCCAACCTTGGAGATGTTGAAGATCTCCAGAATTTCGGCATTGCCCAGCATGGTCTCCCGCCGTTCCGGCGAAAGCAGGCCCGACATAGCCGCCTTCACGTCATCCACCAGGTTGTAGATGATGTTGTAGTAGCGGATCTCGACGCCTTCCTGCTCGGCAAGGGTGCGGGCCTGACCGTTGGCGCGGACGTTGAAGCCGATGATGGCGGCGCCCGAGGAGGCCGCCAGCGTCACATCGGACTCAGTGACGCCGCCGACGCCGGCGTGAATGATGCGGGCGGTGACTTCGTTGGTGCCGAGGCTCTCAAGCGCCTGGGTGATCGCCTCGACCGAGCCCTGCACGTCGCCCTTGATGACGAGCGGAAACACCTTCTGCCCGCTCGCCTGAAGCTGGGTCATCATCTGCTCGAGCGAGCCGCGGGCGCCGGTGAGGCGGGCCTGGGCCTTTTCGCGCTTCTGGCGGGCGCGGTAATCGGTGACCTCGCGGGCGCGCGCCTCCGATTCGACGACGGCAAAACGGTCGCCGGCGTCCGGCGCGCCCTGGAAGCCGAGCACCTCTACCGGGGTCGAGGGGCCGGCCGATTCGATCGGACGGCCGCGATCATCGACGAGCGCGCGGACGCGGCCCCAGTCGGCGCCGGCGACAAGGATTTCGCCGACATGGAGCGTGCCGCGCTGGACCAGCACGGTCGCCACCGCGCCGCGCCCGCGGTCGAGCTTGGCCTCGATAACGGTGCCTTCGGCATCGCGGTTCGGGTTGGCGCGCAGCTCGAGGACTTCCGACTGGAGGAGGATGGTGTCGAGCAGCCTGTCGAGATTGGTGCCCTTTACCGCCGAGACTTCGACATCGAGGACCTCGCCGCCCATCGTCTCGACGAACACCTCGTGCTGGAGAAGCTCGGTGCGGACGCGCTGCGGATCGACGTTCGGCTTGTCGATCTTGTTGATCGCCACGATGATCGGAACCTGGGCGGCGCGGGCGTGATTGATGGCCTCGACCGTCTGCGGCATGACGCCGTCATCGGCGGCAACCACCAGAACGACGATGTCGGTCACCTTGGCGCCGCGGGCGCGCATGGCGGTGAACGCGGCGTGGCCGGGCGTATCGATGAAGGTGATCTTGTGGCCGTTATGCTCGACCTGGTAGGCGCCGATATGCTGGGTGATGCCACCCGCCTCGCCAGCGACGACATTGGTCTTGCGGATGGCGTCGAGGAGCGAGGTCTTGCCGTGGTCGACGTGGCCCATGATGGTCACGACCGGCGCGCGCGGCACCAGGTCGGCCTCGGCGTCGGGCTTGGCGAACAGGCCTTCCTCGACGTCGGACTCGGCGACGCGGCGCACCGAATGACCGAACTCGGCCGCGATGATCTCGGCGAGGTCGGCATCGATGATGTCGTTGGCCTTCAGCAGCTGGCCCTGCTTCATCAGGTACTTGATGACCTCGACGGCGCGCTCAGCCATGCGGTTGGCGAGTTCCTGGATGGTGATGGTCTCGGGAACCACGACCTCATGGACGATCTTCTCGCGCGGACCCTGTTCGAGCGCCCGCGCCCGCTCGCGCTCGCGGCGGCGGCGGACGGAGGCAAGCGAACGCTCGCGTTCGCTGTCGTCGAGCGCGTTGCCGAGCGTGAGCTTGCCGCGGCGGCGGTCGTCGACCGTGCGCTTGACGGGCTTGGGTTCGGCGGGACGGGCAACCTTGACCCGGCCGCGCAGACCTGACGGACGCTCGTCGTCCTCGGGCTCGGGCACCACCGCCTTGCCGGGACGGGCGGCCTCGGCCTTGCGCTCCTCTTCGCCGAAACGCTTGCGAGCGGCTTCCTCGGCGCGCTGGCGGGTCGCCTCCTCGGCCTTCCGGCGATGCTCCTCCTCGGCCTGGCGGCGCTCGGCCTCCTCGCGCTCGCGGGTGAGACGGGCCTGTTCCTGGGCGCGGCGGCTGGCGGCGGCCTCGGCCTCGCGACGCTCTTCGGCCTCATGGACCTTGGCGTCGGCGAGCGCACGGGCGCGGGCATCGAGCTCGTCGGTGGAAAGCTGGCGAAGAACCAGGCCGGCGCGGTTCGACGCCGGCGGCTCGGGCCGGTGAACCGCAGGCGCGGGCGCGGGCTCGACGGCGGGCGCGGCGGCGCGGGCAACGGGGGCGGCGACCTCCGGCTTCTCGCCGGGCAGGGGAATCCGGCGCTTCTTGCGCTCGACCTGCACCATGTTGGTGCGGCCATGCGAGAAGCTCTGGCGCACCGTGTCGCGCTCGACGCCGCGCGGCTTCAGGCCCAGAGTTTTCTTGGGGGCAACGACGATTGTCTTGTCGCCCGAAGTGGTCTTATCCGTCATGCGTTCCTACGGTCCTGCGTCTCGCGTCAGTGCTTCGGGCGTGTCAGCGGCGCCCTCAAGGGTGTCTCCCCCGCCGCGAAAGGCGGCAAGGGCTACGGCGCGCGAGAGCACATTATCGCTCGCCGGCCCGGCGAGCAGTGCAGCATGTACCACATTAGCCTCGCCAAATGCCAAATCCAATTGCTCGCGCTTCAGGCGTAGCGCCGGGACGGTTTCGCCCCGCCGGCGGGCGAGAGCCGTGAGTTTCCGCACCCCATCCCCGGCAGCGTCCGCCGCATGAACAAGGGCGACAACCCCGCCCTTGGCGAGCGCCGCCTCGACCTTGGCGAAGCCGCTAACCACGTTGCCGGCTTTCCGCGCCAGCGACAGGGCCGAGCCGACGGCCGCCTCAAGCTGGGTTTCGATCCGGTCGGCGAGGCCCGGCGTGACGCTGACCTGAGCCTGCAGAGCCCGCCCGAAGAGCTTCTTCTTCTCGGCAGTCCGCACGGCATCGGCGCTCGCGGTCACCCAGGCACCGCGCCCGGGAAGCCGGCGACGGAGGTCGGGGACGACCTCGCCATCGGGCCCGGCGACAAAACGGATCAGCCGCGCCTCGGGCATGGTCTGCCTGGTCACGATGCAGGTCCGCTCGGTCGCTTTTCCGGCGTGCTCCAAATGGCTGCTCCCTATCCGGCCACGATGCTCGGCGCTTCCGCTTCGGCCACTTCCGGCTCCGGCGGATTGAGATCGGCCTCGGTGACCCAGCCGGCCTTGAGGCGGGCCTGCATGATCATCGCCTCGGCGTCGGCCCGCGACAGGTTGAAGCCGTCGAGGATGCCGGCGTGGCGGACGGTCTCGCCGTCCTTGCGCTCGCTCCAGCCGACAACGTCGTCCGGGACCAGGCCGGCGAAATCCTCGACCGTCTTGACGTCGCCCTTGCCGAGGGCGACCAGCATGGCAGTGCTGACGCCGGGCACTTCCTTCAGCGCATCCTCGACGCCGAGCGCCTTGCGCTCCTCGTCCTGCTCGGCCTCGAGCTTGGCCAGATAGTCGCGGGCGCGGGTCTGCAGCTCGACCGCCGTGTCCTCGTCGAAGCCTTCGATGCCGGCAAGCTCGTCCAGCTCGACGAAGGCGATCTCCTCGATCGAGGCGAAGCCTTCCGAGGCAAGCAGCTGGCCGACCACCTCATCGACATCGAGCGCGGTGATGAAGAGCTGGCTGCGCTCCTGGAACTCCTTCTGGCGCCGCTCCGACTCTTCCTGCTCGGTGAGGATGTCGATGTCCCAGCCGGTCAGCTGCGAGGCGAGGCGGACGTTCTGACCGCGGCGGCCGATGGCGAGGGAAAGCTGCTCGTCCGGCACGACCACCTCAATGCGCTCGGCGTCCTCGTCAAGCACCACCTTGGCGACTTCGGCCGGCTGGAGCGCATTGACGATGAAAGTGGCGGGGTCCTGCGACCACGGAATGATGTCGATCTTCTCGCCCTGCAGCTCGTTCACCACTGCCTGGACGCGGCTGCCGCGCATGCCGACGCAGGCGCCGACCGGATCGATGGAGGAATCGCGCGAGATGACGGCGATCTTGGCGCGGCTGCCGGGATCGCGGGCGACCGATTTCACCTCGATGATGCCGTCGTAGATCTCGGGGACTTCCTGGGCGAAGAGCTTGGCCATGAACTGGGGATGGGTGCGCGACAGGAATATCTGCGGTCCGCGCTGCTCGCGGCGGACATCGTAGATGTAGGCGCGAATGCGGTCGCCGTAGCGGAAGGTCTCGCGCGGGATCAGCTCGTCGCGGCGCACGATCGCCTCGCCGCGGCCGAGATCGACGATGACGTTGCCGTATTCGACCCGCTTCACCTGGCCGTTGACGATCTCGCCGATGCGATCCTTGAACTCCTCGTACTGGCGGTCGCGCTCGGCCTCGCGGACCTTCTGGACGATGACCTGCTTCGCCGACTGGGCGGCTATGCGGCCGTAATCCATGGGCGGCAGCGGCTCGGCAATGAAATCGCCGACCTGGGCGGCCGGGTTCCGGCGGCGGGCATCCTCGACCAGGATATCGGTAGCCGGGTTCTCGATCTGCTCGGAGACCTTGAGAAGGCGCTGCAGCTTGATCTCGCCGGTCTTCGGGTTGATCTCGGCGCGCACGTCGGTTTCCGAGCCGTAGCGCGAGCGGGCGGCCTTCTGGATCGCGTCCTCCATCGCGGCGACGACGATCATCCGGTCGATCGCCTTTTCGCGGGCGACCGCATCGGCGATCTGGAGGAGTTCAAGTCGGTTGGCACTGACGGCCATTTCAGTTCTCCCTTGCGGCCGGAGCCTCATGGGCACCGGTCAATTGCTGTCGTTCGCGGGCTTTGCGTTTCTCGCGTGCGAGCGTCTCGCGGATCAGTTCGTCGGTAAGCACGAGACGGGCCTCGCCGATATCGGCAAGCGGCAGCGAAACGGTGGCGCCGTCTTCCATAGCGAGGGCGACGCGATCGCCGTCGAGGCCACCGAGCACGCCCTTGAAGCGCTTGCGGCCGCCCTCGGCGGCGCGTTCCAGTTCTACCTTCGCCACGTGGCCCTGCCAGCGGACGAAATCGCCGCGGCGGACGAGCGGACGGTCGATGCCGGGCGAGGAGACTTCGAGGTGATAGGCGCGGTCCATCGGGTCCTCGACATCGAGGGCCGGCGAAAGATCGCGCGACAGCGTCTCGCAATCGCCGACGGTCATGGTGCCGTCCGGGCGCTCGGCCATGATCTGCACCGTGGTGCCGTTCATCGCCGAAATCTTGACGCGCACCAGGCGGAAGCCGAGCCCTTCGATCACCGGCTCGACGACATGCGCGACCCGGGCCTCGAGGCCGGTTTCGGTAATGATGCGGTCTTCCTCGTCCTGCGACGGCTGCAACGGCGTTTTCCCTGACCCGATCGGCTAAGCCCGAAAGGAGCGGGCCCGGGCGGACCCACTCTCAAACGATCGGATCGTTTTGAGGGTGACGCCGGCCGATATAGGCGCGAATGGGGGCGGACGCAACCGGAAACGCGGAGTACCGTCCCGGCGGCGCATCTGTGCGGATGCCCGGCCGCACCCTACGCCCAGCGTGGGAGTCGTCCGACCTGACTACGCCTTCGGGGCCTCGGCCTTGTCGCCGGGCGGCCCGTCGAAGAGCCACCAGCGGCTGGGGAGGACGCTCACCCGGTCGCCCTTCCGGGACTTCGGGTGATCGGAGGGCACGTCGATCTCGAGGCGATGGCGGCGCATGCCGATTTCGACTTCGAGGCGGCGGACGGCACCGTGGCGGCGCTCCGAGGAGATGACGCCGGCGATGCCGCCCGGCCGGTTGCCGAGCAGTTCGATGTCGTGCGGACGGAACACGAGAAGACGCGGGCCATCAGGGCCGGCGGGGGTGGCAATCTCGATCGGACGGTCGTCGAGGAAGAGCTTGCCGGACTCGTAGTTGACCGGCAGGAGGTTGGTCTCGCCGATGAAGCCGGCGACGAAGGGGGTCGCCGGGCGGTCGTAGATTTCGTCCGGCGTGCCGACCTGCTCGATCTTGCCCTGGTTGAGGATGACGATACGGTCGGCGAGTTCGATCGCCTCCTCCTGGTCGTGGGTGACGAAGACGGTGGTGTGCCCGGTCTGGTCGTGGATCTCGCGCAGCCACCGGCGGAGCTCGCGCCGCACCTTGGCGTCGAGCGCTCCGAACGGCTCGTCGAGAAGGAGGATGCGGGGCTCGATCGCCATGGCGCGGGCGAGCGCGACGCGCTGGCGCTGGCCGCCCGACAATTGCGACGGATAGCGCTCGCCGAGGCCGGTCAACTGGACGAGGTCGAGGAGTTCGAGGACGCGTTTCCTGATCTCGGCGCGCGACGGACGCGTGCGGCCGGGGCGCACGGTCAGGCCAAACGCGATGTTATCGAAGACCTTCATATGCCGGAAGAGGGCGTAGTTCTGGAAGACGAAGCCGACGTTCCGCTGCTGCACCGACAGGCGGAGAGCGTCCTCGCCGCCGAACATGACGCGGCCCTCGGTGGGCAGGTCGAGGCCGGCAAGGATGCGGAGCAGCGTCGTCTTGCCGGAACCGGAAGGGCCGAGCAGCGCGACCAGCTCACCGGAACGGATGTCCAGCGAAACGCCATGCAGCGCCGGCGTGACGCCGAACGCCTTGATGACGTTTTCAACCGATACGTCCACCGGCAAGCCCCTCGTCACCGCCACGGCCGGCCCGACCGCCGCCGCCCGGAAGAGGGCGTAGTTCACATCAGATCGTACCAGTGCGTCCATCGCCATCTTCATCCCCCTAGTGCCGGACGTTGGCGGCAATCTCGTCGGAGTAGCGCCATTCGAGGAAAGTCTTCACCGCCAGCGTGACCAGGGCGAGGAGCGCGAGGAGCGAGGCGACCGCGAAAGCGGCGCCATATTCGTACTCGTTGTAGAGAATCTCGACCTGCAGCGGCATCGTATTGGTCTCGCCGCGGATCTTGCCGGAGACCACCGAAACCGCTCCGAATTCGCCCATCGCGCGGGCATTGCAGAGGAGCACGCCGTAGAGGAGCGCCCATTTGATGTTGGGCAGCGTCACGCGGAAGAAGGTGCGGAGGCCGCCGGCGCCGAGGGAAACCGCGGCCTCCTCGTCGAGCGTGCCCTGGGCCTGCATGGTCGGGATCAGTTCGCGGGCGACGAAGGGGAAAGTGACGAAGATCGTCGCGAGCACGATGCCCGGCACCGCGAAGATGACGTGGACGCCGTGGCCGGTGAGCCACGGACCGAGATAGCCCTGGGCGCCGAAGATGAGGACGTAGATCAGGCCCGAGGTCACCGGCGAGACCGAGAAGGGCAGATCGATGAGGGTGGTGAGGAAGCTCTTTCCCTTGAACTCGAACTTCGCGATCGCCCACGCCGCGGCAACCCCGAAGACGAGGTTGGCAGGGACCGAGATCGCGGCGATGAGCAGGGTCAACTTGATCGCCGACAGGGCGTCCTTGTCGGCAAGCGCGGCGAGGTAGGGGCCGACGCCGGCGCGGAAAGCCTCGACGAAAACCGTTACCAGCGGCAGGAGCAGGAAGAAGCCGAGGAAGACGACGGCAATCGCGATGAGCGCGACGCGGACGCCGAAGGCCTCGGTGGTCACCGGCCGGCGGCGGAGCGGCGGCCAGTTGGCCTCCGCGCGAGGCAAGGTGGCGTCAGACATTGCCCAGCCTCTTCCGGTGCCAGGTCTGCAGGAGGTTGATCGCCAGCAACAGAACGAACGAGATCGCCAGCATGATCGTCGCGATCGTGGTGGCTCCGGCGTAGTCGTATTCGTTGAGGCGGATGATGATGAGGAGCGGGGCGATCTCCGAGACGTAAGGGATGTTGCCGGCGATGAAGACGACCGAGCCGTACTCGCCGACGGCGCGGGCGAGGGCGAGGGCGAAGCCGGTCATCAGCGCCGGCAGCACGGCCGGCATGAGAACGCGGAAGACCGTCTGCCAGCGCTCGGCGCCGAGGGTCGCGGCGGCCTCCTCGACCTCGCGGTCGAGGTCTTCGAGGACGGGCTGGACGGTGCGGACGACGAAGGGCAGTCCGATGAAGACGAGCGCAATCAGGATGCCGGCGGGCGTATAGGCGATCTTGATGCCGAGCGGGGCGAGGAACTGCCCGATCCAGCCCTTCGGCGCGTAGATGGCGGTGAGCGAGATTCCGGCGACGGCGGTCGGCAGGGCGAAGGGCAGGTCGATGAAAGCGTCGACCAGGCGCTTGCCGGGGAAATCATAGCGGACGAGGACCCAGGCGATCAGGAGGCCGAACACCGCGTTGATGGCGGCGGCGAGGATCGAGAGGCCGAAGCTGATCTCAAGCGCCGCCAGCGTGCGCGGGTCGCCGGCGATCTTCCAGAAACCGGCGAAGCCGAGCTCGCCGGTCCGGATGACGAGCGCGGCGAGCGGGATGAGGACGATCAGCGAGAGATAGAAAAGCGTGAAACCGAGCGTGATCCCGAAACCCGGGATGACGCTCGGCGTGCGCAGCGTCTGGGGGGAAGCCCGCGCCATTCGGATGTCAGTTCGTCGGCTTGTAGATCTGGTCGAAGATGCCGCCGTCGGCGAAGTGCGCGGCCTGGACCTTCGCCCAGCCGCCGAACTGCGGGTCGTCGACGGTGACGAGCTTGACGTCGGCGAATTTCTTGAGGTCGGCGGGGTCGGCGGCCTTCGGATTGACCGGACGATAGAAGTTCTTCGCGATCAGCTTCTGTGCCTCGTCGCTGTAGAGATACCTTAGGTATTCCTCGGCGACCGCCCGGGTGCCCTTCTGGTCGACATTGGCGTCAACCACGGCGACCGGAGGGACGGCCTTGATCGAGACCGACGGGACGACGATCTCGAACTGATCGGCGCCGAGTTCCTTCAGCGCGAGGTAGGCTTCGTTCTCCCACGAGATGAGGACGTCGCCGATGCCGCGCTGGGCGAATGTGGTGGTCGAGCCGCGGGCGCCGGTATCGAGAACCGGCACGTTGCGGTAGATGGCGGCGACGAAGTCGCGGGTCTTCTGCTCGTCGTTGCCGTCCTTCGAATTGGCGTAGGCCCAGGCGGCGAGATAGTTCCAGCGGGCGCCGCCCGAGGTCTTGGGATTGGGCGTGATCACCTGGATGCCCGGCCTCGCAAGATCGTCCCAGTCCTTGATCCCCTTCGGGTTGCCGGCGCGGACGAGGAAGACGATGGTCGAGGTGTAGGGCGCGCTGTCGTCGGGCAGGCGCTTCTTCCAGTCGGCGGGAATCTTGCCGCTCTTCTTCGCGATTGCGTCGATATCGGCCTCGAGGGCGAGCGTCACGACGTCGGCGGCAAGTCCGTCGATGACGGCGCGAGCCTGGGCGCCGGAGCCGCCGTGCGACTGCTGGATGGTGACCGTGTCGCCGGTCTTCGCCTTCCAGTAGGCGGCGAATACTTCGTCGTAGGCTTTGTAGAATTCGCGGGTGGGGTCGTAGGAGACGTTGAGAAGGGTCGTATCGGCAGCCTGCGCGATGGCGGGGATGGCCAAGCCGGCAACAAAGGCAGCGATGACGAAGCGTCGGTATCGCGAGCGGACCATTTGCCGTTCTCCCTTGGGTGAGGCGAGCAAGCGAGGCGGTCTAACTCCCTAATCTCGACATAGTTGATCGGGTATAGCAAAGCCGCCCGTTCCGCGCAAAATGCGCGGCCGGGAAATGCAGTTCCAAAATTGACTAGATCGCGGGAACGGTTTGTTCGCCGCGGGCGACGGACGCCGGGGCGGAACGGTCGGCGGCCGGTCTCACGGGGATTTCGCCGCCGCGCTCGGCAACGTCGGCGAGGGTCGTGCCGTCGAGGAGGAGAAGCGTCGCGGCGTAGGTGTCCTTGAACAGCCGCCGCACGGCGCAGGTCTTCTCGTCCTTGCAGTCCGAACAGCGCCGATAGGCGGTCTGCGAGATGCAGGGAAGCGGTGCGATCGGTCCGTCGATCGCGCGAAGGATACTGCCGATGGTGACATCGCGCGGGCGCTTGATCAGCATATAGCCGCCGCTCCGCCCGCGCCGGCTGGCGACGATCCCTTTCCGCTTCAGATCGAGAAGAATGTGCTCAAGGAATTTCCGCGGCACCTCGGCGGCGGCCGCGATCCCTTCGATCTGCAGGGACGCCGCTTCCGGCTGCTGTGCCAAGTGGAGCAGCGCCTTGAAGGCGTATTTGGCCTTTTGGGAAATCATCAGTTGAGGGCGAGCTTAAACGCGACTACCGGAGTCGTGTATAGAGCGAACCTTTCCTCAACTCAACGGCTTAGCCGGAACTTCCGTGCGCCGGTATGCGAGATAGGTGGATATCCGGCCCGCCCGGCGCGCCTTGGCCTCGTAGCGGGTCTCAATCCAGTCCGCGAAGGGCAGCCGCCAGTCGTCCGGGCCCCCGGCCGTCCATTCGAAGTCCGGGCGCGGGAGCATGTGCATCAGCGTCCACTCGACATAGGACGGCACGTCGCTGGCAAAGCGGAACCGCCCGCCCGGGCGAAGCGCGCGCGCGATGAGGTCGAGATTCTCGGGCCGGACGAAACGGCGTTTCCAGTGCCGCCGTTTCGGCCAGGGGTCGGGATAGAACAGCCCGACCTCGACCAGCGAGCGAGCGGGAAGCCAGGCGAGCAGGTCCGCGGCGTCGCCGCCGAAGAGCCGGACATTGCGGTCGCCGTCATCGGCTATGGAAGCAACCGCCTTGGCGAGGCCGTTGAGGAACGGCTCGACGCCGATGAAGCCGTCTTCGGGATGAGCGCGCGCCGCCGCAAGCAGCCGCTCGCCGCCGCCGAAGCCGATCTCGAGATGGATATCGGCGACCGGCGCGGCGAAAAGCGAACCGAGTTCGCCGGGAGCGGGGCGATCGAGGTCGAGCGCCAGCCGACGGTAGACCGTTTCCATCAGCCCCGTGCGCCGCGCGGAGAGTTTCTTGCCCTTGCGGCGGCCCCAGAGCCGGTCGCGCCGTAGCAACGGCGGCGCCCGTTTGTCCGGCGTCAGGCGACGGCGTCGTGGAGCGCGTTGACGAGGTCGGTGCGCTCCCACGAGAATCCGCCGTCCGCCTCCGGCGCGCGGCCGAAATGGCCGTAGGCGGCGGTCCGCGCGTAGATCGGCCGGTTGAGGCCGAGGTGCTGGCGGATGCCGCGCGGCGACAGGTCCATGACCTGGCCGATCGCCTTTTCGAGACGCGCGTCCTCGACCTTCCCGGTGCCGTGCAGGTCGACGTAGATCGAGAGCGGTTGGGCGACGCCGATGGCGTAGGACAACTGGATGGTGCAGCGGTCGGCGAGTTCGGCGGCCACCACGTTCTTGGCGAGGTAGCGCGCGGCATAGGCTGCGGAGCGGTCGACCTTGGTCGGGTCCTTGCCGGAAAAAGCGCCGCCACCATGCGGCGCCGCACCGCCATAGGTATCGACGATGATCTTGCGGCCGGTGAGGCCGCAATCGCCGTCGGGACCGCCGATGACGAACTTGCCGGTCGGGTTGACGTGCCAGACGGTGTCGGACCCGATCCATTCCTCGGGGAGGGCGGTGCGCACGATCGGTTCGATGACCCGGCGCACGTCCTCGGAGGACATCGTCTCGTCGAGATGCTGCGTCGAGACGACGATCGAGGCGGCGCGCACCGGCTTGCCGTAGTGGTACTCGACGGTGACCTGGCTTTTGGCGTCCGGCCCGAGCGTCGGAGCATCGCCCGACTTCCGCGCCTCGTTCATCAGCCTCAGGATTCGGTGCGCGTAGTAGATCGGTGCCGGCATGTATTCCGGGGTCTCGCGGCAGGCATAGCCGAACATGATGCCCTGGTCGCCGGCGCCCTCATCCTTGTTGCCGCTGGCGTCGACGCCCTGTGCGATGTCGGCGGACTGCGCATGGAGCAGAATCTCGATCTGCGCCTTCTCCCAATGGAAGCCGTCCTGGGCGTAGCCGATGTCGCGGATCGCCTTGCGCACCATCGCCTCGATCGAGGCCGGCGTGATCGAAGCGGGCCCGCGGACCTCGCCGGCGACGACAACGCGGTTGGTAGTGGCCAGCGCCTCGCAGGCGACGCGGGCTTCCGGCATCGCACCGAGATAGGCATCGACCACGGTATCCGAGATGCGATCGCAGACCTTGTCCGGATGGCCCTCGGAGACGGATTCGCTGGTGAAAAGGTATGTGGTTCGTGCCACCGGTTTCGCCCCGTCCTACGCCGAAAAGGGCCGGGCAGTCATCGCGCCCAGCCTCGCGCCGTTTTCTTTCACTGAACGCCAAACGGGTCAACCAGCGATGCGCCGGCTACCCAAAGCAATGCCGCCGCACCCCTGCCCCTGTCAGAAATGCGGAGGATTCGCGCGACCGAAGGCGATCAGGCCTCGGCGTCCTCACCCGCCAGCGAGCGGACGAGATCGATGATCTTCCGCCGCACCTTGGCGTCCTTCACCCGCAGGAAAGCGCGGTTGAGCTGCAGGCCCTCGGAGCTGGAGAGGAAGTCAACCACGTAGCTTGCCGATTTCGGCTCGCCCATACCGGCACCCGACTGTTCCGCCGCGCCGCCCGGTGCGTCCTCAAAGAAGAACGATACCGGGACCTGGAGGACGCGCGCAATGTGCTGCAGGCGGCTCGCGCCAATCCGGTTCGTGCCCTTTTCGTATTTCTGAATCTGCTGGAAAGTGATACCAAGATTCTCGCCAAGCTTTTCCTGGCTCATGCTTAGCATCATTCTACGAAGTCTTACCCGGCTACCGACATGAATATCAATCGGATTTGGTTGTTTCTTTGTGGCCATCTGGCTCTCTTCTTGGCTGCCACTCGACTTCGTCAAGCGACGCGTTGTTGGACCCCTCGCCTGCCAGCTGCGCTCGGGTTGCGCGATCATTCTAATCCATTGCCACCCGAAACGGCCAGATGCGGTCACCCAAACGAGTGGGCCGCATCTTGTCTGACATAGCGGACAGGGGAAAATGACGCTTAGATGCGATTTGTGTCAATTGCGCCGCAAAATCGAGGTTAATTGTCCACAAGCTGCCGACAATAAACTGAGCCCCAACAGCGCCAGAAACACTAGGTCGCCGAACCGCGCGTAGAGCGGCGGCACAAGCGCCTGCGGCAAGTCGCCGTCGAGAATACCCACGTCGCCGAGCGGCAGACTCCTCGTGATTCGCCCGTACGCATCGATGATGGCCGAGATGCCGGAATTGGCGGCGCGGGCGATGGGCAGGCCTTCCTCAACCGCGCGGACCTGGGCCTGGAGGAGGTGTTGCCGCGGACCCGGCGTATTGCCGTACCAGGCATCGTTGGTGACATTGACCAGCCAGCCCGGACGCGGGCCGGGAGCAATGACCGCGCCAGGGAAGATGATCTCGTAGCAGACGAGCGGCTGCATCAGCGGCGCGCCGGGCACTTCCAGCGTGCGGCGCGCCGTCCCGGCGGCGAAGCCGCCCGGCAGCGCGATGAGCTGGCGCAGGCCGAGCGATTCGAACAGCGAGCGGAACGGCAGGAACTCGCCGAAGGGGACGAGGTCGACCTTGTCGTAGGCGCCGCGGATCTCGCCCTTGTCGTCGATGACATAGACGCTGTTGAAGACCGGCGCGCCGCGCGCGTCTCCCGCCGACGGGTCCCTGCGCGCGGCGCCGGTGATGAGCGTCGTCCCGTCCGGCAGGAGCGCGGCAATCGCGGCCAGGGCTTCCGGCCGCTCGGTCAGCAGGAAGGGGAACGCCGATTCGGGCCAGATCAGGTGGGTGACGCTGGCTATGCCGGTGCGCCCGGGCGCGGTCGCGCCATCGCTCAGGTCGAGGTAGCGCTTGAGAATCTCGTCGCCCTTTTCGGGCCGCCATTTGTCGTCCTGCGGGATCGCCGGCTGGACGATGCGGAGATGGATATCGGGCACCGTCGCATCGCTCGCCGAAGACAGACGCCAGGCGCCGTAACCGACGTGGGCGGCGAGAAGGAGAATCGCGACGCCGATGAAGACCCACCTGCCGCGGCCCGGCCGACCGGCATCGGCGAGGAGGGCCGGCGCCGCGAAGATGAGACACGCGGCAAGCGTCAGACCCCAGATGCCGATGAGTGAGGCCGACTGCATGAAGAGCGGCGCCGGAGTGAGCGCGTAGCCGACCGCATTCCACGGGAAACCGCTGAGGAGGTGGCCGCGCAGCCATTCGACGCCGGAAAGGCAGACGGCGAAGATGACGATGCGAACCCAGCCCTCAGGCCAGACAAGCCGCGCCACGGCGGCGCCGAGGCCCCAGAGCAGGGCCAGGCCGGCGGGGAGCGCGATGACGGCGAGCGGCATGGCCCAGGCGAACTGGTCGGCATCGACGAGGAAGGCGGCGCCGATCCACCAGAGGCCGGCGAGGAAATAGCCGAAGCCGAAGCTCCAGCCGACCAAGAAGGGCGGAAGGACGCGCGCCAAGAAGCGGCCCGAGCGCGCCGGCGTTGCGCCGTCGAGGAGCCAGATCAGCACCGGAAAGGTCAGGAAGAGGAGCGGAAAAGCGCCGAATGGCGGCAGAGCAAGCGCGGATGCACCGCCCGCGACGAGGGACAAAAGGAAGCGCCGCCATCCCCACAGGACGACGATCCGGTCAGCGATTTTCGGCATCCCGTCGGCCTTCCCCGAGACTCGCGCCCGAGCGATGTCTCGGCGCGAATCGTGGCAGGGCCAAGGTCCGGTGGCGCGATTCCCGGGTCAAGCCTCGGGAGCGGTCTCGCCGGTCCCGGTCTTGCGGCGCCGCGGCTCGGGCTTGGGCCCGTCGTCGCGGCGATAGATGCGCAGGCGCTTGATCCGGCGCGGGTCGGCGTCGAGGATTTCGAACTCGAGGCCGTCCTTCACGGCGATGAGCTCGCCGCGGACCGGGACGCGCCCGGCAATGCTGACGGCGAGGCCTCCGACGGTGTCGATCTCGTCGTTATCCTCGCCCGCGGCGAGGTCCATGCCGACGGCCTTGGAGACCTCGGCCAAATCGGCGCGGGCGTCGGCGATGAAGCCGTCACCGTCCGGCACGATCATCGGACCTTCCTCGTCGTCGTGCTCGTCCTCGATATCGCCGACAACCATCTCGACGACGTCCTCCAGGGAGACGAGCCCGTCGGTGCCGCCATATTCGTCGATGACGAGGGCAATCTGCATCCGCGTCGCCTGCATCTTGGCGAGCAGCGCGGTGACCGGCATCGACGGCGGGACGAAAAGAATGTTCCGCACCAGCGCCGCGTCGCCGATCGTCCTGGTCAGGTCGACCTTGCCAAGGTCGGGGCCGCCGCCGGCCTTCTTGCGGACCCGCTTGCCGGGAGCCGCGGGCGTGGCCGCCGCCTTGGTGGCGTAGTGAACGAGGTCCTTGATGTGGACGAAGCCGACCGGATCGTCGAGCGTCTCCCGGTAGACCGGCATGCGCGAGTGGCCGGACTTCTCGAAGAGGAGGAAAAGCTGGCCGAGCGTCGTGCCGACCTCGACCGCTTCAATATCGGCGCGCGGCACCATCGCATCGGCGACCCGCACGTCGCGCAGCCGCAGGATGTTGCCGAGCATCGCCCGCTCTTCGGCGGTGAAGCTGTCGGCAACATCGTCATTGGCGAGGGCCTCGGCCAGATCCTCCCGGAACGATGCCGGGGCCTTGAGGCGGCTGACCGCGGCCTTCAGCCGGTCGAGCCAGCCCTCCGGGCTGCGCTCGGCACCGGATTGACCGGCCTCGCCATCGGGCAGTGGTTTCTGGGACTCCGCCTGGCTCATCGCTTCTCCGGGGCGCCGCTCCCCCTGTTGCCCTGGCCGGCATACGGATCCGGTACGCCCAGCCCCCGCAATATAGTGGTTTCCAGCCGCTCCATCGCAACAGCTTCGCTTTCGATTTCGTGGTCGTAGCCGAGCAGATGCAAAAAGCCGTGTATTACCAAATGGATAATGTGGTGAGAGAGTGGGATCTCCTGCTCGCTCGCTTCGGCTGCCACGGTCTCCTGCGCGAGCACGATATCGCCGAGGAGCGGCCCATATTCCTTGCCGGGCGGAGACGCGGGGAAGGAGAGAACGTTGGTAGGCCTGTCCTTGCCGCGGTAGCGCCGATTGAGGGCGCGGACCCTGCGGTTGCTGGAAAGGACGATCGCCGTCTCGCCTCCGGCGGCGATCGCCCGTCCGCTTGCCGAAGCGGCGGCCAGGACCGCTTTCCGCAATCTCGGACGCAACCGGGTGAGGCCGGTCCAGTCGCCGGCTTCGACCACGATCTCGACGGCAACCGGCGCCGGTCTAGCCGGGCGGGTTCGGCGTCTGCCTGTCATAGGCCTCGACAATGCGGGCAACCAGCGGATGGCGAACCACGTCTGCCGCCGTGAAGCGAATCTGCGCGATGCCCTGCACGCCGCGGAGCAGATTGGTCGCCTCGACGAGGCCCGACACCTGACCGCTCGGCAGGTCGATCTGGGTCGGGTCGCCGGTCACGATCATGCGCGAGTTCTCGCCGAGCCGGGTGAGGAACATCTTCATCTGCATCGAACTCGTGTTCTGCGCCTCGTCGAGAATGACGACAGCGTTGGCGAGGGTGCGGCCGCGCATGAAGGCGAGCGGCGCCACCTCGAT
>Ga0070741_10005632_pt1 | contig 27606 bp, 28 predicted proteins | sample Coa_R1_4_FD_66440 | JGI IMG/M metagenome (GOLD analysis project Ga0070741, IMG submission 66440) | Surface soil microbial communities from Centralia Pennsylvania, which are recovering from an underground coalmine fire - Coalmine... | ecosystem: Environmental > Terrestrial > Soil > Unclassified ...
AAAAGTTCTTCATCACAGCGCCACGCATCTGCTTTCGGCTATGATGTGCCGCTCAAGAGCCGAATTATGCCCAGACGCACCATCAGCCCTGCATATATTGCTGCCCAGATTCGACGAGTCCTGAAGGATGGCGGTTCCGCTCCGCACGCCGAAGGTGTGCAATGGTTCTTCAAGGAAGTGGTTAAGTCCCGCGGCTGGTATACGGGCGAGTTGCGCAAGGTGGCCCACCGATTTCAGCGCACCATCTACCGCGAAAAAGGCCAGGATTTCCTACTACAAATCTGCGGACGCCTCTTCTCCGGACGCGTACTGGAGGAAAAAATTATGGCTGTGTTGATGCTGGAAAAGCTGGTCGACAGCTTCGGAGATAGTGAATTTCGCTTGTTCGAATCCTGGCTGTCGCGAATACGCACCTGGGCGGACCATGATGCCCTCGTCCACTACTTGATTTCGCCCATGATCTCGGCAAAACCGGCACGCATGAAGAAGGCCTGTGGTTGGGCGAAGTCCCGCAACCGCTGGCATCGGCGCGCCGCATGCGTTGCATTGATCCGAAATGCGCGCTCAAAAACCGGGTTCAAAGAGATCACAACGCTCTCCGACTCACTGCTGTCTGATCAGGATGACATGGTGCAGAAAGGGCTGGGCTGGCTGTTGCGCGAAACCGCAAAAGCAGACCCGGAACGAACCGTGGCTTACCTGTTGAAGATCAGGGATAAGGCCCCGCGGCTCGTGATGCGCACGGCATGCGAACCTCTGGGTGCGGAGTTGAGGCGAACAGTATTGGAGACGCGCAGCGCGAGAGCCAAATCTAGCGTTTAGGGGCTGGTTTACTTGCCGCCTGTTCGACAGCCTTCCGGAGGTCCGTGACTAGGGGTGTCTCGCCTTTCTGCAATCCACCTTGCGCCGTAACCCGCCACAAATAAGTGGACCATGGCCAGCCACGACCATCGTAGACCGCCAGCACATCTTCTGACGGGCGCGACATCACCATGAGCACCATGTCAGCCTGCGCGGGATTATAGACGAGCGTATAACGGCCCCACTTCTGAATTGCATCCTGCACGCTCGCGATTGCCTGGCGGTCTTCCGGTAAGAGACGGGAATCGTATTGGTCGCCGTCGTAGCTGGTCACATACACATAGCGGGCATTCATGAGTATTTTGGGAAACGGAGGTACTTTGCGGTCTGCTTCCGCGGCGACGGCCAGTAACAGGATGAGTAGCACGCCCACAACCTGCTTCATTCGCAACTCCTGCCTGCAAGTCTTCCTCTTTCAGGCCAAGCTTCTACTCGGTTGGATGCCGAAGGTGAGCAGCGCGAGCGACGAATTCTGACGGCAAACGTCTCGGGCAAATTCAAATCCTACATCACTGGTGGCACAGTAATCCCCATCACGGCAAGCGCGCGGATGAGTTCGCGGCGGACCACGGCGACTGTCTGGAACAGAAAACTCTTTCGTGACTGGTCGGCTTCCGCAAGGATTGGGTGCCGGTGGTAAAAGTAATTAAACATCTGCGCCAGCTGAAAAGCGTGCTTTGCAAGGTACGCGGGCTCTGTGGTATCTATGCATTGATCCACGATGTACGCCGTCTTTGAGGCAGCCAGCCAGAGTTCCCAGAACTCATCGCCGCCTTCGCCCGTCCAATAGCGTGTGTAGTCGACGCCATCCGCCCGAAAGTCATCTGGATCCAGCCCGCCTTTACGAAAGATGTTGGTGGCCCGCACCACGGCATATTGGCAGTACGGACCAGTTTCTCCTTCGAAACTCAGCGCATCCTTGAAGTCGAAGGCAATCACAGACTGCTTCGTATACTTCAGCATGAAATAACGAAGGGCTCCGATGGCGATCTGGGTGGCGATGGCGGCGCGCTCCGAATCGGCGAGCTGCGCATGACGGGCGTCGACTTCCTTTTTTGCCGAGTCGATCAGCGTTTCCAGCAGATCGTCGGCTTTTACCCCGAAACCTTTACGCCCCGAGACCTCGATGTATGCCTTCGTCTTGTCTTCTTCCGAGAGTCGATAGCCAAGCTCAGCGGCACAACGCGGGGTAAGCGCCACCATCTCGTACGAAAAGTGCGTGTAATGATCGGCTTGCTGGTTGTAGCCAAGTTCGCGGAGCGCTTCGATGACCGTGTTCTGAGCTTCTGATTGCCGCGCATCGATCACGTTGTAGATTTCGGCGACATCACCGAAATGCGGGTGATCGGGCTCGCCGTCCACGGAGGAAATCCAGCACTGGTGCTGATTGGCGTAGCGGTAGAACCTGCGGTAGCCGAAGTCTTTCCCGAGGAGGCCGAATTTCCAGAGGTGGTAGGCGATGTCTTTGCCGACGTAACCTACGGTGCCGTTGGAGCGGACGATTACTTTCTGATCCTCTTCAGCGACTTCCGTCTGGGAATCTGTGGCCCGCTCGGTGACTTGTGCTTTTGCGATTCCTGCCCGCCGCATTACCCAGCAGCCCTTGTTCTTCCCCTCAGCTTCATAGAAGAGCACGCGGCCATCTTTGAGCTTCTGGAAAGCGGCATCCCAGAAATGCAGGTGCAGAATCTCGCTTTCGCGCGGAAGGAAGTCGTATTCGATATCCAGCCGTGCCATCGTCTCCAGGTGACGGCGTAATACCGTCGTGGAAATCAGGTCAGCAATCGCCGCGGTCTCGTTGTTCCCTTCTTCTATGGCGTGCAGAGTCTCGGTCCGCGCCTTCAGATTTTGCTTGTCTTGTTCGTACCACTGCGACACGCGGGCGTATAGGTCCCAGCAGTAGTAGTCGAATTGCTGATTCCTTGTAAGCTGCTCGATATCCGCGCGGGAATTCTTTTCCAAATAGAGAAATCCGACGATGACATCGGCCACCTGAACGCCAGTATTGTCGATATAGTTTTGGACATCCACGGTCCTGCCCGCATGACGCAGCAGGCGGACGAAGGTGTCACCAAGGATCGCATTTCGCAAGTGGCCGATATGCGCGGCCTTATTCGGATTGATACTCGAGTGCTCGACTAGAACCTTTCCCTCCGGAATCTCGACCGCGGGCTTTTGATCGCGCGCCAGGGCCCTCGCCACGGCGGCGCGGTCCACTCGAGCGTTGATGTAGCCGGCTCCCGCGACCTCGAGGTTCTGGAATCCCTCGATGCTGCCGATCCCGCTGACGATCTCTTCAGCAATCTTGCGCGGCGCCTTTCGCAACTTCTTCGCTAATTCGAATGCTAACGGCAACGCGTATTCGCCGAATTCAACTTTTGGCGGTTGTTCGACGACAATTCGCGAGAGCTCGATATCGTAGGTTCGGCGCAGAAACTCGCGTATCTGATGGGCAAGGCGGCGTTCCAGGTGTCGGTACAAGAAGTTCCTCTAAGCTGTTGAAGGAAATAGTGATTTTAACAAACCGGGTTGGATCTCGACGTTTGACGGCTGTGGATGCGCTTCCCTATGATGAAAATTCGGTTTTGCCTGGGCCTGCTGCTGATGAATACGCGACGGCCCTGTAATGAGAGCTGACCCGCGACCATGCGCATTGCGTACCTCGATTGTTTCTCCGGCATCAGTGGCGACATGTTTCTGGGCGCCCTTATCGACACCGGGGTGTCATCGCAGCTTTTCGAGGATACTGTGGCTGCGCTCAAAATCGAGGCACGCGTCGAGATCTCGCGCGTGCAGCGTAGCGGGATCGCCGCCACCAAGGTGGATGTCTACGCTCACGGCGAGAAGGAATTACCTCGCGAGGTCTATTGGGAGCAGCAGGCCCATAAGCATGCTGTGGAGCATCCGGACTCGCCTCGCGAGCATGCACGCACTCACAGCCACAGCCATCACCCGCGCGCCGCTCTTGGTGAAAAGCACGCAACCGCCCCGACAGCAGTGTTCGAGGTAGTCGAGCACACGCCACATGCACATGTGCACGGGCGGGGACTGAAGGAAATCCAGCAAATTATTAATCGCGCGCCGATCAGTGAAGGCGCCAGGCACAAAGCTGTCGCGATCTTTCAAGCTCTGGGCGAGGCGGAAGCGAAAGTTCACAACACCAATATTGAATTAATTCACTTTCACGAAGTCGGTGCAGTCGACGCTATGGTTGATATCGTGTGCGCGGCCGTGGGAGCGGAAGCGCTGGGGGTGGACGAGATCGTCTGCTCGCCACTGAACGTGGGCGGTGGAATCGTGAAATGTGCCCATGGAACTCTTCCCGTACCCGCTCCGGCAACCCTTGAACTGTTGAAGGGCGCGCCGGTGTTCTCATCGGGCATGCAGGTCGAACTGGTCACTCCGACCGGCGCGGCGATCGTCAAGGTGCTGGCACAGCGATTTTCGTCTTTTCCCGCGATGAGCATAAGCCGCATTGGCTATGGAGCGGGGTCACGTGACTTCCCCGCTCATGCAAACGTGGCACGCCTTACCGTGGGAGCGAGCCTGGCTGCATCCCTGGAGCACAAAGAGCATCCAATCACCTCCCAACAAGTGATATGCGTGCTTGAGACCAACCTCGACGATCTGAATCCGCAACTGTTCGGCTATGTGATGGATCGCCTTTTCCAGGAGGGCGCATTGGATGTTTTTGCCGTCCCCGTGCAGATGAAGAAAAATCGTCCCGGGGCGCTACTCACGGTTTTGTGTGATCCTTCGCTTGCGGGGACACTTACGAACCTGATCTTTACTGAGACCACAACTCTTGGTGTGCGCCGGCGCGTCGAAGATCGTCAATCCCTGGCACGCCGTCAGGTGACGGTCGCCACGCAATGGGGCGAGGTCCGAATGAAGCTTGCGAGCATGAATGGCACGGTGACAAATTATGCCCCGGAGTATGAAGACTGCCGCCGCATTGCCGCCGAGCACCGTGTGCCCTTGAAGACGGTCATGCATGAAGCGGTGCAGAAATACCTAGCTGCTGACGCTCCTGACCGCGAGGCGCGCGGCCAATAGCCAAACGCAACAGCTAAGCGCGCCAAGAACAAAAATGCCACGTATGCGCAAGTTCTACATCACGACGCCGATCTATTACGTGAATGCGCGACCTCACATCGGTCACGCTTACACGACCATTGCCTGCGACACGATTGCGCGCCGCCATCGCATGCTGGGGGATGACACCTTCTTCCTCACTGGCACGGATGAGCACGGTCAGAAAATAGAGCGCGCCGCCCAGGCCGCCGGAATCCCTCCGCAGCAGCTCACGGATGACGTTTCGGCAGCATTCCGCGCGCTGTGGGACCGGATGGAGATCAGTTACGACGATTACATCCGCACTACCTCTGAACGTCATAAGCACGGCGTGCAGCAACTGTTCCGCAAGATCCGCGACAACGGCTATATCTATAAAGGCACCTACACCGGCCAGTACTGCGTTTTCGACGAGCTATATGTCGATGCCGTTGGACCAGGAGCGCCCTGTCCCGAGTGCGGTCGTCCCACGGAAACGGTTCACGAGGAAAACTACTTTTTCAAGCTTTCGGCGTTTCAAGACAAGCTTCTGGCCCTTTATACCGGCCAGCCGGATTTCATTCGTCCAGAGACGCGGCGTAATGAGGTGATCTCGTTTGTGCGTTCGGGCCTGCGCGATCTTTCCATAAGCCGCAGCACGTTTTCCTGGGGGATTCCCGTGCCCGACGATCCTAAGCACGTGATCTACGTGTGGCTGGACGCATTGGCGAATTACATCACCGCGATAGGCTATGGATCGCAGGAAAAGCAGGATGAAGGGAGCTTTCACAGATATTGGCCTGCCGATCTGCAGATGATCGGCAAGGAAATTGTTCGATTTCACTGCGTCTACTGGCCGGCATTCCTGATGGCGGCCGGCCTTCCCCTGCCCAAAGGCATTCTGGCGCATGGCTGGCTGCTGTTTGAAGAGAACAAGATGTCGAAATCGCGGGGCAACATTGTCCGCGCGGAAACCATTCTCGATGCGCTGGGGACCGACGCATTGCGTTATTTTCTGCTTCGCGAAATTGTCTTCGGGCAGGACGGCTCGTTCTCATTCGACGCGCTGGTGCAGCGCTACAATTCCGATCTGGCGAATGGCTTGGGTAATCTTGCCAGCCGAACTCTGACAATGATTACGCGCTATTTTCGCGGAGAGGTCCCGTATCCGTCGGCTGCCGCGGCGCACCGTCCCGCTGATGACGCGATCGCACAACTCGCGGCCAAAACCATTTCGGAATGCGGCAGCCTTTTCGATCAGTATCAGTTCTCGCGTGCACTGGAGAGTGCATGGGCGCTGCTCGCCGCAGTCGACAAGTACATCGTCGAGAATGAGCCCTGGGCGTTGGGGGAAAAGCAGGACGAGGAGAGCCGCTCCCGCCTCGCCACCGTGTTGTATACCAGCGCCGAAGCGTTGCGGATTGTGACCGCTCTTGCTCATCCCGTCATGCCGGAAGCGACGTCGAAGATTTGGCAACAGCTTGGGCTTGGCGAGATCAAGAAATTCCCGCTGACTGGCCTAAAGTGGGGCCAACTCAAGCTCGGCACCAGGCTGGGCAGCGTACAAGCCGTGTTTCCGCGGGCTGATAAGGGCGTCATCGAAAGGATGCAGAAGGTGGAAGATCAGCAACGAAGCGAACCCGCGGCAGCAGCCACCGAGGCGCAACCCGCGCAGAAAGCCGGGAGCAGCGGAGTCGGAGCAACGCAAGCGGTGGCACCAGGCGTGCCCGCGTCTGCCGGAACTTCGACCCCTGCAGCTAATGTGCCGGACGGCAAGATAACCATTGACGATTTCGCCAAGGTTGAACTGCGCGTGGGCCAGGTGAAGGTTGCCGAGCGCGTGAAGAATGCCGACAAGCTGTTGCGCTTGGAAGTTGATCTGGGTAGCGAGGTGCGGCAGGTGGTGGCGGGGATCGCCGAAGCGTACGCGCCTGAGACGCTGATAGGCCGCAAAGTCGTCATTGTCGCAAACCTTGCGCCACGCAAGCTGCGGGGCCTGGAATCAAATGGGATGATCGTTGCCGCCTCGCCGGAAGGTGGCAAGGCGGTACTGGCGTCGTTTCTGGAAGATGTGCCGGTGGGGACCAGGCTGAAGTAGGCGCACAACCCGCGTTTGCATAGCACAGCGACCAACAACTCACGACCGTGTTCATCGATTCCCACGCCCATCTCGAAGGTAAGCGCTTCGACCCCGACCGCACGCAAGTGCTGGAACGCGCTGCGCAAGCAGGCATTGAGACGGTGCTTGCCATCGGTATTGGCGAAGGACCGGGAACACTCGATTGCGCGATCCGCCTGACCGAACAACAGGAGAGACAGTCTCTGCCAGGTCACCCGCAGCTATATGCCACCATTGGCATTCATCCCCACGAAGCAGCATTGGCGAAGGACAAAGATTTTTCCGAACTGGAACAACTGGCAAAAAGTCCGAAGGTCATTGCATGGGGGGAGATTGGGCTGGACTACTACTACGATCACTCGCCGCGCGACATTCAGAAGAACGTCTTCATCAGGCAAATGGAACTTGCGCGCACTGCCAAGCTGCCGATCGTGATTCACTGCCGCCCGTCGGACAACAGCGAGAATGCCTGGGACGACTGCCTCGACCTGATCGGCGAACACTGGGGTCCGGGCGCGATCGGCGGAATTCTCCACTGTTTCACCGGTACCTGGGAGCATGCCAAGCGCGCATTGCGGATGGGTTTCATGATTTCCTTCGCCGGAAACATCACTTTTCCCAAGGCGCAGCAGCTTCGCGATGCTGCCCTCCAGGTTCCACTTGACCGCATGCTGATCGAAACCGACTCGCCCTTTCTCGCGCCAGTTCCCTACCGCGGCAAGCGGAACGAACCAGCTTTCGTCAAGCAAGTAGCGCGTCAACTTGCTGAACTCCGGGGGCTCTCGACCGAAGAAATCGGTCAGCAAACTACGCAAAACTTCCACCGGTTCTTTTCGCTTCCCGAAAAGCCCAACTCCGTTTAGCTTGTTAGGAGCGCATCTTTGTACCGTTCAAGCTAATCTAAATACATAAGACTCAACGATATGCCCGAAAACACCTTCGACATTGTCAGCAAGATCGACCTGCAGGAAGTGACGAACGCCATCCAACAGGCGCTGAAAGAAATTCACACGCGCTTCGACCTGAAGGACTCAAAATCGAATATCGAGCTCGAAGGGAAAGACGCCATCAACCTGCACTCCATCGACGAGTTCAAGCTCAAAGCGGTGAATGACGTGTTCCAGCAGAAACTGGTCAAGCGCGGAGTACCCCTCAAGGGCTTGACCTATGGTCCGGTGGAAACAGCCGCAGGCGGAACCGCCAAGCAGCGCATCACCATGCAGCAAGGCATCCCCATTGAGAAGGCGCGCGATATCGTAAAGTTAATCAAGACTTCAAAGAAAAAAGTGCAGGCATCCATCCAGGGAGACCTGGTTCGCGTGAGCGGCAAGGACCGCGACACCCTGCAGGAAATTATTGCTTTGCTGCGACAGCAGGACTTCGGCATCGATATGCAGTTCACGAATTACAGGACGAATTAGATCCTGTTTTCGAACCTGCATTTTGCGTTCAAACTGCTGGAACTCGAGCTGAGCCTCGAAGTCTTGCTGAGCAAGAGCCCGAAACACCTGAAGGCGCGTTTCGAAAATTGAGCACCCAGGCTGCCATCAACGGTAAAGAAGTATTTGAGCTGTTACGCGACGATCTCGCGGCCATTGAGCGTGAGTTCGGGCGTGACACGGTCTCGAACGTAACGGCCATCACCGAGATCGGCGAATACCTGCGGGCGGGTGGTGGTAAGCGCCTGCGCCCTGCCCTGCTGCTGCTTTCCTCCAAGCTTTTCCAATACGAAGGTCGAGGGGCGATCCGTTTAGGTGCTGTCGTGGAAATCATCCATACCGCGACGCTGGTCCACGACGACATTATCGACGAAGCGCAAATCCGTCGCGGACGCCCTGCCGCCAATACCCAGTGGGGAAATTCCAAGTGTGTGCTGGCGGGCGACTGGCTCTACATGCAGGCGTTTAAGGTCGCAGTCCAGGAACGCAATTTCCGGGTTCTAGACGTGCTGATCGAATTAACCCAGCAGATGGTAGAAGGCGAATTGTTGCAGATGGAGAAACTCGGAAAGCTGATTACGCTGGACGAGCACTGCGACCTCATCTATCGCAAGACTGCCTGCCTCTTTTCCGTTTGCATGCGCATGGGCGGTATTCTTGGCGGCGCCAGTCCACAGCAGGAAGAAAGCCTGGGCCAGTACGGGAGATCATTGGGCATGGCCTTTCAGATCGTCGACGATGTGCTGGATCTCACGGCCTCCGAAAGTGTGCTGGGCAAGCCTGTCGCCAGCGATCTGCGCGAGGGAAAGGTCACCATGGCGGTTATTCATGCGCTGGAGAATTGCACGGCAGCCGAGAAATCGCGCATTGAGACTGTGCTGCGCGACCGCGCCTTCAACGGCGTCACTCACAGCGAGATCCTTGATATTTTGAACCGTTACGGCTCGATCGATTTCGCCAACACGCAGGCTTCGCTATACGCTGACACCGCTCGCCGCGCCATTTGCTCGTTCCCCGACTCTGAGTACAAGCGCGCACTTCTGTGGGCGCCGGAATTTGTGGTAGCTCGCGAGAAGTAGTTCTATCCTCAGGGAATCGTTCTCTCAATTCCTTCATCTATACTGTTTCGACTTCTCAGGCGAGAACACATGGATCTTTTGCACCTGATAACGCGCCACGGCTATAGCGTGCTCGCGCTGGTGGTATTTCTCGAGGCCGTCGGTTTGCCCATGCCGGCCGCTCTGGCGTTGCTCACCGCGGGAGCGGTCAGTGCCTACGGCAAGCTCAATCCATGGCTCGCATTCGGCGTTTCCCTCGTCCCCATCCTGGTGGGCGACTTGCTGCTCTTTATGCTTGGACGCTACACCGGCTGGGCCTTGCTGGGAACGCTATGCCGGCTCTCCGCGAATCCTGAGAGTTGCATTTTGCGATCCGCCGAATCGTTCTATAAACGCGGCAAAATCACCTTACTCTTCGCCAAGTTCATTCCCGGCATCAACACCATGGCTCCTCCGTTGGCTGGGAGCATGAAAATGCGCCCCGAGCAGTTCTTGCGATTGGATCTCGCGGGCGCCGCGCTTTACGTGCTCGCCTACGGTGGAGCAGGGTTCCTTTTTAGCGACTTTCTGCGCACCATCGGCGACGGCCTGCGCTCGGCAAGCCATGCGGCGGAAATCGTACTCGGGATTGGCATCGTCGCATACGTGGCCTATCGCATCTGGCTGTATCGCAAATATCGACTCTATAACGGGGTCCCTCGCATGCCAGTAGAAGAGGTCGCACGGCGCCTGATGAGCGGCGATAGCGCGAAAATCCTGCTGGTGGATGTGCGCAGCCACGGATACTACGATGCCGGCGCGTCGCGCATCGCCGGCTCGGTGCGCATTGAACCGAACAATCTCGCCGAGGAACTCAAGCATTTATCCAAGGACAAAGAGATTTATCTCTACTGCACTTGAGCGCGCGAAGCCACGAGCGCCCGGGTGGCGCACCTCTTGCGGGAACAAGGATTCAATGCCTTCGTCATAGCTGGTGGTCTACGCGCGTGGCGCCAGGCCGGCAATGCCCTGGAACCTGTCCCCCACGACGATCTTGTGAAGCTGCCAACCTTCGGCTGACCCTGAGCCTCGGATACTGGAACTGCCACCTTATACTGGGTCTGTCATGGCTTCGAACCAGGAAATTGAGATTAAATTTCGCGTGCACAATCGTCACGATCTGGAGCGCCGCCTGCGTACCTCCAACCTGAAACCCGTGACCAAAAGCACGCACGAAGTGAATACCTTATACGACTTGCCCGGAGGAAAACTGCGCAAGCGTGGCGAACTTTTGCGCCTGCGTGAGTACGGCCGAAAATGGATCTTAACCCACAAAGCCAAGGGGAAAACCGGCGCGCATAAAACCCGTACTGAGCTGGAAACCTCTGTGGATGACGGGCAGCAAATCGATCAGATCTTGCGTGCCCTCGGATTTACCCCGTCATTTCGCTATGAAAAATTCCGTGCGGAGTGGAGCGACGGAAAAGGTCACGTTGTGGTGGATCACACGCCCATCGGCGATTTCGGCGAGATCGAGGGCCCCGCGCCTTGGATCGACCGAACGGCCAAGGGCCTGGGCATTGAACGCGAGGCTTATATTACCCAGACCTATTCAGACCTGTTCTTCGCATGGAAGAAGCGAACTGGAAGCCTTGCGCGGGAAATGACATTCCAGGCAATTCGCTCAAATAAATAATTTGCTGCACCCACTGGAAAAGCCCAGCGCTCCAGACTGATTTTCAATCATCCTAAAATGCTGTCGTCGAGTTTCTTCTTGCCCCAGTCCGCCGCGGCTTGCACAAAGGCGATGACCAGGGGATGCGGATGTTTCGGCTTCGAACTGAGCTGCGGCTGAAACAGCGTAGCAATAAAGAAGCGGTGTGTCGGCGATTCAATTGCGCGCACTTCGCCACGTTCCCCGCGCGCCGCAATAGGGAATCCGGCTTCGATCGAAGCCCACTCGAATTCGGGATTCACCTCGAAGTTACAGAAAAATTCTTCTTCGATGACGTCCGATCCATAGAAAGTCTGCAGGTAGGAACCCGGCCGCAGCCGAATTTCCGGGATTACGCCCGACAATTTAGGAGCGTTCTTGCCGCGGTTTGGCACCGCGCATGCCACCGGATAGATCACAATGTTCTTCGATCCCGAGTTATTCTCCGCCGTATCCGCGTCCTTGATCCCCAGCACATTGCGCGCGGACTCGATCAACGTGTACTGAAATCCGCCGCAAGTGCCCAGGAAAGGCCAGTCCCGCCGGCGCGCGAACTCGATGCCCTTGAGCATCCCTTCCATGCTCTGGTACGGACTTCCAGGCGCCGCCCATAGCCCGTCGAAACTTTCCAGCTTTTTTGTCGCGGCGCCATCGAGCAACGAAGTGGTGGGCAGCCACTCGGATTCTACCCGGAATTCCAGCTTGGCAGCCGCGTGTTCCAGCGCTTTCCCGATAGCCGGTAGATTGGGACTCTTGGGGTCAAAATCGCCCAGAATCCCTATGCGGACCGTGTCTCCCACTCTGACATTCTACTGGACGAGAGAAGCCGCCCGCGAAGGATGGCCTCGTGGTGGGGTTTAGCAGCTTGATGCACGCCCGCGGCTTGGCAGCGCAGGAGTTCATTACCGATTCTGACAAAAACGCTAGAGCGTGGGCCGTATGGTTAGCGAACTCTGCGCCTTCACAGCCGGCACCACCAGAGCTTGCTCCAGGGTGGGCAGATATGTTCCTCGCAGGCGAACCTCGACCTCATGCTCTTTGTCGGTGGCCCCGATCTGCTGGTATGCGCGCATCAGCAACTGCAGCGACTCGGGTTCGTCCCGGTCTTCTTCGAGCTCGGAAACCGCGCCCAGATAATTCTCGGCCTGCATCAACGCTGCCCCTGCAGCTCCGTGGTAAGAGCTCTGGATGACCAGATTACGCGCTCCGGTGGCCATGGTTTGTAGCTCGAATAGGGCTTGGCCGGCCAGTTCCTGTTTTCCCGCGTGTCCCGCGCGTACTACCCGGTAACGCAGTATGCGCGACATCTCTTCGTCACGTTCAGCCTGAGACAGCGTCGCGTTATGGAACAATGCCGCTTCAGCGGAGTCCAGGCTATTGAGCGCCTTCAGGTCGTCCGGCTGGTATTCCGCCATGCGACGAAAGCCCTGTGCTTCCTGCAGGCTGAGCTCCTGGTTGTGTGCGGTATTGGTTACCTCAAGAAATAGTTTGTCGGCCTCATCGAAATTCTTCTCCCGCACCCAGGTGAGCGCCGTTTGCATGATGTAGTCAAGGCGGTCCGCAGGATTGTGTGCCGCTGCGATGGCTTTGTCGTATTCAGCCCGCGCCCGGTTCTCATCTCCCATCAGTGCATATGTGTCCGCAATGCCAAGCTGCGATGTGATGAAATCCGGATCCACCTTCAGCGACGCGCGGTAGTGTTCCAGTGCGCTATCGAAATTTCCCGCCATTCGCAGGATTTCGGCATAGGAGTCATGCGGATTGGGTTCGCCGGGCAGCGCCGCGATATAGCGCTCCATGGTGGCGAATGCCTGATCGAATTGCCGGTTTTTCGCGTAGGAATAGCCCAGGTCGTTCAAGGCGGCGGGATAGTCTTTGTCAATCGCCAGAGACTGCTCCAGTAGCCGTTGTGCCTGCTGGTATCCGTTTTCCCCCATCAACCAATTCGCCGCCAGAAAATAGAGGCGCTTATCCTTCGGATACATGTCGAGCAAATCGTTCATGGCGGCGATGCCATTGATGTAATTACCTTCCTGTACATTGGCGATCCAGTTGATCATCAGGCGTTCGCCGGGGCTGACTTTTGCCGCCAGGCTCTTGGCCTTCTCTCGTGCGGCAGAAGCTTCCTGCGGATCTCGACTGTTGAACGCCACCCAGGCTTCGGCCAGCGCAAAGTCAGGATCTTCCTTCGCTGCGGCTCGCCAGCCGATATTTGCCCGCTCCATTTTCATGTTTTCGTAATCCACCATGCCCCGCTCAAACAGGTCTCGCGCCTTTGCCGATGAGGTGGTGACCGGCATATTCAGGGTGGCAACTTTGTTGCGAGTCCCGGGCGTGTGATGTGCTTCAACGGCCGGAACCGCGGCCAGCGAGAGAGCGACTAAGATCAGGAAACGGCGCATGTATTGTTCTCGGAAATTCTGGATTTTCTTGCTTCCGCCGGAGCGTAGCACGCGCCATTTTTGGTTACCAAGTTACCCAATACCTACGACCAATGGTGTCCCCTCGTGCCTGCCGGAAATGACCAATGAGTGATTCGATAATCCCGGCCCACTAAGCCAACACTTACAGCTAGCTCTTCGGTGCTTCCGCGAGCACGCTCGTGCCATTTACCCGGCTAGCACACTTGGTTACTTTGTTCGCACCATTTTCTGAGGGAGAATGTCTCTAGCCTTCGATGCCTGCGCGTGCAGGTGCGCGACTGATCTTACCGGGGCCCGACAGATCCGCATTTTCGCTACACGGGGACGTGGAATACATGTTCAAGGAACGCCGTCGAGCCCAGCGCTTCCCTTCATCACAGGCGATCGTCGTCAGTGTGGGGAACCAGGACGAGCCCTGGGTCGGCATCTTGGAAAACCTTTCCATCACCGGCGCATGTCTTTCTACGGATCGTCCCATCAAACTCCACTCCGGAGTGAGCCTGATCCTCGTACTGCCGCCCGAAATCACGCACGGCCAGGGCCTTCGCGTCTGGTGCGTGGGAACAGTGGTGCGAGTCGTCTCCGAGCCAAAAGAGGGGAAGTCACAAATTGCGGTCGATTTTCAGAAGTATCATGTCGTGCCCGAAGCTTGAACTGCCCCGCTGCAGTCGCAGATTTCCACTACGCCGCCTGCACCACGACAGGATTCCCGTACCCAAATATTGTCGGCCGTGCTAACCTGCCATTCCGGAATATGCGAGATTCCAAATCTGATCGCCGGGCTAAACCGCGCGTGCACGCAAGTGTGCCGGTCACGCTGAAACTCGACAACGGCTCCGGCCAGCACCGGGGAATGACTCGCGACCTCAGCCACAACGGAGTCTTCTTCTACGCGGACTCCCAAATCAGCGAGGGCAGCACGCTTGAAATGGTGTTGATCCTTCCCTCCGAACTCACGGCCGGCGAGCGGAAGTGGGTTTGCTGCCAAGCTTCTGTGGTTCGGGTGGAGCAAGGCGCGGAGAATGGCTTCGGCATCGCGGCATCCATCCAGCGCCTCGACATCCTGCCTGAAATTCCTGACTAGGCGGCCCAAGCCGCACGGACATATTTACAGGAGAAAAGGATTATTTTCTTCTGGAATTTCAGGCGCTCTGTCCTGAGTTCCTTGTAGCGATTTCAGCTCACAATCCGCCGCTAGGCCACGATGACATGCACCTTTAACTACATAGATGCATGGCAAGTCGCTGACTTAATGCCGCTTAAGCGTACTAACAAATTGCGGCCCATCAATCCCGCGCCGGCCAGGCTTCTCTCTGCCAATGGGCCTGGCAAAGCTTGCCGCAGCCCTCGAAGGCGATGATTGCCACGATGCCGGAAAAGAAACGCTTCCCATGCCCCACGCGCGGTGCAATAATTGCGGCCCTTGAAATGCTCTGGCTTTAACAAGAACAACAATGAAGATTGGTGAGTCCGGTCATGTGGATGGATAAGCTGTCCGGCGGGGTGTTGCGGTTACTCACGCCTATTGGTCCGCGCTACGTGCAACTTTCATTCTGGCAGCGGGTGTATACGCTCTGGATTTTCCGCCACTTTCATTCCCTGCCACAGCAGGTGCTTAGCCGCCGTCAACAAGAGTTCCTTCAGCGTCTTTGCGCCGACCCAAGCCTCATCACCTGGTCCCGTGACCACCTGGCCACTGACATGCCCGTGATCGGCACCATCGAGCAACGTTTGCCGGTTGCGTCTGAGAGCGATCGTGTGGCTTCGCGCAAGTCAACAGAGCGTGGAACGACAGCCATCGATCGTTGGCTGGACTCCCATCAACAGCCGTAAACTGCGGTCCCGAAGCGGGAGCGAAACTCCAGTTCGGGAAGTCACGGCCAGTTTTCCCCATAACGAGTTCGTGCCCAACTCGTCAGTCGTGTGCCCCTGTTTGCGGCGTGCCCGGAATCGGCCGTCCATTTCCGGATGTCGCACCCGGCATCTCCCCGCACGGCCCCATCCCGTGATGCGCGCCACCTCTCATGCCGCGGTGTCCGCCTTCACCGCGCTGCGCACGGCACGATTTCAGCGCCTGATGCTGTTGAGGCGTAATGATTCCCTCCACCTGCCGGCGAGTCTGCTCTTCGATGGCGCGGATCTGCTCATGTTTCTGCTGCGCCGTCAGGGATGAATTAGCGCAGACCGACTCGATCTGTCCGCGCGCGCTCTCCTGGATCGTTCGCTCCTGCTGCATGGCTGACTGAGAAATGCCGGCCACTTGCCAGCAGGGCTCCTGGCGTCCGCGGCGGTTGGGCGTTTGCGTCGTTCCCGGCACTCCTCCGGTCGGATACTGCACGGGTCGCAACTGAGCCAGCGCTGATCCTGTCAGGAGCGCCGCCCACATCGCGGCGCCGACAATAAGCGTGTTCCTTCTCATGAGGCTCTCCTCCGCCACATGCAAACCCAGAATCGTGGCAAAAGTTTTCCGAGTACCTGTTGAATGCGGATCGGGAGAGCCGGAAATTTCCGGGTATCTCGTCGAGAATGTGGGCTGGAGAACTCGTGAAATCACGTTTCGTTCTGAAATGTGAGACGCGCCCAACTGGGCGAAATCGCTGCGCGAGTCCCTTCACCCGAAGATCAACGTAGTGCGAGCGGCACACCGCATCCGTGCAAGTTTCAGAACTGTCTCAGGTTGCAGGGTAATGCGGGGCTAGGTTACTATGAACCGATCGTCGGAATTAGTGGCGATTGCTGTCCCGACGACTTCTCCCGTCAGCACCTGTTGGCAAGATCAATCCTGAGCCCAGCAGTCCGGCCGGGCGCGTAGCTCAATTGGCAGAGCAACTGACTCTTAATCAGTAGGTTGAAGGTTCGATTCCTTCCGCGCTCACCATCTTTTCAATCACTTGCCGAGGTTGATGTTTTGGGTGTGCCGTAAAGTGTGCCGTAACTCCATCCGGTTACGTCCGTTTCTCTACTGCTGTGTCACGATCGAGCGCTGCGCGCACGATTTCTAATTCGGGATGCTGATACTGCATTGCCGTCTTCACATCCTTGTGGCCCATGGTTCTCATGACGGCAGCCAGGTTTCCGGTTCTCTTCAGAATCCGGGTGCCGAAATCATGACGCCCACAATAGAGGACAAGATCCTCCGAAAGCCCAGCTTTTCGCCTTGCCTCGCGGAACCTCTTCGCCATTGTCGTGAGATGGGCGCATTCCGCTCGTTTAGAAGGAAAGACCCACCCGTCTCGTCTTCCAGTGCACCGCCTTGCTAGAACATCATGTGCTCGATTGCTCATTGGCACGCGTCTCCGCCCCTCGGACGTCTTACTGTCCGGCACGAAGATAACGCCATTTTCCCAATCGATGTTTTCGATGCGCATCCGGTAGAGTTCTCTTTCGTTTCGCATTCCGGTGTCACGCATCAAAATGACGATATCCTGGAAAAGTTCAAGGCTGCGCTTTCGCCACTTGCACGCAACCGCACCCGCAAGTAGTTTCCTCTCCGCCTCATCATCAAGCCTTAGCGAACGTCCGTATTCTTTCAGCAGCTTTAGTTTCGGAGCGTTGCGGATCAGCTTCCATTCTTCTGCTTTATGGAGCATTCGCCTTAGAGTTCGTAAAGCACAATTGGCGTTAGACGACGAACCAGAGAATTTCAGGACCTCTGCAGCATCGCGCGTGATCTGCTCTAAATGCATTCCCGAGATGGAGGTAGTCTTCAGAAGCCGCCAACCATCCCGATAGTAAGTTTTGGTTTTGTCTTCCAGAGGGACATTTTTCAGCCACTCCAGGAAGCGCACCGAAAAATCAGACAGCGTCGGAGCCTTCTTTGGAAGCGGGTCCGCATGCTCCACGAAATGAGCGAGCTTCAGACCAGCAATTTTCGACGCTCTCGCCACCTTGGTTTCATTCGTCGACCCACGATAACGCTGGCCGCGTACCGTGAAATCGTACCAGTAATACTTCGACTTCGGTTTCTTAAACAGCTTCACGAGCTTCCTCCATTGCAGCCCGCACGGAAGCAACTCGCGTGTTCTTCTGGATATATTCGAGAAGAACGTTCACATCATAGCTGACGCGGCCTTGGAGTTCTATCCAGTTCGGGCCAATACCCTCGGCTCGCCAACGTTTCAAAGTCGCGGGAGAGCGGCCAAGAAGTTCAGCTGCTTTGTGAGTGTTAACCAGATGAGGCAGGGAAGGTTTTTTAATGCTGATCGGCTCGGGCACGGTAATCGACTCCTGGCTGGTATTGCGCTTGACAATAACGCATATGTACCAATACAGTCAACGTGTAACGTTACAAATAGGAGAAGAGTTTTGATCGCCACGGACCTCACGACCGAGAAGTCAACAATCGGACAGCAGCCCGTCATCTCCATTCGCATCTCCGATGCACTGCGCAGAAGACTTGAAACCTTGAAGGTTCTCATGTCCATGAAGAGCGGGGAATCCGTCTCGACATCGGAGGCGGCAAAGCAGCTTCTTGAATCCTCCAAAGAGGAGCGACTGGAGCTAGTGAATCTTCTCTCCGACCCGACAAATTCTCTGCTGAGCATCCGGCGAAAAGCAGACTCAAAGCTTCCGCTTTCGCAAGCGGAATGGACCCTCGTGGCCTATTACTGCCTGCACGGGGCCGAGATGTTTGCAAATACGGCGCAGACGGAGATTTCATTCGAGTCTCTGGCTGGAATTTTGGAAGCTTTCCAAGCGGTATATGGACTGCTTCGCAAGAAGAATAAGACGCATTTGGACTCCTTTTTCATTGCGCATTTGCCGTCGGATCGCCAAGCGGAAGGGAAGAACTCGGGCGAGATCGGAAGCGAAGATGTGCGGCGGGCTGTGACACACACCCTTCGGCTGCTGAAGAATCCGGCTGAGGACCGGCAGCGACCGATATTTGTGGCAAGGAACCTCTACTTTCTCCTCGACGAACTGGAGGTTCCGGACGTGGAGAAGCTGAACCTGACGCTTTGGCCCTATTGGCCAATCTTGTGGCGAGTGTGCGCGCGTGGGCACTATTTTCTCCACGTCCAGCCCCTGCAAGATCCGAACTCTCCCGCAGGGGAATTAGATGCTCCCTTGAATCCTCCATTACCGAAATTTGAGGAAGGCGAATACCGTCTCGAATTTGTGCGCTCGCCCAGGGAAGGGTTCTCTGCCTGGCTGTATTTTCCGGGAAGGCTATCTCCACGCTATCCAGTAAACGGATATCCACAGATTTCCGAGTTCCGAACGATTCTGGAAAGACTCGACACAAAGCGGGAGATGATCTTCCGGGAAGGGCGTTATTTCCTCGCGTACACGGGGTGCTACGAAGAGGACGTTATTGGGGTCAATTTTCAGGCTCGCGAGAACGGGATTACATTCAACTTTCGTGGTGATGATTGGCAGGCGATCAGGAAGCTGTTTCGCAGGGCATGGCAGGCACCGCAGGTGCGACGCTTGTGGGATGCTCTGGTACTTGAGTATGGGGAACTGTAAAAGCACGGTGCTACGCACCGGAAGAATTGCGGACACGTCACCCCCAATTTGGGAACTGCAGAGCGCCCAGAGCGCCGAAATGTTTACAAACGTTAACGTGTTTTGGATGAGCACCTTTATTTCGCGATACAGTTCGTGCGCGGCTGGATGTTAACGTTCGCTAGCGGAAAAAGCGTACGTCAGCGCGTGTGCGTAAACGTGTTGAATTGCAAACGCTTCATGCGAGTGCGGTGATTCCGGCGCTCGGGTGTGTGTAGCGCAACGACGGTAGGTCTTGCCATGAATAACCCGCATCTGCCTTTCCCAATACTAAGTCACGCACCGGCAGGAGATCAGGTAAAACCTGGGTTCCGCCCTAAGACCGTCGCCACACGCCTAACTCCGGGAGAACTAGCCGAGGTCGAAGCGGCCGCAGAAAACGCAGGTCAATCCCTGGCCGAATGGCTAAGGGAAACTGCACTCCGCGCAGCGCGACAGCGAGCCGCCGATCCCATCGAGCTGCTACTGGCGGAGATTTGGGCCCTACGTTACACGCTATTGAACTTGTTCCACGAACACGCGAAGACGGCGTCAGACGGCATACGATTGTTGCCCGATTCGATCGCCAAAATACGGGATCACGCCGACGGGTTGAAGCTCCAGAGGGCTCGCAGAATCCTGGAAGACTTCCTCTCCCGGAACAGCAGCTGGAGAAGCCAGAAGTAACGATCACGTGCCATGCTTACCATCTCGAAACCGTTGTCCGCCAGCCAAGCGCGAACCTATCACGAGCGCGAGTTTGCCTCAGAGAAACAAAATTACTGGAGCCGCGATCAGCAAGGCCATAGCGAGTGGCAGGGTAGGCTCGCGCAGAAGTGGAATCTCAAGGGCGCAGTTGGGCCCGAGCATTTCGCGCGACTGAGTGAAGGTCAGCATCCGCACACCGAAGAGCAACTTGTCAGGCATCAAGTTTCGCGAACCTATGAGGGTAAATTCGGAAGGCAAGTGACCAGCGCGGAGCATCGCGCCGGATGGGACGCCACATTTTCCGCGCCCAAGTCAGTATCGCTCACTGCGCTGGTGGGAGGCGATGATCGGGTCCGGGAAGCCCACCGCGAGAGTGTTCGAGTGGCTCTTAAGGAACTCGAGCGATACACGCAGGCCAGGATTGGAAATGTACACGCGCTGGAGACTACCGGGAGATTCATCGCCGCAGCGTTTGAGCACGACACTGCCCGGCCAGTCGATGGGTATGCTGCGCCACAGCTTCATACCCACGCCGTAATCTTCAATGTAACTGAGTGCCAAGACGGCCGAACCCGTAGTCTCCAGCCACACGAATTGTTTGTGTCGCAGCGATTTGCCACCGCAGTGTATCGGTCCGAATTGGCGTTGCGCTTGCAACAACTCGGCTATGAATTGGAACGCGGCAAGCATGGGCAGCCCGAAATCCGTGGTTATACAAAGGAATATCTCGAAGCCTCTAGTCCGCGACGCTAACAGATCAAAAATCATTTGCGGGAGCAAGGAATTGACGGAGCCGCGGCGGCGCAGATCGCCGCCCACCATACACGCGACCGCAAGGAACTCCTATCACGTAAACAAGTGTTACAGCGGCACCGGGAACTGGCCACCCAGTATGGGCACCAGGCCGACCGCGTCGTGGCCCTTGCCCGCGAACACGGTACATATCGGACGCAGGAAGCAGGAATCAATGCCCAACGTGCTGTGACGTGGGCACGCGATCATATCTTCGAGCGATCGGCTGTTCACGACTGCCGGGCAATTCTAGAAACAGCACTAACGCGTGGTATGGGTGAAACCACTTTCGCCAGAATTCGGCAGGAGTTCGATCGCCGGATTGAGGCCGGAGAGTTCCGCGAAGTGTCGCACGTCAGCTCCGGCAGGCAGTACACTACCGCAGCGATGATAGGCCTGGAGCGCGAAATCGTTGCTCAGATGCTGGAGGGCAACCAACGCGGTTACGCCGATCCGATGCTGGTTTCGCCCCAGGTTCGAATTGCCGCCGAAGACCGTCACCCGGAACTGAATCGCTCGCAACTCCAAGCGGTAGACGACATTCTCCTCGCGCGGGAAAAGATTGTCGCACTCGATGGTGTGGCCGGCGCCGGCAAGACCACGACTCTGGCTGTGATTCGCGAAGGGGCAGAGATCGATGGGTATCGAGTGGTAGGGTTGGCGCCAACATCCAGGGCGGCGCAGAAGCTCGGGGAAGCTGGTATCGAGACATCGACGCTGCAGAAGCATCTGGCACGCGGGGAGCAGCCCGACACAGGCGAGAAACGACTCTATGTGCTCGACGAATCCTCACTCACCTCGACCCGGCAGATGCATGAGTTTGTCGAGCGGCTTCGTCCGACTGATCGCGTCTTGTTGGTCGGAGATCGGCGGCAGCACGAAGCAGTCGAGGCTGGGCGCCCGTTTGCACAACTGCAGGATGCTGGCATGAAGACGGTAAAGCTTGAAGAAATCGCCCGCCAGAAAGACCCCGAACTCAAGAGAGTGGTCGAACAGCTTGCGCAGGGCAAGGTACAGGACGCCATTCAGAATCTTGACCAGCAAGGACGAGTCCACGAGATTCGCGGACATGTTGAGCGTATCAAAGCTATTGCCATGGAATATGCGAAGGAGCCTGGCAACACCCTAGTTGTCTCCCCGGACAACCGCTCTCGCACCGAGATCAATGAACACATTCACGCCGAGTTACAAGAAAGAGGCATCGTCAGCAGTAAAGAGCACGACATCCGAGCGCTCGTGCCGCGTCAGGATCTCACCGGAGCGGACCGCACATGGGCCGCCCGCTATGACATTGGAGATGTGCTGCGCTACTCGCGCGCATCGAAAGAGACCGGCATTGCGAAGGGTACGTACGCGCACGTCAAGAGCATCGATATCGCTACCAACCGGCTCACCGTAACGCTACAGGATGGGAGTGAACGTACCTACGATCCCCGCCGACAGCGGGGCGTGTCTGTGTTCCGAGAGGAAATGCGGAGATTTTCCGTCGGCGACCGCATCCAATTTACCGCGCCCACCAACGAATTGAAAATCGCAAACCGCGAACTAGGCGCGATCGACGCTATCAGCCGTGCTGGGCGACTTAATCTTAAGATGGATTCTGGGCGCTCGCTTGAACTTGATCCAAACAAGCACCCGCATCTTGATTACGGCTATGCCATGACCAGCCATTCCAGCCAAGGACAAACTGCGGATCGGGTGCTTATTCATGTAGATACGGAGTTGGCCGCCAAGGACCTCCTCAATAACCGCATGGCTTATGTGTCCGTTTCACGTGGAGCATTCGATTCACAACTCTTCACCAATGATCGCGAGAAGTTGCCCAGGGCTCTCAGCCACAATCTTTCAAAGCACAGCGCGCATGTGCCCGAGATTAATGCCCATCAGTCGATTCCCGCGCAGCAGGAACTCTCCACGGGGCAGCAGCAGGACCACGGAATGGATCTTGAAATCGGCCTTTAGAACCCCTGCCTGCCCCGGATGATGGCAGCGTAGCGCGGGCGCAAACTCCGTCAAGGCCGACCGATGGTCGCCGCTAACGCGGGCACGCGCCTTGACAGCGTTCGCTCGATCCGCGCTCGATCTTCCGCCATTCCGGGGTCAGCATGTTACGATCACTCCAGAATGATTGGTCTTGTCGTTTCCGCCTGTGGGCTACGTCACCTATGCTGTCGCAACGGGTCGTCTCGCGCGAGCCGCCTACAAACGAGCGCAATTCACGTACGGTGTCGTTCTCATTCGACAGAAAAATGTAAGTGCTAGCTCCGGGCAGAGTAACTATCCGAGCTTTTGGGTTCCCGGTTTGAAGGTCCTGGACCGTCCGCTTTGTGAAGGCTTCGCCCACAGCGTATTTCTGTTCCATTGCCGCTCGTTCATCCTCCGTTCTTGGTCGGTACTTCGTGAACTGCTCATCCATCGCGAGTGGAACGGCAAGGATGGCAAGAATCGGGGCGTGGATGTTCGAGTATTTCGGTTTTTGAATCCCTGCGAATATCGCGTCCCGCACCCACTTCGGAGTGGAATCTTCTCCGATACTCCCGTCTGAGTTGACGGGATAACGCTGGCGTAGTTCCGCTTCTGGCATCATGACCCCATGCGCCTTCGCTTGCGATTCCCTGAAGGCTTGAAATGAAGAATTGTCGGGCTGCGGTTCCGGCGTCGTCATGGAGGCCGGAAGTCTCTTGGTATCAACCTCCGCTACCCCGTAAGCAGAGGATGGCAGCGTGGGGTCATCTCCCGAATCGAGAAAAACTAAGCCCGCGGCAAGCGTAGGACGTTGTGCCCCGATTGTGAGAAGGTCTAGTCCGCCGAATGAATGTCCAGCCAGCACAGGATGGTCCAGTTTCAGCGCGTTGACAATCTGCAAAACGTCTTCGGCTGACCGCTGCGCGGAGTAGCCTGAATCTGGCCGGCTGGAAGCGCCGAATCCCCGTCTCGTGATTCCATAAACGTGACAGAAGGCCGTGAGTTTTGGAGCAAAGTCATCGTATTCGTGCGCTGTTTGGTATCCAGCCAGCAACACAACCGCACGCCCGTATCCTCCCCAATCGAGTACTTCCAACGTAACGCCATTATCCACTGTTACAAATGTTATGGCGTGGGGGGACGAGTCTTGCCAAGTTCGACCGTGCATCGCAATCGGGTGTCGCGCAGAAGTCGTGAGAATACAAGACACCGCTATCGCACTTACCCGCATGAAGGAACTCGTGTGAAAGCCGCCCTTACTCTCGCACCTTGGTGGCAAATACACCTCCATGGAATTCACAACAGTTACGTCTATTGCCGAGCGACTCAAGTGTGGAAGGCACGAACGATTCCCTAATGCTCCGGATCCTCGTGCGGGATCCTACGTCACAGTTCCAGGATTATCCCATCAAGCAAATGTCGGGGTATGTGCACAATTGCTCACTGAAGATTGAGGGAGGATTGAACTGGAGCAATTTCTAAGCTGCTTGTGCTTAGTGAAGAGTCTTATTTGCGTTCAGCTCTTCCGAGTAGGCGTGATGGCTCTTCTCATCACTATGGACTGTTTGCGCATCCCGCCGGCGAGCTTAGTCATTTCTTGGGCGCATTCCTCTTGAGCTTGCAGGTGGGGAGCATTTGAATTCTATTGAGGAGCGGCAAGACCTTGACCTTCCGCTCGTTAGGCACTCCAAAATCCATGCCATAGGCATTTCAGAAAATGACAGACGAGCGATGCGCCGGCGCCCATTCGCGAAATTTGGCCGTCGCAGATTGAGAGCCGTTAAGACCCTTCAGCGGACATAGATGGCCGTACGGTGAAAGAAAATTGTCGCAAACGACGAACGGAGAAGATGAGCGCCAACAACTCGCGTCCGAATCGTCAATGCCTACGAATCGCAATCAATGCCGTCATTGGCGTTTGCCAGCGGAGTCAGCGCTGCCAAGAAATCTGGTATGCGCATTCCCGAGTCGAGCAGTTGAATAAAATCAGCGGGAGTGATGCCTTGCCGTTGAGCTATCTCCAACAATTCAACGATAGCGCATTGCACCAGCTCCACTTTGGGTTCCGCGGGCTGTCGAATATCATTCATTTTGTCACCCCTTTTAAGCGTCACGTATTTTGCAAAGCAAAACGTACCTTCATCGTTCTGAGATTTTCGCCCGGATCGTCTACTGCTGTCTGTCCAAAACTGCACTCGCGCTAAGTGGGGACAATGTTCCTCAATTCGCCTTTTGTTCGTTCGCCTGCCGCGCTAGCTTCGCCCTGTCCGAAATTGGTCAGCTTCCAGGACCGGCAAGTGGCAGCATCGTTACTGCCTTCACTGGCTTCCGTTTGTTCAGGCAACAATCTCGCTCGGGGCGGTGTGATCATGACCTACGTTTGGTACGAGTCGTATGAGGCCGTTGCTCTGGAAGCCGATTGGATGAAGATGCACGAACGAATTCAGCTGGCAGAGTCCAAAATAAATATGCGTAAGCGCGTGCTTTCACAGGATCACGGAGGTACGTGGGAAGAAAGGCAGGCCATCGCTAACGCCTTGAATGCTCTCGGTACGCTACAAACAGAAGTAGATGACTGGCAGAGTCGGCAGAGTGCCGAAGCTGAGCGATGCAAGAGATGACCTCTGAAATTGCGTCCCGAACCTCTGCGATTCGGGTCTGATGTGCTTGGCCAATTGTGAGCGTTACAGACCAGTTTAAATCTGTCACTTTCTCCATAATTGACACTGACTGCACTTCCGTCAGGACGGCCTCTCGTGTCAAACAAAATCGCGACCGCAAAGAAAAACGATTTCAATCCGCGAACCTTTTTGTCAACCATTGGCAACGGAAGAGAAATGGTGTCATTTGGAAAGAAGAGCACGATCTTCGCTCAAGGCGACGCGACGGATGGACTGTTTTTCATCCAAGAGGGAAAGGTACAACTCAGCGTTGTCTCGGAAGCTGGGAAGGAAGCAACTCTGGGCATCTTGAGCGAAGGCGACTTCTTTGGAGAAGGTGGCTTGGGTGGCCAGTTCACACGCCCGTCATCTGCGATAGCGCTAACCGACTGCATCCTGCTGCATGTTGAGAAGAAGGCAATGATGCACGCAATGAGCATGGAGCCAAAATTGTCGGCTATGTTCACGAAGCTTTTGGTGAAGCGGAATATTCGGTACCAGGACGATTTGGTCGATCAACTTTTCAACTCTAGCGAAAGGCGACTGGCGCGAGTTCTTCTACTGATGGCGCACTTCGGAAACGAGGGCGTATCAGAAATGTCCATCCCGAGACTGAGTCAGGAGACCCTGGCAGAGATGGTCGGGACTACGCGTTCGCGAGTCTGTTTCTTCATGAACCGATTCAGAAAGCTCGGCTTCATTCATTACGACGTTGGAGACAACTTGCATGTTCGCAGTTCATTGCTGAACGTCGTTCTTCAGGATGAGGACGGAGAATCCACAGCTTTGGCAGCGAGGAATCCCACTTCATCCACAAAGAAGGTTTCAGAACCGCCTCCAGAACACGGTAGGTTGCTCGACCGTGATCGTGCCAGGCGACCCACCCTGCCCGGAGCCGAAGGCCGCCGTAAATAAAGTGCTCTTTTCTATCACGCCCGTAAGGCCGTTACGGAGGGGATTAGCCTTGCAGAAGACCGGCTGGAATCTGTCACTAGTGTTGAGCGATCCCTGTTACGAGCCGTACAGCAGGCCCTCACAAATATGCAGCTCCACGCTGGAGGTTCAAATGTGGATGACCAGGCTGACGGAGCGGAAGTTCGACTTAAGATCGCCGGAACTGCGCGCTAACATCCTGCAGTCTTGCTCCGACCTCTCAGTGATGGAGATGAAGAAGGACCAGGTTCGCTGGCAAGTGGTGCTAAACGGACTAGACCAGCTAAAGGCTGTCGGGCAGACCGTCGCGACCGCCCCCGCTCAATGATCTCCCGTGCGATTACTCCATTTCAAGAAGGCCGCGATCAAGGTGATTCATGGCATGGAAAAGAACCACACCATGGCGTTTGCCGCGGCGCTAGCCTACTACTTCGTTTTGGCTTTGTTCCCGTTTCTGATCTTTCTTTCCGTGGTTGTTGCCCGCCTTCCTCTTCCGGACTTTTTTAGCCAGGTCATGGGTTTGATTGCGCGCGTGGTCCCGCCTTCCAGTATGGGCCCGCTCAAGAATTTGATCAGGGATACGATTTTGTCTACTCACAGCCGCGTGCTGACTTTCGGCATTCTATTAACTCTCTGGTCGGCCTCGAGTGGGTTTACGGCTCTCATTGATGCCCTCAACGCTCCCTATCACGTATCTGAAACCAGGCGATATTGGAAGACGCGGAGTCTGGCTATCGGCCTGACGTTTTCGGTTGGATGTCTCCTTGTCGTCGCCCTCGCGCTACTACTTGTGGGACCTATCCTCACCGCAAGTCTGACCGAAGCATTCGGAATGAGAGCTTTCTGGCCGGGGCTTCGATGGGCGTTAGCCATTGCGTGCATGGTTGTCGCTGTTGAACTTCTTTATTTCGTTGCGCCGAATGTGAAGTGCAGATTTGTGAGCACGCTGCCCGGAGCTTTGATCGCGGTCGGTGGCTGGATTGGGCTGTCGGACCTGCTCGGAATCTATTTCCGGTACTTTTCCAGCTACAGCCGCGGCTACGGCAGCCTGGGAGTGGCGCTCGCATTTAGTATCTGGCTTTACTGGACGGGATTCCTAGTTTTGGTCGGGGCCCAATTCAACGCAGAACTGCTGCAGCAAGCCAAGGGAGGATCGGCCGCTGAAGCCAGACGATTCGCGAAGCCTGACTTGGCCGCGTAAAGGGAGGGAATGGGGAAATATGGAGGCTCAAGAGTGGACAGTGAGACAGCTAATAGAGACATTGAAAAAGTTTCCACCAGAGGCAAAGGTTTTCTACGAGATGGGGCCAAATGGCGCGGGAACAATTGGAAAGGCGCAATACGTGAAAGCCCGCGGCGATGACGATGAGTTGGGAGTACTGCTAGACCGATAGGTTTGCCCGATGGAATCGGCA
>Ga0070741_10005633_pt1 | contig 27602 bp, 29 predicted proteins | sample Coa_R1_4_FD_66440 | JGI IMG/M metagenome (GOLD analysis project Ga0070741, IMG submission 66440) | Surface soil microbial communities from Centralia Pennsylvania, which are recovering from an underground coalmine fire - Coalmine... | ecosystem: Environmental > Terrestrial > Soil > Unclassified ...
TGGCTCTTGGCATCAACACCAACGTTCTGTCGCTGAACGCCCAGCGCAATCTGGCTTCATCGCAGTCGTCCCTTGCAACTTCGCTGCAGCGCCTGTCTTCGGGCCTGCGCATCAACAGCGCCGCCGACGATGCTGCCGGCCTCGCCATCGCGGAGCGCTTCACGGCGCAGATCCGCGGTAGCGATCAGGCCGCGCGCAACGCCAACGACGGCATCTCGCTCGCGCAGACCGCCGAAGGCTCGCTCTCGCAGGTCAGCAACAACCTGCAGCGCATCCGCGAGCTCGCCGTGCAGTCGGCCAACGCGACGAACAGCTCGTCCGATCGCGCCGCCCTGCAGCAGGAAGTCTCGCAGCTGGTCTCTGAAATCAACCGCGTCGCCTCGCAGACCGCCTTCAACGGCGTCAACCTGCTCGACGGCTCGTTCAGCGGCCAGACCTTCCAGGTCGGCGCCAACGCCGGCCAGACCATCACGGTGGCGTCGCTCGTCGACTCCCGCACGGCTGCCCTCGGCGCGCACACGCTGACGGCGGACGGCACGGTCACCGGCAACGTCGTCACCGGCAGCACCAACAACGGCGTCGGCGCCGAGACGGATCTCACGCTGACGGTCGGCACCGGCCCGAGCGCGGTCACCACGGGCGCGATCAGCTACGCCGCCAACGCGGGCGCTGATGCGATCGCCTCGGCGATCAACACGGCGGCTGGCGGCGTCGGCGTCACGGCGACGGCGACCAACAGCACCACGCTGTCCTCGCTCTCTGGCGTGGGCGCCGGCACCAACGTCGTCAGCTTCACGCTGAACGGCCAGGCGGTCTCGGCGGTGGTCACCGACCAGAACGATCTGTCGAGCCTCGTCTCCGCCATCAACGGCGTGCAGGGCACGACCGGCGTGACGGCGACCTTCTCGAGCTCGTCCTCGAAGTCCTCGATCACCCTGTCGACGACCGACGGCCGCAACATCGCGCTGTCGACCTTCGCGGTGAACGGCGCGTCCAACGAGTCGATCTCGTTCGGCGGCTCGACGCTGACGGAAGGCGGCACGGTCACGGCGGTGAAGACGGGCATCGTCTCGCTGTCGAGCTCGGCGGGCGCAATCGCGACGGCGAATGCCAACGCGGATGTGTTCACCACGGCGGGCGTCAACAACTCGAGCTTCACCTCGCTCGCCGCGGTCGACGTGTCGACCTCGTCGAATGCGACGGCGGCTCTGGCGACGCTCGACGCAGCGCTGTCGCAGGTCAGCACCGGCCGCGCTTATCTCGGCGCCGTGCAGAACCGCTTCAGCTCGGTGGTCGCGAGCCTGACCACGACCTCGGAGAACCTCACGGCCTCCCGGTCGCGCATCCAGGACGCGGACTTTGCGAAGGAGACGGCCGCGCTCACCCGCGCCCAGATCCTGCAGCAGGCCGGCGTCGCGATGGTCGCGCAAGCCAATGCGGTCCCGCAGCAAGTCCTCGCGCTGCTCCGCTAAGGACGACGCGAATGAGGTGCAGGGCCGGGGAGTGGAGCTCCCCGGCCCGTTCGCGCCTCAACTTCAAGAGGTGATGTCATGACTCCTGGCATCGGTTACGCAGCTGCGGCGTCCGCGGCGACCGCGGTGGAAGTTCCGGTCAGCGCCGCGCGCTCCGGGACGCAGACGGACCTGAGCAAGCTGCCGCGAAGCGCCAACGCCGCAGCCGCCGCAGCACCGTCCAGGCCGCCCGCGCCCCCGCCGGGATTGCAGGCCTTCGACCTGCGCTTCCGGGTGGACCCGGACTTGCAGGAGGTGGTGGTGACGCTGGTCGATCCGGACTCCGGCAACGTCCTGCGTCAAATTCCCAGCGAGGACGCGCTGAAGCTCGCGAAGGCGCTGGAATCGATCGGCAAGCAGTTTTTCGAGGACCAGGCCTGACGCCCTCCTCGTGGACCGGCCTTCAGGCCGGCATGGAGTGATTGATGGCGACGCTGAGTTCTGCGGGCATCGGATCCGGGCTGGACGTCAACAGCCTGGTCACCCAGCTCGTCGATGCCGAGCGCGCGCCGCAATCCAACGCGCTCGACAAGAAGGAAGCGAGCGTCCAGCAGCAGCTGTCCGCGATCGGCGCCTTCAAGTCGGCGCTCTCCGCGTTGCAGGATTCGATCAAGTCACTCGCCAACGGCAGCGTGTTCGGCAAGCAGTCCGCCACGCCTTCCGACGCATCGCTGTTCACGGCGACCACCGACGGCACCGCTGTCGCCGGCACTTATTCCGTTCATGTCGACGCGCTCGCGAAGGCGCACAAGCTCGCGTCGGCCGCCTTCGGGTCGTCGACGGCGATCGGCACCGGCACGCTGACCATCACCGTCGGCACCCAGAGCTTCGACGTCACCATCGATGGCACCATCAACACGCTCGCGGGCATCCGCGACGCGATCAACGCTGCAGCGGATAACGCGGGCGTCAAGGCGACGGTCGTCAATGCAACCGACGGCGCGCATCTCGTCCTGACTTCGAACAACACGGGCGCCGCATTCGCGCTCACCGTGACACAAAGCGGCGGCGACGGCGGGCTGGCGAGCCTGGTCTACGATCCGGCGCATGGCGCTACGGCGCTCACCGAGAAATCACCGGCGCAGGACGCGCAGGCGACGATCGAAGGCTTCGTCTACAAGAGCTCGACCAACACGATCACGGGCGCGATCCCGGGCGTCACGCTCACCCTGAACAAGTCGCAGGACCCCGCGGAAGACGACGCCAGCATCGCGGTCGGCGCCGACCGCAGCTCGCTCAACAGCAGCGTCGCGACGTTCGTCAACGCCTACAACCAGCTCTCGAAGCTGCTCACGCAGCTCACGGCGTACAACCCCGATACGAGGGTCGCGGGTCCGCTGCTCGGCGACGCCACCGCGCTCAGCGTCTCGTCGCAGCTGCGGCGGCTGATCGGCGGATCGATTGGCAACCAGAGCAATTACACGACGCTGTCGAGCGTGGGCATCACCACGCAGGCCGACGGCACGCTCGCGCTCGATGCAGCCAAGCTCTCCGCGGCGCTGGACGCCAATCCCGCGGCGGTGAAGACGCTGTTCAGCGACGCCGACGTCGGCGTGGCTTCGCGGCTGTCGGACAACCTGCAGAACTACCTGTCGGCGAGCGGCGCGATGCAGGCGCGCATGGACGGCGCCAACTCGACGCTGAAGGACATCCAGCATCAGCGTGATCAGCTCGACGCGCGCATGAGCGCGCTCGAGGACATGTATCGCAAGCAGTTCACCGCGCTCGACACGCTGATCGGCCAGCTGCAGCAGACCTCGAGCTTCCTGACCCAGCAGCTGTCGAGCCTCAACGCGCTCGCCGGCATCTCGTCGAAGTAGTTCAAGTCGCCCCGACGCTGGCCGATACGTAGAGCATGAGCAATCCACGCACCGAAGCGATGCTGAGCAGCTACCGCAATGCGGGGCTGACCGGCGTGATCCAGGACGCCTCGCCGCACCGGCTGATCCACCTGCTGCTCGACGGCGCGCTGTCGCGCCTCGCCCTCGCGCGAGGCGCGATGGAGACCTCGGACACCGCGCAGAAGGGGCGCATGATCGGCGCCGCGATGAACATCGTGTCGACGCTGCGCGCGAGTCTCGACGTCGGCGCCGGCGGCCAGATCGCGGGCAATCTCGAGTCGCTCTACGACTACATGAACCGCCGCCTGCTCGACGCCAGCGTGCGCAACGAGCGCGCCGCGGTCGACGAAGTGATCGGCCTCGTCCGCGAGCTCGCGACCGCGTGGGACGCGATGCCCACGCAGGGCAAGACGTCATGACCGCGATCGAGCGCCGCAGCGTGCTCGACGACATCACGCGCGACAGCGCGGAGATCGTGCGGCTGATCGCCGCGCAGCTGTGGGACGAAGCGGTCGCCGTCGCGCGCGAGCGCGCGGCGAAACTGTCGCGGCTGTTCGCCGGCCCGCTCGGCGTGGATCAACGGCACGAGATGGCGCCGGTGCTGCGCGAAGTCGTCCGCAACGACGAATCGCTGATCGCCGGCCTGGAGCAGCGGCGCCGGAACGTGTTCGCCGCGCTCCAATCGATGCAGCACGGGCGCGAGGCAGTCGCCGCGTATGGGCGGATCGGCTGAGCCCCACAGCGTGTTCGAGGACTGCGTCAGCTGCGAGGACGTCGTTCCGATCGCGTGGCGCGGGCGCCAGGGCGCGCTCTCCAGCGGCGAGCTGCATCGCCTGCAGGAGCTGACGCTGCGCGCGCTGCGCGCCGAGCCCGGCGAGCAGGCCGACGTCAAGGATCCCCAGCTCCTGCGCCTGCACGAGAAGCTCGACAGCGTGCTCGAGATGATGGGCCGCCTGCTCGAGATCCATCATCCGGCGCCGCAGCCGGCGCACGTCCGCCTGTCGCGCATGGGCGTGGCGTGGCGCACCGAGCCGGGCAAGGCGCCGCCGATCGGCGAGCATGGCGTGCTGGAGCTGCACCTCCATCCGCGCCTGATGCAGCCGCTGCTGCTGCCGGCGCACGTCTGCGCGGTCGAGCCGCGCAGCGGACAAGTCGAGGTCGAGGTGGCCTTCGACTCGGTGCCGGAGCCGGTCGAGACCGCGCTGGAGCGGCACATCTTCCGCCGTCACCGGCGGGCCATTTCGGAAACCCGCAATGGATAAAAGTCTCCTAACTGCTTTGCAGGAACCCGCGAACCCGGATTGAATGGGCGCCATTCCTGGCGGCTGGGATGCCGCTGGTCGTGGAGTGGGGGTTCCATCGATGAGGATTCTGCTCGCGGACGCTCGACACCTTGCGCGCGCCGGCGTTCGTCAGCTGCTCGACACCATCGCCTCGGTCGAGGTGATCGCCGAGGTGTCGACGCTCAACAAGGCCATCGCCGTTGCGCGCGCGAATCGCGTCGACGCCGTGATCCTCAATCCGAAGATGCCCGACGCGCCGACCGGCCGCGCCATCGCCGAGCTGCACGAGCAGTGCCCGCGCGCGGCGATCCTCGCGCTGGCGGTGAGCGGCGACTCGGCGTCGGTGCGCGCCGCGCTCGCGGCAGGCGCGATGGGCTACATCACCTGGGATTCCAATCCCGGCGAGCTCGAGCTGGCGCTCACCGCGCTGTCGCGCCAGCAGGTTTACATCACCCCGCAGGTGTCGGAGCGATTGATGGAGCGTCGCAGCTTGACGCGCGGCACCGCGCCGCGGGTGTTCAGCCCGCGCCAGCGCGAAGTGCTGCACATGATCGGCCGTGGCCATTCGACGCGCGAGATCGCGGAGAAGCTCGGCATCAGCATCAAGACCGTCGAGACGCATCGCGCGCGCCTGATGGAGACGCTCGACGTGAAGGGCAGCGCCGGTCTGATGCGCTACGCGCTGTCGGTCGGGACGGCGGAGACGGCGTAGCCCTCGTTGGAGTGCGGCCCCGGTGTGTCCGAGCAGAGCTCGCGCACCGGGAGCAACGCCGCCTCGCGGCAGGCTTCCGCAAAGCTGAATAGAGAAAGTGTACGGATGTCGGGGATTCCCTGACGCGCGTCCGTGTCCCCCTGATGGTCGCTATTGAACGAGCGTCAAAGAATGCACTCGCGCATTCCGCACGGGGGTTTGGTGATGAGAGTTTCGCAGCAGCAGCGGCTCGGTCAGCACATCGCGATGACGCCGCAGTTGGTCCAGTCGATCCGGCTCCTGCAACTTTCGGCCCTCGAGCTCGAGCAGGAAATCCGGCAGATGCTCGAAGCCAACGTGATGCTCGAGAGCGCCGAAGAAGAGCCGGCGATCGACGAAGCGAAAGAATCCACCGAAGAAGCGCAGGACAACAACGACGATGTCGAGCACGATGATGAGATCGAGCTCGCCACGGACGACGACGATGCTCCGGCGTCGTCGGCGAGCGACACGCGCGACACGATGGCCGCGCCCAATGGCGTCTCGCTGCAGGCGCGCGCGCTGGCGCAGCTCGCGCTGACGGTGCGCGACGCGCGCGAGGCCGAGATCGTGCTCGCGATCGTCGAAGCGATCGACGACAACGGTTATCTCGAGCGCCCGCTCGCCGACATCGGCGCCTCGATCGCACCGCCGGCGACCAGCAACGAGCTCGAGTTCGCGCTCTCGCGCGTGCAGCAGCTCGAGCCCGCCGGCTACGGCGCGCGCGATCTGCGCGAATGCCTGCTGATCCAGCTCACCGCGCTGCCGGTGCGCACGCCGGCGCGCGTGCTCGCCATGGCGATCGTCGGTCAGGCGCTCGACATGGCGACGGTCGACCAGGTCGACGCGCTCGCCCGGCGCTACGAAGTCGAGACCGAGTCGATCGAAGAAGCGCTGCGCCTGATCCGCAGCCTGAACCCCTATCCCGGCCGCGCGCCGAACGACGTCGCCGAGGCGATCATTCCCGATCTCGTGCTGCGCGTGCGCGGCCGTCAGTGCAGCGTCGACCTCAATACGCGCTCGATCCCCGGCATCCGCGTCAATCGCGTCTACGAGAGGCTGCTCGGCGATTGCGGTCCCGGCGCGGACACGCTGCGCACGCAGCTGAACGAAGCGCGCTGGCTGGTGCGCGGGCTCGAGATGCGCAACCAGACGCTGCTGCGCGCCGCGCGCGTGATCTTCACGCGGCAAGCGGGATTCGCGATCCGCGGCGACGAAGGCCTGGTGCCGCTGACGCTGCGCGAAGTCGCCGACGCGATCGGCATGCACGAGTCGACCGTGTCGCGCATCACCGCGAACAAATATGTGTCGACGCCACGCGGTCTGCTGCCGTTGCGGCATTTCTTCTGCAGCCAGGTGACGGTGCGCGACGGCGTCGAAGCCTCGGGCGCCGCGGTGCGCGCGATCGTGCGCCGGCTGATCGAATCCGAGAATCCCGCGTCGCCGCTGTGCGACGGCACCATCGCCGCGCTGCTGTCGCGGCAAGGCATCGGTGTCGCGCGCCGCACGGTGGCGAAGTACCGCGAGGCGATGAAGATCGCCCCCGCGAAGGAACGGCGCGTCGCTGCGAGCCGCCCGATGCGCAAGGCGAGCTAGAACGGAGTGAATAAACAAATGAGTGAAACCAAGGTCCTGATCGTCGACGCCGATGCCGAGCGCGCGGCGGAGCTGTCGTCGTTCCTGCGCTTCATGGACGTGAGCGCGCAGGTGAGCGCCGATTGGCGCGAGCTGACGCGCCAGCAGCGCCAGCCGCGCGAATGGACGGCGGTGATCGTCGGCAAGCTCGCGACCAGCGGCGATCTCAAGACGCTGCTGCAGTGGCTGCACTTCGACCCGCAATTCCCGCCGGCGCTGTTGCTGCCCGAGCATCACGCACGCGCGTGGGAAGCCGACAGCCCCGAGCGCGACGATTGCTGGCTGCTCGACTATCCGGTGCATCACGCGCAATTGAACGAGCTGCTCGAGCGCGCCCGCCTCACGCGCTGGCAGGCCACGCGCGCGGCTGCGTCGCCCGCGGCCGGACCCGGCGGCAATTCGCCGGTGATCCAGCGCGTGCGCAAGATGATCGACCAGGTTTCCGCGACCGACGCGACCGTGCTCATCCTCGGCGAGTCGGGCACCGGCAAGGAGCTGGTCGCGCGCGCGCTGCACGAGCGCTCGTCGCGGCGGAACAAGCCGTTCGTCGCGATCAACTGCGGCGCGATTCCGGCAGAGCTGCTCGAAAGCGAGCTGTTCGGCCACGAGAAGGGCGCGTTCACCGGCGCGATCACCTCGCGCAAAGGCCGCTTCGAGATGGCCGACGGCGGCACGCTGTTCCTCGACGAGATCGGCGACATGAGCCTGCCGATGCAGGTGAAGATCCTGCGCGCGCTGCAGGAGCGCGCGTTCGAGCGCGTCGGCGGCGGCCCGACGCAGCGCTGCGACGTGCGCGTCATCGCGGCGACGCATCGCAACCTCGAAGAGTGCATCGCCGCGGGCACGTTCCGCGAAGACCTCTATTACCGCTTGAACGTATTCCCGATCGAGATGCCGCCGCTGCGCGATCGTCTCGAGGACCTGCCGGCGCTGGTGAGCGATCTGTGCGCGGTGCTCGAGAAGAGCGGCCGCGGCAGCGTGCGCCTCGCGCCCGACGCGGTGCAGGCGCTGCGCTCGCATCAGTGGCCCGGCAACGTCCGCGAGCTCGGCAACCTGATCGAGCGGCTCGCGGTGCTCAATCCGGGTGGGACGGTGCGCGCCGTCGACTTGCCGCCGCGGTATCGCCCCGCGGGGGCGACCGCGATGCCGCCACCGTCGGCAGTCGAGATGCCGTCGAACGCAGCCACGATCAACCTCAACACGGAGCCGACGCTGGGCCCCGGCGGCATCGACCTGCGCGATCACATCGCGCACATCGAGACCTCGCTGATCAAGCAGGCGCTGGCGCAGTCCGAGGGCGTCGTCGCCCACGCGGCAAAGCTGCTTAACATGCGCCGCACGACGCTGGTCGAGAAGCTGCGCAAGTACAACCTGGGTCGCGACGGGATTACGTCGCTCGATCCGGAACACGACTTGCTCGAGACCGAGTGAGGCGGAATCGATCCCATGGCTGACTTCGACATCAACTCTGTGCTCTCGCAGCTGCGCGCGCTGTCGTCGCAGGCGACGACGGGCATCGGCTCGATCACGCCGCCGCTCAAGCCCGACGCCAAGGCCGAAGGCCTGACCTTCGGCAACGTGCTCAAGAGCGCGGTCGAGGCGGTCGATCGCACGCAAAAGAGCGCCGAGCAGGCGGCGACCGATTTCGAGCTGGGCAAGGGCGATCTGTCGACCGCGGTGCTCGCGACGCAGACCGCGCAGGTTTCCTTCAAGGCGATGACCGAGGCGCGCAACCGGATGGTGCGCGCGTATCAGGACATCATGAACATGCCGATCTGAGGCGCGCACTTAAATGACCAAGAACGTCGCAACGCTCCTCGACTCGATCCCGGGTCTTCGCGCGCTCGTGCTGCTGGTCGGGCTCGCGGGCGCGGTCGCCGCGGGCATCGGCATCTATATGTGGTCGCACGGACCGGACTACACGCTGCTGTTCGCCGATCTCTCCGAAAAGGATTCGCTCGAAGTCGCCGACTCGCTGCGCGCGGTCGACATCCAGTATCGCCTCGAAGCGGGTGGCCGCGGCGTGTCGGTGCCGCGCGCGCAGCTCGACGACGCACGCATGAAGCTCGCGGCGAAAGGCCTGCCGCGCTCCGGCGGCATGGGCGCCGAGCTGCTGCGCGACTCGCAGGGCATGGGCACCACGCCGTCGATGGAGAACGCGCGCTTCCAGATGGCGCTCGAGACCGAGCTCGCGCGCACGATCTCCTCGCTGCGTCCGGTGCAGGGCGCACGCGTGCATCTCGCGATCCCCAAGCCCGCCGCGTTCACGCGCGACCGTCGCCCGCCGAGCGCGTCGGTGTTCGTCGAGCTGTATCCCGGTCGCAATCTCGAAACGGAACAGGTTGCATCGATCGTGAATCTCGTCGCGTCGAGCGTTCCCGATCTCGAAACCACGCATGTCACGGTCGTCGATCAGCATGGCCGCCTGCTCACGCAGCTGGAGACCGGCAGCGAGCTCGAGCAGAGCGCGCAGCAGCTCGAGTACACGCGGCACATCGAGGAGAACCTCGTCGCGCGCGTCGAGGAATTGCTGACGCCGATGACCGGCGCCGGCCGCGTGCACGCCAAGGTCAACGCCGACGTCGACTTCACGCAGGTCGAGGAAGCGCGCGAGGTCTACACGCCCGATCCGAAGAAAGTCCGCAGCGAGCAGACCTCCGAGCAATCGGCGTCCGGCGGCGGCGCGCCGCAAGGCGTTCCGGGCGCGGCGAGCAATCAGCCGCCGAAGTCCGGCGGCACGCAGGCGCCGGTGGAATTGCAGGCGTCGCAGAGCCTCGGCACGCAGTCGAAGCAGGAAACGCGCAACTACGAGCTCGACAAGACGATCAGCCACACGCGACAGGCGAGCGGCCGCATCAAGCGGCTCACCGTCGCGGTGCTGGTCGACAACCTTCCGCACGCGAACGACAAGGGCGAGACGGTCCTGCAGCCGCTGTCGGAAGACGAGCGCAAGCAGGTCGAGGCGCTGGTGCGTCAGGCGGTCGGCTTCGATCAAGCGCGCGGCGATTCGGTCAACGTGATGAACGCGGCGTTCCAGCGCGAAGCGGAAGTTGCAGTCGCGCCGACGCCGATCTGGCAGCAGCCGGCGGTGCTGTCCGTCGCGCGCAGCGTCGCGGGTGTCGGCGTCCTGCTCACGCTGATCCTCATGGTGGTGCGACCGACGTTGCGCCAGCTGCTCAACACGCCGCTGACGGCGCGCGTCGCGGCGATCCCGGCGGGCGAGGGCGGCGACGTCGTCGCGCTCGGCGGTCCCGGGGCCGCAGGCGCCCTCACGCAGCGCGGCGGCAATGGTTACGAAGAGAAGCTCGCGCTCGCGCGCACCGCAGTCGCGCAGGATCCCAAGCGCGTCGCGCAAGTGGTGAAGACCTGGGTGGGCTCCGATGGCGGTTGAAGGCAACGCGGCAAACATGAGCGGCACGCAGCGTGCCGCAATCCTCCTGATGTCGCTCGGCGAGAACGAAGCGGCGCAGGTGCTCAAGCACATGGGCGCCAAGGACGTGCAGAAGCTCGGCCAGGCGATGGCGACGATGAGCAACGTCACGCGCGACATGGCGTCGAACGTGATGGACAAGTTCATCACCACCATCGAGGAGGAGACCGCGATCGGCGTCGGCGCCGACGATTACGTGCGCAAGGTGCTGGTCAACGCGCTCGGCGAGGACAAGGCCTCGAGCGTGATCGACCGCATCCTGCTCGGCCGCAGCAGCAAGGGCCTCGAAGCGCTGAAGTGGATGGACACCAAGGCCGTCGCCGAGCTGATCCGCAACGAGCATCCGCAGATCATCGCGATCGTGCTGTCGTACCTGGATTCCGATCAGGCCGCCGAAGTGCTCGCGCTGTTCCCCGAGCGCACGCGCCCTGACATCCTGATGCGCATCGCCACGCTCGAGGGCATCCAGCCGCACGCGCTGCAGGAGCTCGACGAGATCATGGAGAAGCAGTTCGCCGGCGGCAGCAACACGAAGTCGTCGAGCGTCGGCGGCATCAAGGTCGCCGCGAACATCCTGAACCTGATGGACTCCGCGCTGGAGACGTCGATCATCGGCCGCATCGGCGAGACCGACAAGGACTTGTCGCAGAAGATCCAGGACCTGATGTTCGTGTTCGACGATCTCGCCGAGCTCGACGATCGCAGCGTCCAGGCGCTGCTGCGCGAAGTGCAGCAGGACAAGCTCGGGCTCGCGCTCAAGGGCGCCGACCAGAAGGTCAAGGACAAGGTGTTCAAGAACATGTCGGAGCGCGCCGCCGAGATGCTCAAGGAAGACATGGAGGCGAAGGGGCCGGTGAAGGTCTCCGACGTCGAGGCCGCGCAGAAGGAAATCCTCGCGACCACGCGCCGTCTCGCCGAAGCCGGCACCGTGATGCTCGGCGGCAAGGGAGAAGAATTTGTCTGAGACCGCGCGCCGCTGGGTCGGTCCCGAATTCGCCGCGACGCGCACGCCACTGACCGCGCGCGCGCTCGAGGACACTGCCGCCGCCGCGCGCGAGGAAGGATTCGCGCAAGGTCGTCGCGAGGGCGTCGAGCAGGGCCGCGCGGAAATCCAGGCGCTCGTCGCGCGCATCGCGTCGATCCTCGACGAGCTCGCGCTGCCGCTCGCGGCCGCCGATGCCGAGATCGAGAAGCAGATGGTGACGCTGTGCCTGCAGATCGGATCGCAGCTCGCGCTGCGCGAGCTCAGGACCGATCCCGAAGCGATCGCCACGCTCGTGCGCGAATCGATCAAGCTCCTGTCGCCGCAATCGCGCGACGTGCGCGTGCGGCTGCATCCCGAGGATCTCGCCGCGCTCCAGCCGCTGATCGAGATCGACGGCAATCGCACCTGGCAGCTGCAGGCCGATGCGAAGCTCGCGCGCGGTGATTGCATGATCAACACCGAGTCCGCGGAAGTCGACGCACGGATGGAATCGCGCGTCGCCGAGATCGCGCGCAGCCTGTTCGAGGGACAACCATGAGCTCGGCAGCCGCGCGTCTTTCGTCGCGGCTGCAACGCGTTCGCGCGCGCCTGGACGAAGGCGCGACGCACGGTCTCGTCGCGACCGGCACGTTGAACCGCGTCGTCGGGCTCACGCTCGAAGCGGCCGGATGCACCGTGCCGGTCGGCGGTCGCTGTCGCGTCGAGACCTCCGACGGCGTTCCTCTGGAAGCCGAAGTCGTCGGCTTCTCCGGCGATCGCATGTATCTGATGCCGACCGGCGAGCTGCACGGATTGATCCCGCATGCGCGCGTCACCCCGCTGACCAGTGCCGCCGGCATCGCGTTCAGCGACGAGCTGCTCGGTCGCGTGCTCGACGGCGAGGGCAACTCGCTCGACGGCCTGTCGCCGCCGCGTCGTCGTCGATATGGATTGCGCCGCGGTCGCGCGCTCAATCCGATGACGCGGCAATCGATCCACGAGCCGCTCGACGTCGGCGTGCGCGCGATCAACGCGCTCCTCACCGTCGGTCGCGGCCAGCGCGTCGGGCTGTTCTCCGGCAGTGGCGTGGGCAAGTCCACGCTGCTCGGGATGATGACGCGCTACACCTCCGCCGACGTCGTCGTCGTCGGCTTGATCGGCGAGCGCGGCCGCGAAGTGCGCGACTTCGTCCAGAACATCCTCGGGCCGGAAGGCTTGAAGCGCGCCGTCGTGATCGCAACGCCCGCCGATCGTCCACCGCTCGCGCGCGTGCACGGCGCGTGGCTCGCGACCGCGATCGCCGAATATTTCCGTTATCACGGCAAGCAGGTTTTGTTGTTGATGGATTCGCTCACGCGCTTCGCGCAGGCGCAGCGCGAGATCGGGCTCGCGATCGGCGAGCCGCCGACCACGCGCGGCTATCCGCCGAGCGTGTTCGCGCGATTGCCGCAGCTCGTCGAGCGAGCGGGTACCAGCGACAGCGGACCCGGATCGATCACCGCGTTCTACACGGTGTTGGCCGAAGGCGACGATCACAACGATCCAATCGCCGACGCCGCGCGCGCGATCCTCGACGGTCATCTGGTGCTGTCGCGCGCGATCGCCGAGTCGGGCATCTACCCGGCGATCGACATGGAAGCGTCGATCTCGCGGCTCGCTTACGAGATCACCGCGCCGGAGCAGCGCACGCTGACGCGGCGCTTCCGCCAGCTGTTCTCCACCTATCAGCATCATCGCGATCTGATCGCGATCGGTGCGTACCAGAAGGGCGCCGATCCGCGCGTCGACGAGGCGCTCGCCTTGTGGCCGAAGATCGAAGCCTTCCTCCAGCAGGACATCGGCCAGGCTGCGCCGTACGCGCAGAGCCTCGCCAAGCTCAAGGAGCTGTTCGCATGAGCGGCATGACCAGCAAGAGAATGAAGCCGATCCAGCGCGTCGCCGAGACGCGCGAGGACAGCGCATTGGAGGCGTTCCTCGAATTGCAGCGCGTCGCCAGCGCGGCGCAGACGCGGCTCGAGGAGCTGACCGACTATCTGTCGACCTACACGCGCACCGCGGCGACGGCGATCACGCCCGCGATGCTGATCAATCGCCACGCGTTCATGAGCAAGCTGCGCGACGCGATCGAGTATCAGCGCAACGAAGTGACCAAGGCCAACGCCGCCTGCCAGGCGCAGCGCGCGCGCTGGATCCTGGCGTCGCGCGACGTGCGCGTGCTCGACAAGCTGTCGGAAGCGTATCGCTCGCGCGAGCGCAGCGAAGCCGAGCGCAGCGCGCAGCGCGAGATCGACGACCGCGTTGTGCGCAAGCCGGGATTGCCATGACGCCGACGGTTCTTTTGCCGACTGCCCCGACCACGACGGCAGCGCCCGAAACGCCGCGCACGCCTGAAGCGATGGCTGCCGATTTCATCGCCGCGCTCGCGGCGGCATTGCCGACGATGAAGGCGGCTTCGACGACGGCCGCGGCTCCAACGACGCCCGCACCGACCGCGACCGACGCAGCCCCGCTTCCGCAAGCAAGCGTAACGACGCCCGTACTTCCGACACTCGCCGTTGCCGCCGCACCGCAGCTCGCCGCGAAGAAGCCGATCGATCTGCCGTCCGCGCTTCCGACCGCGAAAGCGGATCCGGAGCCGTCGACCGAAGCTCCGACTGCTTCGCCCGCGATCACGCCGGAGATCATCGCCGCATTCATTGCGGCGATGGTTCCGCAGTCGGCAGCGCCGGCAAGAGCCGCGGCGACACCGGTCACGCCGGCGACACCCGCCGATGGGAGCATTGCCGATGCGCCCGCAACGGCTGCAAGGCGCGCGACGCCGGCGACGCCTGCGATCCCGCCGACGCCGCAAGCCGAATCTGCCATCGCGCAGGCGCTCGCCATCGTCAGCGAGAAAGCGCCCGAGCATTCCGCCGCTGCGGACGTGTTGTCCGCGCTCGTCACCAACGCCGAAGCGCCCAAGCCACAGGCCGCGCCGGAAACCATCGCGATCGCGACCGCATCCTCGTTCGCGTTGCCGTCGGTGCCGCCGCAGGTCGACGGGGCGCAGTCGTCTGCTCCCGTGCCGCAGCCGCGAGTGGAGATCGCGATTCCGGTCCACGTCGAGCATCCGCAATGGGGCCAGGCCGTCGGCGAGCAGCTGGTGATGGCCGTGCATCAGGGCAGGCACAGCGCCGAGCTGCGGCTCGATCCGCCGAGCCTCGGGCCGGTGTCGGTGCAGATCGAGCTCAGCGGCAATCAGGCGAAGATCAGCTTCGTCGCGCCGGCCACCGCGACCTGCGACGCGCTCGCGCAATCGCTTCCCGATCTGAAGAACGCGTTCTCCGCGCAGGGCATGACGCTCGCGCAGGCGAACGTCGCGCAGGAGCAGACGCAGCAGCAGGCTGGACATGACGGCAGGCCGCCGTCGCTCGCCAATGTGCACGCGGGCGAGCCAACCGAAGTGTTACCGATCCGCATCGTCAGGCCACAAAGTCTCGTAGACGAGTACGCCTGACGGTTAAACTGTCGGACGAAAGGATTCGTCGGTACGCGTCCGGGGGACGCGGGGCATGAGACTCAGTCGTGTGTTGTTGGTCATCCTGGCGATGGGCGGCATCGGAGCGGGGGTGGCCTATTACCTGATGAGCCAGGTGCCCGAGCCACAGCATCTCGAGAAAGCCGTGCGCCTGCTCGCCAACGACCTGCGCGCGCAGCTCGACCGGCATCGCAAGGGCCTGCTCCAGAGCCTGCGCCAGGACAAGAAGGACGAGACGACCGGCATGCTGCCCGACGCTGCCGCGATCGCCGTCGTGCCCTTCGTCGACGCCGACTCCGGCGAAGTGGTCAAGGTGTCGAAGAACGTCGAGCAGCTGGTGTCGGGCTGGCTCGTCGACAGCGGCGCCTTCCGCGTGAGCACGCTGACGCCGGACAACCTGGTCGGCGCCGAGTACGTGCTGTTCGGCGTGATGCTGCTCGACGACTATCGCCGCAAGGGCCAGCCGACCGAGCGGCGCTATCACATCATCGTCTCGGCGGTGGAGCACAAGACGCGCACGGTCGCGGCACAGTCGGAAGCCTGGATCGCCGAGTCCGATCTCGATTACACGCCGGCGCCGATGTACCGCGACAGCCCGATGTTCCCGCGCGATCCGCGGCTCGCGAGCATGGTCGCGATCGCGCGCAGCGCGCCCGGCAAGCAGGCGGATCGCGAGTACTACGATTCGCTCGACACCAACGCGCTGATCGCCGAGGCGGAGAGCTACTTCGACATCGCCGACTACGCGCACGCGCGCACGCTGTTCCGGCGCGTGACCTCGCGCAAGGACGGGCAGGTGCTGCGGGCCTACCTCGGTCTCTATCGCACCGACGTCGAGCTGCACGACCTGATCGCCGCCGAGGTCGCGTTCCGCGAGCTGGTCGGCGTCGGCGCCGATTCGGGCCTCAACACGAAATTCCTGTTCGGCGTGAACTCCACGGACTTCGTCGCGAGCCCGCTGCTGCGCACGCAGTACGACATGTGGACGCGCCAGATCGGCACCTACTTCAGCAAGGATCCGCGCTGCATCGACATCATCGGGCACTCGAGCAAGACCGGGACCGACGAGCACAACCAGGCGCTGTCGCTGGCGCGCGCCAACGTGATCCGCGACAAGATCGTCAGCGCGTTCCCGGCGATCGCGAAGAAAGTGCGCACGGAAGGGCGGGGCGCAGCCGAGAACATCGTGGGCTCCGGCACCGACGACGAGCGCGACGCGCTCGATCGGCGCGTGGAAGTCCTCATCGTCGATTGCCCGAAGTCGTAGCGATCGCCCAATCGGGGCGCTCCGTGTGTTTCCAGAAATACGCGCCGTAGCCGTAGAGGCCGTGCACCTGGAAGTGCACGTCGAGCATCCGCGCCCACGCTTCCTGTGGTGACCAGCCGAGGTAGTAGACGCGATACAGGCCGGTGACCATCGCGGCGCGATCGGTGCCGAGCCGGCAGTGCACGAACACCGGCTGGCGTGCCGGATCGGCCATCGTCGTCAGCACCCGACGGATGCGCGCCTCGCTCGGCGGCGGCCACGGCACGGCGAGCATCGGCACGTTGACGAACGCGAGCCCGGCGCGCTGCGCGGCGACCGATTCCGGCACGACGTCCCACGGCATCGCCTGCAGGCTCAGGATCGTGCGCACGCCGCGCGCCTTGAGCAAGTCATAGTCGGGCGCGGACGTGGGCTGGCGCCCGACGTAAACGCCCCGGGTGACTTCCGCCTGGATGAGCGGGCCGCTCAGGCAGCCGCTCAAGCCCGCGGCCAGCGCGAGGACCAGCAGGCCGCGGTGCAACTCGCATCGGCCGGGCGGAGTCGAAGTCGGGCACTCGCTCACAAGACTAACGACCTCGACGGGATCGGAGGAGTTCGGATGCGCACACGCTGGCTGGCGATCGTCGTCGCGCTGCTCTGCGCGGTGTGCTTCGGCGCCGAGGACCGCGTCCGTTTCGCGGTGATCGGCGATTACGGCTCCGACGACGACTCGGAGAAGGCGGTCGCCAAGCTGGTGAAGGGCTGGCAGCCGGACTTCATCATCACCGTCGGCGACAACTCCTACGTCGATCGCGCCAAGGACAAGAGCGGCTTTCAGCGCGGCGTCGTCGATTACTTCGGCGAGTTCATCAAGAGTCCCGCGGACGATCCCAACGGCGAGAAGACGCGATTCTTCCCGACCCTGGGCAACCACGACTACGAGAGCGACGGCAGCGGCGTCAACGCCGAGCGGGTCCTGGAGTATCAGAAGACCTTCGCGGTGCCCAACAGCCCTGGCGGCGTCCATTACTACGACTTCGCCAAAGGACCGGTTCATTTCTTCGCGCTCGACAGCAACCGCAACGCAGCGTGGTCGGGATCGGACACCTTCTCCAAGCAGTTCGCGTGGTGGCAGAAGGCGATGGCCGGCGCGAAGGAGCGCTGGAAGATCGTCTATTTCCATCACGCCCCGTACGACTCGGGGATGATGCATCGGCGCGACACGCAGATGCGGGCGTGGGACTTCGAGCATGCCGGCGTCTCCGCAGTGATCGCGGGACACGAGCACGTCTACGAGCGCTTCGACATCGGCGGCATCCCGTTCTTCACCACCGGCATCGGCGGCAGGCATCTGCACGCGTTCCGCTGGCCGTACCTCAAGGGCTCGCAGATGCGCTATCCGCAGCGCGGCGAAGCTACGCCGGAGGACAAACGCTTCGGCGCGATGCTGGTGGAAGCCACGCCGCAGGCGATCACGTTCGAGGAGTGGAACGTCGCGCCGAGGCTGATCGATCGCTGGCCGCCCGGCGCCGATCCGATCAAGATGCTGCCGCCGCCGACGCCGCCGGCGCCGTAGCGGCTACTCCATCGGCCTGCCGTGCTCGAACACGCCGCCGGTCGGACCGTCCGGTGGCAGCTTCACGGCCCAGAGCACGCTCGCGGCGCCCTCTTCGACGGAGAGCGGCGCGCCGGCGCCGCCCATGTCGGTGCGCGCCCATCCCGGGCTCACCGCGTTCACGAGGATTGCGCGCGGGCGTAGCGCCGCTGCAAATAATCGCGCCATGACATTGAGCGCAGCCTTGCTGGCGCCGTAGCCGCCGGGCGCTTCCATCGCCAATTTCTCCAGAGCGTCGAGGTTCAGCGTCGGATCGGAGAGCCGCTTGACCAACGCGGCAGACTGCGCCGACCGCTGACCGAGCCCGCTCGTGACCATCACCACCTTGCCGCCGCGTGCGAGCAACGGCGCGAGCGCGCGCGTGAGCCGCAGCGGACCGAGCACGTTGACATTCCAGAGCTCGCGATTGCCCGCGCGGTAAATGCCCGCGTTGTTCACCAGCACGTCGATGCGCTGATCGCGCTCGCGCAGCCGCTGCGCAAGCGCGTCGATCGATCGCGCATCGGCCATGTCGACCGTCTCGACCTGCGTCCTCGGCGGTGCCGTTGCCGGATCGCGCACACCGGCGATGACGTGCCAGCCGTCCGCGAGCAGCACGCGCGCGACCTCGCGGCCGATGCCTCGGCTCGCGCCGGTGATGAGGACGGTAGGGGAAGTCATGGGCGTCGCAGCATCGCACGCCGGACGGCGGGACGCGTCGGACTTCCGACACCAACCCCGCGCCGGTCTCCCGGCGATCCGGGAGGCGCAGCAGGCGAGGACGCACTGGAACAGGGCTTGCACCTCGGGCTGTGCAACCTGCACAAGCACCTGATCGCCCGATGGCAACGCCCGCCGCTGCAGCCGTACCCGCTCCGACCGACGCCCCCGAGGCGCCGGCGAAGAAGAAGCGCGGCAAGCTCGTCCCGATGATCCTCGGCGTCGTCCTGCTGGCGGGTGCCGGCGGCGGCGCCTGGTGGTTCATGAACCGGTCGTCGTCGCACGAAGCCGCGGCCGCCGGTGAGGAAGGCAAGCCTGCCGAAGGCGCCGCGGCCAAGACCGACACGATCTTCGTGCCGCTCGAATCCGCGTTCATCGTCAATCTCGAGGACGAGGACGCGATGCGCTTCATGCAGATCGAAGCGCAGGTCGTCGTCCGCGACGCGAAGAGCGTCGACCTCGTCAAGAACAACATGCCGATCGTGCGCAACCGGCTGATGCTCCTGTTCTCCGGCCAGCACTATCGCGATCTCAACACGCGCGCGGCGAAGGAGAAGCTGCAGGCCGACGCGCTCGCCGAGGTCCAGAAGGCGCTCACCGAGGCGACCGGCAAGCCGCAGGTCGAGGCGCTCTACATCACCAGCATGGTGATCCAATGAGCGAGAGCGGCACCAGCCTGCTGTCGCAGGACGAGATCGACGCGCTGATCAACGGCGTCGACAGCGGCAAGGTCGACACCACGCCCGCCGCCGCGCCCGGCGAGGCGCGCGCCTACGATCTCGCGAGCCAGGACCGCATCGTCCGCGGCCGCCTGCCGACGCTGGAGATGATCAACGAGCGCTTCGCGCGCCTGTTCCGCATCGGCCTGTTCAATCTCCTGCGCCGATCGCCGGAGCTCTCGATCAAGGGCATCGAGATGGTGAAGTTCTCCGAGTACGTGCAGGGCGTGTTCGTCCCGTCCAATCTCAACCTCATCCGCATCAAGCCGCTGCGCGGCACTGCGCTGCTCGTGTTCGAGCCGCAGCTGGTGTTCGCGGCGGTCGACAATTTCTTCGGCGGCGACGGCCGCTATCCGGTCAAGATCGAAGGCCGCGATTTCACGCGCACGGAGATGCGCGTGGTGCAGCTGATGCTCAAGCAGGCGTTCGCCGACCTGCACGAAGCCTGGTCGCCGGTGCTGCCGCTCGAGTTCGAATACATCAACTCCGAAGTCAATCCGCACTTCGCCAACATCGTCTCGCCGTCCGAGATCGTCGTCGTCTCGCGCTTCCACATCGAGCTCGAAGGCGGCGGCGGCGACGTCCACGTCACCCTGCCGTACTCGATGGTCGAGCCGATCCGCGAACTGCTCGACGCCGGCGTGCAGAGCGATCGCGCCGACAAGGACGAGCGCTGGACGCAGGCGCTGCGCGCGCAGCTTCCCGACGCGCAGGTCGACGTCTCCACCACGCTGACCGAGGCGACGCTGTCGCTGCGCAACCTGATGGGGCTCAAGCCCGGCGACGTCATCCCGATCGACATGCCGCGCGTGCTCGAAGTCTGCGTCGAGGACGTGCCGGTGTTCCGCGGCGGTCTCGGCGTCTCGCGCGGCAAGAACGCCATCAAGATCTCCGAAGTCATCCGGCGCCAGCCGGGCTCGCTCGCTACCCACTAAGGCCAATCCATGAGCAACACGACCAACACCCCCAGCGCTGCGCCGAAGCCCGCGACGTTCGACACGCTCCGCGACGCGCCCACCGGCGGCGGCGACGTCAACCTCGACGTGCTGCTCGACGTGCCGGTCACGCTGTCGATGGAAGTCGGCCGCGCGCGCCTGCCGATCCGCTCGCTGCTGCAGCTCAACCAGGGCTCGGTGCTCGAGCTCGAGCGCGCGGCCGGCGAGCCGCTCGACATCTACGTCAACGGCACGCTGATCGCGCACGGCGAAGTCGTCGTCATCAACGAGCGCTTCGGCGTGCGGCTCACCGACGTGGTGAGCCCGGCCGAGCGGCTGCGGAAGCTGAAGTGATGATGTTCGAGACGAGCGAGGCAGCGCCGGCAGAAGCCCAGACGCCCGCCGTCGTCGTCGCGCCGCCCGCGAAAGCGGAGACGCACGCGAGCGTGGTGACGCCGTCGGCATCGCCAGCCACCTTGCCGGGTCCGTTCCACATGGCGGGCAGCCTGTTCGTCGTGATCGCGGTGATCTTCGCCGCGGCGTTCCTGTTGCGTCGCGTGCAGGGCCTGCGCGGCGCGGGTCAGGGCGGCGTCATCATCAAAGGCGGATTGCAGGTGGGCGCGCGCGAGCGCGTGCTGCTGATCGAAGCGCAGGGACGTCGCGTCCTCGTCGGCGTCGCGCCCGGCTCAGTGCGTGCGCTGCATGTGTTCGAAGCGGCGGAACAGGCGAGCGTGCCGGAAATGCTGCCGGTGCAGCCCGCCGCGTTCGCGGAGAAGCTGAAGTCGCTGCTCAAGGTCGAATCGTGAAGAAGCTGTTGCTCGCGCTGTTGTGCTTCGCGCCGATCGCTGCATCGGCGGCAGGACTCGAAGCGCTGACCGTGAAGACCGCTGCCAACGGCGGCCAGACGTGGTCGCTGTCTCTGCAAGTGCTCGCGCTGATGACGGGCCTGACGCTGCTGCCCGCGGCGCTGCTGATGACCACCGCGTTCACGCGCATCGTCATCGTGCTCGGACTGCTGCGCCACGCGCTGGGCACCGGCCAGACGCCGTCGAACCAGATCCTCATCGGGCTCTCGCTGTTCCTCACGTTCTTCGTGATGCAGCCGGTGTTCGAGAAGGCCTACGACTCGGGCATCAGCCCGTACGTCGAAGGCAAGATGCAATTCGAGCCGGCCGCGCAAGCCGCCGCCGAGCCGCTGCGCCGCTTCATGCTCGATCAGACGCGAGAGTCCGATCTGCTGTTCTTCGCGCAGATGTCGGGCAAGCAGACCTTCGCGTCGGAGGACGCGGTGCCGTTCACCACGCTCACTGCAGCGTTCATGACCAGCGAGCTCAAGACCGCTTTCCAGATCGGCTTCCTGATCTTCATCCCGTTCGTGATCATCGACCTCGTCGTCTCGGCGGTGCTGATGTCGATGGGCATGATGATGCTGTCGCCGATGCTGGTGTCGCTGCCGTTCAAGCTGATGCTGTTCGTGCTCGTCGACGGCTGGACGCTGATCATGGGCACGCTCGCCGGCTCGTTCGTGCACTAGGGCTAGCGGCGTGAGATCAACAATGACGGACGTGTTCGGTGGTGCCGCTAGCTGCGCCGATCGCGACGCTAAGATCCCCGCACAGAGCGCGGGGCCCCTCCACGCTGCTCACGGCGCACCATGACTCCCGAGGCCGTCGTCGAGATCGGGCGCCAGGCGATGACCATCGCGCTGCTGCTCGCCGCGCCGCTGCTCCTCACCGCGCTCGCGGTGGGTCTCGTCGTCTCGATCTTCCAGGCCGCGACGCAGATCAACGAGCCGACGCTGTCGTTCCTGCCCAAGCTCGTCGCCAGCGCGTTCGCGCTCGCCATCGCCGGCGCGTGGATGCTGCAGACGCTCGCCGACTACACGCGCGAGCTCTACCACAACATCCCGTCGATGCTCGGCTGAGGTCGGCATGAAGCTCGACCTCGCCGATCTCATGCCGTGGATGGTCTCGGGCCTCCTGGTCCTCTTCCGCGTCGCGGCGTTGGTGATGACCGCGCCGATCCTCGGCGCCGCCGCCGGCGCCGCGCGCACGCGCCTGCTGCTCGCGATCGCGCTCACGCTCGTGCTGGTTCCGGTGACGCCGCGCATGAACGCGACCGATTTCAGCGCGAGCCTGATCCTCGATTGCGCCGAGCAGGTCGTGATCGGCGTCGCGATGGGCCTCGTCATCCAGATCGCGTTCGAGACGCTGATGCTCGCCGGCGAAATGCTGTCGTCGGGCTCGGGACTTTCATTCGCGCAGCTGATCGATCCGGTGCGCGGCACCGACGCGTCCGCGCTCGGCGGACTGCTCACCGCGCTCGCGATGCTGCTGTTCCTCGCGCTCGACGGCCATCTCGCGCTGATCAAGGTCCTGGCCACGAGCTTCAAGGATCTGCCGCTCGGCGCGCCGATCCAGCTCGAAGGCTTGTCGCACAACGTCGTCGCGGCGGGAACCGATCTGTTCATGGGCGCGATGCAGGTCGCGCTGCCGGGATTGATTGCGCTCCTCACGGTGAATCTGTTGATGGGTGTCGCCAGCCGCGCGGCGCCGACGCTGAACATCTTCGCCGTCGGCCTGCCGGTGTCGGTGCTCGCCGGCCTCGTCGTGCTCTACGCGGGGCTGCAGACCTTCGGCGCGACCGCGACCGCGATCTTCAATCGCGCGCTCGACGTGCTGCCGACGCTGTTCGGGTGAGCCGTGGCTGACGAAACCGACTTCGAGCAACGAACAGAGCGCGCCACAGCCAAGCGCCTCCAGGAGGCGCGCGAGCAAGGCCGCCTGCCGCGCTCGCGCGAGCTGTCGATCGCGGTGACGCTCGGCGCGTCGGTGCTCGGCATGACGGCGTTCGGCGGCGTGCTGAGCCACAGTGCCCAAGCCTGGATGCACTCGGCGCTGCAGCCGCGCGCGGCCGCAGATCTCGCGCCGGCGCAGCTGCTCCAGGAGGCGGGCGCAGTCGCAGCGAGCGGATTCATGCTCGTCGGTCCGTTGATGCTCGCGAGCTTCCTCGCGGCGCTCGCCGCGCCGCTGCTGGTCGGCGGCTGGACGTTCTCCACGCATCCGCTGATGCCGGACTTCTCGCGCATCAATCCGCTGAAAGGCTTCGCGCGGATGCTCTCGTTGAACGGTCTCGTCGAAGTCGGCAAGGCGCTCGCGAAAGCGGCGCTGATCTTCGCCGTCGGCGGCTCGCTCCTGTGGAGCAAGCGCGCCGAGCTGCTCTCGCTCGGCGATCAGACGATCCCGTCGGGCATGGGGCAGGGGCTCGGCATCAGCCTGCAGCTCCTCGCCGAAGTCGGTGGCGCGATGCTCGCGATCGCGGCGCTCGACGTCGCCTATCAGCTCTGGAATTACCAGCGCCAGATGCGCATGACGCGCGAGGAGCTGCGCGAAGAGAGCAAGGAATCCGAAGGGCGCCCGGAAGTGAAGGCGCGCCTGCGCAAGCTGCAGAACCAGCTGGCGACACGCCGGATGATGCAGGCGATCCCGAAGGCCGACGTCGTCGTCACCAATCCGACGCACTACGCGGTGGCGATCCAGTACACCGAAGGACGGATGCGCGCGCCGCGCGTCGTCGCCAAAGGCGCCGGCGAGGTCGCCGCGAAGATCCGCGAGATCGCACGAAAGCATCGCGTGCCGCAGCTGTCGTCGCCGCCGCTCGCGCGTTCGCTGTATCGCCATTGCGAGATCGGCGCCGAGATTCCAGTCGCGCTGTATCACGCGGTTGCGCAGGTGCTGACCTACATCTATCAGCTCAAGCGACGCATCTCCGGAGCGCTGCCGGAGCCCAAGATCGAAGTGCCGCCGGAAGTGCGGTACGACCCCACGGATTGAAAACTGGATTCCCGCCTGCGCGGGAATGACGAGATCGACGAGCCATGATCGAACAACTGATGAAAGTAGTGCGCAACATCCAGAAGCAGGGCCTCGGCCCGCCGCTGGTGGTGCTGACGATCCTCGCGATGATGGTGGTGCCGCTCGCGCCGTTCGCGCTCGACCTGATGTTCTCGATGAACATCGCGCTGTCGATCGTGATCCTGATGGCGGTCGTCTACGTGCTGCGGCCGCTGGAAGTCTCCGCGTTCCCGACCGTGCTGCTGGTCGTCACCTTGCTGCGACTCGCGCTCAACGTCGCGTCCGCGCGCGTCGTGCTGCTGCACGGGCACGAAGGCACCGGTGCGGCCGGTCGCGTCATCGAAGCGTTCGGCGAATTCGTCATCGGCGGCGATTACGCGGTCGGCCTCGTCGTGTTCGTGATCCTGACCATCGTCAACTTCGTCGTCGTCACCAAGGGCGCGGGCCGCGTGTCGGAAGTGTCGGCGCGCTTCATCCTCGACGCGATGCCCGGCCGGCAGATGGCGATCGACGCCGATCTCAACGCCGGGCTGATCACGCGCGACGAAGCGCGCAACCGTCGCGAGGAAGTGCGCGAGGAAGCCGACTTCTACGGCGCGATGGACGGTGCGTCGAAGTTCGTGCGCGGCGATGCGATGGCCGGCATCCTGATCCTGCTGGTCAACATGATCGGCGGCCTGTGCATCGGCACGCTGCAGCACGACCTCACGATCTCCGGCGCGTTGCACAACTACACGCTGCTGACGATCGGCGACGGCCTCGTCGCGCAAGTGCCCGCGTTGCTCCTGTCGACCGCGGTCGCGGTGCTCGTCACGCGCCTGTCGCGCTCGCAGGACATGAGCAAGCAGGTCACGTCGCAGATCTTCGGGCGTCCGCAATCGCTCGCGATCACCGCTGCGGTGCTCGGGCTCGTGGGCTTGATCCCCGGCATGCCGAACATCGCATTCCTGTTGCTCGCCGCGATCTGCGGCGGGCTCGCGTACACGCTCGCGAAACGTGCGCGACTGGCCGCGAGCACGACCGAATTGCCTGCACCCGTGAAAGCGCCGGAGCCGGCAGAACTCTCATGGGACGATCTGCCGCCCGCCGACGCGATCGGGCTCGAGGTCGGCTATCGGCTGATCCCGCTCGTCGACCGCAAGCAGAACGGCGAGCTGATGGCGCGCATCAAGGGCGTGCGCAAGAAGCTCACGCAGGATCTCGGCTTCCTGATCCCGTCGGTGCACGTGCGCGACAACCTCGAGCTCGCGCCCAACCACTATCGAATCATTTTGCAAGGCGTTCCGGTCGCGACCGGTGAGATCTATCCCGATCGCCAGATGGCGATCAATCCGGGATCGACCGCGGGACGCGTCGAAGGCATCGTCGGCAAGGACCCGGCGTTCGGTCTCGACGCGATCTGGATCGACAACGCGCTCAAGCTGCAGGCGCAGAGCCTCGGCTACACCGTCGTCGACGCCGGCACCGTGATCGCGACGCATCTGTCGCAGATCCTCAAGGAGCACGCGCACGAGCTGCTCGGTCACGAGGAAGTGCAGCACCTGCTCGACGCGCTCGCCAAGGCCGCGCCGAAGCTCGTCGAGGATTTGACGCCGAAGCTCGTCGCGATGTCGGTCATCGTCAAGGTTCTCCAGGGACTGCTCATGGAGAACGTGCCGATCCGCAACCTGCGCTCGATCGCCGAAGCGCTCTGCGAGGCCGCGCCGAGGAGTCAGGATCCCGTCGCGCTGCTCGCGGCCGTGCGCCTCAAGCTGTCGCGCCAAATCGTGCAGGACATCAACGGCCTCGCGCCGGAGCTGCCGGTGATGACGCTCGCGCAGCCTCTGGAACGCATGTTGCACGACTCGCTGCAGGGTGGCGGGGTGATGGAACCCGGACTCGCGGAGCGCTTGCACCGATCGCTGAACGAAGGCGTCCAGCGGCAGGAGGCGAGCGGTCAGCCGGCGGTGCTGCTGGTGAGCCAGCCGCTGCGGCCGATGCTCGCGCGCTTCGTCCGGCACAGCATCCCGACGCTCAAGGTCCTGGCCTTCAACGAAGTGCCGGACGCGAAGCGGATCCGGCTGGCGGGCACGGTGGCGTAAGGAACGACAAGAATGAAGATCAAGCGATTCACGGCGGCGACGATGCGCGAGGCGATCCGGCTCGTGCGCGACGAGCAGGGACCCGATGCGGTGATCCTCTCCAATCGCCGCGTCGACAGCGGCGTCGAAGTGGTCGCCGCGGTCGATTACGACGAGGCGCTGATGCGCGCGGCGGCGAAGCCGGCGGAGACACCGGCGGTCGTTGAGACGGCGGTGCAATCAGCAAGCCCTCACCCTGACCCTCTCCCCAAGGGAGAGGGAAACAAGATTCAGGCGCCAGTCGCGACGCAGATCATCGTCAACGACGAAGAAGGCTTGAAGCACCTGCGGAAAGAGATCGCCGGCATGCGCCGGTTGATCGAGACGCAGGTCTCCGCGCTCACGCTCGGGCAGTTCCGCGCGTTGAGTCCGCTGCGCGGCGCGGTGATGCGCGAGCTGGTGCGCATCGGGCTCGAAGTCAGCATCGCGCGCGAGATCGCGCAGGCGCTGCCGAGCGAAGCGGACGAGACGCTCGCGCGCCAATGGCCGCTGCAGGCGCTCGAAGACAAGCTGCCGATCGCCTCGGATGATTTCCTCGAAGCCGGCGGCGTGTTCGCGCTGGTCGGCCCGACCGGCGTGGGCAAGACCACGACGCTCGCCAAGCTCGCCGCGCGCTTCGCGCAGTGGCACGGCAGCCGCCAGGTCGCGCTGATCAGCATGGATCACTACCGCATCGGCGCGCAGGAGCAGCTGTTCACCTACGGCCGCCGCCTCGGCGTGCCGGTGTATTCGGCCGAAGACGCCAGCCAGCTCGCGGCGCGCCTGAAGGAATTGTCCGACTGCAAGCTCGTGCTGATCGACACCGCGGGTCTCGGCCCGCGCGATGCGCGGCTGCCGTCGCAGCTCGCGGAGCTCTCGGTCGGTGGTCGCGCGGTGCGCTCGCTGCTCGTGCTCCCCGCGAACAGCAGCGCGTCGGATCTCGATCAGGCGGCGCAGCGCTTCTCGAGCGCGTCGCTGTGCGGCGCAATCCTGACCAAGCTCGACGAAGCCACGCGCTACGGCGCGGCGATGTCGGTGCTGATCCGCCGCAAGCTCGCGCTCTCGTACGTGTGCGACGGCCAGAAAGTCCCGGAAGACCTGAAGCGCGCGGAAGCGCACACCCTGGTCCGCGAGGCGATCCACGCCGCGCGCACCGTCGGCAGGATCGGCAACGCCGAAATCGAGGAGGAGATCGATGCAGACGCCGTGGCCTTCGCCTGAGCCGCGCATGGATCAGGCCGCGGGATTGTCGACGATGAGCCGGAAGAATCCGGTGAACGTCATCGCCGTCACCGGCGGCAAGGGCGGCGTCGGCAAGACCACCGTCGCGATCAACCTCGCGCTGTCGCTGCGCCTGGCCGGACGCGAGGTGATGCTGCTCGACGCCGATCTTGGGCTCGCCAACGTCGACGTGCTGCTCGGCCTGCAGCCGGCGTTCAATCTTTCGCACGTGCTGGAAGGGAAGTGCAAGCTTGCCGACACGATCCTGCAAGGCCCGCTCGGCCTGCAGATCGTGCCGGCGTC
>Ga0070741_10005634_pt1 | contig 27598 bp, 19 predicted proteins | sample Coa_R1_4_FD_66440 | JGI IMG/M metagenome (GOLD analysis project Ga0070741, IMG submission 66440) | Surface soil microbial communities from Centralia Pennsylvania, which are recovering from an underground coalmine fire - Coalmine... | ecosystem: Environmental > Terrestrial > Soil > Unclassified ...
CCCACCGACAAAGCTGAAACCAGTCAGAGAAAGAATCTGGCTTACACGAGGTCGTTTAACAGCACCGTTTGCCGATTGTTTAGTTTTCTTTCCAATGGCCCCTTCTATAAAGAATTCGGCAGCGGCTTCACGATTATCCATGAACGTCGAGATTGCAGGGATCACTGCCAGGCCCTCATTCTCAATCGCGCGAATCAAGCCATCATAATGTTTGGCGGCGCCGCTGATGATCTGAGGACGCATTAAAAGAAGTCCGACGGTGTTATCCGAATCGAGCCTTATTGATCTTCGCTGATACCATTTCTTGTAACTTGCGAATGAATCAAACAGCTTTGGAGCATCCGGGTGATAAATTCCGGCGGCGGGCATTATTTCCGGCGCTGCTACATTAATCTTCTTTCCTAGATAAGGAACATAGAATTTAATTGCGTACAACAGCATCGACCGGATGTTATTTGGCGTCGGCTGCAGAAAGTAACAAAACAGGAACAGGTAATGTTTGATATCGCCAAGCTTTCCCGCAGTCGGAACAAAACGAAGTATCTTTGGCAACTGATCAATCAGTTTTCTGTATGATCCGAGATTGTGACCTCCGGTTTTAGAACCATTACCATTCTTGCGATGTCTGGCAAAATCGGCCATCCAGGTGCTGGCCTTCTTGACCATGCTCTTTGCGCCGTTGTCGGAGGTCGATTTAGCGCCACGACCCTTCATCATTTGCTGCAAATCCAATTTGCCGAGCCTTGTCTGGCGCATCAGATCAGGCATGCAGTTGATGGCAATGACCGCCTTATGTCGGTTTTTATTTTGTGCGAGAGCATTGGTGATATGAGCGGCATTCTCAGAGTCGGTTACATGAATGATAAAGACGATGTCGGATTCTGCTGTGTCTGTCTCAACGGCCGCAAGTTGAGGAGCGTCCAGCGGCGCGCCGCAGTTGTGCGCTGCTACTTGAAGGTCGAGATTGTAGGATCGGTTAATCTCTCGCTCCGCCTGACGCAGCGGCGACAGAAGACTAGATCCGACATAGAACACAACAATCTTCATATCAAAAAAAGAATGAAACGGAGAAACGGAGAATCGGGGACACGGAGAAGAGATTCCGTATAGTGTGTCTGCTTCTCGTCATCTTCTCCGTGTCTCCGCGTCCCCGATTCTCCGTTTCTTCTTCCTATACGCCTTCAAGTTGATCCTCAAGACCGGCGAAAACATTCTTTAGCTGTTCGACGACCCTTTCGTCAGCGTCCCAAAATCCGCGGCCCTTTGCTTCCAAAAGTCTTCCAACCAGGCTATGAGTCGAATGGGGATTGTAATCTCGTAATCGCTGAAGCATTTCGTCATCCAGCACAAACGTCTTTGCTATTTCGTCATAGACCCAGTTGTCGACCGCATCAGTGGTCGCTGACCATCCAAACGTATTCGAGATGTGATGCTCGATCTCAGCAACTCCGCGAAACCCGTGTTTGAGCATTCCTTCATACCATTTTGGATTCAGGGTCTTTGTGCGCGTTTCCAGGCGAACCGTTTCATCAAGCGTGCGGATCTTTGCATCAGGCGAAAGAGTATCTGACAAATAGATCTGTGGGAGAACGCCGGATTGTTTTTCTACTGCTTTACTGACTCCACCAAGATATTCGAAATAGTGATCGACATCGGTGATGCCAATTTCTGTTGTGTCCAGATTCTGATACGTGGCTTCTACACGAGAGAGCGCACGCTGCATAAGGGCCTTTGCCTCTTTGCCATTCAGGTTGCGACCATAAGCAAAGCATTTACGCGTAACAAAGAGGTCCGCGATTGCCGAGTCATCTTCCCACTGACTGTCCAGAATCATGAAATTAACGTTCGTTCCGTAATTTCCGGCCGCATTCGAGAAAACCCTGGTTGCAGCTTCATCAAATGAAGAACCAGTTCCGCCAGAGCGTATCTGTTCGTTGACATGGCGTCTGACGAAATTCATCTCTTCAGGCTCATCAAGAGCCGCCACACAACGTACTGCTCTATCCAATAAATCCATCGTCGTGCCGAACAAGTCACGAAAAATGCCCGAGATTGTCATCACAAGGTCAACGCGTGGACGACCGAGTTCTTTGAGCGGAATCGGATCCACGTCAACTACACGATTCATCTGGTCGCGGCGTGGTTTTACACCTAACAGCCAGAGCGCCTGCGCAACAGATTCGCCCTGCGTTTTAATATTGTCCATTCCCCACAAGACCATGGCCATCGTTTCAGGGTAACGACCGTTTTCGGATTTGTGGCGTTCCAGAAGAGCTTTAACAACTGGTTCGGCTCTGCGCCACGCCAGAGGAGACGGAACAGCATACGGATTGACAGCGTGTGTGTTACGCCCAGTAGGCAGTATGTCCGGATTCTGAATGATGTCGGCGCCAGGACCGGGTTCAATATATTCGCCTCGCAACGCGCGAGCGAGCGAATCCAGCTCCTGACTTTTCTTAAGTTGTTCGCCGACGCGGCTCAATAGAGCGAAGCTCGGGGTAGCATCGTCAACCGAAACATTCGCTGTCTTCAGCAAAAATTCTGATGCGGCAGCCGATCCGTTTTTAAGAAAGGTTTCGATTGAATCTCTAAGAATGGATTCGATCTTCTCCCGGTTTTGCAGGGCATCCGCTGATTGATTGCTTTTATCAATAATCGACTTGTAACCCCCAAGTCCGAGTCCGACCGCAATCAAATCAGGCAAGGCTCTGCAACCGTATTCCGGTCTGTCGAACGACGCAATCATCTTCAGCAAGTCGACCTTTTCGTGATCGACCGGCACCTGACCAAACACGTGAAGTCCGGTCGGAATCAACCGCTGTTCGACTTCCAGTAATTGTTCGTAGAGTTCCAGAACCCGCCGGTCGCGTTCTTCTGGGCTGAGATTACTGCTCATCCTTCGGTATTTCTCATTCGACTATGATTGCAATCAGAATATCCCTGGCAGAGACTCTCTATACTTTAGCATTGTTTGCGTCGACGGTGTTAGGACTAATGGTCCTGACAATACCCTGCGAGTCCGCTCGCGGAAGATAGACGTACCGTCCGCCCAGCATATTCGCCAAACGCTCGCCTTCCCCTGAAGAAGTGAATTTAAGCTGCGTGTCAATTACGAATGATGGAATCTTTTGCATCCTGATCTGTTCGCCGATGCGGTTTAATTCCTGCTGAATCAACTGCCGATCATTCCTGGACTGCGCATCCATACCAACGTTCGCCCGGCCATCGGTGAATAAAACAAGGGACGGTTGCAATCGGCTTTGCCGTCGGGCACGCTCTGCAATTTGTAATCCGGCTAGCAATCCTGCGGATAACGGCGTGCCGCCGCCGACAGGCAAGGCATCGACTGAGCGTTTTGTCAGGGCTACGCTTTGTGAAGGTTGAAGCAACACTTCAGCCTTATCTTTGCGGAAACTGATTAACGCTACCTTGTCTCTGCGCAAGTAAGATTGCTCCAGTATTTGACCAATTGCACCCTTAGCCTGATTGATTCGGTTAAGCGCCATGCTGCCGCTGGTATCAACAATGAAGATATAAAGTGAGCCGATCTTTTGTTTGAATTGTTTGAATCGCAGGTCCTCTCGCTTTATGACGACTTTGCTGTGACTATCAGCTTTCGAGCGTCTCAATCTCTGATACGGCGCAGCGGCCCGCAATGTGGCCATAATATCTAATCTTGAGCGGTGGTCGGATTTCGCAACCGACGTGACATGTTTGCCACGTTCCGGTGTTAACACCTTTGAATGTTGGCGGCTTCGATTGGATCGACCGCTCTGAAATCGACTAAAACGATTTTCGAAAGATGATAATTCTGGCAGAGGCAAGAGGTCGTTCGGGAACTCGCTGTTCAGCGCCTCGATAACCAGTTCTTCGATTTCCTCTTGCGATATGGATTGCTTATCGTTCAATGCTGGTTGCGAGTTCGTTTGCGTCTGATCACTTGCCTGATCCGAACTATAATCGTTTTGATTATTCGCTGATGGCTGAGTTTCTGATTGTCGTTCGGCAGGAATTGTATTTGCGCGAGGAACCAAGACGAGTTGAACAGCCAAGCTCAAATCTTCGTCGCTCACAATATCGCGACCAGACAACGCAGCGTTGGCGCGCGCTGCCATTGTGGCAAAGACATCGGATCGATTTCCTTCAATACCGAATCGTATTGCGGCCAAGCTCAGCCGCCGAACATCCTCATCTTTGATTTCAACCCTGTCTAATATTGATTTAGCGTGCGTGATATTTCGCTTCAATAAAGCTGTCTCTTTGGCAAACTCTTTTGCAAATTTTTCAGGATTTGCGGTAAATCTTCTCTGACGTTCGATCAATTCGGTTCGGTGTTCCAATGACAATGGCTCAGAGTCTGACACGATCAATCCAACTCGATTCAGTACCGAGGCATCGATTTCGCCATCCGACGGATCGCAGGAGCCAATGAGAACAAAGTTGGTATTCATCACTGCGCTAACGCCGTCGCGTTCAACTCGGCAAACGCCTGCGTCAAGAGCCGCCAAAATAAGATGCAAGATGCGCGATTCATGCAGGTTTATTTCATCAATATAGAGAACTCCTTTGTCGGCTTTACTCAACAGTCCGGGTTCGGTGAAAGGCTTACCCAGCTTCAGCGTTTTCTCTAAATCGATTCCACCCAGCAGACTTTCGTCAGATATGTTAAGGGGTAAGTCTATGAACGGAATGTCGCCTGAACGTAAATCTAAGAACCCTCGCGCCAGCACGCTCTTTGCCGTTCCTGCGCCACCTGTGAGAACCAATCCTTTAAGTCGCGGCTCAACGGCCAGCAGCATCAGTGCTCGTTTGGCGAGCGGCATCCCCACTACTGCGGCAAAAGGAAAAGAGTAACGTGGGGATGCCATATTTTAGATGCCACTTCTCCGTTTAGCAGGAATGGCTTCAGGTTCCTGATCAGGAAAGATTCTTTCCAGCGCCTGCTCGATCCGAGCGCTTGAGCCGTAAGATTCCAAGGGATCTTTTCTCAGTCGATGACGAAGGCACATTTGCGCGACCTGGCGAACATCTCCTTCGTTAACTGAATCACGGCCTTCAAAAGCTGCCAGCGCGCACGAAGCGCGGGCAATGGTAAGCTCTCCGCGGTGACCATCGATCTTTAGGGCAATGCACAATTCGGCGATTTTCCGAAGAACCGAGTGTTCAATGGCGACTTTATCCAAGCATTGCTGCGCGCTCACGATCCTTTGTCGAAGGTCGCGCTGATCAGATTCATTCGCCTTCGCAAAAGCTTCTGAATCGCGCTCAAATGCCTCGCGTCTTTTTACAATTTCGATTCGCTGCTCCAGGTCATAAATCGTCTCGACTTCGACAAATAGGCCGAACCGATCCAGCAGTTGCGGCCGCAACTCGCCTTCTTCCGGATTGCCTGAGCCGACCAGGACAAATTTCGCCGGATGAGCAACGCTTATTCCCTCGCGCTCGACAATATTTCGGCCGCTGGCCGCTACGTCCAGCAGCAAATCGACAAGGTGATCTTCCAGCAGATTGACCTCGTCTATGTACAGGAATCCGCGATTTGCCTTTGCTAACAATCCGGTCTCGAATGACTTTACGCCATCGAGCAAAGCTCGCTCTATATCAATGGTTCCGCAGATTCGATCTTCCGTCGAACCAAGCGGCAGATCAACGACAGGCACAGAAGCCTTTTCAACTTGTAACCGATTCGATTTCGCTGCCCTTTTTCGACATTCTTCACATAAGGCTGATTTGGACTTTGGATCGCAGTTGTATTTGCAGCCTTTAATCTTTGTGATCTCAGGCAGTAAATCCGCCAGGGCTCGCACCGCCGTTGACTTCCCTGTTCCTCTGTGACCCATTATCAGTATGCCACCAATCAAAGGATCGATAACGTTCAGGATCAAAGCCAGCTTCATCGATTCCTGCCCGACTATAGCCGTAAAAGGATAGTTCGCCCGCTCCGACAGTTTTATCGAATTTAGTGATTTAGCGCGGCGATTCATTGATCGGTCCAGATTCCTGCCAGTATCAAGTGAGGTCAGAGGTTAAGTTAGCGGAACCGCATCCGGCTTGGCAAGCTGGACGCGCGATTCAGTTGTGCGTCAGTTCTTTGAAAGCAGAGAGGGCAATGGGCCGCGGATGACGCTGATTGAGCCGATTTACGCTGATCTGATCCGCGAAAATCTGCCTTGATCTGCCCTGACCGCGCTTGCGGGTTGTGACACCGGTTGGCCAAACTCAGGGCTTGCGATGTCTTGTCACAACAGGTGTCACAGGGCTTATTCATAGACAGAAAAGAACTTAGTCGAACTGTGACACATGTGACATCGCTTTGCCAAACTCTGTTTTTTGTGCCCATGCGCCGCCATTGCGATTTATAGGATAGTAGTTTCATTTCCATCCAATTTCACTGATAATCGGAACCCTATCCTGATGTTCGAAGTCAATTTATCCGGAGGCGTAAGGTGAACTTCCCTGCCTGGCTCAAGCTGTTAGGAATTGCCATTGTTCTGGTCGGCTTAGCGCTGAAGATGCGACCTACCCTGGTGGTGGTCATCGCGGCGCTGGTAACCGGTCTCCTGTCCGGTCTACCACTTTTATCTCATCCGGGTCAGGAAGGCATCATTGATATGCTGGGAAGAGCCTTTACCGACAATCGCTTTGTGACCTTGTTCATAATCACGCTGCCGGTTATCGGACTCGCCGAGCGTTACGGTCTTCAGGAACAATCCGCTGTGCTTATCCGGCGTATTGGTAAGGCAACGGTCGGGCGCTTGCAGATTGTTTACCAGCTTTTCCGTGTTTTGATGGGCATTCTTGGTTTGCGGCTCAACGGTCATCCGGTTTTCGTCAGGCCCTTGATTTATCCGATGTCTGTAGGTGCGGCTGAAGCTTCCCTTGGCGTTGCCGACGAATCCGAATTATCAGAAAAATCACTTGAAACAATCAAAGCCGCCAACGCTGCCAGTGAAAATTATGGGAATTTTTATGGACAGAATTTGTCTCCTGTACAGGCTGGGATTCTGCTGGTGCTGGCGACTTTGAAAGGACTTGGATACGAAATCGACGTCTGGCGACTGGTCTTTTTTGCAATTCCGATAGCGACCGTTTCGGTGGTACTGGGTATTGTTCAATTCTGGCTGCTTGATCGAAAGTATCGGGGAAAGGCGGTCGCAAACGCAAATGCATAGTCCGGCTGTCTTTCTGCTGAATCCGCAGCAGCTCTTGGAAATCGTCTATATCGTAACCGGTCTGGTCCTGCTGGTCTTCGCTTTTCTGACTTTCTCAGATAAGAAGAACCCGCGCCGATTTGGCAGCGGATTGTTCTGGCTTTTGCTGGCTATAATTTTTGCTGTTGGCGGCAAGCTTCCGCATTTCGTGACGGGATTGATGGTCATCGTAATGGCGGCGCTGGATGGTCTGGGCAGAGTTACTCGCGGCGATTACAACGAGCCACCTAAATCAGAGCTGTTAAAACAAGCTAAAAGACTGGGAGACAAAATATTTCTTCCGGTCCTGATAATTCCGCTGGTCACCTTTGCGCTGGCAATCTTATTTCGGTTCATGAGACTGGATGTCAGTACCGGAGCGCTGATCGGGTTGGTGCTTGGCAGCATCATAGCGATGGTTGTTTGTCTTGGACTGACCGGTTCTTCGGTTTATCTGATGATGAACGAAGGCCGGCGGCTGAATGACGCGATGGGAACGGTCAGCATTCTGCCGCAACTATTGGCATCGCTTGGAGTAATTTTTACTGCGGCAAAGATTGGTGATCTGATAGCAGGAGGAATCGGTCATATTATCCCTGCTAATAATCTATTTCTGCTGGTACTGGCGAATTGCCTGGGGATGGCAATGTTCACAATCGTGATGGGTAATTCGTTCGCAGCCTTTCCCGTGATCGTAACAGGTGTCTTAGTGCCATTAATCGTTAAGCCGTTCGGAGTTGATCCAGCGATGGCAGCCATAATCACCTTGACGGCGGGATCAAGCGGAACACTGATGACGCCGATGGCCGCAAATTTTAATATCGTTCCCGCCGCCTTGCTGAATATGAAAGATCAATACGGAGTGATTAAGTTCCAGTTGCCTTACGCAGTAACGATCTGGAGCGTACATGTCCTATTGCTGTGGCTGATGATAAAACTATCCTAGGAATTCAAAAAGTTGTAGCTGCGTCAATAAATTGCAGGATATTGGAGATTAGATTGTTACAACCGTGGGAGTGGTCGAGATTGGTGTCATGGCCTGCAAACTCCCTGTCCACCCTCCCACGGTTCTCACAACCAATAACTTCATTTAGGGTCGAAATATTTCACGCACCGGAAAAAAATGAGGATCCGCACCTAGTACGCCATCCGCAACGAACGATGCCAGCCCTTCATCGCCGTAACCAGTTCGGCCCTGGTTAGATTTGCCGCTCGCCTCGCCACGGTCAGATCTTCGATTGCTTTCTGATATTTGTCCTTGAATTTACCAGGCGCCGTCGGGTCGCCCAATTCAGTATTTATTTCGCGGACTCTTTCGCGGGCTTCTTGTGCCTTTTCCCGGGCATGCAGCATTCTGGCCATCAGTTCCTTGAGTCTGTCTTCGTCCGGCGCCTGCTGTTCCGGCAATTCCGTCAATGCCGCGGATTCCAATAACGGCTTAACCTGTTCATCGACTTCTTCTTTGGCGACCGACTCGATCGAAACCGGCTCATCGATTACCGCTGCTGATGTTTTGCGTCGTCCTGGCATAGTTCTCCTCCACTACACGCTCTTTTACTTAACCTTCTCTATCCTATCTAGATGCTCGCCCTTCGGAATGACCCGAAGAACCGGACGCTTAAGAAGTTCGTCCACGGCTTACAAGAGCAAATAGCCTTCCACAAACGACAGGGTTTCAAGTCTGAACTCAGAATAAGCTTGAACACTCCATTAGACGCTCTGAAATACTGTTTGGTTTCCTAATTTGCCGACCGGCGTTTTCATCGATAATCTCACTATCCAAACACGCTAATGGTTTAAATTCTCGCACTTACAATTAATGCAAAGACCGCCTGATTTCCCTGCCGTCACTGTTTCCCGCCCGCCATCATGACCTCTTGTTACGTTTACCCAATCGAATTTGTTTATTGCCGGCCATTTGAAGCCATTTGAAATGGATAACCATGAAAACCAGCGATTTATTTCCAGTCACTCATATGGTCTTAATTCGTACTCATGTACGCCATAAGACGTACAGACAGATTTCAACGCCGGCCAGGTTGGCGTTAACATTTGAAAGTTTTTCGCGGGACTGTTATATTCCAGCCCGAGGAGTTCACCTTTTCTTTGCTGGAAACAATCGCTACAGTCGAATCGAACCAGATTCTCAGCCCTTCGTACGGGCGGTTAACCCTGCACATCGACAAAGCCATGGACTTTCTAGCCGGCCAGTTTGTAATGGTTCGCCCGGCCGGAATTTTCGAGCCGATATTGCGTCGAGCTCTGGCTGTTTACAGAACTGTTACACGATCCGGGGGGACATCGTTCGAATTGGTTTACCAGGTTTTCGGCCGGGGATTGGATCAATTGATGCGCGTAAGAGAAGGTGACGCAGTTGAATGCCTGGGACCGCTCGGGAACAGCTTTGTAATTCCCCAAGGCAGTGGCAGAGACGCTTTGATTATCGCCGGCGGCATTGGATCGGCGGCGCTGTTTATGATAGCCGAGCAGCTTAAATCGGCAGGGAATAACGTATATCTTTTTTTTGGAGCCGGAACAAAGTCCGCCCTGATCGGTCTGGAAGATTTTCAGGAGATCGGCATCGAAACCACGATTTCGACTGATGATGGATCAGCCGGATTTCATGGTCGTATCACTGAAGCCGTCGAACAACATCTGAAGAAAGTTTCGGACCCTGACACGGTTATCTATACTTGCGGACCGTATCCAATGATGCGGCGCGTTTCGGAAATTGCCGAGTCGTACCGACTGACCGCCTACGTATCGCTGGAAACACGGATGGCGTGCGGTTTCGGCGTATGTGTCGGATGCGTGCATCCAATCAAAACGGGACCAAGCATGGGTTTCACCTACAAACGTGTTTGCGTCGAAGGTCCTGTTTTTAGCAGCAACGAGGTAGTCTGGTAAACATTATTATCTCTGTACAGCGCTTACAGAGGGAAAATCAAGCCAGTGGAAGAACCAACCCCCGATTCGAAAACAGCAAGTCAGCAGATTTGTCCATCGCTGGAAGTCGAGATAGCGGGCATACAGTTCCAAAACCCGGTGCTGACTGCCAGCGGCACGTTCGGCTACGGACTGGAATTCGCCGAACTGATCGACTTGAACCGGCTAGGTGGATTCTGCTCAAAAGGCTTATCGGTTGTCCCTCTGGAAGGCACGCCGCCGCCACGAATCCTGGAAACGTACGGCGGAATGCTGAACGCGATAGGACTGCAGAATATCGGCGCGAAAGCATTCATAGAAGAAAAACTGCCCGCTCTGCGTCAATATAACACCCGGATTATCGCCAATATCTTTGGATACGCAATCGACGAATACGTCGCCGTTGCCGAAATGCTGAACGATGCGGAAGGCATCGCGGCTTACGAGCTGAATATCTCGTGCCCAAACGTTAAGCGCGGTGGAATAGTTATGGGCTCGTCGCCGCAAGCCGCAGCAGAGGTTACAGCCGCCGTCCGACGAGTATCGCAACGACCAGTAATAGTTAAACTCTCGCCCAATGTCACCGACATTACAGAGATTGCTGTTGCCGTGGAATCCGCGGGAGCGGATGCTCTCTCGCTTATCAACACGATTGTCGGAATGTCGGTCGATATTTATCAACGTCGTCCGAGGCTGGCGTTTGTGACAGGCGGATTGTCCGGTCCTGCTATTAAACCGATCGCGGTGCGAATGGTTTATCAAACCGCAAAAGCGACAAAGCTTCCCTTGATCGGCATTGGAGGCATTGCAAACTGGATCGATGCGCTGGAATTCATAATTGCCGGCGCAACCGCAATCCAGATTGGAACCGCGAACTATTACGATCCGACTGTGAGCATGAAAGTAATCGATGGAATATCGGATTATTGCGTAAAGATGGGTATTAAGGACATTAAAGAACTGATAGGATCCATTGGGCAATCTTGAGGAGCGCAAAAATGACAGCAGAATCCCAGACAGCAGTGGCAGACGTCGAGTTCACCGAATCGTCCGTTAGGCGGAAAATCGTTGTTGCACTTGATCTGGATACTGCAAAGGAAGCGTTGTCGTTAGTCGATCGACTGGCTGGACGCGTCGGGATGTTCAAGGTCGGCAGCCAACTCTTCTCTTCCGAAGGACCTGCAGTAGTAAGGGAAATTGTAAAAAGAGGACAGCGCGTTTTCCTGGATCTGAAATATCACGATATACCGAACACTGTCGCACACGCCGCCGCTGCTGCCGGGCGTTTAGGGGTTTCGATTTTCAACGTTCACACATCGGGCGGCAAGGCAATGATGGAAGCGACGGTTGCAGCTGCGACTGAAAGCGCGCAACGCGAAGGATTGACTCGACCGCTGATCCTGGGCGTAACGGTTTTGACGAGTATGGATTCTCAAAGCTTGCAAACGATTGGAGTTGACGAAGGTGCTGAGTCCCACGTCCTGCGTCTTGCCAATCTTGCAAGAGAAGCTGGGCTTGACGGTGTTGTTGCCTCTCCGCTTGAGATTCGCTCGATTCGCAATAATCTGCCCGAAGGCTTTGTAATACTGACTCCGGGCATCCGACCTGCTGAAACCAAAGATGATCAGAAGCGAACGTCCACTCCTGCTGAAGCTATCCGAGCAGGCGCGAACTATCTTGTAATCGGCAGACCGATCACCGGCGCGCCGGATCCCGTGGCAGCACTTGAACAAATCGTAAAAGATACGTCCACCGCGCACTAAGAAGTTCAATGGCATCGACATCAGGAAGGTTTTCATCAAAGCTTTAATGCCCTAAACTATAAGCAGGGAATCTAAGAGGTAATAAAGCGATGAGATTTATACTGTCCATCCTTGTCGTGCTGTCTCTGACCGCGCTGTTGTTATTCTTCGGATCAGACTCGCATGTTTCCAGCGCCCGTGTTTCAGCGCCTGCCGTTAAACCATCCGACACTCTGAAAGAGATCACGAACAGTGCAACACCGACTGAAGTCGGAGAGAAGCTCAGCTATGTCGCTTCGTGGTCCAATTTTGTTGCCGCGGGGCGATTGTCGATGGAGACACAGGAGGCAAGCGATAAAAGCAATCTCCGTTTTATTGCTGACTTCAATCCAATAGGGCTCGTTAAATCTCTCTATAACGTAAGTCATCATTATGATTCGACAGTTGAAAGAACCACACTGCTGCCAAACCAGTTTATAGCTCGCACAAAAGAGCAAACCAGGTCTGGCCCCGAAGAGAAAGAGTCGGAAGTCAAATTCGATCAGTCAAAACACGTGGCGAAGGTTGACAACAAATCAATCACGATAGCACCACAAACATACGATTACGTATCGCTGTTGTATGCGATGAGAAAGCTCGACCTGAAAGATGGCAAGACTTACACCTTGATGGGATTTGACGGGAAAAACAATTTCACGACTGAAATTGAAGTCCTTGGGCGTGAGAGCGTTAACGTTGGAGAAGATTCGCGCAAGGCGATCAAAGTCGCGCTCAGGTATGGCAAGGCCAAAGAGAAACCATCGGATGAATATGAGGTGCGAATCTGGTTCAGCGATGACGTCGCACACGTTCCGCTGGTAATAACTGCGAATCCGCCATTCGGTCTGGTTAAGGCGGAGTTGCGGTCTGCAACCACAAATGCTAAATCTGCACCGTCAGCGCCAAGTGAAGACAAACTGAAACCGCAAAACGAATCAAGCGGTTGAAATTTGTGTTGGGCGTCTGCAAACTATCGTAGTAAAGAAGTGAAAAGGATGGTCATTCGACTACTGATCTTTGCACTGTTCGTTGGTACTGCAGCCGAGGTGTATCCCTGTTCTTGCGGTAATCCCAGCGAGCGTGAGAAGTTTCGCAAGGCGAATTATGTTTTTTTCGGCGAGGTAACCGAAATCGCCGACAGCCAACTCAAAGACTTTTTATATGCGGTTAAATTCAGGGTCGAAAAACAATGGAAAGGGCCGCGAGAAGCAGAGCTAATTGTGAACTTCGACTTCGATAACCCCGGCTGGTGTGGTGATATGAATCTGACGAAGGGTAAAAAGTATCTCATCTATGCTTATCGAAAAAAGGAGGGTATCGTCAGCTATACCGATTGCGGCCCGGATGTAAAATCAGAGTACGCAATCGCAAGTATAAAGAAGCTCGACAATATGATGTATCGCTTTTTGACGCGAGTCTACCCTTTCTAAAGTATAGATGACTTGTAATAGCCGTACAACGAGGTTATGTCGGCGAGCGCGGACAGCAGTTTTTATGGTTACCTCAAAGCCCTTGCACGTGCCCCGTGAATTCATGCGTTAGGCGTCTGAAAGTTTCATCTTCGCACGATAGAGTCATCAGCGCTTCGAGTTCTAAATCGAGCAGGTGCTTTTCCGATACTTTCCCGGGGTGATTTAGATTACCACCTGTCAGCACCCGAGCCAGCTTCAAGAGAATCAACTTGTCGTAATCGCTGGTGCCGTCCCGCCGAGCTATATCTTCTGCTAGTACTTTGTAAGCTGATTCACCCAGGACAAAAAACTTTTCTTCAGGATTGCGCGAGTTGTTCCAGTTGTCTGCAATTAGCCTGGTGACTTCCTGTTTGGCGGCTTCAATCAATTTATCTCTATCCAGAACGATCCTCGAACCGTTCGGAACAATACCAAGGTGCATTGCCTGAAAAGCATTTGTCGCAATCCTGTTGTCAGCAACCGCCTTTATGAGACGTCTCAATCCGTCGAGAACGACAGCTTCATTTTCTGCGCCACGAGTGAATCGAAGGTAGGCTTCTTTTGCGCCGCCGCCGACCGGTATTAATCCGGCGCTTAGTTCGTTGAAACCGATGAGGGTTTCAGCGGCTGAACAAACAGACGCGGCATGAAGAACCAAAGAACATCCGTAACCTAAAGTTTGACCATAAGCAGCCACCGCGATTGGCTTTTGTGAGTAGTTGATTCGCAGACTCAGCCTTTGCAAATCTTCGAATCGCCTCTGTACTTCAGGCCACCAGCCGTTGCTGATATCAGAAAGCAACTCCTTGTACAGAATGCCCATGCAAAAATCGCGAGCATGGTTGCCGATAATCAAACCTTCGAATTCGTCATTGTCCAGCATGTCGATAGCGTAATTCAGCATCGACGCTGCATCGTTGCTGATCGCATTTCCAGGCGAATGTACTTCAAGACACTCCACTCCATCGCCAAGGTCGAGAATAGTCGCATGGGGATTCTTCGATACCACGCCATTGACCGCCTGAACCATTCTCAAACTGGTAATTCCAGGGCGAGGCTTTACCGGTTTGTATTCGCCCGATTTAAAATCAAAGAAGTTCTCTTTTCCAATCGCACGACGGTAAAAAGTCTTGTTGCCCGACGCCTGAAGCCTTTCGACAACTTCAGGCACGTTTCGGTTCTCAGATCGCAACCGGTCTGCTGCTCGCTCGACACCGATAGCATCCCAGAGTTGAAACGGACCAAGAACCCAGTCGCTGCCCCATCGCAGAGCGTTATCGACTTGAGTTATATCCTCCGCGATTTCCTCGACAACATCAGCGGTCCCGATCAGAGTCTCGCTCAAGATCTTCCACATTGCTTCGCTCTGTTCGTCCTGACGATAAACGACGTCACGAACATCGACTGCTTCGAGACTGCTCCAGGGGTGGGATTCGGAAAATCCTGAGATTCGCTCCGCGATGAAACCGCGCGTATCCTTCGCTATGACGACGCCCTTTCCCAACACTTCTTCGCAGAATTCGGTTATTTGCTCGACGATCTTATTGTCGGTTGATGTACAAGGAATTATCTCGACGAGCTTTTTATGTTGAACAGGACTATGAAAAACTGTTCCCAGCCAGCACGGGCGAAAAGCCGGAGTTAACATTTCCGCTATGGAACAGACTGGCGCACCGGTGTTCGTCGTGCTGATAATAACGTCAGGTCGGCAATGCGAACTGACTCGGGATAGAATATCGCGCTCCAAATTCGGGTCGTCTATGGAATCGATGATCCAATCACAGTCATTTATTGCAGATAAGTTTTCTTCGAACGCGCCTGTGACGACGTTTTTCCTGAACTCAGGCAGAAAGAAAAGATTCCAGCTCTGATTCTGCGCTTCTATTTCCTCAAAAACGCGTGCCGGATTACATCGATCGAGCAAAATGCCGGATACGCCGCAATTCGCCAGGTGGGCCGCTATCTCTGCTCCTAAGCGATTTGCGCCAAGTATTGCTACTCGATTGATCTTTGCCATGAATCGACTTGTAAGAATTGAACGTGGGTTATTTTCGTAGCTGATATAAAGGCTGCGACGATTCCGTGCGAGCCGGAGGCTGATATTTCCTGTTGCGTTTTAGCGGGCGAAGCAATCCGACGTATTTGGCAGCTTTCTCTCCAAACAATTTGCCTATCGTTTCTTTATCCAAATCCTCGACGGCGTGCATCCAGAAAGGAACAGCACAACCGCATCGGTCACAGTCGGCTTTCGGTCCCAGGATGCATTTCTCTTTGCGATTTGCGCTGACATCAAACGACGACATTTTCGATGACGCAAGGCAATGGTCGGTCACGTTTCTGCAGTTCTCTGACTTATAGAGATTCAGCGCGTGTGCAGTCATCTCGACCAGATGGGGATACTTTGCCTTGATTGCCAGCAATCTATCGATTACTCGATCCCGCTCTTCGTAATTGAGCCAGAGCTCTTCGGCTTCAGGCTGACCGTGCATGTACGTATAGAATTCAAAGATAATACCCATGTTGATGGGCTCGTTGCGCCATTCTTCTACAAAGTCTTCCAGCTCGCTTTCGTTCTCGCGCGTTATGACGGTTGTTATACCGATGCGAAGACCGCGGTCTGCGGCGCTCCTGAGCGTTCGCTTTATCTTCTGATAGGTTTTCGCTCCGCGCAGCCGATTGTGGCGCTCTTCTTTGCCATCGACCGAAACTTTGAAATGGCAATTCTTCCAGGTCGGAATCTCAATCGTGCCGTTGGTTACGATCATATTGTGGCGGAAGTACTGCATTCCCATTTCGATAACTTCTTTGCGCATCAGAGGCTCGCCGCCTACCCAAGAGCAGGAAAAGAATGGAAATCCCTCCGCCTTCAACTTGTCAAAGAACGTCTGCCAGCGCTCAACCGACAGGTTCTCCGGTTGTTCGTGTTCAAAGAAATAACAGTGATGACAACGCAGGTTGCAATCGTTTGTCACATCGACCGAGCTGATCGCGTTAGGCGGAATACCATGCATAGCAAACCGCGAAAACTCCTTCAGTTTGTTTAAGGTACCCGCCATTGATTTCCTTTCAAAGTTGGCACGCTAGACGCGCGTTCCAGCTGTTACTAGCTCGATTTCTTCTCGCCGCTCGTGCTGGCTTTCTTTGCTGCCGGTTTGCCTATTCTGATTGTCGTCGCAATCCAGTCGCCGGATTTATCCTTTGTCGCCCAGACGTGAACGTATTCGCCTTCCTTCATATCAGAGGCAGCAGCTTCCTTGCCAGTCTTCGCATTCTTGAACTTGGTCTTGTCATTGATTGTTGCCGTCTTCTCGGTTTTACCTTTGACGGTGACGCTGGTTGCGCTGACGGCAGAAACAGTGCCGGCAAAGTTCGTATTGTTGCTGGCCTTTTTTGTCGTCGTTTTCTTAGTGTCGGTCTTCGCGCCGGCAGCCTGGTCGCCCTGCGCAAATGTCGCTGATGAAAAAGCTAATAACAGTAAAACTCCCAAGGTTCCAAAGAGTAGTTTCTTCATGGTTGTCTCTCCTTATTCGCTCTTAATAAAGCGGTAGATTGGAATTTGAAAGATTAAAGCTAATAATTACATGATGATAGTCAAGAAATCAAATCCTGACTGAGCATCTCATCGACTCGGAAAGAACTGGTAAAACATCAGCGCCGCGCCCAGATCGCCTTCAACCTTTATTCTTCCGGTCATGAACGCCATTTGAGGGTTCACGGTCCCCTCGACAATTCCGACGTGATCGGCAGAGCTCATCTTGAATATCACGGTCGGATCCGCGGCGCATTCCTGATTAATTGTGCAGGTTCGATTTTCGACGACCACGTGCCATCTGCCGCCGCCTTCGCCTGACAAATCGAATTCATAAATGGCAGTGACGCCGTCGGCCTGGTCCGGACGAAAGACCTCCGGCATTTTCTGAAATATCTTTGCTGAAGTAAGTGGCGTTGCTTCGGTTTGATCACTCATAACTGGAACTTAATCTCCTGTCTCGATAGTTCGCTAAATTAAACTGTCTGATTTGGCCACCGATGGGTCGTACGACCCGATCAGCGAATGATTATCACACACAACGTGTTTTATTTTTTTACATTATTTCCAGGGAAAATCTCCCCTGTCGCACGCTTGTCAGTGCGGCCGAACTTCACGGGAACGAAAAAGCGGCGACCCGCAATCGTAATTGCTGCGATAATTGATTGTATTACCGTCAAATTCAGGTGTTTCCATTTAATCCCTGGCAATCATAAACAACTCGCTACCAATTTCCTGCTGGAATCCGTTTTTTTTAACCGCATTTTGATTTTAGGAACACCTCTTGCAAAAGTTCAAAACGGCTTCGCAAGAGTGATCTTGCAGGCCACCAGCGCTCCATCATTAAGGGGAGAGGTGATGGGGCGCTGTTCTTTGTTCAGCGACTGTTATTCAAAATCGTGCGTTGTCCAGGACTTGAAGATCATTTTCTGATGATCGCTGGCCTTATCCATGCGGCCGACGTTAAATATATCCGCCGGCCAATTTCCGAGCGTAATCACCAGTTCTTTCAACAATCCGGCCCGCGTTACGGTCAGTTTAATAGTGTCGCCCGGCCGATAATCGGCGAGCGCGACAGCTAAGTCCTGAGATACGATCCGATTTCCGTTCACAGCCAGAATTTCGTCGTTCACATACAATCCCTGATCATAGGCCGGCGTGCCTTCAATAACGTTGGTGACCGTTAAGCGACCTTCGACAACGGCAGTGCGCGCTCCCAAATAACCACTGTTTTTCCTTAGCAGATCGACATCCTTCGACAATTGAAGACCTGCGTAGTTTAAATAATGGTTGTAATCAAGCTCAACCGTTCCCGCCGCGTAGTTCTTGAAAAATTCAGCGAGGCTTTCTCCCGCAACCTGTTCAGCGGCCTTTTCGAATTCCTCGTCAGTGTACCCGCGCTTTTGCTTGATGGCGTATTCATTCATCAGAAATCGCATCACGTCATCAAGGCTTTTCTTCCCGTCCGTATTATTGCGGATTTCCAAGTCGAGGAGCATGCCGATCAGATCGCCCTTTGTATAGTACGAAATCGTGGAATTGATCGAGTTCTCGTTCGGACGATATGCTTTTATCCAGGCGTCAAAGCTCGCTTCCATCGCACTCTGATAATGTCGGCCTGGCGCGATCTGCAAAGCTTGAATCGTGTTGCTTATTGCAGTTAGAAAATCGCTCGTGCTATATAGACCCGAACGAACCAGCAATTGTTTGGCACAGTAATCGGTAAATCCTTCGGCCACCCAGAGCATCTGGGTGTAGTTCTCGTGATCGTAATCAAACGGTCCGAGCGCAATCGGACGAATTCTCTTCACATTCCACGCGTGAAAATATTCGTGGGCGGTGACATCCAGGTATTGCTTGTATTTGTCCTCCGGATAAAAGTTGTTCCGCTGCTCCTGAATTGAATTGGAGTTTAAGTGCTCGAGTCCGCCACCGCCGTTCTGAAGAAGCTCAAGCAAAAACGTGTAATTGCTGTACGGCAGATCGCCAAAGAGATCTTTTGCCGCGGTAACAATCTTCTTCAGGTCTTCGACCATTCGCTTTGGGTCTTCATTGCCGTGACCATAGATAGAGAGAAAATGCGGCTTTCCGGCAACTTCAAAACTGTACACGGCCTGGTTCCCTATCTCTATTGGCGAGTCAACCAAAATATCGAAGTTCGGGGCAGTGAACGATGTTTCACTTCCATTTAAACGATCAAGACCCGTAGAGATTTTCTTCCAGTCTTTGTAGAGTTTAATGTCGAGTCTGATTGGCTCTCTTTCGCGGCCACGCGGCATCATGAATGTGCCCGCCGGACTTACATATCCGTGCGACTGGTCAAGGTAACTATTGCGAACTGAAATCTCGTACGAATAGACACGGTAACGAACTTTGATTGCTGAGGAATTCCCTGGATCTATTTCCCAGGTGTTCTTATTGACTTTATCGAAATTCAGATTGCGGCCGTTTTCATCGCTCGCCTGAAACTCCTGAACGTTCTTCGCGTATTCACGAACGAGATAAGATCCGGGAGTCCACACCGGCATATAAACTTGAAGTTTCGGTGATTTGTTGTTGGCAATGTCCAACTCTACGTCGAAATAATGCGTGTCAGGCTTGTCCATTCCCAGCTTGTAAACAAGCGCAGGCTCCTGTGCGGCAGCAGGTAGAACCGGAATCAAACATAAAAAGAACAGCCCCAGAACTCTGGACAGATGTTTCATCATCAATAATTGTTCTCCAGATAAATGATAGAGCGCCGCAATCTGCCGCAGCGCTCCTTATAGTTCCTGAAGATTATATTATTTGAATCTAAAGGTCAGATGTCCAGCGTAAGTACGCGGCGCGCCAAGACGTGTTCCGCTGAATACGCTCTCAAACGTGTAGAGATAGAATTCGTTTGTTAAGTTAAGCACATCGAACTGAGGCGAAATCGTCAAATGGTCCCCACGTTTAATGTCTATACCGGTCGAGAAGTTCCAGACTGTGCGTGGCTTTACACGACCGCGGGTGAAGTCGATCTGATCCAAAACTTGATCCGTGAACCCGAATAACGGACCTTGTGCCTCGTAAAACGCTCTGTCGCCTGCCAGGTCAACCGGCAAACCGCTGTCGTATCGGCCGGTCAAGCTGGCCCACCAACCGCTCTTGTGGTGATTGTAGTCAACCTGCCACTGGGCAGAGGTTCGTTGGTCGTGATCAAGAAAGAATGCCTGTCCAGGATTGGTGAGAGAGGCGATGGCGTCGGCATCCAGAAACAGTCCGCCGACAATCGGCGTGAATCCGATAGCTCTGCCGTTGCTGAAGCTGGCATTACCGGAAAAACCGTGAATTTCGGCTGTATCGAGTTTTGTTTCGATGCCGTGCATTCTTCCCTTTGCAATAGCAACCGGGAATACGACGGGGGTGTCAAGGAATTGATCCCGGTCACCCACGTTGTCAACAAACCGCGAGAAATACGCCACATCCAGTTTAAGATACTTTGTTATCTGCTGTTGAGCGCCTGCTTCGTATGCCGAAGTGGTTTCAGGCAAGATCGGTTTGAATCCACTAATGCCTAATGGACTGAGCGCAGCCGCCTGCGGTGAACTTGCCAGCAAAAGATTTTCGTTCGGCGGAGGCGCAAAAAAGCGATCAAACGAAGCGCGCAAAACGGTCTTTGTTTTGTCGATGTAATATGCGGCGCCGATGCGCGGACTCAACTGATTTGCATGAACCAGTAGATTATAGTTATCGTATCGTAGTCCAAGATCCAGAGTCAGGTTATTGACCGGCTTCCAGCGGTCCTGAACGTAAGCCGACTCTTCGTTCCCCGTGCGCTGATCGTTGAACAAAAACTTATTAGCAAGGGTGAACTGCAAAACAGGGTTGGGTTGTCCATTCGGGAACAGCGGATCAAACGCAGTCGGGTCGGTTACCGCAAACTGGAAGTTCTCTTTTATCGGGAATCGGCTTAGCTCGAAGCCGGCCTCCAGGGTGTGCTTCGCCGTCTGATGAGAGATCGATGCAAGCAATCCATCATTGGTAAGGGTTCTATGCTGCTGAGCAAAAACCGGTGTAGCCTGATCGTTACTAAACAGATCGGACGAGAATTGCCGTCGATACGCAGCGACGCTCAGCAGGGTTGTTGTCGAAAACGTGTGCTGCCACGAGAAGTTCTGAGAGTTGTCGCTAAGACCGATTTTCTGAGACTGCCCGTTTATCTGCTGGAAGGGGCGATTGGCTACGCCGAAGTTAGCCTGACCGAAATTGAAGCCGAATCTGAAGACGTCATTAGCGCCTTTGGCGTAATCGAATTTAAAGAATTCGTGCTCGTTATGTCCCGTGTTGTGAAAATTCTCCTGCGTGACGCTGTCCAGATACCGATCTGTCGTTGCAGCCGACGCGCTGAAAAAGAATCCCAGTTTGCCAATGTGTCCGCCTGCGGTAGCGCCAATGTCAGCCGCATTAAAGCTGCCGCCGTTCATTGTCAATGATCCTGTAAATGGCTGCGAGCTCATTACCGGAGTATTTACACTGACAACTCCGCCAAGACGATTGCCAAATTTCGCGGGAATATCACCCGTGGATACTTCTATCGAGTTTGCAGTTTGCAGATCAACACCTGCAGAGTTTGTCGGAGTGACGCTGTCGCTGATCGGTATTCCGTCAACTACGTAGAGCAATCCATTTTCCTGACCTCGCAAAAAGACGCGACCGTTATCGCCTTGCACGGCACCAGGCGCTTTTGCCACTGCATTTTGTACTCCGGACGCTGGACTGGACCCTAAGCTCCGCTGTATCAATGTTCCGCTTAACTGCGTTGACGTTTCAACCTTGTCCGGATCTATTTGCTGTTCGTGGTTTGTGGTTGCATTGACGTCTACGGTCAGCGAGGCTTCGCCAACTTTTAATGTAACGTTGTTACTCGCGGGAAGGGCAGAATGAACATCAACCTGAGTATCATTCTCCTGGAAACCATCCGCGATGACATGAACAGTGTAGGTATTGAACGGTACATTGTTGATCTTGTATGTCCCTGTTTGATCGGTGGTTACCGTCTGATCGAACTTGCTGGTAGTGTTGAATACCCTTACTGTTGCCCCGACAATCACCGCGCCTTTCTCATCCGTAACGGTACCCTGAACTGAACCTGTATTTCCTTGTCCGCCGTAAATTGTCGCTGGAACTAGTCCGCTTAAGACTAAGATTGCTGAAAGCACGAAGCTCGATGCCGAGCGCCAACGGCCGGCTCCTATATAGATTTTCATAGCTCTCCTTTTAATAGATGCAGTCATTGCCATTGATTCGCGCAAGCGGAAATGTCGCCGCTTGCTGTTGATTACGACGTGCTGGCTAGACTACAGGTGGAGCTCGGCCCAATAGCGGATTCAGATTGATGCCACGATAAGCATAAACCCGAATTTCAGATGGCAGATCGCTTACTGTTTCAAAAAACTGGATGGAAACTGAATAGCCTCGGTCCGGCGACGGATGGGAATGCTGGCAAACTATACACTTGCCGTCCGTAGAATTCTGCGAAGACGGACTAGACGAATCAGAGACCGCGGCAGTGACCACGGAGAAGGCTTTGTGTATATGCGAGTGAGTGATATCCGAGATGAAGTCGAACAGAAATAAGGCCAATACGATTGCAGCAAAAGGCCTTATGCCGATGATGTGTCTTCGTCCCGGTCTAAGCATTTGTATCTGATCAGAACTATCGATTCAATGTAGATTGCAGACCCGCTACAGTCAAGTTAAGAATGTCCGCAATCTTTCGGTTTCCTGAAACGCCTTTCCGATCTGTTAAAGAACTAATACGCCCAAAACCGTGAATACGTTACAAGCTTTTGCGATTTCCGCGAACACTTATTAAGACAACTTTATTGCAGGCCGCACAGCTGGCGCTGCTGTGTTACTGTTAAGCCCTTTCAATTCGAAGGAACTAACAAGAGGTTAAGATGAAAAGGTCATTCGCGGCAGTTGCAATATTGCTTTTCATTATCTTTGGACGGTCCGTAAAGGCGGGCGTATTTGACTCAATATTGCACGTTTACAGAAATGAAGCCAAAAGCGCGGCATTTCAGGGCGCGGCGCGAACTTCCGACTACGGGCTCTATAACCCACGGGATTTCGGCGCAATTGGAGACGGTAATGCCGATGATACTGCTGCCTTTGCCTCAATGCTGAAAGCCATCGGCACAACACAGGCAACTGTTCTCATTCCCAGAACAACGGGACAATTCGTACTGAGAAACCTGACGATTCCACCGAACGTAACCCTGGATTTCCCATCGTCAGGAGGCATTCGGGTAGCGACAGGACAAAAAGTGACGATCCTGGGAAGAATAATCAGCCCTCCTCAACAAATCTTTTATAACTGCAGGACAACAATTGGCGAGGGAGAGGTCTCGTTCGGCAACAATTCCAGCTTTGACGGCCGATCAAATATCGACTCGCCAAAGTTTCGGTCTCCCCAGGTTGAATACTGGGTCGAATGGTTTGGTGCGATGGGCGACGATACGACCGACGACGCAGATGCGCTGAATGCTGCCTTTTCCGCGCTGCCTGATGGAATGATAATGCGCATGGCAGGCAGGTTTTACATAATCAAGCACACAGTCACTTTTCAATATAAAACTCAGACCACGCTGGAAGGAAACCGCGGATACACAGCTGTAGCAGACAACCTTACAATGCCCATCCTGGTTTATACAGGAGAGGACGGTGGTGTGGCGTTGAAGATCAACAACTGCGAAGGATGTACATTCAGGGGATTCGGAGTCTACTCAAATAACGGGGCAAATCCTTCGAAAGGGGCAGACATAGGAGTACTGATTACGTTTGATGCCAAGCCGCAGGGTTATCCGCTGATAAGCTCTCATAACATCTTCGAAGGAATTTTCCAGCGACCGATAAGCAACCGCCCTAAATGGATAGCATTCGATATAAGCAACCCGGGTGGAAACAACGAACAGCACACATTCAGAGACTGCGTTATTAATGGCACGAGCGGTGTAGGCTCAACCAATCAAACCGGGGTTCGGATGGGCCACAACCAGGTAAAGGCAATAATTTTTGACAGAAATACTTTTTCCAGCCTGGGAACCGGCATTGATGGTCAGGGAAATTTTCGCGCCTACAACAATATCTGGTCAAATGTAAATGTGATGTATGCCGACCACGATTTAGTTGAAACGAATCTTGTCGAAGGAGACGATACCGAGAACGTTCAGTTTGTCTGGCTGGCATTTCCCGGCACCCCCGGTTCGCAAACTTCGTTTATCAATTGTCGATGGCAGGCAATAACTGCGGCCGGTACTTCTCCGAACACTGCTCCGATGCAATTTGCTGGCGGCAACTATTCAATCAGCAACAGCAATTTCACACACATAAAAGGATATTTTGGGCCATATTTTGTTGGAACAGTCAACGAAGCGTCGCCCGCCGTTGTATTCCACGATTCGTCCTGGTTCGCAAACAGCGTTCAAAGCCTCGCCCCTGGTTTCGCCCTGGCGAACACGCTGGTTACCAATGGCCGTCTCACCTATTCTTATGGTCCAGCAGCCAAATTTGATTCGGGACAGCTCCTCCAGGGTGCAACGCCGGGCTTTACTTCCGCACGCCCAATTATTTCTATGCCCGGACCGGCTTCGACGCCATTTAACGACCAAATCTATTTCGGATCGGGATCATTGGCCATAGACGGATTGCATCCGCCCGCTCCATTTTCGGTGGCAGCGTTTGGGTCAGCGGGAACAACGGTGCGAAGACTTGCGGCTTTGATAGCAGTAGACGCCGCAGGCCGCAGAACAACACGGTCGGTTCAACCGAACGGCGATCAGTTCGTTATTTATAACTGGAACAGCAAGCTCGATGACAATAATTACATTCACTTTTCGTGGCCCGCGCAGTCGCCGGCCCCCGATCATTTCGAGTTGTGGGACCTCAACAACAAAGACAGCGATCAATGGAGACTTATTGCCAAAATCCGTCCATCAGGCGGGCCTACAGAGTCCTACGATCTAAAATCCGAGCCGACGGGGACATACGCGAGGCTGGATTTTTACAGGAACGAGGCTGAAACACTAGTATTTCGCAACACCGTGTTATATCCGATTGAAGCGACGCTTCCAGACAACTCTGCCACGCCGAGTGTTGCGATAGGAAACGATTTTGTAACTCACAATACCGAGCGCATTGTAATCACAAACCTTGTTAACGGCACATCAGGGCAGGAAATTAGAATTCGAGCCGGCGACGACAATACGACGATTCAGAATAACTCGAATATTGTCACGGGAACGGGAAAAGACATCAAACTTTCCAATGGAGCGATATACGTCTTTATTTACAGAGGCAAGGCCTGGCACGCCGTGGCTTCTCCGTAACCTTTGGCTGGCGAAAATCTCTGCATACGTTTCACCTGATAGTTGAACGTGCCTTCGATGGCAGCACAAAACAGCCCATCTACTGCGCTTCTATATATCAATCCTCCGTCCGTTAGCTGGCCCGTGCGACCATCTTCTGCTGGTATGGCGTCGTTTCTGAATTGCGGGAAATGCGGCGGCGATTATCACTACTCCTCCTTAATTCCGGCTTGAACATAACCGCACGTTTGATTGCCTGAACTGATTCTGTTTAAAATCGTCTTTCCTTCTCCTTTGCAAAGTTCAGTTGTGTCTTATGCTTTCACGTCGCGAGATAACAAAATGATTTCTATTCGAAAGATTGTGTTACTGATAATTGCGTCTCTAATAGTCTCTCAGTTTAACTTCGCTACGGTCAAACATGCTTTGTCTCAGCGAAAAACCCCACATTCATTCGGATGGAAAGACGATCATTTCATACTGGACGGCAAGCCGTTTCAAATTATCTCTGGCGAAATGCATTACCCGAGGATACCGCGCCAGTATTGGCGAGATCGTATGCGCAAGGCTCGCGCGATGGGATTGAACACCATTTGTACGTACATCTTTTGGAATCTGCACGAGCCAAAACCGGGACAGTTCGATTTCAGTGGAAATCTGGATATTGCCGCGTTCGTTCGGACCGCGCAGGAAGAAGGCTTGTGGGTGATCATACGACCCGGTCCATATATCTGCACTGAATGGGACTTTGGCGGGTTGCCCTCGTGGCTTTTGGCGACGCCCGAATTGAAAGTTCGCAGCGCCGATCCGCGTTTTCTGGCCGCCGCCGACAGTTATATCAAGCGGGTTGGAAAAGAGCTCACCCCTCTTCAGATTACCAAAGGCGGTCCGATCATAATGACACAGGTTGAAAACGAATACGGTTCGTTCGGCAAGGACCACGAGTATATGAATGCGGTCAGGGAAATGATCCGCAATGCCGGTTTCGATGTTACTCTTTATACGTCCGATGGCTCAGGAGCGAACAATCTTGCGGGTGGAACCCTGCCTGACGTTTTATCGGTTATCAACTTTGGCGCGGGAAATCCTGCCAGCGAATTCGCCAGCTTTGCAAAGTTCCGACAGAACGTTCCGCTGATGTGCGGCGAGTACTGGATTGGCTGGTTCGATCACTGGGGCGAAAATCATCACACGGTTACGGCCCAACGCGCAGCCGAGGGGCTGGAGTGGATGCTGTCACGCGGCATTTCAGTCAATCTCTATATGTTTCACGGCGGGACATCGTTCGGCTTTATGAACGGCGCTAATTACCAGCGTTCATACGAACCCGACATCTCTGGCTACGATTATGATTCGCCGCTGGACGAAGCTGGCCGGACTACTCCGAAATTTTTTGCACTGCGTGAAGTGATAAAGAAATACTTGCCAAAAGACGTTTCGCTCCCGGCGATCCCTGAGTCATTGCCGATGATTGAGATTCCGAGAATTCAGTTTAAGGAATCGGCATCTTTATTTGATTTGCCGGATAAACCCCTCAGGAGCGATAACCCGCGAACCATGGAATCCCTGGGACAGGATTATGGTTTCATTCTATATCGAAAGAAGCTGGACCAGGCAGTGACCGGGAAATTAGAAATCAACGAAGCGCGCGATTACGCTCTGGTTTATCAGGGTAAGAAACGGTTGGGAGTTTTAGACCGACGGCTGCGACAGAATTCCCTCGACGTTGATTTAAGCAGCGACCAACCACTGGAGATTCTGGTCGAGAATATGGGTCGCGTGAATTTCGGTCCGCATCTGGTGGATGACACAAAGGGAATTGCAGGCAAGGTTGTTCTCGCTAGCAAGGAGTTAAAAGGATGGGATATATTCACCCTTCCGCTTGATGATTTGTCGAAGCTGAGATTCTCTGCTACGGCCAAATCAGAACCTGCTTTTTACCGCGCGAACTTTAACATAACGGTATCTGGGGATACTTTCCTGGACATGCGCGGCTGGGGACATGGATTTGTCTGGGTCAATGGTCACAATCTTGGACGCTACTGGCAGATCGGGCCGCAGCAGAGCCTGTTTGTTCCGTCGGTATGGCTGAAAAAAGGAAAGAATCAGATTATTGTTCTTGATCTGGAACAGGGCGGCGACCGCCGGGTTGCGGGAATGAAGGATCCGGTTTATGAAACCAGGAAATAAAGGCTGTTACGAAAATGTCTGCGATGTCAGCGGTCATGGTTAAGATGGCGGCCAGGCACTGAGACTGCTCCGGATTTGATTGATGGGGCCTGTAGGATTCGAACCTACAACCAACAGATTATGAGTCTATTCCCTGCCTTATCTATCGGTTTCGTATACGCTAAATCGGTTTCATTTTCTTTCACTTAACCAAATCTAG
>Ga0070741_10005635_pt1 | contig 27589 bp, 19 predicted proteins | sample Coa_R1_4_FD_66440 | JGI IMG/M metagenome (GOLD analysis project Ga0070741, IMG submission 66440) | Surface soil microbial communities from Centralia Pennsylvania, which are recovering from an underground coalmine fire - Coalmine... | ecosystem: Environmental > Terrestrial > Soil > Unclassified ...
GTCGCGGAGCGCCGCCGCGGCCGTCGCGTCGTCGCCCGCGGCGTGCGCGGCCCGCGCGAGGCCGGCCGCCGCGAGCGTGCGGGCGGGTCCCGGCGCCCCCGCCGCCGCGAGCGCGCGGCGGTAGGCCTCCGTCGCCGCCGGCCAGTCGGCGGCGGCGGCCGCACCCGCGCCGGCCGCGAGGAGCGCTGCCAGGGGCGGCTCGGGCACCCCGAGCGCCGGCGCGACGAGCGCGCGCGCACGGGCCACCGTCTCCGGCGGCGCGGGGTCCCCGCTCGCGAGGAGGGCGTCCGCGACCGCGGCGCGCGCGGCCCAGTCGTCGGTGTGCTGGGCCGCGGCGGCCGCCGCCTCGACGTCGCCCGCGCCGAGCGCGGCGCGCACGAGGACGCCCCGCGCGCGGCTCGCCACCTCCGGCGGGAGCTCCTCTCCGAGGAAGCGCTTCGCCGTCTGTCGCGCGGTCTGCCACTCGCCGGCGGCGAGCGCCTCGTCGAGGAGCGTGAGGCGCACCGCCGGGTCCGGATCGGACACGGCGGCGAGCGTGACCTGCATCAGGCGGAGCGCGGCGGCGTGGAGGCCGAGCCGCGCGAGCGCGCGCGCCACCGTGAGGCGGTCCTCCGGCGCCGCCAGCTCCTCGACGTACGTCGTGTACGCCGAGTAGACGGTCGCGAGCCCGGCGTCGTCCTGCTTCGCCGCCGCGGCGGCGATCCACCGCCCGAGCAGCTCCGCCCGGCGGCCGTCCGCCTGCGCCTGCCCGTCCCGCCCGAGCCACGAGGCACGCTCGAGGAGCCCGAGCGCCTCGTCGTAGCGCCCGGCGCGCGCGGCGGCGTCCGCCGCCTCGCCCAGGACGACGGCGCGGAGCGGCGCCGGCGCGGGCGTCTTCGCGAGCGCGGCGAGCGTCGTCGCGAGCTCCCCGGGCTTCGACTCCTCCAGCAGCGCGAGGCGCATCTTCGCCTCGACCAGGAGCGGGGCCGGCGGCTTCATGCCGACGACCAGCTCGTACTCCGCCCGTGCGCCCGCGACGTCGCCCGCGTCCGCGGCGATGCGCCCCGCGAGGAGGAGGAGGCGCCCCTGCTCGACGAGCGAGAGCCGGCGGTCGCGCGGCGCGACGAGGAGGCGGCGGGCAGCCTCCGGGTCGCCCGCGCCCGCGAGCGCCTCGGCGTACTCGGCGATCGCCGCCGTGTCGTCGAGGGCGCGGGGGCAGTCGGCCTCGAGCTTCCGGAACGCCTCGAGCGTCTCCGCGGGCGTCGCGAGGACGCGCGCGAGCGCCGTCCGCTCCCGCTCCGCGCGGCAGCGGAGATCGCCCGCCGCGCCCGGCAGCACCTCGTCGAGGAGCCTCTGCGCCTCCGCGGGCCGGTGCCGCAGCCGAAGCGCCGTCACCTGACCGAGCTTCGCGTCGGCGACGAGCGGGCTCTCCGGGTAGCGTCGCGGGAGCGTCGTGAACGCGGCCGTCGCCTCCGGCGCGAGCCCGAGCGCCAGGTCCGTCTGCCCGATCATCAGCTGGCCGCGCGGGGCGTCGGGGAAGTCGGGGAAGTCGCGCACGGCGCGCTCGTACGCCGCGAGCGCGGTCCAGTACTCGGCGCGCCCCGCCGTGGCCGCGAGGAAGGTGAGGTCGGCGGCGAGGAAGCGCGCGGCCGCGGACGGGTGATCGCCGAGCGCGGGGGTCTCCCGCGGCGGCGTCCCGGCGCGCCACGCCGCGAGCGCGCGCCGCAACGGCGCGGCGTCCGGCGCAGCGTAGACCGGCCCCTCGGCGATCGGCCACACGAAGAGCGCGGCGCCCGCGGGCAGCGACGGCGCGAAGATCGGCCCCGGCTCGAGGACCGGCCGCTCGGCGACGGCGGCGGGCGGGGGGACGAGCGTCGCGCTCGTCACCGGCGCCTCGCCGCTCGCGGTGCTCGCCGCCGCCGTCGCCGGCGCCTCGGGCGCGAGGGCGGAGGCCGGTGGTGCGGCGGGCGGCGCGGCGCTTCCCACGCGCGCCGCGGCGTCCGCGAGCGCGCCTCCGGGCGGCGGGCCGTCGCACGGCACGGCGGCCTCGTCGAGCGTCGGCGCGGCCGGCTTCGTCGCCTTCGCCGCGTTCGCCGCCGCGGGCTTCGCCGCCGCCGGCGCGCGCGGCGCGCCGTCGGCCGCCTTCGCCGGCGGCGCATCGACCGCGATCGTGACCGCCGTCCCCGCGCTCGTCATCCGGAAGGGCAGCTTCCGCGCGAGCTCGACGACGACCCGCGCCGTCGCCGCGTCGAAGCTTCCCGTCCGCACCCGCCGCACCGGCCCCGCGCCGCTGAACGTCCCGCGCGCCGCCGGCGCGAGCGTCGCGTGCGGCACGTCGACGTAGATGCGGTACGCGCCCCTCCGCCCGCCCGGCAGCACGCGCGCGAGCGGCTTCGCCGCGCCCGAAAGGACGAGGCGCACCGCCGGCGGGTCGCCGTCGACCGTGACGCGCTCGACCGTGACGTGCGCCGCGCGCTCGGCGGGCGCTCCCCCCTCCGCGGGCGGCGGACCGGATCCGTCGATCGCGGCGCCGGCCGTCTCACGCGACGCGCCGCCGTCGGGCGCGCGCGCGGCCTCCGCCGGCGCGAGCGGCGGGGGCACCGCGGGCGCGCCGAGATCGAGGCCGAGCCCGATGCCGAGGGACGGGCCGAGCGGGCCCCGTCCCTCCCCTGCATCGTTCTTCGGCGGCTCGTCCGCGCGCGCGACGACCGCCGCCACCACCACGACCACCGCCCACCCCCGCCACCACCCTGCGCGTGTCCACCGCACGGCGAGCGCGTGGGCAGCAAGCGATGTGCCACCGCGGCAACGATTGCCGGCGCGACCCTTCCTGCCGCGCGCGCCGGGCCGCGTTCGGAGTCGCTGACACCCCTGCCAGAAGGTTGGCGCTCGCCGGACGGACGGGGACGCGTTCTACGCCGGCGCAGTCGCCCGGATCGCGGGGATGAGCTCCTCCGAGAGCAGCTGCGCGACCTCCGTCCACCGGCGCCCGCGCTCGGCGTCCGTCAGGCGCTCGCCGATCCGCTCGACGGTTTCGGCGATCGCCGTGCAGCCCGGCGCCTCGCCGTCGAGGACCGCGAGGTTGCGGTCGAGCTCGAGCACGAGCTTCAGATCGCGCGAGGCCTCGGCGAGGACCGTGTTCGCGGCCTGCGTCTCGCCGGCCTGGAGCCCGCGTGCGGAGGCGACCAGCAGCTCGGCGATCGTCCGCAGATGGGACGCGAGCTGCGCGCGCCGGGTCCGCGCGAACTCGAGCGGCGTCTCGGTGCCGATGCGGATCGTCTCGGCACCCGTGAGCCGCCAGCCGGCGAGCTGCGCGTCGTCGGTCGCGTCGGCCGGCGCGCCGTCGACCTCGACCTCCGTCACGAGCCGCACCGGGTCGATCGTCGGCGCGATCCCCTCCAGCACCTCGCCGAGCGTCCGCGCCTGCGGCAGCTCGACGTCCGTTCCGTCAACCGACACTCGCATGTTCGCCTCCGTGGCCGTGCGCGCGACTCGGGACCGCCTCGGGGTCGAGGAGGTCGGCGAGGAGCCGCGCGCGCGCTTCGAGCTCCTCGTGCAGGACGCGCGACGCCCGCGCGAGCGCGCGGACGTCGTCGCCGTCGACGTTCTCCTTGTCGAACCGGAAGAGCTGGAGGAGGAGCGCCGCCGGGTCGTGCACGGCGCCGAAGCGGAAGAGCTCGAGGTCGTGCTCCTCGAGCCGCCGCGCGGCCGCCTCGAGCGCATCGAGGTCCCGGCCCGCCGCGAGGCGCTCGACGGCGCGCGCCCGACGGACGCCTTCGGCCGCGAGCCCGACGAGCGCCCGCACGACGGCCGCCTCCTCGGGCAGGACGGCAGGCACGGAGCCGGGGGGCGTCCCGTCGAGCACCGCCTTCCAGAACGCCCGGTAGACGCGCCGGAGCCGCTCGCTCCGCCGGATGGGCCGGGCGCCGAGCGGGACGACGTCGGCGAGACCCTCGCGGTCGAAGGTCGTCCGGTACCACGCGAACGCGGGCCACCGGTCCGCCGCCGCCGCGAGCGCGCCCCAGTCGCCCGCGCGCCGTGCGACGACGGCGTCGGCGACCGCGGCGGGCGCGATGGTCTCGCGGCAGAAGGGGTCGAGGCAGGTGACGTTGTGGTCGCAGGGCGCGCACGGGACGTCGGCATGGAGACAGAGCTGGTCGGCGGCGTACGGCCCGGTGTCGAACGGGAGCGCGGGCCCGAAGAAGAGCGAGACCACGGGCGTCCCGACCGCGACCGCCATGTGCATCGGCCCCGTGTCCGGCGTGACGAGGACGTCCGCGCGCGCGAGGAGCGCCCCGAGCTCGGCGACGGACGTGGCCCCGCACGCATCGAGCACGACGTCGCCGAGCGCCGCCGCGATCTCGTCGGCGAAGTCGCGCTCCCCCGACCCGCCGCAGAGCACGACGCGCGCGCCGATCCGCGCGTGGAGCGCGCGCGCGAGCGCCGTCCAGCTCGCCGCGGGCCAGCGGCGGACCGGGCGGCTCGCGCCGAGCTGCACCGCCACGAGCGGCGTCCCCGGCCGCCAGCCGCGCTCGGCGAGGAACGCGTCCATCCGGCTCCGCGCATCGTCCGGCACCTCGAAGAAGAGGCGCGCGGGGCCGCGCGGCACGCCCGCGACGCGCTTGTAGGCGTCGACCAGGTTGAACGGCGCCTGGTGGCGGACGAGGCAGCTCGCCGAGAAGAGCCGCGACCACGGGTGCGCGATCAGGCGGTGGCCGTCGGCGGTCATCGTCCAGCCGCGCGTGTCGGGCACGCCGATCAGCCGGAGAAGGACGGCGCTCATCTTCGAGCTGGAATAGTTGAGCGCGAGGTCGAAGCGCTCGGCGCGGAGCGCACGCACCGTCTCCTCGACGATCCCGTACGCCTGCCGGAGGTGCGCCCCCGTGCCGCCGAGGAGCACGCGGCCGAGGCCGTCCAGGTCGAGCTCCCACACGCGGTCGATGCCCGGGATGCCGCGGCAGACCGGCGCGAAGTTCCGCTCGGCGAGGAGGACGAGCTCCGCGTCGGGGTGGAGCTCCTTCAGGCCGACGATCGTCGGCCCCGTCTGGAGGAGGTCGCCGAAGCGGGTCAGGTTGACGATCAGGATCTTCCTCACGGCCGGGCGCTCCGCACGTACAGCTCGTCGAACTGGTGGAGGAAGAGGAGGATCGACTCGGGCTCGGAGAGGTCGCCCTGGCGGCGGAGCAGTGCCTGCGCGACGCCGTCGAGCGTGAAGGGCAGCGTCGGCGGGAGCTTCGCGAGGAGCCGCCCGAGGGGCGTCTCACCCTCGGCGCGCGCGGCGTCGGCGACCGTCTCCCGGCGCGGCCGCGCCGCGAGCCGCGCGTGGTCGCGCGCGACGATCGTCTCGAGGAGCGCCTCCATCCGCCGGTGATACGTGTGCTCGGCGAGGACGCGGGCGCGCGCCGCGCGGGCGTGCGCCGCCCGTTCCTCGGGATGCGCGAGCCACCAGCGCGTCCGCTCGGGCAGCTCGCGCGCGTCGCGGAAGGTCGCCATCTCTTCGCCGACGGCGAAGAGCGCCGGCAGGCACGCCCGCTCGTCGACGAGCTGGAAGGCCTCCGCGGCCGCGATCTCGAACGTCCGCGGGTTCACGAAGTCGCCGCGCGGGTCGACGCCGTCGACGTAGGTGGAGGAGTGGAGGTTCAGGTTCACGTCCGTCGCGTTGAAGATGCGGACGGCGTCCGCCGTCGCGATCCGCGCCCCGCCCTTCTGGACCGCCGCCTCGAGCTGTCCCGCGCCCTCCCACTCCGTGCCCCAGATGCGGAGCCCGAGCTCGAGGAGGCTGCGGAACGCGATGCGCCGGTTGCGGTACCCCGCGCCGACGAACGACACGGGCGCGCCCCACTCCGCCCGCTCCTCCGCCGTGAGCGCGAGGGGCCTATGGATCGCCGGGTCGGCCGCGCACGGGAGGTAGCCGACCCATCCCGGCGATGCCGCCGCCGCCTCGCGCAGGAAGTCGCCCTCCTGGATCGCGAAGAAGTAGTCGTACGCCGCGACGACGTCCTTCCAGTAGGGGAAGAGCCGGTGGTCCTCGACGAACCAGAACGCCGTGAGCGCGCCGCGCCGGCGGATCTCGCCGAGCACGGTCGCGTCGAGCGGCGCCTGCGCCAACGCGAGGACGAGGTCGGGCTCGGCCGCCTCGACCGCGGCGACGACGCCGGTGCCGAGGAACCGGCCCCAGGCCTCCTCGACCACGCGGCGCGCGGCCTTCTTCGGCGTGAACGCCCCGAGCGCGCGGAGGCCGCCGGCGAACGGCGCGAGGTCGAGGACCGTGACCGCGTGGCCCAGGTCGGCGAGCGCGCGCGCGCAGTACCCGGTCAGCGGATACGAGCCGCCGAGGAGCGGCGAGACGACGAGGATCCGGAGCCGGAGGTCGCGCAGCGCCGCGCGGCCGGCGAGCCGCTCGCCGAGCGCGCGGAGGCCGGCGCCCGCGCGGAGCACGGCCGGTGCGTACGGCAGGACGACGAGCGGCCCCATCGCGTCGATCGCCACCGCGTCGAGGGGCGCGGGCGCGAGCGTCACGCGCGCGAGGAGCGCGCGGAGGTCGCGCGCGGCGAACGCCGTCCGGAGGAGCGCGTCGTCGGGCTCGACGACGGCGATCGGCCCGTCCCACGCGGCCGCGAGCGCCTCGACGTGGTAGCCGAGCCCGAAGCCGAGGACGACCGCCGTCGCGTCCGCGCGCCCGCCGAGCCGCGCGCGCTGCGCCGCCGCCCAGCGCGTCGCCTCGCGGCGGGGGTCGTGCCGGTTGTGGAGGAGGACGCCGTCCACGGCGAGGATCGGGTCCCCGCTCGCGGCCGTCTCGAGCGCCTCCCGGCGCACCGGCGCCGCGGCGACGGCGGCCGCTCGGGCCGGGTCGCGAGCCGCGAGGGCGCGCAGGTTCTGCTCCAGCTGGTCGCTCATCGGGCGGACGACGTCGCGACCGGCCATCGGCCGGTCGCGCGACGCGCTCGAGGCGGCAATGCATCCGCCGTGCCCGAGGGAGGGACGCGGGGACGCCCCGCCCCGGGGGGCGGTCGGCATGCCGCTTGCCCACGCGGGCAGATCTTTCCCCCGCACGAGCGGCGGCGGCCGGTACTCGCCGAGCGCCTCGGCGCGCCGGACGAAGCCGAGCCCCGCGGCGCTCGGCGCAGGACAGCGCGCCGGAGCCGCCGCCAGCCCCACCAGCCGGGCTCGCCGTGGCCGTGTACATCGACCTCCGCAGGCACGTCATGGCCCGTCCCGTCCGGCGTAGCGCCGGGGGTCCTCCAGAAACCGCCTGCGACAGGCCGCGGAGCAGAAGACGTACGTGCGGCCGTCGAGGCTCGCCGTGACGTCCGGGCGAGCGACCGCCATGCCGCAGACCGGGTCGTGCGACGGGTCGCGCGCGCCGATCGGGCGGTCCGCGACGAGCGCCTCCATGAGGGTCACCTCGTCGAGGAGGAGCCGAGGGAGGAGGAACTGCTCGCGCACCCGCTCGCGCCCGCGCCGGCCGAGCTCGGCCGCTCGCTCGCGGTCGCGCAGGAGCGCCAGGATCGCGGCGGCGCACTCCTCGACGCCGTCGACGAGGACGCCGCCCACGCCGTCCGCCATCTGGAGGGGAATGCCGCCGGCCCGCCCCGCCACCACGGGCGTGCCCTTCCAGAGCGCCTCGGACACGACCAGCCCGAAGCCCTCGCGGATCGACTTCTGCACCATGACGTGGGAGAGGCGCTGGAACGCGTTCACCTCGACGTTCCCGACCCCGGTCAGGTTCGTGAAGACGTGGATGAGCGGCTCGGCCCGGCTCGCCTCGACGATCTGCCGGTAGACCTCCCATCCCTCCGGGTCGTCGGTCGCCATCGAGCCCACGAGCGCGAGCTGCACGTCCGGCATCTCCTCGCGGACCAGGCGGTAGGCCGCGATCACCCCGAGCGGGTCCTTCCAGGGGTCGAAGCGCGAGACCTGGGTGACGAGCGGGCGGTTCGGCCGGATGCCGATCCAGTCGACGACCCGCCGCGCGACGACGTCGTCGAGCGGCATGTTCTTCGGGCTGAGCGGGTCGATCGCGGGCGGAATGACCTCCACGCGCTTCACCGGAAAGTCCGGCGGCACGAACGCCGCCATCGTGAAGACCGCCGCGTCGTAGGGCGCGAGATACGGACGGAGGAACGCCCAGACCTCGGGGTTGGGATGCGAGGTGTCGATGTGACAACGCCAGACCCACCGGCCGTCCCCCGCGCCGCGGAGGCTCGCGACCGCGGCCGGCTGGGGATCGTGGACGAAGACGAGGTCGTACCGCTCCTCGAGGAGCCGGGCGTTGCGCTCGGCGTTGGCCCGGTAGAGCGCGCGCTCCTCCTCCCCGAGCCCCCGCGCGGCGCCCTGGAGCGCGTTGTGCATCGCCTTGGTCACCGCGAAGAACGGCTCGTCGCCGTAGATGATCTTCCAGTCCGCGATGAGCCCGAGGTCGTTCAGCAGCGGCACCGTGGAGCGGAGGAGCTCGGACACGCCGCCGCCGTACGGCGTCGCGTTCAGGTGCAGCACCCGCGCTCCGCGGAGGGCGCGCGCCCGGCGGATCAGGTCGTCGACGATCACGTCCGGGGCGACCCCCCGATAGGCCTCGACGGAGCGCTCGCCGGTGTCGACGTGCTCGAGCATGCGGCCCACCAGTGTGCATGAATCGCCGGGGCGCCGGGAGGCCCCGCCCGCGCGCCGGCTCTCCGGGAAAGGGAAGGCGTTGCGTCACCCCGATCGAGCCGTCCATCATGCCAGCGGCCGCTCGACCATGGTGTCCGTCGGCGGGACGATCGACACGATGGCGGCGGCGAGCGTTCTCTCGAGCATGCTCGCCCCGGTCCCACGGACGTGCCGTCCGGCGAGCGGCCCCCGCCGTGCCGCGATCTCGGCGCTTCGCGCCAGTCGGAAGCCGCCGGAACGCCGAAGCCGCCGAACGGGCGCCCCGGCACGGGATTGATGCTGCGAACGGCCGTGGTACCGGTGCCCCATGACCAGAAGCGTCACGGCAGCGTTGCTCGGCGTCGCACTCCTCGGCGCGATCGTGCTCGCCGAGCCCCCGGGTCCTCCGCCCGGACGCGGCCCGGGCGGAATGATGGGCCGCGGGATGACGAGCCAGCAGCGCATGGCCGCCTGCCAGTCGCTCATGAGCGACATGCAGGCACAGGACGCGAAGCTGGCCGAGCTCGGCACGAAGATGAACGCGGCGACGGGCGAGGCGAAGACGGACGCCATCGCGGCGGTCGTGAACGAGCTCGTCCAGCAGCGCGAGGACATGCACCGTCGGATGACCGGCATGATGCAGGGAATGGCCGGCTGCCCGATGATGCAGGGCCAGGCGGGCACGCCGGGAGCCACGAGCGGAGCCGGGGCGGCGGGCACCACGAGCGGGACCGGGGGAGCGGGCGAGCCCTAGGTGTCGTTTGCCGCGCGCGAGCCCGGGTGCTACCTCGCCTCGCGGTGGGGCCGGGCGGCGCGCCGTGGGACGTCGCGATCGCGGGCGGCGGCATCGTCGGGCTCGCGACCGCGCGCGCGCTCGGGCCGCGGGTGCGCGTCGTCGTCCTCGAGGCCGAGACGCGGCTCGCGGCGCACCAGAGCGGGCGGAACAGCGGCGTCCTCCACTCCGGGCTCTACTACGCGCCGGGGTCGTTCAAGGCGCGGCTCTGCGTCGCGGGGCGGGCGGCGATGCTCCGCTTCTGCGAGGCGCACGCGATCCCCTACGCGGTCCGCGGCAAGCTCGTCGTCGCGACGGTGCCCGCCGAGGTGCCGCGCCTCGAGGCGCTCGCGGAGCGCGGGCGGGCGAACGGCCTCGCGGGCCTGCGCCGCCTCGCCGCCGACGAGATCCGTGCGCACGAGCCGAACGTCGCCGGCGTCGCGGCCCTGTGGGTGCCGGAGACGGGCGTCGTCGACTTCGCGCGCGTCGCGGCGGCGCTCGCCGACGAGGTGCGTGCCGCGGGAGGCGAGGTCGCGCTCGGCGCGCGCGTCGTCGGCTGTCGCCGCGAGCGCGGCGGCCTCGTCCTCGAGACGACGGCCGGCGCGGTCCACGCCGCACACGTGGTCGCCTGCGCGGGGCTCCACGCCGACCGCGTGGCCCGGCTCTGCGGGATCGCGCCCGGGCTCGCGATCGTGCCCTTTCGCGGCGAGTTCTGGCGCGTCCGGCGGGCGCTCGTCCGCGGCCTCGTCTATCCCGTGCCCGACCCCGCGTTCCCGTTCCTCGGCGTCCACTTCACGCGCCGGATCGACGGCACGCTCGAAGCGGGCCCGAACGCCGTCCTGGCGCTCGCCCGCGAGGGCTACCGGCGCACGAGCGTCTCGCCGCGCGACGTCGCCGCGCTCGCCGCGGACGCGGGCACGCGCCGGCTCGTCGCGCGCCACTGGCGGATGGGCCTCGGGGAGCTGTGGCGGTCGTTCTCCAAGCGCGCGTCCGTCGCGGCGCTCCGCCGCCTCGTCCCCTCGCTCGACGCCGCCGACCTCGCGCCCGGGGGCGCCGGCGTGCGCGCGCAGGCCGTCCTGGCGGACGGCACGCTCGTCGACGACTTCCGCATCGTCGAGGCCGAGCGGATGATCCACGTCCTGAACGCGCCCTCGCCGGCGGCGACCGCGTCGCTCGCGATCGGGGAGACGATCGCGACGATGGCGGCGCGGCGGCTCGCGCTGCCGGCGGCGTCGCGCCCCGGCGGCGACCCGCGCTAGCGAGCATCGAGCGCGCGGTCACGGGCGGACCGCCCGGACCGCGGTCAGCGCGCCGAGGCGGGCGAGCCGCAGCACGATCGCGTCCAACTCGGGGGGGAGGTCGATCACGCCGAGGATCGCCATGTTCGCCATGTCGCTGCCGAGGAGGTCGCCGACGGCGAGGCTCGGGGCACCCGCGAGCGCGGCGCTCACGTCGGTCGGTATCTGCCCGCCGGCGCGAGCCCCGCGAGGACGCGGGCGGCGATCTGCTCGATCGTGTCGCAGCTCTCCACCGTGAGCTCGACGTCCGGGATGTACACCCCGAACGCCTGCTCGACGAAGACGCCGACGTGCGCGAGCGCGAACGAGTCGATGAGCCCGCCCGTGATGAGCGGGTCGGTGTCGGCGAGCGGGTAGGCCGCGTCGCCCAGCAGCTCCTCCGCGACGAAGCGCCGGAGCTTCGCCTTGACCGCGGCGGCGTCGGTCACGGCCGCGGCTCCGGGGCGGGGTGCGCGGCGAGCCACTTCTCGCGGTTCGCGGCGCGGGCGAGCTTCCCGCTCGACGTCTTCACGATCCAGCGCGGCGGCACGAACGCGACCGTCCCGAGCGTCACGTCGAGCTCGCGCGCGGCGCGGCGGCGGAGCTCGCGCTCGACGGCGTGCGCCGGCGGCCCCTCCCCGCCGTCGCGCAGCTCGCACACGACGACGATGCGGTCGGTCGCCGTCCGCTCGTCCGGCACGCCGAACGCGACGACGCGCCCCGGGGCGACGCCGGGGACGCCGTCGGCGAGCGCCTCGACGTCCTCGGCGTGGACGTTCTGCCCGCCGACGATGATCACGTCCTTCTTCCGTCCGCAGACGAAGAGCTCGCCGCCGGCGAGATACCCGAGGTCGCCGGACGCGAGCCAGCCGTCGCGGAGCGCCGCGCGCGTGAGGTCGGGACGGCCGTGGTACCCGCCCGTGAGGAGCGTCGGGCTCCGGATCGCGACCTCGCCCACGTGCCGCTCCGGCCGCGCCGCACCCGTCGCGTCGACGACGCGCACGGCCATGCCCGGGAGCGGCGTCCCGCACGACACGACGGGCACCGCGCCCCGGGCCCCGGGCGGCGCCGGGACGGCGACGCCCGCCGTCTGCATCGCGGGGCCGTCGATCCAGTCGACCGTCGGCGGCCGCCGGACGGGCGTCGTCGTGTGCGTCACCGCCTCGACGTTCTCGGCCATCCCGTAGCCGACCTGGAGCGCCTCGCGCGGGAAGCCGTGAGGGACGAACCGGTCGAGGAACCGCCGCATCGTCGCGAGCCGCACGGGCTCGCCGCCGCTCGAGAGGATGCGCCACGACCGGAGGTCGAGGCCGTCGAGGTCGCGCTCGCGGACCGCGCGCGCGCAGTGCGCGAGCGCCGAGTTCGGCATCCAGCAGAGCGTGCCGCGGTGCTCCGACACGGCGCGGAAGAGGACCCCGGGGTCGCGGGCCCAGTGCAGGGGCGAGAGGAGCACGGTCCGGAGCCCGCAGACGAGCGGCAGGAGAAAGCCGCTCACGAGCCCGAGGTCGTGATGGAGCGGCACCCAGTTGACCGCGACGTCGGCGCGCGTCACGCCGAGCTTGCGGGCCTTCGCGCCGATGAAGTCGAGCATCGCACGGTGCGTGTGGGCGACGCCCTTGTGGAGGCCGGTCGTCCCACTCGTGTACTGGAGGACCGCGACGTCGTCCGGACCGGGCGGCGCGGCGACGGGGGCGCCGGCGCCGCCGTCGAGAGCGCCCGCCTCGTGCACCGGGCAGCGGAGGCCGGCGAGCGCGGTCGCGAGCACGCCGCGCAGCGCGGCGTCGCAGACGACCGCCCGCGCGGCCGCGTTCTCGGCGACGGCCCGCACGCGCCGCGACCAGAACTCCGGGTCGAGGCGGGCGCTCGGCGGCGCGAGGATCGCCGGCACGGCGCCGCCTGCGAGCGTGCCGAGGAGGGTCGTCACGAGCGCGCGGGAGTGGCCCATGACGAGGACGACGACGTCGCCGCGGCCGACGCCGGCGGCGGCGAGCGCGCGGCTCCGGGCCCGGGCGGCGTCGAGGAGCGCGCCCCCGCCGAGCGTCTCGCTGCCGCCGTCCTCGCGGACGAGGACGAGCGCCTCCCGGTCGGGCTCGCGCGCCGCGTGCGCCGCGAGCGGCGCGATCAGGTTCGGCCATCCCCCGGCGGGCGCGCTCGTCACGGCGCGCGGACCCTACCACGGCCGGCGCGCCCGCGGCACGCGCCCGGGCGCCCCGCCCGCGCCGGCGCGCCGGTCACGCCCTGAGCGCGTGAGCCGCGGGGCGCCGGCGGCGTCGCCTTGACGGTCGGAAGCCGGTTGCGCTTAGACCGCCGGGAGCGGGCGATGGACACCCCTTCGACGATCCGCGTCACCGCGCGCCCGCTCCGGACCGCCGGCCTCGCGGCGGTCCTCCTCGCGGCGTTTGCCGGCGCGGCGGAATGGGCCGCGCGCACCGAGGCGGTCCGCCGCCGGCTCGGCGCGCCGGGCACGGGCAGCGCGAACGCCTCCTTCGACGTCGCGCTCGACCGCCTGGAGGCCGCGGCCCGGCGGGGGCCGCTCGACTGCCTCGTCCTCGGCAGCTCGGTCGCCTACTGGGGCGTCGACCCGCGCCGCATGGCCGACGCCTACCGCGCGCGCACGGGCGCCGGCCTTCGCTGCGTCACCTTCGGCGTGAACGGCCTGACGGCCGCGACCGCCGCGTCGCTCGCGCCGGTCCTCGCCCGCCGCTGCCGCCCGCGGCTCCTCCTCTTCGTCACGACGCCGCGGCTGGTCCCCCTCGCGATGGGGCGCGACGCGACGCGCGCGCTCGAGGCGTCCCCGTGGCTCGCCTCCCAGCGCGGCGAATTCACGCTCGCCGGCTGGCTCGCGAACCGGTCGGCCGCGTATCGGCTCTATCTCGCGCACCAGGGCTGGATGCGGGAGAGCTACTGGAAGGAGCGCACCGCGGCGCACCTGTTCGACACGATGACGGCGCCGGACGGCCACGGCCGCGACATCGGCCATCCCGCCGGGCGGCCGCCCGTGGGCGTGCGGCGCTCGCGCACCTGCCCGGATGCGTGGGACTACCCGGTGAATCCCGCGCCGGCGCGCGGCCTCGAGCCGCTCGCCGCGCTCGCAGCCGCGATGCCGGTCGCGATCGTCCGGATGCCGGTGCCGCTCGGCGCGCTGCGCCGCTGCCCCGCGCGGAAGGCGGAGGTGCGGCGGGCGGCGCACGCCCTCGCGCGCTGGGCCCGCGGCGCCGGCATCCCGGTGTGGGCGCCCGACCCCCCGTGGCTCGGACCGGACGCCGACTACTACGACTTCGTCCACCTGAACGCCGCCGGCGCGGCGCGCCTGAGCGCGTGGCTCGGCGAGCGGCTCGCCGCGCGGGCGCTCGGGTCGAATGCGCCGGGCGAGGCGGCGCTCGCGGCCGGCGCCGCCGCGAGCGCCGCCCGCTGACCCGACCGTGCAGGTCGACTCCCTCGCCTTCGCCGGCTTCGTCCTCGCGGTGGCCGCCGGGTACCACCTCGCCCCGGCGCGGCTCGGGCCGGCGTGGCTCCTCGCCGCGTCGTACGCGTTCTGCGCGACGTGGAGCTGGACCGCCGCCGCGACGCTCGGCCTCTCGACGCTCGCGACCTGGGCGATCGCTCCCCGCGTGCGCGCCGGCGAGGGCGTGCGGCGTCCGGCGCTCGCCGCCGGCGTCGCCGCGAACCTCGCCGGCCTCGCGCTCTGGAAGTGGGCGCGCGCGTGGGACCCGGCGCTCGAGCCCCTCGCCGCGTCGCCGGCGGCCGCGCTCTTCGTCCCGGTCGGCATCTCGTTCTACGCGCTCCAGGCGATCGCGTACCTCCTCGACGTCGCGCGGGGGCAGCTCCCGCCGGAGCGCGACCTCGTCCGCTTCGCGCTCTACCTCGCCTGGTTCCCGAAGCTCCTCGCCGGGCCGATCGAGCGCGCGCGTCCCTTCCTCGCGCAGCTCGCGCGCCCGGCGGTCGTCGACGACGAGGCGCTCGCGCGGAGCGCCGCGCTCGTCGCCGTCGGCGCCGTCCGCAAGACCGTGCTCGCCGACCCGCTCCTCCGGATGATTCCCGCCGCCGTGTTCACGCGGCCCGCGGCGGCGGCGGGCCACGCGGCGTGGCTCCTCGCGTACGCGGTCGCCCTCTACGACGACGTCGCCGGCTACACGAGCATCGTCCGCGGCGCGAGCCTCCTCTTCGGCCTCGAGCTGTCGCCGAACTTCGCGTGCCCGTTCTTCGCGCGGAGCTTCACCGAGTTCTGGAACCGCTGGCACATCACGCTCTCGACGTGGCTCCGCGACTACGTCTACCTGCCGCTCAGCCGCGCCCTCCTCCGGCGGAACCTCCGCCGGAGGAACGTCCCGAACCTCCTCCTCCCGCCGATGGCCGCCATGCTCGCGAGCGGGCTCTGGCACGGCCCGGGACCGCGCATGCTCGTGTGGGGCGCGCTCCACGGCGTCTTCCTGATCGCCGAGCGGCTCGTCCTCCTCGCCCGCCCGCGCCGCCCCGCTCCGCGGCCCGCCCGGGAGGGCGCGCTCGCGGGCGCCGTCGTCTTCGTCGCCGCCGTCCTCGCGCTGATCCCTTTCCGCATGGAGCTACCCGTCGCCGCGGCCTTCACGCGCTGCCTCGCGACGGCCGCGGCCTGGACGGCGCCCGACCCGCGCCTCGGGCTCGTCGTCGTCTCGTTCTGGCTCGACTGGGTGCAGTGGCGCCGCGGCGAGCTCGTCTTCCTCCGCTGGCCGCGGCTCGTGCGCGCGGGCCTCCTCGCCGCCGCCGCGCTGGCGACGTTCCTCGCGACGCGCGGCGACGCGGGGCCGCCGTTCATCTACCAGCGGTTCTGACGCGCCGGACGGCGACGATCGCCGGGCGCTGCTGGCGGCAGATGCCGAGCGCCGCGTTCACGCCCGCGATGGGCCGCCCGCGCCGGCTACGGCGCGGGCGGCGTCACGAGGAGGCCGAGGCTCGCGCGGAGCGGCGCTGCCAGCTCGTACGACGGGTGCGCCGCCGCGAGAGCGTCGGCGGCGTCGCGGGCGGCCCGGACGTCGCCCGTGTGAAGCAGCGACTCGATGCGGCGCAGGTGATCCTCGGGCCGCCCGCCGTGCGTCGCCGCCCAGGCGAAGTGGTGGGCGGCCTCCGCGGGCCGGCCCCGCTCGAGCGCGATCATCCCGAGCACGGCCCGGCGGTCGACCTCGGCGAGGTCCGGGTCGGCCGCGAGCGCGGCCGCGGCGGCGACGTAGGCGCGGCGCGCGGCGGGGTAGAAGGACTCCGCGGGGTGGACCTCCGCGAGCCGGCGCGCGTACTCGGCGAGCATCGTGTAGGCGCGCGCCGCGCCGCCCTTCGCGACGGCGGGCCGCCGCGCCGGCGCGGCGCCCGCGTGCGCGAGGAGCGCGGCGGCGCGGTGCGATTCCAGGTGGCGCGCGCGGACCTCGGCGTGGCCGCGCGCCGCGATCGCGGCGCGCCCGGGCTCGTCGCCGAGCCAGCGACGGACGGCCGCGACGACCGCCTCCACGTCGCCGCGCGGATAGGTGACGAGATGCTCGCCCTCGCGGAAGAGCGCGAAGAGCCCGTTCGCGGTGCGCTCGGTGAGGAGGAGCGCGCCGCACGCCATGGCCTCGAAGACGCGCGCGTTCAGGTCGCCCTTCACGGTCTGGTTCAGCACGATGCGGCTCGTCGCGAAGACCTCGCCCCACGCGCCGCTCGCGAGGTGGAGCGGAATCCGCGCTCGGAGCGCCTCCATGAGCGCCACCCGGTCGGGGTTGAGCCGCGGGTGCAGCGTGCCGACGAACGACACCGCGTGGCGCTTCGCGGGCGCGGGCGGCGGCGCGTCGTCGGGCGCCCAGCACGGCAGCCAGTGGACCGCCGGCGAGCCGAAGCCGCGGTACGCGTCCAGGTAGTCGCGCTGGGCGACGCACGCGGCGTCGAAGGCCGCGGACAGCGGGCCGTGCCACCCGGCGTTGTGGTGCGCGTCGATCGACAGCATGACGGTCGGGCACGGCGCCGCCTCCAGGCCGAGGACGCGGAGGAGGAGGCAGTCGTCGCCGAAGAGGACGAGGTCGGGCGCGAAGCCGCGCGGGAGCGTGCGCAGCACCGCGTCGAGCGCGACGGGGGCGTCCGGCGCGACCACGTCGCAGTCGGGATGCGGCCCCCAGGCGACGACGTCGTGCCCCTCCGCGCGCCAGCGCGCGCGGAAGTACGGGGCGTGGAGCACGAGGATCCGCATGCGCGTCAGGCCGGCGCGGCGCCCGGGGCGCCCGTCCCCGCCGCGGCGGGCGCCGCGCGCCCCGGCGGGTCGCCCTCGCGCCGCACCTCCGCCAGCACCTCGGCGTAGAGCGCGTCCCACGCGGTCAGGTGCCGCGCCCGCGTGAAGGCCGCCGCCCGCGCGCGCGCCGGCTCCCAGCGCCACCCGCCGGCGTCGAGGATCGCGCGGCGGAGCGCGCCCGGCTGGTCCGGGGGCGCGTACGGGATCGTGTCGCCCAGGTAGTCGCGGATCGTGCCGCCCTCGGTCGCGACGACGGGACAGCCGTACGCGAGCGCCTCCAGCACGACGAGCCCCGGCAGCTCGAAGAAGCTCGGCAGCACGTGCACGCGCGCCGCCCGGTACGCGCCGACCAGCTCGGCCGGCGAGAGCTTCGGGAGATAGAGCGTGCGTCCGCGGCGGCGGAACGCGCGGCACGCCTCGAGGTAGTCGGTGCGGTAGGCCCAGCCGCCCGTCGCGAGCACGACGTCGACCTCGTCGTCGGCGAGCGCGTGGAGGAGCGTCAGCTGGTTCTTCCGTGGCTCGAGGCGGCCGACGCAGAGCACGAAGTCGCGCGTCCCGTACTTCGCGCGAAACGCGTCCGGGTCGCCGTCGCCGCGCGGCGGGACCGCGATCGGGATCTCGCACACGCGTGCGCCGGGGAAGTCACGCACGAGCCGCGCCGTCTCCGCCGCGCCCGTCGAGACGACGCGGCGCGCGTGCCGCGCGACGAACGCGCAGCGCGCGCGGAGCTCCCGCTGCTCCTCCTCGTGGCGGCGCGCATACGCCTCGAGGTCGACCGTCGGGGCGAGGCCGAGCGCCCGCCGGTACCACTGCACCAGCTCCTCGGCGCGGAGCTTGAACGCCGGCCAGTCCTCGTAGAGCGCGGTCACGACGTACGGGAGGCCGAGGGCGACCGCGCGGGCCGCGTGCGCGTGGGTCGTCGCGTAGGTCGAGAAGTTGAAGAGGTGGACGAGCGCCGCGTCGGCCGTGACCTCCCCGCCCTCGCGGCGGACGATCGCGACCCGGCGCCCGTCGAGGCCGTCCGCGGTCGTCTCGGCGACAATCACGTCGCCTCCGCCCGTCGCGTGCGCGTGCTCGCGGAGCATGAAGAGGACGCGCGGCCGGTCGTCCGGCGCGCGCGGCGGCGCGGCGAGCACGGCGTCCCAGAGCGCGCGGTGGCGCTCGGCGACCCGCGGCCAGGAGTGCTCCGCCGCAAGGCGTGCGCCCGCGGCGACGAGCGCGCCGGCGAGCGCGGGGTTCTCGAGCACGGCCAGGATCGCCTCCGCGAGCGGGAAGCCGCCCGTCGTCCGGAACACGGCGCCGTCCAGGTCGTGGAAGGCGAGCGCCGGCGAGGTGACGACGGGCCGGCCGCTCGCGAGTGCCTCGCGCGCCGCCGCCGAGGACTCCCACCACGCCGTCTGATACGGGAGCACGATCACGTCCGCGGCGCGGAGCGAGCGGGCGAGCGCATCGTCGGGGAGATACTCGTCGACGATCGTCACGCGGTCGGCGACGCCGAGGCGCGCGGCCTCGGCGAGACACGCCGCCTTGTAGCGGGCCGCGGTCGAATCCCCGGGCTGCGCGCCGCCGAGCGCGAGATAGCGCAGCGGCAGGCGGTCGCGCAGCGCGGCGACCGCGCGGATCACCTCGTGCACCCCCTTGTGCGGCTGGAGGAAGCCGAGCGAGGCGACGACCTTCTCGCCCGGGCGGAAGCCGAGGCGTGCGCGGACGTCCGCGACGTCGTCCGTGGCCGGTGCCCGGATGCCGTGCGGGACGACGTGCACGCGTTCGGGCGCGACGCCGTTCGCGATCACCTCGAGGCGGGGGCCCTCGCCGTGAACGACGATCGCGTCGGCCGCCTCGCCGACGGCGCGGATCTCGGGGTCGCGCTGGTTGGGCGCGTGCATGGTGACGACCGTCCGCACGCCGTCGGCGGCGAGCGCGCGAAGCAGCGCCGGGAGGTGCCCGCCGCCGAAGAGCCCGCCGTGGTGGTTCACGTGGACGAGCCGCACCCCCGCGGCGCGGACGGCCGCGCGGACGCCGTCGAGCGGCGCGTTCCGCCGCCAGACGCGCGCGACGGGCGCCCGCGGCCCCTCCCCCGCGACCGGCGCGTCCGTCTCCTCGGCGAGGACGCGCACGGCGCCCGGCGGCAGCGCCGCGACGAGCGCCTCGGCGTAGCGTGCGAGCCCGCAGCGCTGCCGCCACGTGGTGACGAGCGCGACGCGCGCGTCCTCGCCCGCCGGCGGGCGGCGGCCGAGCGCCTCGAACGCCTCCGCGCTCCGCGCCCACGAGAAGCGCGCGCGCACGGCCGCGGCCGCGCGGCGGCCCATCGCCGCCGTCCGCCCGGGGTCGCGGAGCGCGCGCACGACCGCGGCGGCGATCGTCGTCTCCGTGCACGGGTCGATCACCCAGCCCGTCTCGCCGTCGGCGACGGCCTCGGGAAGCCCGCCGCTCCGCGTGACGACGACGGGCGTGCCGCACGCCTGCGCCTCGAGCGCCACGAGGGGCGCCGCCTCGAGGTAGCGCGCGGGCGGCGTCGGCACGACGCAGACGGCGGCCGCGCGCAGCTCCGCGGCGACGGCGGCCTTCGGGAGCGCGCCCCGGAAGCGCACGTACGGGAGCGCGCGCGCGACGGCTTCGGCATCGAAGTACGCGTCGCGGCCCCAGAGGGCCGGGCTCCCGCAGACGACGAGCTCCGCGTCGGGCACGAGCGCGCGGATGCGCGGCATCGCGTTCAGGAGGAGGTCGATCCCCTTGTCGGCGACGAGCGCGCCGACGAAGACGACGCGCGACGGCACGCGCGCCTCCGGCGGCCCCGGCCGGAAGGCGTCCGCGTCGACGCCGTTCGGCACGAGCGTCATCCGCGCCCGCGGCACGCCGGCGGCGGCGAAGGCGTCGGCCTGGAAGCGGGACACCACGACGACGTCGTCCGCCGCGGCGAGGAGCCGCGGGATCGGGAGGCCGACGGCCGTCACGATCGTCGTGTTCGGCCAGAAGACGCGCCGGCGGATCGCCGGGTCGGCGCGCGACGCCTCCAGCACCTCGCCGCGCACGGTGCTCACGAGGACGTCGCACGCGCCCGCGACGCGCGCGAGCCCGGCCGCGACGTCCCACTCGCCCGGGCGGCCGGCCGCGAGCCAGCGGACGCCGTCGACGGTCGCGTCTCCGGCGAGCCGGCCGAGCACCGTGACGTCGTGCCCGCGGGCCGCGAGCGCCCGCGCCGTCTCGCGGAGCGCGTTCTCGGCCCCGCTCTGCGGCCCGGTCGGGTCGAGCGGGTGCTCGCCGTGGAAGAAGACGACGCGGAGCGGCGCGGGCGCGGGGTCGACGGCGGTGGTGGTCTCCGCGGCGCGGACGTGGAAGGCGCGGCTCTCGCGCACGACGAGGCCCGCGTCCGTCCGCTCGACGCCGCGGCCGGCGCGCGCTGCGGCGAGCCCGCCGTCGGCCACGTCGAAGAGCTGGAACCCGGCGCCCGGGCGCGCGGCCGTCGCGGGGTCGAGCCAGACGCGGTTCTCCTCCGGGAGCCGGCCGCCGGCCTCCGCCGCGCGGAGGAAGGGCACGGCCTCCGCGTGGCGGCCGAGGATCGCGAGGCAGACGCCGAGGTTGTTCGAGAGCTCCGGGACCGGCCCGCCCGTCTCGAGCGCCGCGCGGTAGAAGTCGAGGCTCACCTCGGGCGTCGGGTACTCCGAGAGGAGCCCGCAGTTCGCGTGGTCGACGAGCGCCGCGAAGCGGAGCGCGTCGGGCACGGGGTCGGGGAGCCGGTAGATCGCGGCGAGCGGGATCGCCCGGCGGTAGTGCGCGAGGATCGCCCGGACCTCCGCGAGGCACTCCGCGCCGCGCGCGTGCGAGATGCTGGTCGGCGAGTGGAGGAAGAGGCCGAGCACCTCGCGCAGATGGAGCGCGCCGCACCGCCACGCGACGCGGAGGAAGAAGTCGTAGTCGCCCGCGACGGGGAGGTCCTCCCGGAAGAAGCCGACCGCGTCGTGCGCGCTCCGCCGCCACATCGGCTGCGCGCCGAAGGGGTTGAACATGAGGAGCTGGCGGAGGCTCGCGTCGGGCCACCGCTGGACGCGCGTCGCCGTGTTGCGCTCGAAGGTCTCGTGCGGGCGCTCCGTCACGAGCGTGTCGAAGTAGACGATGCCCGCGTCCGGGTGCGCGTCGAGGACGGCCGCCTGCCGCGCGAAGGCCTCGGGGTGGTGGCGGTCGTCGGTGTTCGCGGTCGTGAGATAGCGCCCGGTCGCGAGGCGGACGGCGCGGTTCCAGGCCGCGGAGAGGTTCTCCCGCGCCGTCCGCACGTAGACGACGTTCCCGAAGCGGCGGCGGTACTCGGCCGCGATCCGGCCCTCGTCCTCCGCCGAGCCCGAGTCGACGACGACGATCTCGAGCCGGTCGGCGAGCGTCTGCCGCTCGAGGTCGTCGAGCGCGCCCGGGAGGAAGCGCGCGGCGTTGTGCGTCGAGACGAGCGCGGAGACGAGGGGCCGCGTCATCGGACCTCCGCGGCGGCGCCGCCGTGCGGCGCCGGGGCGACGTCCGGCGCGGCGGCGAGGCGGCGGGCGAGGGCCGCGAGCCGCGGGCGCACGCGCGCCGCCGGCCCGACGCTCGCCGCGAGCGCCGCCGCCTCGGCGAGCGCCGCCCGCGCGCCCTGCGGGTCGCCCGCCGCGAGCGCCGCCTCCGCGAGCGCGACCCGCACGTCGGCGCGCGTCGGCAGCCGCGCGGCGGCGCGGCGGAGGAGCTGCGCGCGGCGCGCGCCGTCGCCCGCGCGGCGGGCCGCCGCCAAGAGCGCCGCGGGCGAGTCGTCGAGGACGGGTGCCAGGGTCGCGAGCGCCGCGGCGGGCGGCTCGCGCTCGGCCCGCCAGAGCCGCACCCCGACCGCGGCGAGGCGCGCGAGCGGCGCCGCGGCGCCGCCGAGCGCGCGGCCGAGGAGCGCGCGCTCCCACGCCGCGGCGACGCTCGCGTCGACGACGCCGTCGGGGAGGAGACACCCGGCGTCGAGGGTCGCGGGGTCGGCGGCGAGGAGGCGGAGCGCCCGGTCCGCGTGCGCCGCCGCCTCGCGCGGGCGCCCGGCGCTCGCGAGGAGCCGCCACGCCGTGAGATGCGCCGCGGCCGAGCGCGGGTCGGCGCGGAGCGCCGCGGCGAGGAGGTCGACGGCGCGCTGCGCGGGGTCGCCGGGCGCCTCGGGGGCGCGGAGGCGGCGGCTCACGAGCACGGCCGCGAGGCTCGTCCACGTCCGCGCGCCCGGCGCGGCGGCGACGGCCGCGGCGCACTCCGCCTCCGCGACCGCGAGCGCGGGGAGGTTCCGGCCGTCGGGCGCGAGGTTCGAGCGGTGCGAGCCGACGAAGGCCGCCGCGGCGGCGCCGAGTCGGCGGTCCGCCGCCGGCCAGCCGAGGACGGCGCGGCGCGCGGGCGCCGCGGCGAGCGCGCGCGTCGCCGCGCGGAGCAGCTCGAGGACGCAGCGCGCGGAGGCGAAACGGTCGAGCGCGGGCGCGCGGCAGGCGGCGACGCGCCGGGCGAGCGCCGCCGGATCGGCGAGGAGCGCCGCAACCGTCGCCTCGAAGCCGTCCGGCGCGATGCGGCCGTACGGCAGGTCCTCGAGGAGCCGGGCGGCGGTCGCGCCCGCGTCGAGCGGCAGCGCGCCGGCCGCGAGGGCGTCGAGCACGCGCGCCGCGAGCTCGCCGCGGCGGTGGTGGGAGAGCACGAGCTTGGCGCGGCGGAGGAGCCGGAAGTACTCGGAGCGCCCGACGTAGTCGCCCGGGACGAGGACCCGAAAGCGCGCCCCGAGGCGCGCGACCCGCGCGGCCCACGCCGAGCGCTCGGGGTCGCGGACGTCGTCCAGGTGGCCGGGAAAGAGGACGTCGATGTCGCGCACCCCGGGCGCCGCCTCGTCCGCCGCGGGCGGGAGCGCGCCGAAGAGCTGGCAGGCGACGACCCGGTTGGCGCCGAGGCGGCGGAGCGTCGCGGCCGACTCCTCGCCCTGCGCGACCGTCACGTCGCACGCCGCGATCGCGAAGCGCGTGTGCGCGACCCAGTAGTCCCAGTCCTGCACGACGAGCGCGGTCGGCACGGGCGACGCCTCGACGCGCGGGGGCAGCTCGAGCCACTCGGCGCCGAAGAGGAGGACGAGGTCGGGCGGGAAGCCGCCGGCGCGCGCGCGCTCGACGATCGCCGGGAGCGGCGTCCCGCGCGCGACGCGGAGGTCGAGCCCGGGCGTCCAGCCGAAGGTGCGGAGCGCGAACTCGCCGAGGCGCGGCCCGAGGAAGCGGTCGGGCCAGAGGTTCGGCAGGCCCTCCGGGCCGACGACCGCCCCGATCCCGAGGACGAGGACGTTCGGCATCGGCCGTCAGCCGGCGGACGCGCGCGCCTCCGTCCCGAGCGGCGCCGGCCGGTGCGCGCGGTACCAGGCGACCGTCCGTGCGAGCCCGTCGCGCAGCGCGGTCGGGGGGCTCCACCCGAGGACGCGCCGCATCCGCCGGACGTCGAGGACCTTGCGCGCGGCCCCGTCGGGCTTCGACGGATCCCACCGCACCTCGCCGCGGAAGCCGGCGACCTCGCAGAGCAGGCCGACGAGCTCGCGGACGGACGTCCCGATCCCCGTGCCGACGTTGAGCGGCCGCCCGTCCTCGCAGCGGAGCCCCGCGCGGACGATCGCCTCGGCCGCGTCGGCGACGTAGAGGAACTCGCGCACCGGCCGCCCCGTCCCCCACACCTCGAGCACCGGGAGGCCGTCGTCCGTCGCCTCGACGACCTTGCGGACGAGCGCGGCGACGACGTGGCTCCGCTCGGGCTCCCAGCAGTCGTGCGGGCCGTAGAGGTTCGTGAGGATCACGTGCGCCGTCCTCATCCCGAACTGCGCGTGGTACACGCGCCCCTGCGCCTCGAGGACGCGCTTCACGAGCCCGTAGCACTCGACCGACTCGTGGCACGGCCCGCGCCAGAGGTCGTCCTCGGCGAGGTCGCCCGAGAGGTCCCCGGGGTAGGAGCACGCCGTCCCCACCTGCACGAAGCGCGCGACGCCCGCCCGGCGCGCCGCCTCCATGAGCGCGACGCCCATGACGAGGTTCGTGTGGAAGATCTCCGCGGGCTTCACGCGGTTGAACCAGATGCCGCCGTAGAGCGCGGCCGAGTGCACGACGGCGTCGACCGGATGCGCCCGCAGGCACGCCGCGCACGCGCGCGGGTCGGTCAGATCGTACTCGCGGCGCCGCGGCGCCACGACCGTCGCGCCCGCGGCGCGGAACGCCTCGACGAGGTGCCGGCCGAGGAAGCCGGCGCCGCCGGTCACGAGGACCCGCGTCCCCCTCCACCCCTCCATCGCGTCCTCCCTAGACGTTCGCGTACGGGTTCGACACGTCGAGCGCCGCCGCGGCGGCGATCAGCTCCCGCACCCCCGACTCGACCGACGTGAGGCAGCGGAAGCCCGTCGCCTCGATCTTCCGGTACGACACCTCGTAGTTCCGCTGGTCCTCGTCGGTGCCGACGTCGGCGAAGTGGAGGTAGTAGTCGACGTGCCGGCGGATCAGCTCGGCGATGTCGCGCTTGCTGTAGTTGTTCGTCTCGGTGCCGACGTTGTACGCCTCGTCGACCATCGCGTCGTAGTGCTCGAGCGCGAAGAGGAACGCGCGCGCCATGTCGCGCACGTGGATGAACGTGCGCTTGAAGGCGGCCTCGTAGACGACGAGGTTCCGGTTCCGCACCGCGGCGTAGACGAAGTCGTTGATGAGGAGGTCGAGGCGCATGCGGGGCGAGACGCCGAACGCCGTCGCGAAGCGGAAGACGACGACGTTCCCCGCCTTGAGGAGCAGCTGCTCGGCCTTCGTCTTCGTCTCGCCGTAGAGCGAGACCGGGCGGAGCGGCGTCTCCTCGGTGCAGACCTCGCCCACGACGGCGCCGTAGTTGCTCCCCGTGGACGCGAAGATGACCTTCTGGTCCGGCTCGCGGAGCGCGTTCAGGAGCCGCGTGCCCTCGAGGTTGAGCTTCACGGCGAGGTCCGGGTCGCGCTTGCAGGCCGGGTAGCCGACGAGCGCCGCCAGGTGGATGACCGCGTCCCTGCCGCGGAGCGCCTGCTTGAGCGTCGCGGCGTCGGTCGCGTCGCCGCGGACGAAGTCGAAGCCGGGAAGGCCGAAGAGCGGCAGGATGCCCGCGCCGCCGTAGAGGAGGTTGTCGAGGACGAGCACCTCGTGCCCTTCGCGGAGGAGGAGCGGCACCAGCGTGGAGCCCACGTATCCCGCCCCTCCCGTCACCAGGATCTTCATCCGCACACCCCCACGATCGCCGGAGGCGGAGCAAGCGGCATGCCGCCGCTCGCGCATGCGCGGGCGCCGGCGCGTGCGGCGGCGCGGGGCGGCAAGACTTGCCCGCGTCAGAACCGACGACCGGCGGGCCGAGCCGCCGGCGCCGGCACCGGCGCCGCGCGCCGCCGCCCGCGGCGCACGCCATGCGTCGCTGGACGGCGCCGCGACGGCGGGACACGAAGCGCGCCGGCGCCCCGCATGTCTCGCCGGCGGGTCTCTGGCAGCGCGAAGGGAGCTGCCGGCGGAGCGGCCGTGGCTCACGCGCTCGCTCGCCGACGTGCTCGACGCCCTGCCCCGCTTTGACGTCCGGCGGAAGCGTTCGGAGCGGAGGATCTCGTCGAGCCCCTGCTCCGGGCGTACGTCCGCGGCCGCTCGACCTCCCCGAGGAAGCTCCAGCGGACGACGGCCTTGAAGCGGTCGTCGGAGAGCGCCTCGGCGCGCTCGAGCGTCGCGCGATGGCGCTCGACGAGGTTCGCCATCGTCGTGTAGCCCATCGCGTTCATCTCGTGCGGGTGGCAGGGCTTCACGACCCAGTAGTCGACGCCGATCTCCTTCGCGAGCCGCGCGAGGTCGTACGTCGTCGCCGCGTTCTCCTCGAGCAGCACCTGCTGGATGCCGAGCGCGACGTCGAGCCCGACCTCGCCCGCGACCTCGATCGCCCGGAGGTACGCCTTGTTGACGGTCGGCTCGCCCTCGCCCGCGATGAGGCAGCTCTTGATGCCGACGCGCTTCGCGTCGCGGACGAGCCGCTCGACCATCGCCTCGGACATCCGCGCCTTCCCGTGGCTCCAGTCGATGTAGCAGAAGGTGCAGTGCTGGTTGCAGACGTTCGTGAGCGACAGCTCCATGTGGATCGGCGCGAACCACTCCCCGCGCCGCCAGCGGACGACCTCGTCCAGGTGGCGCTCGAGCTTCGTTCCGTCCATGGAGAGCGCGCCCGGCATCGCCGTGCCGATCGCCTGCAAGCCCGTGCCACGTGCGACGACGCGGGCGCGTCCGCGGCCTCGGCGCGGGGGGTCAAGAATTCGACGGCGCGGGCGGGCGCCTTGACGGGGCCGTGTCGCGGAGCGGCGCGCGCGGCATGCCGCTCTGGGTCGCCGCGACGGCGGCGAAAGCGAACGGACCCGTCGACGTCGCGAGCCGCGTGATCTCGATCGCGAAGAAGGCGGCGCCCGCGGGCGTCGGGCAGGTGCCCGAGGGGTATCGGGAGACGCGGCTCCGGCTGGAGCAGGCCGTGCCGCCGGCCCCGTGACGGACGCCCGCGGTCGGCCGAGCGGAAGGCCGATCCGACGCGCCGGCGCGGCGACCGCCTCGTCGACCGGGCGCGCGTGCGAAGGCCGCGTGCAAGCGCGCGCCGGATCGGCACGACCGCGGCGATTCCGCCCGCGCCGAGGACGCCGTCCGCGAGGGCGTGCGGCGTGAGGAGCGCGCGGAGCGCGTCGACGTCGCCGCGGTCGAAGGCGTCGGCGTCAGCGCTTCCTCTCCGGCTCGTCCGGGTTCGGCGCGATCACCTCGAGCTCCAGCCGGGCCTTCAGCGTCCGGTCGATGAAGACGTCGATGCGGTAGTCGCCGAGCGGATCGCGCTCGTCGAAGTCGAAGCAGAACGGCTGGACGCCCGTCACGCGCCTGGCCGGCGTCTCGAGGTCGCGGGCCGCGCCGGCGTCGCGCCCGCGCCCCGGCGGCCGGTCCGTGGTGCCCGGGAGGTGGTGGACCGAGTACACCTCGTAGGGCGCGTCCGACGGCGGGTCGACGACGAAGCACCATCCCGGACGGCGCCGCGCATCGCGCGTCACGGTGCGCGTCTCGCGGAAGCGGTTCTCGCGCAGGTCGACCGGGTCCATGACACCGAGCTTCACGACGAAGCCCTCGTGCCGGCTCGGGCCCGCGGACGCCCGGACGTCGGCGAGCGCCCCCAGCGCCAGCGCGACGGCGGCGATCCACGCGCGCTTCACCGCTCCTCCCGACATGGCATCACCTGCCGCCCCCGCACGGACGTCCGACGCAAATGCCGCGGAACGCCGCCCGACGCAACCGCGGCGACGGCCGGGCGTCCACCTCTTCCCGATGGCGATTCGCGGCGCGCGCGGTGTACGGTGCGGGCATGCCGCCCCGCCGCCTCCTCGCCCTCGGATCGTGCTCGGTCGCGGCGCTCGCGCTCGTGAGCGCCGCCGGCGCGTGCTCGCGTCTGACGAACCGCGCGGCCCCGGGGCGGCCGCGCGCGGCTGCCCCCCGCGGACGCTTCGCCACGCGCGGCACCATTCCGCCGGAGCTCGCCGACCTCCTCACGACGAAGAAGGCGTTCGACTCGCCGAGAAGCACCTGGGCGTGCCCCGCAACCCGAACCGGCGCGCCGACCAGGTGCGGGTCATGTACGTGATCGAGCCGCGGCGGGTTTCCGGGCAGGGCTGAGGCGTCACGGGGAGGCCGGGCGCGCGGTTCTGTC
>Ga0070741_10005637_pt1 | contig 27584 bp, 24 predicted proteins | sample Coa_R1_4_FD_66440 | JGI IMG/M metagenome (GOLD analysis project Ga0070741, IMG submission 66440) | Surface soil microbial communities from Centralia Pennsylvania, which are recovering from an underground coalmine fire - Coalmine... | ecosystem: Environmental > Terrestrial > Soil > Unclassified ...
CTCACAAGGCGAACGTCAAATCCAAAGCTCCACTAGCATCAATATTTTGCTAGTGGTCCTTTGATCCCAACATTCGCTAACGTGCTTGCTGCGATGGGAAGCGAATGTTGGAATCGGACCACTAGCCGCCTTGGAACCCGGGCCATGTATGTGCTTTGCTGAAGCGGCGAATTGGCGTTGTCACACGCCGTCCGCGGAAAGGGAGCGCATCATGTCGCTTGGGCTGATCCTGATCATTCTCGTGATCATCTACCTGCTCGGCGGGCTGTCCGGCCGCTTTGGCGGCTACGGCTACGGCATGGGCCATTCCGGCATGGGGCTCGGCGGGGTGATTTTGGTGGTATTGCTCATCCTGCTGCTACTCCACAAAATCTGATCAACTAAGCCATTGAAATAACAGCGTTAACCATGCATGCGCTGACCGCATGCAGGTTCACGATTTGATCCGACGGGGTTCGCAATTTTGTCAAATGAGCCTATATTAGGTGACGAAATGACGTGCACGGCGCGCCGCCGCTTGCGGCTCGACCGTCACCCAAAACCCCCAGCTAGCTACGCCAGCGCCCATAAGAAAAGAGGTCCGCGATCATGCGTCTCATGCGTCCGTTCAACTTCAACACCGCCGCAGAGCTTTTTCCCGCCGCCATCCGCAAGAAGAAGAGGGCGGGTTTCGCCTATCGGCGTTTTGGCACCGCGGCCGAAGCCGTTCGCTTCGCGATCGAGGAGTTGCCGGCGGATTCGCTGAACGGCGCCTATCTGCAGGTCGAGGAAGCGCGCTTCGATCAGAGCGGCATCCGTTCGCTCTATGAGAGCGAGGCGTTCCCGCTGCCGCGCCGGCCGCGCAAGGCCGAGCCTGCTGCCGCCACCGGCAACAAGGACGCTGCGTAAGTCTTTCGCTTGCTCGCATGAAGCGCCCTCGGACGACCTCCGGGGGCGTTTTTCTTTTGCGAGAAATTACCTCGGCTGCGCCTCGAGCCAGCGCCGCAACAGCCGCGCGTTGCGCATGTTGGCGCGGAACAGCACGTCGATGGCATCGCCCGCGACCGGCACGGCGCCGACCACGCCCTGAAAGGCGACATTGCCGAGCATGCGCGCCGTGACGTACCAGGGCGCGCCCAGCGCGCGGGCCTCGCGCACCAGCCACAACGACAGCGCCGTGGCGATGATGTCGCCGACCACGGGGATCAGCCCGATGATCCCGTCGATGCCGTAGCGGATGTTGGTGCCGGGCAGGATGAAGGCAACGTCGAGCAGCTTCGCCATCGCATCCAGCCGCTTGAGCCGCTGCTCGCGGGTGAGATTGCCGAAGGGATTGGCGGCGGTGAAATCGAAGCGGAATTCGCGGAACCCCTGCTCCAGCGATTCCGGCGGAATCTCGCGTCCCTCCTGATCGATCACGGGCCCGCGCGTCTCCGCGGCGCTGAAAGACGCGCGCGACGTGCGGCTGGTCCGGAATCTGGTGTCGTTGTCGGGCATGGCCATCAAATGGGAACGCGCGAGAGCGGCGCAAGTTGCGTCACACCGACGCCCCTGCCGTATGCCCTCAAGCGCCGGCCGCCTTCTCCGCGGGCGGTCGCGCCGGTGCGTCAGGCAATTCGCCGACGAATTTGTGCACCAGCCAGGAACTGACGGCGCCGGGGATGAAGCCGACCAGGCCGAACATCACGAACTGGAAGAGCCCCGAATCCGGCCCGCGGCCGCCGTAGAAAAAGCCTGCGGCGACGAAGGCGATGGCGCCGACCAGCAGCATGCGCACGACCGGTGCGATAAGCCTGATGTGGGAGAGGATGTCGTCGATCGCGCCGATCATCAACGCCGGCAGGAAGCCGAACAGATAGGAGTATTGCAAGCTGATGAAGAAGAACTTCAGGAACTTGCCGACCTCGGCCGCCGTCATCGGGTGGCTCCAGTAGCCCGACATGATGGTGGTGGTCAGCAGCAGCCAGAATCCGCCGAGCAGCGGACCGACGGCGACATAGATCAGATAGCGCTTCATGCTCGCCCCTCCCGTCCAGTTGTCGACTTATAGCAGTGCATATCAAAGATAAAGAGAATGCCCTGCATAGTGTATGCCACTCAAGAGCCTTCGTCGATACAATCTAACATAATGAAGAATACCGATAATTGGTTTGTCGCACATCTCAATAATTCGGACGAAACTCGGGAGCTAAGAAAATACTACGATTTTGACGACTTTGCGCAATCCATACTGCAAGTGCCCGACCCTGGATTCTTACGCATGAGGACACTGAGCAATCCTTATATCGTTCCCGTTCAAGTCGATCGTTTCCGCGTAAAGGCGTAACATGCCATTTGAGAACGAGGTTGCAACTGGAGAGAGCCTCCTAGCGCTTCAGAAGAGCGCCGCGCTTCGGGATTTCGAGGGCGTGATCTCCATAAGGAACGACAGTCAACCGAAAGACCCGCCACCAATTGCGCAAATTCAGCGCACGGATTGGCTGCCTCTCCGAGTGGTAGCGATCGATGGTTCGAATATTACGCACAAGGTGAGGAATGGCTTCCCGGGAGCGGAAGCCAGTCTTGTAATGTTGTCTGTCGTGTTTATTGATGTTTCGAAGCTCGCAAAGATAAGTCCATCAGAAATTCCCTCGCCGAGAATCTTTAATGAGATGGATCGAGCAACCACCTTAGATGCCGTCCTTCCAGGATCAAATATAGTTAGGGCGAGCGAAACAAATGATAGCCCCATTAGATTCTTCCGAAAGTCGGTTTATGACGTTCTTGCTGGAACGCTAGACTCATCGCACGAGTCGCTTCTCGATACCTGGCGACAAATTACGGCTGGCCGAAGCGCAAACATCCGCTGCCCAGCAGAAGGGTGCAACCAAAACTATAGATCAGGCAATCGCGAGTATAGTTGCAGCTGCGAAAGGAACGAGCGGCTGTTCGAGGCGGACGCATTCCGTTTTCATGAGCGATTCAATGAACTCGGATCGAATGGCGAGGTTCATGGCGAAGTTCGGCACGTTCTAGAAGTGTTGTCGCTGGTAAATATTCTTCGATTCTTCGAAAGGGACGACCGCATTCACTATCTACGAGACTGCGCGTTCATTTTAGACGGGCCTTTGGCGGTCTTCGGCCAGCCAGCTTGGATTGCACCTTATGTTCGACGGGAATTGATGCGAATCAGTGCAAAGGCACGACAAAAGAACGGCACCGACCTGCTTTGTTTTGGAATCGAGAAAACCGGTCAATACGTAGCGCACTTCTCTGATATTGACTGGACCGACGAGAATGGGCCGAGATCGAAATTTCCGCCGGGCACCGTGATTGCTCCGGATGCTCGGTACATTAACAGAAACATTGTCTTTCGACCAGAGGATGCCAAACCGTCGGGAATCGATACCTATTTTGGGCGTAAGGTTTTCTACAAGACTAAGAATTCCGCACACGCCGTGTTGAACACATCTATCGTGAATGCTGACGGGGAAGATTTTCACAATATCACCCCGGCCGCCTTCCCGCGCCTCGGCGAAGCCCTGAACATCTTGGACCACTTGTCTACCTATCTTTATCAAGACGGCTTCATGCCATACCGGACAAAAGAGGTAGCGCGATCGCCGTCTGCGGAGATGCTCGCGAAGTACTATCGCGGATTCCGGAATTCGGTGCGGATCTAGTTCTTACGTCACCGCCGTATTTCGGCGTAACTGACTACAGCTCTGATAACTGGCTTCGACTCTGGATGCTTGGAGGACCACCACTTCCAAAATATGGGAAAGAAGCGCGGTACGCCGATCCAGAAAAGTATGAAGCTCTCATCTCGGAAGTTTTCTCGGAAGTTCAGCGCTTGTCAAAGGACAACGCCACCATCTACGTCCGAACCGATGCCCGCGAATTCACGCTGGAAACCACAATTGATGTCTTAGAGGAGCTGTGGCCCTCGCACAGGATGTCTATACGCTTTGACAAGGCCCCAGGCAAAACTCAAACAGGCCTGTTTCAAACCAAATGGAATAAGGCCGGCGAAGTGGATATCCTCATGACACCGCGCACAAGTCCATCGCCACGACGCTTTTATCAATAGACAGGGTCTACTCGCCCCAGGCCGCGAAGGCGTCGTTGAAGGCGCGCTCGCCCGGCGCGCCCTTCTCGATCGCGATGATGGCGCGGCGCTGGTTGGTGTAGACCAGCGGCACGTCGAACCACGAGCGCTCCTTCAGAAGCTGGATATTGCGCGCGCGATCGGCGTCGACATTGGAGAGGCCGACCAGGAAGAAGCCGTCGGTGACCTTGACCGCGAGCCCCGCGAGCGGCGTGCCGCGCGCCTGCTCGTTCGACTTCATCAGGATGCCCGGCACGTTGGAGACGCCGCCGCCGGCAAAGTCCTGCGGCAGGATGAAGGTCAATTCCGCGGTGTGGCTCGCCGGCAGCGAGGTGTCGGTGTTGCGGCGGAACGACATCGTCATCTTGAACTTGCGATCGGGAATCTCGATGTCGGCGCGCACGGCGATGTCGGGCTTCGCGTTGCCGGTGGCCTTGATCGGCTCGGTGCGCCACACCACGGAGCCGACATATTGCTTGCCCTTGAGATCGGACGGATCCTCGTCGTAGAGCACGACGCGCTGCGCCACCGGCGCGACCGGCTGCTCGGACGCGGACGGCTGGCCGACGCGATCCGGAATCTTCGGCCGCGTCGCCGGCGCCGACGCGTCCTTCGGCGCTTCCACCGCGGGCTGCGACTTGAACAGGCCGCCGACGCCCGCGACCAGCGACTTGCCCCAGAGGATGCCGGCGCCGACCAGAATCAGCACGACGCCGACGGCGATCGCGCTCTTGAACGGAAACACCGCGGCACCGCGCGCGCGCTTCGGCTGGCGGTCGCGGTCGACGCCGATGCGCGCACGCGGCACGGGCGGCGGCGGCGAGGCCGGCCTCTCGCGCTCGGTCTCCTCGATCGTGTCGTCCCAGGAATAGGGCATGTCCTGTTCGCCGCCGCGATCTTCCAGGCTCGGCTCGACGCGGTCGAACTCCGGCGACGGCGATGGCACGTTGGCATAGGTCCGCCGCGCAGCGCGATTGGCCTGCGCCGCGGCGCGGCCGAGATCCTCGGTGTCGGCGGCGATGTCGCGGAAGCCGCGCACGCCGGGCGCCTGGTCGTCGGCGCCGCGGCGCGGACCGCCCGCGCGATTGGCCGGCGGCAGCGGCGGATCGGGCATATCGATCGGCGGCGGTTGCGGCCGCGACGGGGGCGCCTCTCCGCGCAAGTCGCGGGGCGGTCGGCCCTCCTGCCCGAGCGGCGGGCGATCGTTGCGCGACGGCGGCGGCGGCGCAGGCGCGCGCGGGCGGATCGACGGACCTGCCGGTCCACCGGCCGCGGGCGCTTCACCCGGCCGATTGCGGCGGAGCGCATCGCCGGCACTCGCACGCGACCCGCCGCGCGCCTCTCGCGCGCGCTGCGCGGCCTCGGATTCGACCTTGCGCACGGCTTCTTCCAGCGACAGCCGCTCGCGGGTGATCTCGGATTCCGACAAAGGCGGCTGAACGCCGCGCAGCTGCGCGATCAGCGCGGCGCGCGCGCGCTCGTAAAGCGCACGGCGAGCCTCGCCGGGGGCAGCGGGGTCCAATCCGGCAACGGCGCGAGCGATCAGCGGGTAGTAATCGGCCATATCAACTCAACTGTGCGCACTCTGAAGTAATATCGCGTCAAGCCTCAAACGGGTTCTGAACCAGGATAGTATCCTCGCGTTCGGGGCTTGTGGAAAGCAAGGCGATCGGACAACCCACCAATTCTTCGATGCGGCGGACATATTTAATGGCCTGGGCCGGCAGATCGGCCCAGGACCGGGCGTTGGCGGTCGGCTGTTTCCAGCCTTCGATGGTCTCATAGACCGGGACTACCCGGGCCTGCGCGCCTTCGCCAGCCGGAAGATGGTCGATCTCCTTGCCGTCGAGCATATAACCCGTGCAGACCTCGATGCTGTCGAAGCCGTCGAGGATGTCGAGCTTGGTCAGCGCCAGGCCATTGATGCCGCAGGTGCGCACCGTCTGCCGCACCAGCATGGCGTCGAACCAGCCGCAGCGGCGCTTGCGCCCGGTGTTGACGCCGAATTCGCGGCCCCTGCGGCCGATCTCCTCGCCGATGTCGTTGTTCAGTTCGGTCGGAAACGGCCCTTGGCCAACCCGCGTGGTGTAGGCCTTGCAGATGCCGAGGACATAGCCGACGCCGCCCGGGCCCATGCCGGTGCCGGTCGCGGCCTGCGCCGCCACGGTGTTGGACGAGGTGACGTAGGGGTAAGTGCCATGGTCGACATCCAGCAGCGCGCCCTGCGCGCCCTCGAACAGGATGCGCTTGCCCTCGCGCCGCTTGGCATCGAGCAGCCGCCACACCGTCTCGGCATAGGGCAACAGTTTCGGCGCCACCTCGGTCAGGTCGCGCAGGATGCCCTTGCCGTCGATCTCTTGCAGATTGGACCCGCGCCGCAATGCGTTGTGGTGAGCCAGCAGCCGATCGATCTTGTAGGGCAGCGTGTCGAGATCGGCGAGATCCATCAGGCGAATCGCGCGGCGGCCGACCTTGTCCTCATAGGCCGGACCGATGCCACGCTGGGTGGTGCCGATCGCGGCCACCGAATTTTTGGACTCGCGCAGCGCGTCGAGCTCGCGATGCAGCGGCAGGATCAGCGTGACGTTCTCGGCGACGCGCAGATTGTCCGGGCTGACGGCGACGCCCTGCCCCTTCAGTTTTGCGATTTCGTCGAGGAAAGCCTGCGGATCGAACACGACGCCGTTGCCGATCACCGCGAGCTTGGAGGGACGCAGCACGCCGGACGGCAGCAGCGCGAGCTTGTAGGTTTCGCCGTTGATGACGAGGGTGTGGCCGGCATTGTGGCCGCCCTGAAAGCGGACGACGATGTCGGCCTGCTCCGACAACCAGTCGACAATCTTGCCCTTCCCTTCGTCGCCCCACTGGGCGCCGACGACGACAACGTTAGCCATTCGCGGACACGTCCCTCTGCAACTTCCATCTTACGAGCATGATTGGTCCGGAAAATGGTCCCCTACTTCCGGCTCATGCGCCCAGCGTAAATCACGGCCGGGGCCGCTCGCATGCGAGGCGTGTATCCGGATAAAGGAAGCGGGGGGCAGAGGCAAGCAAGAACGGGGTTTTTGGGCCCGCGAATCCGGCGACAAGCCCTTGATTTCCCCGGAAAATCCGCATTCTTGCCGGAACGGGCCATTGCCGGCTGTGGCCAATGCCCGCGCGCCGTTCGCACGCATGGTCGCGATGCGTCGCCCCCGGGTTGATGCCGAAAGGGAATCCGTGTCTGTGGTGCGGCCGGGGTTCAGCCGGCCCGGAACCTTACCGGGCCGAGGGCCGCGGCGTATCGAGGCCAATCGCACCCCGCTCATGTCCGCGTCAGACCAAACCACGTCGCCGACCGCCTCGTCAGGGCACTGGATCGCCAACCAGCCCTATCTGCTGCTTTGCATTACCGCGGCGTGCTGGGCCGGCAATGCGATCGTCGGCCGGCTTGCCGCCGGCCACATTCCGCCGGTCACGCTGTCGTTCCTGCGCTGGTCGGCGGCCTCCCTGCTCATCCTGCCGTTCGCCTGGAAGCACCTGAAGCGCGACTGGCCCGCGATCCGCGGCAAGCTCGGCATCATGCTGCTGGTGTCCGTGACCGGCATCGGCGTGTTCAACACGCTGCAATACTGGTCGCTGGAGTACACCACCGCGCTGAACACGCTGCTGTTGCAATCGGCCGGCCCCCTGATCGTCGCGGTATGGTCGCTGGCGCTGCTCGGCGTGCGCCTGACATTGGCGCAGGCGATCGGCGTCTTGCTGTCGATGATCGGCGTGCTGATCATCCTCACCCGCGGCGACGTCACCGCGCTGACCAACATCCAGTTCAACAAGGGCGACCTGATCTTCCTGGTCGCGCTGACGAGCTTCGGACTTTATTCGGTGCTGACCTTGAAGCGGCCGCCGATCCATGCCCTGTCGTTCGCGGCCTTCACCTTCGGCGCCGGCTCGGCCGCGCTGGTCCCGCTGCTGATCTACGAGTTCCTCACGCGGCCGCGCATGACGCTCGACGTGCACAACCTGCTGACGCTGTTCTATGTCGCGGTGTTTCCCTCGATCGTCGCCTATCTCTGCTTCAATCGCGGCGTGCAGCTGATCGGCGCCAACCGCGCCGCGCCGTTCTTCCATGTGGTGCCGGTGTTCGGCTCGGTCATGGCGATGGCCTTCCTCGGCGAAATCCCGCAGGCCTTCCACATCATCGGCTTCGCCCTGGTGCTGTTGGGCGTCTACATCGCCTCGCGGCGGCAAAGGTAACACGCCACGTATCATTCTCCGTGTCATCGCCCGCGAAGGCGGGCGATCCAGTACGCCGCGGCCTTTCGACTCAAGCACCACCGTCTCTGGAATACTGGATCGCCCGATTAAATCGGGCGATGACAGCTGAATGTTAGGCCTTCATCGCAAACTTGCTGTAGCTCTCGCTCGTCGCAATGATGACATGCTCGGCGCAGCCGTTGCGGCGATGCGGATCGGACCTGGTCTCGTAATCAACCGACGTCATCATGTCGACGAACGCGGCGACCGAGGGATAATAGACCAGCGCCACATAATCCCATCGGTTGCCTTCCTCGGCGCCGAGCGCCACCGCCCTGGCATTGCCGGCCCACAGCAGCGTGCCGCCGCGCGCCTTGATCATCGGCACCGTCAGCGCGCTGTAGCGCAAGTAAGCGTCCCAGCCCGAGCCGTCGCCGTCGAGCGAGCGCTCGCGAAACCGCATCAGGTTGACCATCACGACGGGCTTGTCGCGCTCCATCTCGTCCAGGCCTCTGACATTCAGCAACTCCACACCCATCACCGGCTCCGTCTGCTCTCAACAGGATCTACGCATTGTAGCATTTGCGGACGCCATCGCCTCGCGGCGGAGTTCGCGAAGGCCCGACGTTCACAGCGCCAGCATCCGATCGAGCGCGTCACGATCGGACCGCAATGAAGCGGAGGAGCCGGAAAAGCGAACGGCGCCCTTCTCCAGCACGTAGACGCGGTCGGCCAGCGCGAGCGAGAAATCGATGCCCTGCTCGGCGAGCAGGATGGTCAGTCCCTGCGCTTTCAGTTCGCCGATCTTGGCGAGCAGCGCCTCGACCACGAGGGGCGCCAGCCCTTCCGACGGCTCGTCCAGTAGCAGCAGGTCGGGATTGCCCATCAGCGTCCGCGCGATGGTCAGCATCTGCTGTTCGCCTCCCGAAAGAAAGCCGCCCTGCCGGTCGCGCAGCGTGTCGAGCACCGGAAAGAGCTCGGTGACGCTCTCGATCGTCCAGCGGCCGGGCCGCGCCGCCGCGCGCTGGGCAACATCGAGGTTCTCCCACACCGACAGCTCGGCGAAGATACGGCGGTCCTCCGGCACGAAGCCGAGGCCGGCGCGGGCGACGCGGTACGGCGGCCAGCCCGTGATGTCGCGCGACTTGAAGCGGACATGGCCGGCGCTTGGCGGCGTCAGTCCCATGACCGAACGCATGGTCGTGGTCTTGCCGACGCCGTTGCGGCCGAGCAGGCAGACGCATTCGCCCTCATTGACCTCGAGCGAAATGCCGAACAGCACGCGGCTGAGGCCGTAGGCCGCATGCACGTCCTCGAGCTGCAACAAGGCGCTCATCGCGGGCCTGCCGGTTGCTCGCCGAGATAGACACGGCGGACTTCCGCGTCCGCGCGCACCGCCTCCGGCTCGCCATGCGCGATGAGACGCCCCTGGTGCATCACCGCGATCCTTTGCGCGATCGAGAACACCACAGCCATGTCGTGCTCGGTGAACAGCAGCGTCAGCCCCCGCTCGCGCGCGATGCGGCCGATCAGCGCCATCGTCTCATGCGTCTCGCTGGCCGACATGCCGGCGGTCGGCTCGTCGAGCAGCAGGATCTTGGGGTCGCTCGCCAGCGCAATGCCGAGCTCCAGCTGCTTCTGATTGCCATAGGACAGGGTCCCCGCAATGGCGTGCGCGAGACGTGCAAGCCCGATCGAGGCGAGCAACTGCTCGGCTTCGTCGCGACAGAGCAGGCCGGCGCGCGACCAGAAATTATGTCCCTGGCCGCGATGGGCCAGCAGCGCCGCCTGGACGTTGTCGCGCACGGTGAGCTTCGGAAAGATATTGGTGCGCTGGAACGAGCGTCCGAGTCCCATCCCGCAGATGCGGTAAGGCGCAACGCCGGTGACGTCGCGTCCGTCGACGAACACCTGGCCGGCGGTCGGCCGCAGGTGACCCGTGATCAGGTTGAACAGCGTCGATTTTCCGGCGCCGTTCGGCCCGATAACCGCGGCGATCTCGCCCTCGGCCACCATCAGGTGAACGTCGGTCACGGCGCGAAAACCGGCAAAGGATTTGCAAAGGCCGCGGACTTCAAGCATCAAGCGCCTCCGCGCCGGCGGCGCAGCCAGCCCATCGCCGACGTAAGGCCGCCGGCAATGCCGCCGGGGAAGACGAACAGCAGCACGAGCAGGATGCTGCCGAGCACGAACGGCCAGTATTCGGTGTAGGACGTGGTCTCCTTGTTGAGCAGCACGAGCGTCGCCGCGCCGATCACCGGTCCCCAGAAATGATCGATGCCGCCGAGGATGGTCATGATCATCACCTCGGCCGATTTCGGCCAGTAGACGTAATCGGCGAAGACGCCCCTGTTGAAGATGCCGAACAGGGCGCCGGCGATGCCGGCGAAGCCGCCCGCGACCACGAAGGCGGCGAGCTCGTAGCCCCGCACATCGAGGCCGATCGAGGCGGCGCGCTGCGGATTTTCCCGGATCGTCTTCAACATCAGGCCGAACGGCGAATTGATGATCCGCTGCATCGCCGCCAGCGACAGCATGACGACGACCAGCGTCACCACGTAGAACTGGTCGGAGATGCGCAGATCCTCGAGGAACGGAATCGACGACATCCAGCCGAGATCGGGATAGGGCACGTCGGGCAGCCCCTGGTCGCCGCCGGTGACGTCGTTCCATTTGAAGCAGATCGCCCAGATGATCTGCGAGAAGGCGAGCGTCAGCATCGCGAAATAGATCTTGGTGAGCCGCACGCAGAAGAAGCCGAACACCAGCGCGCCGAACCCGGCGCCGAGCGCGGCCGCCGGCAGCGCGATCGTGAACGGCACCGCATAGGTCTTCATCAGGATGCCGCAGACATAGGAGCCGATGCCGAAATAGGCGACGTGGCCGAACGAGACGAGGCCCGTGGTGCCGAGCAGCAGGTTCAGGCTCACCGCGAACAGCGCGCTGATCGCGATCTGCGTCGCGAGGAAAGTGTCGTAGCGCGAGCCGACCCACGGGATGGTCAGGGCGAGGACGAAGACGACGAGCGTCCACGGGATGCGGCGGGCGAGACTGGTGGCGGAAGGTTTCATCAAAGCGGCCGCCCGAACAGGCCCCAGGGCCGCACGATCAGGATCACCGCCATCAGCGCGAACACCGAGAACAGCGAGAAGCTCGGCAGGATCAGGATGCCGAACGAGAGCACCTGGCCGTAGATGATCGAGCCCCAGAACGTTCCCCAGAACGAGCCGAGACCGCCGATCACCACGACGATGAACGCTTCGACGATGATCTCGACGTCCATTCCGGGCACGATGCTCTGGATCGGCGTGATCAGCGCGCCGGACAGGCCCGCCAGAAAAGAGCTGACGACGAACATGCCGGTGTACAGCGCGCCGACATTGGCGCCGAGCGCACCCAGCATCTCGCGATCGAGCGCCGCCGCCCGCACCATCCGCCCGGCCGGACTGCGCGACAGCACCAGCCAGCCGGCAATGGCGATCGCCACCCCCGTCAGCATGATGAACAGGTTGTAGATCGGCAGCGTGGTGCCGAGCATCTCGATGCCGCCGGCCAGCGCCGCAGGACGCGACACCGAAAGCTGCTGCGTGCCCCAGAGCGCCTTGGCGGCATCGCCGAGAATCAGCACCAGCGCATAGGTGAGAAGCAACTGATAGAGTTCCTCGCGCCCGTAAATCCGGCGCAGCAGCAAGCGCTCGATGATCCCGCCGAGCAGGGATACGCCCAGCGCCGCGGCAAGCGCGGCCAGCCAGAAACTCTGCAGCATCGGCGAGAGCCAGTGCACGGCCTGCCAGGCGAGATAGGCACCCACCATGTAGAAGGAGCCGTGCGCAAAGTTGAGCACGCGCATGACACCGAAAACGAGCGACAGCCCCGATGCGATCAGGAACAGGAACATCGCGGTGGTGAGGCCGCCGAGGAACTGCCCGAACAGCAACGACACGTCGACCATCCCCTGAACCCCTTTATCCAGCCCGCGGCGCGGAGCCCCCGAGCGCGCGAACTCGCAAACAGGTGTCCGCCAGGTTTCCGTTTCCTCGTCCCCGCGGCAAAGGATGAGGTTGACAATACGGCATTTGCATCGGGCCCCGCCCTCCCCCAACGAGGGGGAGAGGGATGCCCGGTCTCTATGCGAAAGCGGCTTCGATGAGCGCCGTCAGTTCGTGTACGGTCCCTGTGAAAGGTATTTGGGATCCTTCATGACGGCGAAGGGATAGCGGTCGTCCTTGACCATCTGCCCCCAGAACTCGCCCATTTCGGTCTCATGGGCCTTTTCGTTGAAGGTCAGCCTGCCGACCGGCGTGTCGAAGCTCAGCCCGATCATGGCCTTTGCCACCTTGTCGGAATTCGTGGTGCCGGCCTTCTTGATTCCTTCGGCCAGCGCGAAAATGGACGCATAGCCCATGATCGCCCAGCCGGAGGCATATTGCTCATTGGTGAACTTCTTGAGCCGCTCGATGAACGCCTTGTGCGCCGCCGGCTCGTTGTCGGGCCAGATCACCGGATCGTACGCGTCGGACCAGATCCCGTAGGGGTAGTCGGCGCCCAGCGCCTTTGCCGCGTCGGTGGTTCCGACCTCGCCGCCGTCGACCAGGCGGTTGTTGATCGCCTTGAAATAGCCGAGCGGAGCCGCCTGCTTGGCGAGCGTCACAAAGTCGCCGCCGAACACGTCGCAGAATACCGCATCCGGCTTTTTCGCCATTTGCGCCGTGATGAAGGGCGTGAAGTCGCTCTGGCCGAGCTTGGGCCATTGCTGGTCGACGATCTCGATGTCGGGCCGCGCCTTCTTGATGTAATCGACGAAGGCGGCGACGGCGTCGCGTCCGTAGGCGTAGTCGGGCGCAATGGTGGCAACCCGCTTCACCTCCTTCCATCCCGCCATGATCGACGCACCGGTGCGGCCGTCGATGTCGGTGTTGGAAGCGAGACGGAAAATGTAGGGATGCAGGTTTGCGGGCGACGTGAGCTGGACCGATTTCGACGTCGGCGCGACGAACACGATCTTGTTTTCCTTGGCGATGGTCGATACCGCCGGCGCCTCCGCCGAGGTCAGCGTCCCCGACAGGAAGTCGACATTATCCTTGATGAGCAGTTCGCGCGCCAGACGCACGGCCTCATCGGCGCTCGCCTTGCTGTCGCGGGTCAGAAGCTCGATCTTGCGGCCGAGGACACCGCCGGCCGCGTTGATCTCCTGCACGGCCATTTCGGCGCCCTTGACGATCGGCACGCCATAGACCGAAGCGGGTCCGGACAGCGGCATGGGATAGCCGATCTTGATCGGATCGGCGGCGATCGCCACCGGCACGGGGCTTGCGGCAACGGCAGCTACGATTGCCAATAGAAGGTACTGCAGCCTCATAGGCATCCTCCTCCATGTTCCCTGCTTTTCGTCGCGCCACGACCTCGTTGGACGGCATTGCGGCTTTTGGCAATCCGCGCGGGTATGCTCCCGCCAATGCGCTCAGTTTCGAGTCTGCATGGCCGGATCGTGCACGTGACGGGTCATCATGATGGCAAAGGCCGGGGCCGGTCAATCCGATGGCCGTACGCCTTTCTTCCGAGTCCGATGACCGGCGGAGCCATCACATCGCCGCGCAAAACGTCCGTTGCCTCGCCGAACGGCAGCGCATCACCGAACAGGTGCTGCGCTGCATCCGCGGAACGAGAGCCGTATCCTGGCTCGCTTTACGCCGCGCGGACCTTGGCGAGGAAGCCGTCGACCGCGCTGCGCAGCATGCCCGACTGGTTGTCGAGCTCGCGCGCATTGGCGAGCACGTCGGAAGCCGCCGCGCCGGCGGCGGCAGCCGCCGTGGTGACGCCGCCGATATGGGCATTGATCTCGCTCGATCCGGCCGCGACCGACTGGATGTTGCGGGCGATCTCGCGCGTGGCCTCGCCCTGCTGCCCGACCGCGGTCGAGATGCTGACCGTGATCTCGCTCATCTGCGCGATGGTCTGGGTGATGCCGTCGATGGCGGCGACCGCGTCGCTGGTCGACTGCTGCATGGCCGCGACCTGGCTGGAAATCTCTTCCGTCGCCTTCGCGGTCTGGTTGGCAAGCGCCTTGACCTCGGAGGCCACCACCGCGAAGCCGCGGCCCGACTCGCCGGCTCGCGCCGCCTCGATGGTCGCGTTCAACGCGAGCAAATTGGTCTGCGCCGCGATCGAGTGGATCAGCTTGACCACCTCGCCGATCTTCTCGGCGCCGGTCGAGAGCACCTGCACCGTGGCGTTGGTGCGCTCGGCATCGCCGACCGCCTGGCTCGCGATCTCGCTGGAGCGGGCGACCTGACGGGAGATTTCCGCAACCGAGCCCGACAGCTCCTCCGCCGCGGCGGCCACGGTGCCGACATTGGAGGACGCGGTCTGCGAGGCCGAACTGACGGTCGCGGCGCGCGCGCTGGCGTCGCTTGCGGTCGCGGTCATCGACTGTGCAGTGTCCTGCATGCCGGCGGCCGCCGCCGATACCGAACGGACGATGCCGTTGACGCTGCGCTCGAAATCGGCGGCGAGATTCTCCATCGCCGAACGGCGCTCGGCGGCGGCGCGCTGCTGCCGGTCGGCATCGGCTTTCTCGAGTTCGCGCACGCGCTCCGCATTGTCCTTGAAGATCTGCACGGTCGCGGCCATCTTGCCGACCTCGTCGCCGCGGCCGACGCCGGGAATATCGGTCTCGAGCTTGCCGTCGGCGAGATCCTGCATGCGCGCGCCGAGCTGCGCCAGCGGCCGCGAGATGCTGCGGCCGATGAACCAGGCGATGGCGCTCGAGATTGCGCCGATGCCGAGAATGGCGAGACCCAGCACCCAGATGATCGGGCGGAACTTGTCGTCGAGATCGTCGAGATAGGCGCCGGTGCCGAGATACATGTCGAAGCCGGGCACCGCGACCGCGTAGCTCATCTTGCGGACCGGCGTTTGCTGACCGGGCTTCACATATTCGTAGCGCAGCGTGACTTCGCCGTTGGCCTTCACGCCCTCCATCAATTCGGTCGACAGCTTGCGGCCGTTGGTGACGACGTCCATGCGGTTGGTGCCGACCTGCTTGGGATCGGGCGACAGCTGGGTGATGCCGTCATAGGTGGTGCCGAACAGGTAGCCGGAGTCCTTGCCGTATTTCATCGCATTGCCGAGCTGGCGCAGCTGCGCCATGGCCTGCTCCCTGGTGAGCTTGCCGGCGTCGACCTGGGCTTTCAACTCGCCCGCCATGTTGCGGGCCATCTCGACGATCGATCTGGTCTGCTCGAAGCGCGCCCGCAGCATCTCCTGCTGCATGAGGTAGCCTGCCAGCGCGCCGGCGATGCAAAGGCCAAGCAGGGTCACGCCCACCAGAATGCCGAGTTTGGGGGCGATCGTCATATTGTTCAGCTTCACGAAGAGGTCTCCGGGGAGATTGGGCGCGAGAGAGCGCAGCGGGAGGGAAGATTCCGGCTTCACGTTACGGTGAAATTGCTTAGCGATTTCTTACCTCGCGCTCGCGAAGGTTGAGAATGTGTGCCGCATCGGGTCACCGCGCCACCTGATGGCGCTTTGGTATATTTTACAATCTTAGATAGCAATCAGACGCCGCCATCCGCCCAATTTGCCAACGTGCCATGCCGCGGCAGCGCCTAGCTAAGGCGCGCCCGGCCATGCTTTTATGCGCCCCGCAAAACAAGGTCCGCAGGGCCGACGACAGGGAGAGCCGATGTCCAAGTTCAGGGTTGTGACGCCGAAGGGCGCGAGTTTCACGGTGGCCGGCGGCGGCTATGACTATGAGAAGGAGGCGCTGGACCCGATCGGGGCCGAGATCGTCGAGGCGCCGGCCAACGAGGCCGAGTTCATCGCCGCGGCGAAGACGGCGGATGCGATCTACGCCAAGGGCATGCCGATCACCAAGGCGGTCATCGATGCGCTGGAGAACTGCAAGGTGATCACGCTCGGCAGCGTCGGGGTCGACTCGGTCGACGTCAAGGCGGCGACCGCGCGCGGCATTCCCGTCACCAACGTTCCCGACACTTTCATCGAGGAAGTCGCCGACCATGCCATGACGCTGCTGCTCGCGGGCTTCCGCCGCCTGATCGAGCAGGACAAGATGGTGCGCGAGGGACGCTGGAGGGAAGGCCGCCCGGCCCTGTTGAAAATTCCGCGGCTGATGGGGCAGACGCTGGGCTTCGTCTCGTTCGGCCGCGTCGCCCGCGCGGTAGCGAAACGCGCGGCGCCATTCGGCTTGCGGATGATGGCCTACGATCCCTTCATCCAGGAAACGCTGATGTACGACCACGGCGTGATGCCGGCGACGCTGTCGGAGGTGCTGTCGCAATCCGATTTCGTGTCGATGCACGCGCCGGCCCGTCCCGAGGTGCATCACATGCTGGGCGAGGCGCATTTCAGGCAGATGAAAAAGAGCGCGGTCTTCATCAACACCGGACGCGGCGCTACCGTGCACGAGGAAGCGCTGATCAAGGCGCTGCAGGAAGGCTGGATCGCGCATGCCGCGCTCGACGTGCTGGAGACCGAGCCGCCCTCGCACAACAATCCGATGCTGCGCATGGAAAACGTGACGCTGACCGCGCATGTGGCGTCGGCCTCGGCGCGTTTCGACGAGGCCCGCAAGCGGCGCGTCGGCTACGAATTGTCGCTGGTGCTGCAGGGCATGTGGCCGGTGAGCTGCGTCAACCCGTCGGTGCTGCAGACCACAAAACTCCGGCGCTGGCAGCCGGTGGGCATGGATCGCGGACCGAACAGCTGATGCGTACTGCTCTTCTCCCTCTCCCCGTTCTTACGGGGAGAGGTGAAAAGAAACGATAGGAATAGCTACTTGCTCTCCAGCGAGTTCACCGGCTCCCAGCCGAGCCCCGGTGGACGCTTGGCGAATTCGCTGGCGCGTTTCAAAAATAGCGCCGACGGCTTGTCGGTGCCGGCGACGCGCGCAAAGCAGGCCACGGTGGCGGCGAATTCGCGCTTGCGCCAGTGCATGAGTCCCTGTTCATAGGCATCCGCCGCGGCGCGTTGCTGCGGAGATTCCTCGCCGGCCAGCGCCATCAGCTCATAGATCTTCACCGGCGTCTCGCGGCCGAGCACCCGCACGGCGTCAAGCTCGCGCCAGGCGAACGCCGGGCCCGTCTGCGCCACCGTCGTCTCCGACGCGATGATGGTGGTGCCGTAGAATTTGTTGGCGCCTTCGAGCCGTGAGGCGACGTTCACCGCATCGCTCATGACGGAATAATTGAAGCGCCGCCGCGAGCCGATATTGCCGACCAGCGCCGCCCCGGAATTGAGGCCCATGCGATGCGCCACGGTGAGGCCGCGAAACGCGGTCGAGGTCTTGTTGAGCTCGTCCAGTTTCGCGCGGCAAAGCAGCGCCGCCTCCGCGGCGTGGCGCGCGTGATCGGCATCGTCGACCGGCGCGCCGAACACGGCGGCGATGGAGTCGCCGATATATTTGTCGACATAGCCGCCCTTGCTCTCGATGATGTCGGTCATGGCCGAGAGATACTCGTTGACGAAGGTGACCAGCTCCGTCGGCGTCATCTTCTCGGCGATCGACGAAAAGCCTTCGAGGTCGGAAAAGAACACCGTGACGTCGCGCGTCTCGCCGCCGAGGTCCGGCAGTTTGTTGGAGGCGAGCATGCGGTCGATCACCTGCGGCGCCAGATAGAGCGCAAAACTCCTGCGCAAGAGCCGCTGGCCGCGGTCGGTCACGACCAGCCGCCAGGCGATCATCAGCAGCAGGGCAAGCAGGCCTGCAGAGAACGGTTCGCTCAGCGGAATCACATAGGCTTTGGAGAAGGCATAGGTGGCGCCGAGCGCGGTCACCGCGGCCAGGGCCAGATAAGCGGCCGCGGCAGCGGCCGGCGCCAGCAGCCAGGCCGCGAGCGCCGCCAGCAGCGCAAAGCCGATTGCGATGGCGATCGTCGGATTCCTGCCGAACTCGATCAACCCATCGCGTGCAATCAGATTGTTGACGGCGGTCGCGTGGACATACACGCCGGCGATGGTGCTGCGGCTGTAGCGCGTGCCGACCTTGGCCGGCGGCAGCGCGCAGCGCGGCGCGGCCGATTGCTCGATGCCCGTCGCAAAGCGCTTCGAGGTGAGCTTGCGGTCCTCGGCGTCGAGCAGCGTACCGAAGATGACGATCTTGTCCGCGAACTGACGCCGGAAAAATTCCTTGTCGTCCTTCTCGACGCAGGCGCGCAAATCGGCAAGCGAATAAGTCCGCACATCGGCCGCGCCGCCGTCGAAATTGAGCGTGAGCGTGCCCTTCACCGCTGAGGGCACGCGATAGCCCGCGAGCGTCACGCTGCCGTCCTGCCCGATCGAGGGCTCGGCCGCGAGCGCGCGCGACGCCAGTTCGAGCGCCATCGAGGGGATCGGCTTGTCCTTGCCGGCGACGGTCAACGGCACGCGCCGGACCACGTCGTCGGGATCCGAAAGGATGTTGAGCGGGCGGATGTTCTGCGGGCCGCGGACCGCGATGCGCTGTCCGTCCGAGGGCTGGTTGGCGCCATCGGTGCGCAGCGCCTCGCCGAGCACGACCTTGCCGGCGGCGGCACCTGCAGCCAACGCACGCAGGAACGGCCGATCGAAGCCGCGCATCTTCGTGCCCACCGCTTCGTCGCCGAACGGCAACTCGGACTGCTCGATCGAGTTGGCGAACACGATGTCGAAGCCGGCGACCTTGGCGCCGCCATCGAGCACCGCGGTCAGCACGCGGCCGATCTCGGTGGTCCAGATCGGTGTCGGCGAGCCCTTGAACGGCGGCGTCTCGTAGGTCTCTTCGTCGATCGCGATAACCGTAACCGGCGCAGAGGCGGCATCGCGATGCGGACCGAGCAACTTCCAGCGCAGTGCGGTCAGCGCGTCGATCGACCAGCCATGGGTGAGGTTGATCGGGGGCAGCACGGACAGCAATCCGCAGGCAACGGCGATCACAGGGATTGCGACGGCGTCCCGCCTGAAACTCATTCCTGCCCCGCCTCGACGGCCGCTATTGCAGCGTCACCAGCCGGCCGATCACCGGACCCGCACCCGGCGTCGCATCGGGAGCGACCACGAACGCCGCGAATTTCGCATTCAACGTGATGGAGTAGGCGCCGCCGGGCTGCAGCGCGATGTTGCTCCTGGTCAGATCGTAGAACCGGCCAGCCGTCGGTTGCGCGTTTGCCAGATCGACCTCATAACGCTCGCCCTTGACGTCGAGACGCTCGACCACGAGCTTGCCGCGCTCCGGGATCGACACGATCGGCGACTGGCCGTGCAGCACCAGGGGCGGCGGCCCCTTCCCGGGATCGTCCTTCAGGCTGCGCACCACGGTGGCGGCGCTCTCGCCCAGCTCCTTGCCGATGCGCTGCGCCTGGGTCGGATCGCAGGCGACCTTCTCGGTCTTGAAGTCGGCGAGGTGCACCGCGCTCTGCTCCTTGCCGACGATGACCGTGCCGACGCCGGAGATGGTCTCGCGCCAGCACGACTTCATGTAGCCGAGCACGAGCTTGCCGCCGGCGCCGAGCTTGATGACCTGGCCGGGCACGACATAGTCCATGAATTCGGCGCCGGTGACCTTGCCCTGCACGTCCTCGACCACGGCGACCGGCGGCGCGGCGCGGGCAATTGCGGTCAAGGCAAGAAGAAAAGCGGTTGCGGCAATCAGGCGTCTCATGGCGGACCTCGATGAAAGCACATCCGAACAGCTAATACTGCAAGGGCGAGAATAACGTGAACCATATCACACTCGTGGTCCGATCCGAACGTTCGCACGCACTCCGGGCTGGTACATTTGCGAACGTTCGGATCAAAGGGCCACGAGCGATTCCAATAATCTAGTCCCGCTTTCGATTTGAAGTCCCTGATCGAATTTGTCGCATGTTGCGCAGGGACTTCAAATCGTCGGCACGAGGCTGTTTTTTGCCGGTCTCGGTTGTCGCAGGACGCGCCACACCGGTTCCTTTTCCCTGCACAAACAATGCCTCACGGCTTCTTCGTGCGATAGTCACCGAAGGTGGTATCGCGCTGGTCGAGCTGCGCCTTCACGCTGCCGCCGTCGCGGCGGAAGGTCGACATATAGGCGCGGCTCGCCTCCGTGGTGAAGGCCAGCGCCTGGATTTCCGTACCGGCGCGCATCGCGGCGCGCGCGCCCATGATCTCCATGGCGCGATGCACCGAGCGCTTGTTGAGCTGCTGCAGCTCGACCGGCACCTTGGCGGCGCGCTCTGCGAAATCGAGCGTGCGCTGCTCGAGCTCGGCAAGCGGGAACGAGCGGGTCGCATAGCCCCAGTCGGCGGCCTCGCGGCCGGTCATGGCGTCGCCCGTCAGCATCAGTTCCATGGCGCGGCGCATGCCGACCAGCCAAGGATGATATTGCATGTCCGGCGGGCTCATCAGCCGCACCGGCGGATAGCCGATCTGGGCGTCATCGGCGACATAGACCACATCGCAGGCGGTGGCGAGCTCGGTGCCGCCGGCCAGGCAATAGCCGTGCACCTGCGCGATCACCGGCTTGGCGAGATCCCAGATCGAGAACCAGCCCTCGACCACGTGGCGCGACCACTGCCCCGGCCCCGCCGCCGAGTGATAGGGCTGGTCGACCGAATTGTTCGACGAGAGATCATAGCCCGCCGAGAAGCAGGGGCCCGCGCCGCGCAGGATGGTGATCGACACCTCGCTGTCGCGGTCGACGGCTTCCAGCGCCTCGAAGATTTCGCCGCGCAGGCGGTTGTTCAGCGCATTGCGCTTCTCGGGCCGGTTCAGCGTGATTCGCCGCACCCGCGGCCGGGGATCGTCGACGAGAATATGCTGGTATGACATCGGTGCCTCCCTCGAGCGCGCGTCGCACTTTAAGGCTCTTATTGACGCATGATCTTACCGGAAAACCGCTTCGCGCTTTTCCGGAACATGCGCCGTTCATGCCCGAGATTGGCGGATATGTCATGGGTGCAGGCGTTGCCCGGCGGGCCGCCCGCGCCGGTTTCAGGATTGGCAGCCCCGGCCGAAGACGCGGCGCACCAGTTCGGTGGTGCTCCGGACGCCGGCCTTGCGCAGGATGTTGGCGCGGTAGCCTTCGATCGTGCGCGAGCTCAGTCCGAGCGCCTGCGCGATTTCCTTGGCGCTTTCGCCGAGCGCGATTCTCTCCAGCACCTCCCATTCGCGGTCGGTGAAATGCGCCTGGTTCCAGAGATCGGTTGGAATGCCGCCTTGCGAGCGCGAGATTTCGCCCAGCGCGGCATTGACGCGCGCGACGACATCGCGGCCGTCGAACGGCTTGGCGATGAAATCGAAGGCGCCGCGGCGGACGGCGTCGACGGCAAGCGGAATGCTGGCTTCCGCCGAGCTCGCGAACACCGGCGCCCGCCAGTGCGCGGCGCCGATGCGCTCCAGCAGATCGAAGCGGCACTTGTCGCGAATCCCGACGTCGAGAAACACGCAGAGAGGAATGCGGATTTTCGCGCGCGCCAGCAGTCCCGCGCCGTCCGCAAAGCAGATCACCTCGTAGCCCGCCAGCGTCAGCGCGCCGGCCAGCGTCGCGCGCGCGGCCGCATCGTCGTCGATGACAAAAATCTCGCCTCTGGAATTCGGATTACACTGCATGAGAACCCCCGATACGAAGCCAATAAAAAGCCGGCGGCCGCCGACAGCAGTCGGCGACCGCCGGCAGTTCGCGAAACGAATCCGCCGATATCAGTGCTTTCGGTGCGAGCCGAGCACCTTGTTGCAATCGCGCCGGCAGTCCACGGCGGTATCCATACGGGGGTCGGCACGCCGGTGTTTGACGAATCGGGACATCTGCTTTACATTTAGGGACAGCCTGCGGGACGCCCCCGAATGACCGAGCTGATTCGCAGTGCGACGCTGACCCACTATGCGAAGCTCGCCCGCTCGGTGGGCCTCGATCCCGTGGCGATGCTGCGGAAGGTACGGCTGCCGCTGACCTGTCTCGAGCGGCGCGACCTCCGCATTCCCGTACGCAACGTCCGTCGGCTCTTGGAATTGTCGGCGGACGAATCCGACGTCGAGACGTTCGGCCTGCGGCTCGCGGAGCAAGGCGACCTCTCCAACCTCGGCCCGCTGGCGCTTCTGATCCGCGAGCAGGCGACGATCGGCACGGCGCTGGAAGCGCTGTCGCGCTTCATCCATATCCATAATGAAGGCATGCGGCTGGTGATCGGTCGCGAGGGCGATATCGTCACGATCACCTTCCTGCTGCGCGGCGGCGCGCTGCGCCAGGCGACGGAGCTGGCGCTGGGGACGATCAACCGATCGATCGGTTTTCTCTGCGCCGGAAATTGGCGGCCGCTGCAGATTCATTGCACCCACGGACCGCCACGCAGCCGGCGGTTTCACCGGCAGTTCTTCGCCTGCGACCTGGTGTTTCACTCCGACTTCGACGGTATCGTGTTTGCCGCAGCCGACCTGGAGCGGCGCATTCCGATGGCCTCGCCCGAGCTCGCCCGCTTCCTCGAAGGCCGTATCGAGGTGTTCGAGGAGCAACTCGACCGATGGGACGCCAGGGTTGCGATGCTGGTCCGCGTGCTGCTGCCGGGCGGTGACTGCTCGATCGAACGCGTCGCCGCGCATCTCGGCTGCGACCGCCGCACCATTCACCGCCGCCTTGCCGAATGCGGCACGACCTTCTCGAAAATCCTCGACGACGAGCGCGCGGAGATCGTCACGCGTTTGATCGACGAACGCTCGCGTCCGCTGGCCGAGATCGCGGAGATGGTCGGCTTTTCCGCGCAGAGCGCGATGGCGCGCTGGTTCCGCGAGCATTTCGGCTGCACCATCACCGAATGGCGCAGCGATCCGCGCGAGCGGATGCGGATGGCGGCCGGCCGCTGGTGAGAAAGAAAACAGCGCGGCGATGCAACCGCCGCGCTGTTTGTATTGGCTCGAACCGAGGATGGGTCGAGCGTGAGCGAAACCCGTCGAACGCGCGAATGGTGGGTTTCGCGTCCGCCTTCGCTCTTCGAGCTTCGGCGGACAAGTTGCTCAACCCACCTTACTGAGTCTGACTTAGTAGATCTCGAACAGGCCGGCGCCGCCCTGGCCGCCGCCGATGCACATGGTCACCACGCCCCACTTGGCCTTGCGGCGGTGGCCTTCCTGGAGGATGTGGCCGGTGAGCCGCGCGCCGGTCATGCCGAAGGGATGGCCGATCGCGATCGAGCCGCCATTGACGTTGTACTTCTCCGGATCGATGCCGAGCCGGTCGCGCGAATAAAGGCACTGGCTGGCGAAGGCTTCGTTGAGCTCCCAGATGTCGATGTCGTCGATCTTGAGCCCGTGGCGCTTCAACAATTTCGGCACGGCGAACACCGGTCCGATGCCCATTTCATCGGGCTCGCAGCCGGCGGTCGCCCAGGCGACGAAGCGGCCCATCGGGGTGAGGCCGCGCTTCTCGGCGTCCTTGGCCTCCATCAGCACCACCGCGGCCGCGCCGTCGGAGAGCTGGCTGGCGTTGCCGGCCGTGATGTACTTGCCCGGCCCCTTGACCGGCTCGAGCTTGGACAGGCCCTCCATGGTCGTGTCGGGACGGTTGCACTCGTCGCGATTCACGACATAGTCGACGATGCTCTCGGCTTTCGTCGCCTTGTCGACCACCTTCATCTTGGTCTTCATCGGGACGATCTCGTCCTTGAACTTGTTGGCCTGCTGGGCGGCGGCCATGCGGCGCTGCGATTCCAGCGAATACTCGTCCTGGTATTCGCGGCTGACCTTGTAGCGCTCGGCGACGATGTCGGCGGTGTCGATCATCGCCATGTAGATGTCGGGCGCGTTTTTGAGGAGATCGGGATCCAGGGCCTCTTTCGGATTGCCGAGAGAGGGAACGGAAATACTCTCGACGCCGCCGGCCACGATGCAGTCGGCGCCGTCGGCGCGAATCGAATTGGCGGCCATCGCGATGGTCTGAAGGCCGGAGGAACAGAAGCGGTTGACGGAGACGCCCGCCGTGGTCTTCGGCATGCCGGCGAGCAGCGCCGCCTCGCGGCCGATATTGCGAGAACCGTGGGCGCAATTGCCGAGATAACAATCCTCGACATACTCCTTGTCGACGCCGGCACGCTCGACCGCGTGCTTGATGGCATGCGCCGCCATGCTCATGGGCGGGGTGATATTGAATCCGCCGCGACCGGATTTCGCCAGCCCGGTGCGCGCATAGGAAACGACTACGGCTTCACGCATGTTTCTCTCCCTGTGAGATTGCCGATTTTACCTGTGATGGGGCCACCGTACACAACTTTTGCAGCCTGCGACAAAAATTATGCGGCGCCGGGGACCTTGCCTGCAGGCGCGCATGGCTGTTCCGCAGCTCGGAATATGATGGGCGTCATGCTGTAGGGACATTGTCATTCCGGGATGGCGCGTAAGCGCCAGACCCGGAATCTCGAGATTCCGGGTTCGATGCTTCGCATCGCCCCGGAATGACCGCGTTTTAGAACACCAGCGCCTTGGCCTGCTTGACCTGCGGCAGCGCCTGCACCCTGGCGATCACCTCCGGCGGAACGGCGCCGTCGATCTCGACCAGCGCGATGGCGTCGCCGCCCTGCTTGACCCGGCCGAGATGGAAGGTCGCAATATTGATCTTGGCATCGCCGAGCAGGCCCGCGAAGCTGCCGATGAAGCCCGGCTTGTCCTCGTTGGTCACGTAGATCATCGACTTGCCGAACTCGGCGTCGACCCGGATGCCCTTGATGTCGACCAGCCGCGGCTTGCCGTCGGCATAGACCGTGCCGGACACCGAACGCTCCTGCCGCTCGGTGGTGACGGTGACCGTGATCAGGCTCTCATAGTCGCTCTGCGCGGCGCGCACGACCTCGTCCACGATCATGCCGCGCTCCTTGGCGACGACCGGCGCCGACACCACGTTGACGTCGCCGAGCATCGGCCGCAGCAGGCCCGACAGCACCGCGGAGGTCAGCGCCTTGATCTTCATCTCGGCGACGTGGCCCTCATAGGTGATCTGCACTTTGAGGATGCCGGTCTCGGTGAGCTGGCCGGCGAACGAGCCGAGCTTTTCGCCGAGCTCGATGAACGGGCGCAGCTTCGGCGCCTCTTCGGCGGTGATCGAGGGGAAGTTGACGGCGTTGGAGATCGCGCCCGAGAGCAGGTAATCGGACATCTGCTCGGCGACCTGCAGCGCCACATTCTCCTGCGCCTCGGTGGTGGCCGCGCCGAGATGCGGAGTGCAGATCACATTGGGATGGCCGAACAGCACGTTCGAGGTGGCCGGCTCCTCGGTGAAGACGTCGAAGGCCGCGCCCGCGACATGCTTTGCGTTGAGCGCGTCGACCAGCGCATGCTCGTCGACCAGCCCGCCGCGCGCGCAATTGATGATGCGCACGCCCTTCTTCATTTTGGCGATCGCCACCGCGTCGATGATGTTTTTGGTCTTCTCGGTCAGCGGCGTGTGCAGGGTGATGAAATCGGCGCGCCGGAGCAGCTCGTCGAGATCGACCTTCTCCACGCCGATGTCCTTGGCGCGCTCCGGCGACAGGAACGGATCGAATGCGATCACCTTCATATGCAGGCCGAGCGCGCGGTCGGCAACGATCGAACCGATATTGCCGCAGCCGATCACGCCGAGCAGCTTGCCGGTGATCTCCACGCCCATGAAGCGGTTCTTCTCCCACTTGCCGGCCTGGGTCGAGGCGTCGGCCTGCGGGATTTCGCGCGCCAAGGCCAGCATCAGCGTGATCGCGTGCTCGGCGGTCGTGATCGAATTGCCGAACGGCGTGTTCATCACGATGATGCCCTTGGCGGTGGCCGCGGGAATCTCGACATTGTCGACACCGATGCCGGCGCGGCCGATCACCTTCAGCCTGGTCGCCTTCTCGATGATCTTGGCGGTTGCCTTGGTCGCCGAGCGGATCGCGAGCCCATCGTAATTGCCGATGATCTCGGCAAGCTTGTCCTTGTCCTTGCCGAGGTTGGGCTGGAAGTCGACCTCGACGCCGCGATCCTTGAAGATCTGCACGGCGGCGGGCGACAGCGCGTCGGAAATGAGAACTTTGGGTTTGGACATGGCGGTTTGACCTGAAGAACTAATTGAGGATGCCGCTCCTGGCGGCGACGACGGGAATACCTGTACGCAGGTTGATCGAGATCGGACTGTGATCGAGCGGCATGGCGTCCAGCGCGCGATCGAGCAATTGGCCTCCGGCAAGCGCGCGGCCGACCGCGGCCTGCACGTCCTGCCAGCTCCCCATATTGTCGACGCCGAGCATCCAGCTCGGCTCGGCCTGATTGGTTCGGGTCGCCTGCATCAGCCAGGCGCCGCGCACCGATTTGAGCGTCCCGAGTTCCCGGCCCAGCGCAGCGACCAGTTTGGCCGGAACGTCAGCGGGGTGCGACAGCAGCACCTGCTCCGCCTTCTGCGTCACCTCCGTGGCCGGCCCGTCATCGAAATGACCGGACAGCAGGCGAACGACTTCCTCTGGCGTGAATTCCTTGCCGTAGTCCGAGGCCGGATTGAGCACGAACGGCGCACTGCTGTATCGGACGAACAGGTCGCGCGTCTTGTCGGGCACCACGACGTACTCGCCCTTGAACCAGGTGCGCGCCCGCGACGGCGAGGTGAAGAACGGCAACAGCTTGACCTCGCCGCGCGAGGCGCTCGGCAGCGACAGCTTGGTGCCTTCGGGAATCTTGACGCTGCCGTCCGGCTGCTGCTGCACCGGGCCGTCCGGCACCAGCACCAGAAAGATTTGCGCGTCCATCAGCGCGCGGGTGAAGGCTGCGCGTGCGAACGGATCGGAGGCAGCGCGCACCAGCAGGCGCTCGATTTCGTTTTCGGGTTCGAACATGGAGGTGGCCCTGGTTTCCCCGGCGGAAAATTCCGCGCGGGGTCAACTTACGCTGCCTTTCACGCCGCCTTCGGCAAGGCAGCCTTGGTTTCGGCGAAGGCCCAGTCGATCCATTGCGTGAGCAGCTCGACGTCCCTGGCCTCCACGGTCGCGCCGCACCAGATGCGCAGGCCCGCCGGCGCATCGCGATAATGCGCGAAGTCGAAACCGGCATTCTCCTTCTCGACCAGCGCGACCAGCTTCTTGCAGAAATCGGCTTGCAGGTCGGGCGTGAGAGACGTGATGGCGGGATCGGTGACCTTCAGGCATACCGACGTGTTGGAGCGTGTCGCGGGATCCTTCGCGAGGAAATCGATCCACGGCGTGCGCGCCTTCCAGTCGGCCAACACCCTGGTGTTGGCGTCGGCGCGCGCCATCAGCGCTGTCAGCCCGCCGATCGACTTGCCCCAGGCCAAAGCGTCCAGATAGTCCTCGACGCAGAGCATCGACGGCGTGTTGATGGTCTCGCC
>Ga0070741_10005638_pt1 | contig 27582 bp, 24 predicted proteins | sample Coa_R1_4_FD_66440 | JGI IMG/M metagenome (GOLD analysis project Ga0070741, IMG submission 66440) | Surface soil microbial communities from Centralia Pennsylvania, which are recovering from an underground coalmine fire - Coalmine... | ecosystem: Environmental > Terrestrial > Soil > Unclassified ...
CGCCGCTCAGGCTCCGCCGCTTCGCGGCTCCGCCTGAGCGGCGGAGATCAACCTCACCCGGCTCCAGGTGGTGCACTTTTCGACTGCACAAACTGGTGCACTTTTCGGCTGCGCTTGACACCGCATGAGCTCCTTGGCCTGTGGGGGCGCTGTCCCGGAACGCCATGGGACCCGAATCACGGCGTCTCGACCGGACCGCCGTAAGCCGGGATACCGTTCGAAGCAATGCAGGTCGATTCGCGGACGGAGCTCGTGATCGCCGTTGACGTCGCGAAGCGCCTCGGCATTTCGCCGCAACGCGTGAACGTCCTCGCAACCGCTCCCGGATTTCCCAAGCCGGTCGGGAAGCTTGGGCGGTCGACGGTCTGGCGCTGGAGCAGCATCGAGCGGTGGGCACGAGAGACCGGTCGCCTTTCTGCCGCCTCGTAGGCAGATCCGCCCCTTCGTAGACGCAGATCCACCCTCCGGGTGAGGAGGCGGCACCCATGGGAGCGGCTTCGTCACGCCGCAGGGGTTGTTTCAAATCAACACGCCACAAAGGAGGAGCGATGGAGTACCGGATCGACCGGGACGCGCTGGCCGAGTTCATCAGCCGCCAGGTCGCGCAGATCGAGGCAGCCTCAATTCCGAAGCTGCTCGCGGACGTCGTAGAGCTGCGCCTTCGTCACGAGGCGGTCAGCCGCGACGAGGTCGCCGCGCTCTGGCTCGGTGCCGGGCTGGCGACTCACGTCGGCCTTGCGATCTTCGAGGAGCCAGAGCGCTTCATCACCGCCGCCGACCCCCAGCCGCTCGCGGCCTGAACAAGAGGAGGAACCGATGCAGACCCAAGAACCGACCTTCCGCCTCGATGACGCACGCGCGCCGCTCTGGTTCGGCGCAGACGCCGGATGGGACGACGCCGTCCGCGCCGTCGATCCACGCGTCACACGGAGCGCCGAGGCGATGATCGCCGCCGCCGGTCTCGGCTGGAGGGTGGAGCAGCACCCGTTGGAGGCTGTCCTCGACGGTGGCGCGGGCACGCGGCGCGTGCCCGTTCCGAAGCACGTCGCGAACGTTCGAAGCGACACCGGCGCCGTCGTCGGCGTCGTCGGCGAGGGGTACGAGCCGCTCCAGAATCGCGCCGCGTTCGCGTTCTGCGACGCGATCATAGACTCGGGGCACGCCCACTGGATCGGTGCGGGCGAGACGCGCGGCGGCGCGCGCGTGCACGCGCTGATGCGGCTTGATCGCGAGATCCGCATCGGCGGGGCGGAGGGAGAGGACGTGCTCCCGCTGCTGTGCTTCCGCAACGGCCACGACGGCGGACTCGCCGTCACCGTCTCAGTCGCGCCGTTCCGCCTCGCGTGTCTCAACGGGATGCTGCTTCCGCTCGCGAACGCCCATCGCACCTGGAAGGCGAGGCACACGGCCAACGTGGAGGCGAAGCTCGCCGACGCCCGCCGCACGCTCGGGATCGCATGGCGCTACTACGACGAGCTCGAGGAGCTCGGCGCGCGGCTGCTCGGCCAACGGGTCGGCGACGGCGAGTTCGAGCGCTTCCTCACGCGGCTTGTGCCGCTCCCGGAGCCGCGTCCCGACGAGACGAACGGCGGCCGCGCCGTCCGGAATGCCGAGCGCGTCCGCGAGGCGATCCGCACGGCATACCGCACGACGCCGGACCTCGCGGAGATCCACGGCACCGCCTGGGGCGCTCTGCAGGCCGTTGCCGCGTACGTCGATCACGCGCAGCCGATGCGCCGCACTGCCAACCGCACGCCCGCCGAGGCGCGCTTCGAACGCGCCACCGAACCCGCGCCGCTCAAGGATCGCGCGCTGGAACTGCTCACCGAAGGAGGCGACCAGTGACCACGACGCTGACACTCGTCCCGCTCGACAAGATCAAGCCCGCTGACCGCTTCAACCCTCGCAGCGAGTTCGCAGAGGAGCAGATGGCGGAGCTGGTCGCCTCGGTGAAGCGGCACGGGATCATCACTCCGCTCACGCTCGCACCAACCGAGGACGGCTGTTTCACGATCATTGCGGGCGAGCGCCGATACCGCGCGGCGAAGACGGCGAAGCTACGCGAGGTGCCCGCTCAGGTACGCGACGGGGACGGAGAGGCGCTCACGCTGGCGGTCGCGGAGAACGTGATCCGGGCCGACCTCAACCCGCTCGAGGAAGCGCGCGCTTACCGGCGGCTCGTCGAGGAGCACGGCGACGCGGCCAAGGTGGCGAAGCTCGTCGGCAAGCGGGAGAAGCTGATCGCGGAGCGGCTCGACCTGCTCAAGCTTCCCGAGGAGGCGCAGACGAGGCTTTCGGCTCGCCGCGTCCCGCTCGCGTGCGCGCCGACGCTCGTCCGGGTCGCAGAGGCCGAGTCATTGCTCGCCGACCTGTGTGCGGCGTGGCTGGCCGACCGCCCGCACGACGCTGCCGCCTTCCCGGGCGCGCCCGGTGAGGTCGTCGACGACGTGCTCGCGGCGACGTGGCAGGACGACGACGGGCAGCCGCTCAATCCCGTCGCGTACAGCGTCGGCGGCTACCACGGCCCGATCCTTCCGCGTGAAAGTCGCTCCGACGTGCTGGCCGCAGTCGTCGCGAAACTCGGAGAGCGCGGCGAGGCCGTCGCCACCGCGTACGCCGAGCTGCCGGAGATCGTCCACTCCTCCGAATACGACTGGGCCGCTCGGCAGGAGGAGGATCGCCGGGAGCGCGAGTGCTTCTCGCTGGACGAAGAGGACGCCGACGCAGCGCGTGCGTTCGGCTGTCTCTTGGAATTGCCGACGGGTGACGAGCGCCGGCCGAACGCCTACGCCACCGATCCCGAGTGGATCGCGGATCGGGTCGTCCAGAAGATCGCGGCGTACGCCGCCGCCGATACCGAGCGGAAGCGCGCCGCGCGCGAGCAGCGGTCGCCCACCACGCCGGACGATCCCGAGCGCGAGGCTCGCCGCCAGGAGCGCGAGCGGCAGTACCAAGCGCGTGTCTCCGCCCGAACGCGCAATCTCGACCTCGGCGCGGCGCTTGCGCGCTGGGAGCCGAAGGTCGACACGGACGCGGTCAAGCTGCTCGGTTCGCTCGTGCTCGCCCACTACGGCAAGGCCGCGGCGTGGGCGCACCGCCTCTGCGTCGAGCAGCCGACGACGACGAACAAGCAGGGCAAGGTGACCGTCCGTTACCCGCGCGGCGCCCAGGCCGAGAAGCAGCTACACGAGCAGGCAACCGCCGCGCTGATGCGGGCGCGAACGCCGGAAGCGTCGCTCGCGGTCGTCCTGAAGCTGCTCCTCGCGCAGCGGCTCGTGGACACGGACGGTCTGCCGAACGCCGACCGGCAGGGCGTCTATGAGCCGCAGGAGCTGGCGGGGTCGAAGGTCATCGACAAGCTCGCCCGCCGGGTTGCACCGCCCTCCGTCAAACAGCACCAGGCCGAGCAGGCGGCGGAACGCGAGCGGGCCGAGCAGCAGGCGCGCGCCGAGCGGGAGGTGCGCGTCGGAGCGCAACGGGCCAAACTCGCCGCCGGAGAGGTGATCCGCTGCGAGTGCTGCTTCGAGCCGATCGACTCGCCCGAAGCCGCTGTCGAGAAGGACGGAACCCTCGTCCATGCGGGCGACTGCGAACGCGAGTGGGGCAGCGCCTACGACGCCGATGATGACGCCGAGGACTCGGAGTGAGCGCGATGCACCCACGCCGTCCGCTCACCTTACTAAGCTCGATAACACGCGAGACGCAGATGCATCCTGATGCAGAAGTGCCTCACAGATGCTAAGCTCGCGGTGTGCTTTCGGTCGCAAAGCTCACGCCGGGGCAGGAGTCGTACTACGAGCGATCGGTGGCGGCCGGGCTCGACGACTACTACGCCGGCCGCGGCGAGTCGCCGGGCGTCTGGACAGGCCGCGGAGCCGCCATCCTCGGACTCGAAGGGGTCGTGCAGGACCGGCAACTTGGAACGCTCATCCGCGGCGTCCACCCGCTGACCGAGGAGCGGCTGCGTAAACACCCGAAGGAGCGCACGATCACGATCGAACGGATCGATCCGCATGCTGACGAGCGGCGGATTGAGCAGAAGAAGCTCTCGCCCGTCGCCGGCTTCGACCTCGTCTTCAGCACGCCGAAGAGTGTCAGCCTCCTCCACGCCCTCGGCGATGAGGGCACGCGGCGGGCCGTGAACGAGGCGCATGCGGCGGCGTGGCAGGCGGCGCTGGAGTACCTCGAGGACGAGGCTTGTGTTACCCGGCGCGGCAAGAACGGCTTCATCCGCGAGCACGGCGGCGGCTTCGTGGCGGCGGCTTACCAGCACCGCACGAGCCGCGCGCAGGACCCGCACCTGCACACGCACGTGATCGTGGCGAATATGACGCAGAGCCCGAGTGACGCGAAGTGGCGCGCGCTCGACGGCGAGGCGATCCTCAAGACCTACCGCCTTGCGGCTGGCTACCTCTATGAGGCACATTTGCGGGCCGAGCTCGCGCGGACGCTCGGTGTCGACTGGGAGAAGCCGCGGAAGGGTTGGGCGGAGTTGAAGGGCGTCCCGCGCCGCGTGATCGAGGAGTTCTCGACGCGGCGGCTGGCGGTCGTCGAGCGGATGCGGGAGCAGGCGACGAGCGGCTTCTACGCAGCGCAGGTCGCCGCAGTCGGCACGCGCGAGCGGAAGGAGCAGGTGGATCTCGTCGTGCTGCGCGAGGACTGGCGCGCCCGGGCCGCCGAGCACGGATTGGGCCAACGGGAGCTCAGATCGATTATGGGTCAATCGATCCGGCAGGAGCCGTCGGCTCGGGAGCTGCAGGCGATCGTCCGGCGGCTCCTTGGCCCCCTCGGGTTGACCGAGAAGCGGACGGCGTTCGCGGGTCCCGAACTCGCGATGGCCTGGGCCGAGGCGCTTCCGCGGGGTGCGGCGGTATCGAAGATCCGGAGACTGTGCGAGCGGTTCGTCGCGATCGACGGCGTCGCGCGCGTCGGCGAGGCGCCCGCGCCTGGTCGGCCCGCCCGCTACTCGACCTCCGAACTGATGCAGCTGGAGCGGTCGGCGCTCGAGCTCGTCGATCGCGGCGCGGACTCCGATGCGCCGGCCCTCGACGACGGCATCCTCGACAACTCGCTTCCGGACCAGCTGCGCGAGCGGCTGTCGAGGGAGCAGCGCGCGATGGTTGGCAAGGTCGCCACGAGCCGGGATCGCGTCGTCTGCGTCGTCGGCGTGGCCGGAGCGGGCAAGACAACCGCCGCCCACGCGCTCGCGACCGCGTTCGCGTCATCCGGCATCGACGTCGTCGGCGCAGCGCCGTCCGGCGTCGCGGCCGAGAAGCTCCAGGACGAGACGGGCATTCCCTCGACGACCCTCCACCGGTTCCTCGAGCGAGCGCAGGGGGGCGAGCTGCCCCACCGATGCGTGCTGATCGTCGACGAAGCTGGCATGGCGGAGACGCGCGTACTCGCTCCCGTTCTGGAGCAAGTCAAACGCGTCGGCGGGAAGGTCGTGTTAATCGGCGACCCGTATCAGCTCCCTGCCGTGGGGGCCGGTGGTCTCTTTGCGGGGATCGTCGAGCGGAAGGGAGCCGTCGTGCTCCACGAGAACCGCCGCCAGCGCGACGAGCTTGAGCGCGTCGCGCTCGCAAAGATCCGCGCCGGAGTTGGCCGCGAGTACTTGGCGTTCGCCGAGCAGCGCGAGCGGCTCGTCGTCTCGGAGGATCCGCTCGCGACGCGGATGCGCCTCGTTGCGGACTGGTGGTCCCACGCCCGGTCCGATCTTGGCGGGAACGTCATGATCGCGCTGCGCCGGCGCGATGTCGCCGAGCTCAACGCGTTGGCCCGTGGCCTGATGGAGACGAACGGAAAGCTCGGACGCGAGAGAGTCATCGCCGCCGGGCGCGAGTTCGCATCAGGCGATCGCATCGTCTGCCTCAGAAACAGCGACCACCTCGGAGTCAAGAATGGCACGCGCGGCACGATCGAGCGGCTCGACAAGGCGAACGGCACGCTTTCCGTCGCGACCGATCGCGGCGATCGAGTCGAGCTAAGCCGGCAGTACCTAGAAGCCGGGCACGTCCGCCACGCGTACGCGCTGACCGGACATAGCGGACAAGGCGTGACCGTCGACCGTGCCTTCGTCCTCGGGTCCGGTGACGCGCGCCTCCAGGAGTGGGGCTACGTGGCGCTTTCGCGCGCACGGGATGCGACGCGGCTCTACGTGACCGCGAGCACCTTCGAGCGCGAGAGCGACTTCCATGAGCACGACGATCGCGATCCGGTTGCACGCCTCGCAAGCTCGCTCGAGGAGTCAGCGGTCGAGCGGCTTGCGGTCGACCAGCGGCCGTACGAGAGCGGACCTCGCCACGCGCTGCCAGCCGAGATCGACCGTGCTGCGCCTTCGGCTCGCGCTTCTGCTCAGCTGAGATTGGTCGAGCAGGAGCGGCTCGTTCTTCAGCGGACACGCGATGAAGCCGCGAAGTGCCTGGAACAGATCGAGAGTCGCACCGCTCGGCCACGGCTCCGTGGCCGTCAGCGCAAGGACGAGCTGCGGCGTGAGGCTCAGGAGTGCAGAACTACCGTTCGCGTGACGACGGAGCGGCTCGAAGAACTCGAGGGGCGGAGCGTTCGCTTCCGGGCAAGGGCGGCGGAGCAGCCCGTAGCGGAGACGCCATCTATGCGGCCGTCGCGGTCACTTGATCTTGGCCTGTAGGAAAATCGTGACCTTCTTTTCGGCCCACGCGCCGCGCCGAGCAGGCCCCATTGCGCGGGCCGCCACAGCCAGGCTAAGGAAGGCGGCCGGTCTCCCGTGCCCAACGTTCCACGTGACTCCACCGCCAGACCGACGAACGGCCGAGCTTGCCGAGTGGCTTCGGGAAGCCAGGACCACCGGCGAGGACGTTCACCCGTTGGGGGGAGATCGCCAGGCGCCTGGCGATATCTGCCGCGATCACGAGCTCTGTCCGCGCGTCGACCTTCATTCGTCACACTTCTGGCACACTATTGACGTGAATCAACAGCTAGAGTCGCGGCGACCTGATGCGTATCGCCGCTCACAGCCCGGAGCCTTGACAGGTGAACCATGCGGACCAGCTCCGGATCGAGGTCGCTCACGAGCTTGGAAATCCGCCGTCCGCCGGATCTGGTGAGATCACTGATTCGATGGCAGAAGTACGAGAGATGAGTGGCGTGGACCGGAACCGAGACCCGTTCATCAAGGTGATCGCCGGGGATGCGCGGCAGATCGACCTCCCGGACGACAGCGTCGACGTGGTCGTGACCTCGCCCCCTTACTGGAAGAAGCGGGACTACGGGCATGAGGATCAGATCGGCCAAGAGGAGACGCCGCAGAAGTTTGCAGAGTCGATCCTGAAGTGCTTGCGTGAGTGGCGGCGTGTTCTTCGGCCAAGCGGCTCGGTGTTCCTCAACATCGGCGACACGTACTGGCGACAGAGCCTCGCCGGCGTCCCCGGTCGGGTAGAGGCACTCGCGATCGACCACGGCTGGAAGGTCCGGAACAGGCTGATCTGGGCGAAGGAAGGCGGTATGCCTGAGCCTGCGCGGAACCGCCTTGCAAACCGACACGAGTACGTGATCCATCTCACGCCGTCGCGGACGTACTACTACGACCTTCATGGCTATTCCGCGAGGTACGGCAACGGCGCCAACCCTGGCGATGTCTGGAGCGTTGGCCTCGCCCGAAACATGAGCCGACATCTTGCTCCGTTTCCGCCGGAACTGGTCGAGCGTGCCGTACATCTGGCCTGCCCGCGAGCCGTGTGCACGGCATGCGGCAAGCCCCGAGAGCGCATCACCGAACGGACCGCGGAGCTCGACGCGTCACGCCCGCAGGCGCGACGCGCTATGGAACTCGCCAAGCAGCACCGCCTGACTCCCGAGCACATCGCCGCCATTCAGGCGACGGGCGTATCGGATGCTGGCAAGGCTTTGCAGTTCCAGAACGGCACCGGCCGGAACAGCGCGGAAGTGCGACGTCTCGCAGCGGAAGCGAAAGCCGTCCTCGGCGGCTACTTCCGCGAGTTCACTTTCGCGAAGAGGAGAACGGTCGGCTGGACAGAGTGCGGCTGCAGCGCCCCGACGACGCCGGGTGTCCTGCTCGACCCGTTCATGGGCACCGGAACGGCACTCAAGGCAGCGTATGCGCTCGGTCGTAGCGCGATCGGGGTAGATCTCGCGGTCACACCGGAGACCAAGGCCCTCGAGCGCGTTCCAAACACGGGGTCGGAGGTTCGGGCAGTCGCATAGGCTTGCGCGGTGCCCTCACCGCGTTATCCGACAGCTGACGGCCTCCACGAAGCGCTCAAGCTCCTCGACGAATCGCCCGCTCCACGGCTCTTCAGCACCGTCCCGGTCCTGCTCGCAGTTGAGGCGGCACTGCAGGCCGGGCAGGGCGTCACGATCAACGGGACAGAGGCTGTACCGAACCCACGCATCTTCAAGTGGCTCGACGAGTGGTTCGATCTGTCGGGGAACGGCAAGGACTACTATGTTCCGTTTCCGTTGCCAGGTGCGACATCGCGGCACCGGCGTGGCGAAAGCATCCTCGCGCAGGCAACGATGTCGACCGCCATTCGTCGAGACTGGGTCGACAACGCAAAACGGGTTCCCGGGGAGAAGAGATCCTGGGCCTACCCGCTCCTAGATCTTCCGGGATGGCGAGACGCTGTCGCCGAGGAGCTCAACCGCCCCGAGCTCCACGGCCTTGATCTCGCTCTCCTCAGCATCTGGCTCGGGCGAACATCCGGTATCCCAGCCGTTGGCGCAACACCAACGCGTCAAGAACTCGTTGCCTTCGCTCTCGAACGCCTTGGACTACCGACCGACGGTAGCCATGACCTCTGCCAGACGAGCCCGCCGATCCTCAGCGCAGACGGCGATGACACCTGGGACGCCACTCACTTCGGCAGCGTCCCCCTCAGCCTCGACGAGGTCGCCGAGGTTTGTGAGGGCGTCGACCCGCAGGCCACCCCCATCGGCGACGGAGGGTCGATCACGGCGGTGACCATCTCACACGCTGCCCTGGAGCTGGACGAATACGTACGACGGATGCTGCGGATCAGCATCGCGAGCTCGAAGGCTGTGATGCTCGTCGGACCACCCGGCACCGGCAAGACTGAGCTCGCTTTCGAGGTCGAGCAGGCGATGAAGGACGGCAAAGGCGCGGCCTTCGGGATCACGAAGCCACCAGACGGGGTCATGACCGTTACGCCCGACGACGAATGGTCCTCGACGACGCTGATCGGCGGCATCACGCTCGACGAGAACGGAAAGCTCACGTTCAGACCCGGTTACGTGCTCCAGGCAATCGCCGCGAACAGTTGGCTGCTCCTCGACGAGGCGAATCGCGGTGACCTCGACAAGATCTTCGGCGGACTTCTGACGTGGCTTGCCGGCCGGCGCGTGCAAGTTGGCATGACGTCCACCGCACACGACGCCCAGCAGATCTACCTGGAGTGGTCCGACGATGAAGCCTGCTCCGTCGATGGTCTCGAGCAGCTGGAACCCGGGGCGAAGGTCACGAAGCCAGTCAGGTTCATCGCTGGCAAGAACTGGCGGTTCATCGGGACGTTCAATCCCGTCGACGCGCAACGTGTCTTCAAGCTTGGCCAAGCCCTGGGTCGTCGTTTCCGACGTGTGCCGGTTCCACCACCGCAGTTCAACCGCTTCGAGACCCTCCTTGCGCAGCGCGCTGCATCGCTCGAGCCCAGCGTCCGCGCGGCCATCGTGCAGATCTACCGAGTCCACGAAGATTTCGAGCCGCCACTGGGGCCAGCGCCCTTCCTGGACCTCTGTGAGTACCTCCTCACCGCAGGGCCGATCAGTGGCAATGGCTCGTCTGAAGATCAGTCGACCGAGCTCGAGCCTGACGACGGCGAGGGCGTTACCGGAGAGGTCGGCGAGACTACGACAGAAGAGCCTGCCGAACTCAGCGGCGTCGAAGCTACCGAGGATGCGGCGGAAGTCGAGGCGCCGGGTGAAGTAGTTGAAAGCGAAGCTGCTGAAGAAGATGCAGGCGGCGCTGAGGCTCAGCCAGTGGAGGAAGATCTCACTGAAGGCCCTCGGCTTCCCGCTGCGATCTCACGGCTTGTCGCCGAAGCGTACGTGGCGTCGCTCGGGACTTGGCTGGCACAGCTCACGCCCGCTGAGCGCTCGAAGATGCGGAGCCGACTGGTCCCGGACGTCTTCTCAAGCTCGGACTGGGCATGGCTGGAGCGGATGTTCCGCTCGCTCTAGCGCCACCTGAGCGCATTCCGCGTCGCGGTCTCGCGACCCTATGCGCAATGTGGCAAGGCGCGGGCGAGCTCTGGAGCGCGGTCGCTGCGGCGGCTCCGGACGAGACGACACGGGCGTGGACAGCTGACGACATCCGCCGACGAGCACTACGAATACTTCTGCCGAAAGTTGCTCGACCCATCAGTGCGCTACCACTCGAGCAACGCGTCTGGGAGGAGGGCCTTCCAGCCGAATCACGTACGAGCCTGCGGCGAGGGCGCGCGGCGAGGGGGCGCGTTGACTGGCCACGCACCGCACTGGACGGCTGGCCACCGGCAGAGCTTGTCTACCGTCGGCGCCAACGCCGTCCCGACACGGTTCTTGCGAACGCGCTTGCCTGGGGAGCAGAGCGGGCGAACGCGCTCCTCGACGCTGCGCCGACAGCCTTGACTCCGCTCGAGGCGTCGGCCGTGGAGCGTCTCAAGGTTCTTGCAGCATTGGGAAAACATCCTGCGCTCTACAACATCGAGCCCCAGCAACTTGCTGGCGATGACCTGAGAGCGCTTCATGGTTCTGGCTATCCGTGGCGCGATCTCGAGGCAGTCGCCAGCTCGATCATCGCGATCGAGGAGCGGGGCCTCGACCATCTGGCTCTGGAGCTTCTCGCCCCCGATACGGAGATGGGCGGGAAGCTGTTCCATCTGGGGGTATGCGGCGAGATGGTGTATGGCCTCCAGCAGCTCGGGTGCGTTGTGGAGTCGGTCCGCCCGATCGGCGGCGGACAGAGCAGCGCTCGCCCGGCATTCCGAACTCTTCACGCGGGAGTGGAGTGGGAGCTGTACTTCGAGAGCGCTGGAATCTGGCGTCGAGCCCACATCCGCCAGCCGTACTTGAACGCAGTCGCGGCGCTGCGGGGCACTAGCCAAAGCCTCTCCGCCGACCTGTTGCTCATAGACCGCCACGGGCGACGCGCACTGATGTTCGAGTGCAAGGACAGCTACGACCCAACGTACGTCGGCCGCGGTGGGTACCACCAGGCCACGACCTATCTAGTTGAGGCGCAGGGCCGATGGTCGGATGAGACGGTCTCGTTGACCATCGGACACGCGGGAGCCGTGACTGGCATCAGCCTTGAGCCCCTAGCCGGGGGCGTGGTGGGGCTTGCCGAGGCCGGCCTTGTCGCCGACATCGTGTCTCGCTTCGTACGTGGCAAGCCGCTGGATGCAACGAACGCAGGATCCGCGGGATAGAAACAATCGCGAGAGCGGCCTACGAGCCCACCGACCGGATCATTAGGCCGCAGCGGCTTGAACGCCCGGCGTCAGTGCAGTGCCGCGGTCAGCGTCTCGACGACGCACTCGCGCGCTGTCGGCGAGGGAACCCAGATCAGCGACTCAGCGGTCTCCGTCGGCCTGTCGAACGCTATCGCGAAGCCGCTCGCGGCGAGCAGCAATGGGAGTGCCCGACGAAGCTGGTCGTCGCGGTGCTCGTGCACGTCGAAGCGGACGACGAATGCGCAACTGACCGGGCGTTCGAACTCAACGCGAAGAAGGAGCCGCCAGAGTGGGTCACCTCTGCTCGGCCGGAGCAACGACCATGCTGTAGCGACGTGCCCTGCAGGCTCCGTCTCCAGGACGCGCGCGAGATCGAGCACATCTCGACGCCCGTGCGACTCGACCCACAGGCCGACCGTAAGCCCATCTCGCGGGTTTCCCTCGAACACTGTCGCCGAGACGCACGGGAGCGCTTCGCGGTACAGCTCCTCGAGCCGTTTCGTGAGGCGCTTCGGCGACAGCTTCGTGAGGTCCTCCGCGATGCTCATCACGCTACCGCTCCCGAGGCGATCTTTCGCAGCCGCCGGTCCTTGAACCACGGACGAAGGCTGATCCGGGCCGGGGCGAGGTGCCCGTACACAAGCAGTCCGTGGCCCGGCGTCATCTCCCTCAGGACGTTCGCCGGCGCGATGTTCCGGTAGGCGACAGAGTGAGTCGTCGAGCGGCGACCCTCCGCGCCCGTCGTCGATGACGTCTGCCCGATCTCCTCATCGCCGAGCAGTCGTCCGACGTAGTCGAGGGTCTGCGCATCAGCGATTCCGGAGAGAATCACCTTCGCGCGGTGGTTCGAGACGATCGTCGGCGCGCGGTCCCTGCCGTAGACCGCGTTGATCTGCGACATGTCCTGGAACACCGAGACCAGCTGGATGCCTTGACCGGCGCCGGTCGAAGCGAGGGTCGCCAGCTCACGTAGGGGCGCGATGTTCGCGCATTCGTCGAGCACCACGAGGAGCGCTGGGTCCACAGGCGCGCCGGTCTCCGCTGACCGTTCGTAAGCACGCGCCACGATCTCCTGGACGAGCGTCGCGAACAGCGGCTGGAGCCGCCGCTGCTCATGCGCTGGTGCGCAGAGGTAGGCGGTATTGCTTCCGCCGTCGAGAAGCCGCTCCGCACGGAGCTCCGACGTGAGCGCCGACGCGAGCACGCCAGGGTCGGCATATGCAGCGAGAACCGTCTCGGCCGTCGTATAGACACCTGAGCGAGTGCGGTCGTCGCGTTGCGAAGACGCTTGAAAGGCGGTGACCGCTGCGTCTTCGCCGGTCTCGTCGAGAGCGGAGAAGATCTCCTCCTGCTCTTGAGCGTCGATCCAGCGGACGACATCCGCCATCGTCGCGTCCGAAGTCGCTGCTGCGAACAGCACCGGCGCGAGCAGCTTGGCGGCCGCCGCGTACCAGAACTCAGCGTTCTCGACGCCGGCGTTTCCCCGATGCGCCGCCGCGACGAGCCAAGAAGCGACCCGTTGTGCACCGGTCCACGTCGAGCACGACGACAGCGGCGTCCATCCGCAGGTCGGCATTCCGGTGCTGCCCGTCGGGTCATAGATCCAGACGCGCCCGGCTCGTTCGCGGGCGCCGAGCGTCTCGCGCATCAGGTCCGTCTTGACCGACGTTGCGACGACTGGTCCGTTCCACTCGAGGATCGCAGGGACTGCGAAGCCCGACGTCTTGCCGGTCTGCACCGGACCGACGACGATCACTGACTGGCGTGGCTCGGCCGCGACGAGGCGGCCGTCGACGACGCCAAGCGACAGGCGCCCGGGCACCGCCTCGCGGATCCGTAGCGGCTTAAGGTCGCGCGGCCGCGCCCAGCGGGCTACGGGAGCGCCGCTCGCTCGTCGCGACCGATGGCGGATAGCTCCGAACCCGAGCGCTACGAGCGGCAGGGTAAGCGCGGCAGCAGTGCCGTAGAAGGCCGCTGCTCCTGGAAGCAGCGGCCGTTCCGTCAACGGCCATGCAGCAGCCGGATCGCCGAGATGCGCCGGGAAGTTTGCGAGGACTGCGCCCATATCGGCGGCGCCGACAGATGGCCACCGGCCCTCGAAGAGCCTTCCGGCAGCTTCGCCGGTCGCCCAGATCAGGGCCGTCAGCGCCCCCGCCACGGCAAGCGCGCCGAGCGCGATGGTCTCGAGCGGACTCGACTCCTCGCCCGCGAGCGGAAATCGTGGCGGCCGGCGCTCGCCTGTCACGCCGAAGCCTTCACTGCCATGCGCGCGTCGGTGTCGACGAGCTCGTGCTCGGACGACGACAGCCGGTGCTGGACGAGGAACGATCGCTGTCCAACCTTCCAGAGAGCCCACCCGCGCCGGAGATGGGGGAGAAGCTCGGCTTCAGTGTCGGTCAATCCGAGCAGCTCGCGCGTTTGCGGAAGCTGGTCGGGAGGCTGCGCGTAGATGATCTTCGTCTCGGCGTCGGCAAGCAGGCCCTCCGCGAGCCGCACTTCCCGACTTCCCTCCGCGCCGGTCGAGCGCAGGTCGGATAGGCGGTGCATCACGACGACGTTCTGCGCACCGAGTCCGCGCGAGAGCTTGAATGACTGCTGGAGCCACTCGCCGATTCCGAGGTTGGAGAGGATCCGCCACGCCTCGTCGACGACGACGATCCGCTTCGCGCTGCGCGCGTCAGTCTCCGCGTCAATCATCGCCTGGAGCCACGCGGTCGCGCACGTCATCAAGATCCCGAGCGCCGTCGTGTGCGTGTTGAGCACCGCGCGGAGGTTGAGAACAACCAGCGGCGCGTCGAGGTCGAGACCCGGGGTCGTCGGCCCGTCGAACATCCCGCGCAGGTTCCCGGAGCAGAGCTGGTCAAGCGCGAATGCCATCGGACGCACCGAGACCGCGAGCTCGTCGGTCGACATTGCCAGGGCGTCTGCCATCTCGGCGTTCGGGTGGATCAGGATGTCGACCACGTCCGGGAGCGTCGGCTCGCGATTGCAGCGGCTCCGGAGCACGTGGAGCGCTTCCTGGGCGCCTCGTTTCTCCTCCGGCGTGAGCGCGCGCTCCAGCGCTGCTGCGGCGACGGAGTAGAGGAGGTTGAGCTGACGTTCTGCGCCCGCGCGCGGCGTGAGCGGGTTCAGGCGGACGGAGCCTCCAGGGGAAAGGGTGATTGGCTGTACACCGAGGGCCTCGGCGAGTCGGTCGTATTCGCCCTTGACGTCGACGATCCATGCCTGACGGCCGAACACGCTTTGACGGAAGACGTACGTCTTGACGAGGCTCGATTTCGCCCTGCCGACGATGCCGATGACCACCGCGTTTGGACTCGTCAGCTCGCGACCGTACAGCTCCCACGGGTCGTAACAGAACGAGCCGCCGTAGACATCGCGTCCGATGTACACGCCCCGACCACCGAGACCTCCTTCGGCGACGAACGGATAGGCGGCCTGGATGTGCGCGGTCGTCGTTCGGTGCGCGGGCTGCCCTTTGACGTTCACCGAAGTCCTCTGCAGAGCGGCAGTGTGTACGTGAACGCTTCTTCCTGCTGCCCGTAGAGACGCAGTAGCTCGAGCCGCGCCATCTGAGCTGCGTGTTCGATCTCCGAGCAATTGCGCTCGAGCTCGTCGAGGCTTCGCGCGGACACAGTGACATATCCGGCGAATCGAACGGCAGCGTGGCCGTCGGCAAGCTCCTCCTCGCGTCGAGAAGTCGCCTCCGATAGCCGACGACGACGTGCCGTCTCGACGAAACCGAACCGGCCGCGCAGTTCCTGGTCGGCGAGATCCGTCGTACGAGAAGCTTCAACTTCTCGAATCGCGCGAAGTGGCGAGATCGGCTCGATCGTCACGGCGATCGAGCGCACGACCTGAGCATGCAGTAGCAGGGGGGAGAGGAAGGCTGCGCCGACGTCCGTTCGCGGCCAGCCGGCGATCCAGTACGTCGCGTGGACGGCACCGTCCGCGCGGTAGGCGGACCACGACGACTCGGTACCCGCCGGCCAACCAGCTCCCTCGTCGAGCCCGTCACGCTCGCGGTCGGCCGCTGCGAGACGAGCAAGCCCAGGTCGCGACCACGGATCGAAAGCGACGCGAATTGCGGAGGCGAACATTCCCGGCCGGAGCGCGCCAACGACATGAACGTCAGCGGAGGCGAGTCGCTCGGCGAGGCTCTCGACTTCACGCAAGAGCACCTCGGAAGCACCGGCATCGGGGCCGTTCTTGCCGCCAGCGCGCTTGATCTGGCGCCACGCCTTCTTCGCGTCGATCTGGAGGCAGACGAAGAGCTCGTGGTCTCGCGTCACCGCAGGCGCGCCGCTGACGAGATCGAGGTACGAACGCATCGGCAGTGCGTCCACGGTCGCCGCCTCTCGGTCCCACGCCTCGCCGAGATAGCGGCCGATCTCGTCCCCGTCGGCGGGCACCGTCCGCTCGAGCCACTGAACGCGGCTGACGGGCGTGCCCTCGCGGGCGAGACTCGCGAGCACGCCGCCCCAACCTGCCTGTCTCGCCTCTTGTTCGGAGCGGTCGAGGAGCCCGAATGAGGTGACTCGGACCGCGAGAGTGGCGGCGTAGGTCTTCGCGCGCGTGTCCTTGACGACGCCGACCGTCTCGCCTCTGAAAGGGGCCGCGAGCAGCTCGAGACCGTGCACTGCCTCCGGAAGGTCCACCGCTGGCTCCGGCCGGCCAGTCTCGCCGATCCGGACACCGGCAGCAGGGGCGAGAGACGTCCGTCGGTGCCGCCCGAGCGCGCGTCTACGTGTATGCGCGACGACGATCGGCAGCCACTCTTCGGCCGACCTTCCACTCACAGGCCAGAAGCAGAAGGCGGCGATGCCTAACACCAGCCCGAGCGCTGCGAAGAGCCCCGCGCCGCTCGGCAGCGTCCGCATCAGGACAACTGCCGCGGCAAGGCTCACGGCCATCGGGATCACCTGTGTCGCGCGCAGCGACCCGATGAGTCCGCGGCGTTCGAGGGGGCCGAAGCGATAGCGCCTGATGTCGCTTTCCGGCATCGGTCAGTCTCCTTCTCGCGGAGTGCGTGGGGGTTGTTGTCGCGGCGGCGGTGGAGAGGCGGATCCGCCGTCTGGGGGCGGGGGCGGTGGCGCCGTCGAGCGATTCGGCGGCGAGCTGCCGCCGTCCCGGGACGGCGCCGACCGACCTGAGCCACTCTCTGCCGGAGGAGGCGCTCCCTGCGACTCGCTACGGACGTACGTCGCACGGCCCGCTCCGGTCGACGCAGCGTCGGCTCGTGCGCTCGAATACTCGCGAGACGTGGTCTGCGACGCCGCCGTCTCGCCTCCGGAAGCCGTTGGCGGTGCGTAGACCGTGCGCGGCACGCCTGAGTAGGCCGGAGAGGTTGATCCGCGCGACTGGCGATCCATCGCCTGGCGCATGTAGCTCGCCGGGCTGTGGATGCCTGCCGACCCAGCGGCGCCGGACATCGCCGCGCGCTGTCCGACGACGCTTCCGGCGGCAACTTCCATCATCGGGATCAGGCGAAGCAGCCCGAACGGTGACCATGCCGCAAGGACCAGAAGAGCAGCGCCCGCGATCATGCGCTCGAAGATGCTGCCGTCGCCGGGCTGCGCGAGGCTTGTCTGGGTGATCGCTGCGGACGCGAGCCCGAGGATCGCAATGATCACGAACTTCGCGAGTATCACCGCGACGAGGAACTCGACGAGACGCCGCGCCCATCGGCTCGTGGCCGGCCAGATCATCGCGACAAACGTCAGTGGGAGAAAGAAGAGCGCGACGTAGATGGCGGCGTCACGGATCACCATTTCGAGCCAGAGCACGAAGGCGCCGATCGCGAGGATGATCGCGCCGAGGAAGACACCGAAGAGAGGAACTGCACCGGCGGAGGTGTCGTCGAGCGCGTTCTTGTACGCGTCGCCGACCGATTGGAGAAGGTTTCCTGAGCCGCCGCCCAGGCCTTGGACGACCGTAGCGGAGAGACCATCGGTCACCGACACCAGCAGCTGCGTCGCGACGATCGCCGCGCCCGCGAGGATGAACGCCATCGGTAAGTAACCGAGCGCTGAGCGTAAGAGGATCCACATGTCTTGTCGCCAGACCGCCTGGATCACCGCGAGTAGCAGCATCGGCAGGGCAAGAAGTCCGGCGACGGCGATCATCGAGCGGTACTGGCCTGCGAACCAGTCGGCCTGAACATCTGGCGTCGCCGTCGCGTCGATGAGGCTGCCGACCTTGCCCGTAACCCAGACGGCGGCGTTGGTCACCCATGAAGTGACGCCGCGCATGACGAAGTCGCCCGCAGCCTGCGCTGCACTCCCGGCCAGATCGCCTGCCGCGTTGCAGACGAAGTCGACGCCCGGCAGGTCACACGGGTTCGGGATCGAGGCGGCGCGCGCAGGCGCCGTCCCCGGCCCAGCAGCCACGACTGTCGACAGGACAGCGGCGAGCGTCGCCGCCGCTACGCGGATCGATCGGCTACGGCTCTGCATGCGAGAACGCGGTGAAGCGCGGGATCTCGGCGAAGAGGTCGCCGATCGTGGTGGCATCCGCCGTCTGTGGAAGTGGAGGCGTCGGACCCGGCGCACTCGCGAACGATGTGACCTTCCACCCGTGCTCCCACACGAGCGACACGGTCTCGGTTCGCCACGACTGCTGTGGTTGGACTGACGCGCCGCTGCCGACGATGCCGACGCGCCAGATGGCGACCGTCGCGGCCGATCGCGTGTAGCTCTCGACGCGATAGCCGGCCAGGGCAGAACGGAGGATGACAACTGGTGCAGGGACTGAATCCACGGCCAGCCGTGTGCGGACCTCGACTGCGCCCTGTGCATACGCGCGCGCGAGTGACGTGCGCGCGCTCGACGCGGCGATTCGGTCCACGAGTCGGCGGATCCGTGCCGAGTCGAGCAGCGCCGGGCCGTCGAGGAGTTCGACCGCGGAAGCGGCGGCCGCTACCGCGCTGCTCTCCGTTCGCGCGGGCCGCGTCTGGTGTGTCGGCTTGGCTGGCGCCTCCGCCTGCGTGGCGATTGTCGTTGAGGCTGCCGGACTGCTACCGCGCGGCGTGGCGATCCGGCTGCCGATCCCGATTCCGAGCGCGACGAGTGCCAGCGCTGCGAGTCCCTGCCAGAGCCACGAACGCCGACGGTCTTGTGATGCGCGGCTGACTCGCAGCGGAGTCAATGGACCGTGTTGCCGAGGTTCTCGAAGAAGGCCACGATTGCTGGTGCTGCGCCGACCAGAAATGCGGCCGCGGCGGAGACAAGCGTTCCGCGGCGACCGACTGACGCGTGGTGGTAGTTGCCGGAGTGAGCGCTGAGCGCCCAGACCGCTGCCGAGATCACGAGCCCCGCGAGCGCCGCGAGCAGCCCCCAGAAGGCGAGACCGTTGACGAGCTGCTCGAGTGCGGGGCTACCGGGGAGCCCGTTCGGGTCTGGCTTCCCGCCGATGCCGGTCGCGGCGATGACGATTCCTGCGAGCGGCGACATGAGCTACGACCTCCTTCCGGACGTGCTGGTGAAGCCAGCGGCGATTGCCGCGGTGAGTTCGAGGTAGGCAGAACGCGTCTGGGGGCGAAGCCCGGCAAGCTCGGCCTCGGCGCCCGAGTCGAGGTGAGGGTCCCAAGGGATCCGCACTGACGCGCGGCAGCGTTCGGCGAAGTGGTGCTCGACGCGGTCGAGGTCGAGCGCACCGCTCGATCCGCGGATCGTGTTCAGGACGGCGACGGCGTCAGCGACGAGATGGTCGTAGCCGTTCCGGTCGAGCCAGTCGAGCGTCGAGCTCGCTGCGCGTGCGCCGTCGAGACTCGGTGCACTTACGACGACGATCTGATCCGCGGCGTCGAGGATCCCGCGGGTCGCGGACTCGAGGACGCCCGTGCCTGTGTCGAGGCAAAGGAGGTTGTAGTGGCGCTCGAGCAGGTCGATCGCACGCCGGAACTCGCTCTCGCCGAGTGCCTGGGTGATCGTCGGGTCGTCGTCGGCCGCTACGACCTCGAGCCGGCTGCTCGCCTGTGACGTGTAGCCGCGTATGTCGGCGTAGCGTGTGATGTGCTCGACGTCGCTCAGCAGTGACGCAACCGTCGCCGCCGTCTCTCGGCGCACGCGATGGCCCAGGGTGCCCGCGTCCGGATTGCCGTCGAGCGCAATTACGCGGTCACCGCGGAGCGAGGCGAACGTATGGCCCGCGAGCAAGCAGGTCGTCGTCTTTCCCACTCCGCCCTTGCGAGAGATGAACGCGATCTTCCGGCTGCCGGCGATCGGCGTCTTGACGCGCGCGACGAGTTCGCGATGGTGAAGCTCGGCCGAACTCGGCCCGACGTGGACGGCGCCCCCGGTCAAGCGATAGACGCTGCGCCGCCACCCTCGTGCCGGCACGTCAGTCGCCGGTCGCAGCATGCGCTCTACGGAGAAGTCGTCGGCCGAGGCAAATCCTTGATCAGCCCTGGCCCGGGAGCCATCACCGTTCGCCGGTGCGGCTTCTGCGATTCTCTCGGCGGCTTCTGCGCCGAGGAGCGGCACGGGGCGCCCCTCCTCCTGCCACAGCGATGCCGCTCCTTCCAGTCCTCCGTTTCCGTGGCTCACCCTGCGCCTCCTCCGTGGATCAACTGGATCTCCTCTAGGCAGTAGATCTACTGTTATAGCAGTGGAAGCGCGGAAGTGCGAGTGATGACCGCGTATAGTGGGAAGATCTCGCTAGGCAGTAGATCGACTGCCTTCGGCGACGAAGGAGACACTGAATGACCTCGCGACAGACCGCGCTAGGGAAGCTGCTTCAGGAACGGCGTGAGGCCGCGGGATACTCGCGAGCGCGTGCAGGCGAGCTCGTCGGAATCAAGCCCGGAACGATCGAGGGGTGGGAGCTCGGCCGGGTTGCCCGGCCCCCGATTCACGATGTCCTACGGATGGCGCACTTCCTCGGCATCTCCCCGGAAGAGATCAGCGCCGCCGTATTCGAGGACGCCGGCGCTATCGAGCCGCCCGCCGATCAGCCAGCTCGGCAAGAAAGAAAGAAAGGACGGAAGCGCAGCTCCGACGGCGCGGTTCCGCTGCTCGAAGCTGGCTACCGCCTCTTCGGTTGGCAGAGCGACGTGGAAGCGGCGCAGGCGCTCAACACGACGGCCGAGGAGGTGAGGCGTTGGCGGTCCGGAGATGAACCGATGGCGTTTGCCGATTTCCTGACGCTGACCTCGATGATCGGCGTCGCCGCAGCCGAGGCCATGCGGGGTGGCGACGCGCGCATCGCCGATCTTTCGGCTGCGGCGGAAGCGCTGGGCGTTAGCTCTGGAATCTCGAAGTAGTTCGCGCGGCCGCCCAGTGCTGCGGACGCGCGGGCATCGGGCGAGAGGACGCTCGCCCAGCCGATCGGGAATCTCGATTCTCAGCCCGCTGTCAACAAGCGATGTAAGCGGCGCGCTGCTTAGTCCGTCAGCTGCTCCACGTGGCCGTCGTCGCTAACGGCGTAAATGTCGATGCGCAGAATGTCCCGAACTCGTCTTGCGACTCGGAGTGCTGCCGCTTCTGCACCGCTCGGGATCACGACTGCGAACCTTGCGTTCGGGTCGTCGACTTCCTCGGCAGGCATGCGGCGCAAGAGCTGGCCGTAGAGCGTGTCGAGTCCCCCACCTGCGCTGCTCTTCGTGCGGCCCTTGACCTCGGCGTAGATGGTCTCAGGCCCGCGACGGGCCACCACGTCCACAAAGTCCGACTCGGTTTCGGTTTGCCAGCCTTGGTCTTCGAGCCAGCGGCAGAAGGCCGGTACGACCACATCGCGCTCGTGCCACGGCACGCTGTGTGGCCAGTTAGCCATCTCGCCAAAGTCTACGGCTGAGCTGTGGAAGGGCGTGACGCGCAGCCGACCTCATACGCCTCTCCCACTGCCAAAAGCGTTGGACAGCGCACGTCCCGTCCGTTTGCCGCGGGTCGTGTCCCTCGGGGACGCGAGAGCGGGCGTCGAACCGCCTTCCCGTCCCCTTCGTCTGGCGTCATTGCGCAACGCTGGCCCAGACGGGTTATCCGTTTGCCTGGTCGCACTCCTCTCGCGAGGTGCCAAAGCGGGCCGGCGCATGACGGACAGGCGTAACGTGCGCCAAACAGATGCGGGCGGCTGGGATCACAGCACTCGGCGAGCCGGTCGAGATCTTCGAGCTGGACGAGCCGGCGACGCCTGCCGCAGGCGAGGTCCTCATCGACGTCGTCGCCGCCGGCATCGGCAACTGGGACGACCTTGTCAGGATCGGCAGCTGGCAGATCGGCGGCCCGCCTCCGATGGCGCTCGGGACGTCGGCGGCCGGGACGGTCGCAGCGGTCGGCTCGGGCGTGGTCGAGCTGCGCGAGGGCGACGAGGTGATGACACATCCGCTGCCGCTTCGCCGTCACGGGACGTGGGCGGAGAAGGTGCTCGCGCCGGCGGCGGCCGTCGCGGCCCGACCGCCAGAGGCGTTATGGGAAGCCTGCGGAGCGTTTCCGATTCCGGCGCTGACTGCGGCTCAGGCACTCGACGAGGCTCTCGGGATCGAGCGCGGCGGCTGGGTCGTCGTCAACGGAGCCGGCGGAGTCACTGGCGGCGTGCTCGTCCAGCTCGCCGTGGCTCGCGGCGCCCGCGTGATCGCGACCGCGAGCGCGAAGAAGGCCGAGCGCATCCGCGGCTACGGCGCGTCGGAGGTCCTCGACTACCTCGGCGACTGGCCTGCGCTCGTTCGAGAGATCACCGCTGGCGGCGCGCCCAAGGCCGTCAACGCTGCTCCCGGGCAGGAGGCCACCACGCTGAAGACGGTCGCCGACGGCGGCCGCCTCGCCACGATCACGGGCGATCCGCCGCCGGAGGAGCGGGGCATCGCCGTATCCGACGTCTACGTCCGGCCCGATGGTCGGCAGCTTTCGGCCCTCGCAGACCTGCTGGCCCAGGGCCGCCTGAGCGTGCCGATCGCGTCCGTCCGTCCGCTCGAACAGGCGGCACAAGCGCTGGCCGAGGTAGTCGCGGGAGCGGACGGCGCGATCGTCCTCTCACTCCGAACCTAGCCTGGGGCGCGTCGCGCCCGCGCGCACACTTCTGGTGACATTCCCGCACTCAATGTCAGGCTCGGGGTCGTGGTGGCGTCTGATCGACGACGCAGACTCGGGTCGGCGGCGGCTGACTCGATTCCCGCATGTCGCCCGAGGGCTGACTTGCCAGCGTTGTGTCGCCGCCGCCTTCCCGAGACCGCCGAGCGTGACCTGATAGGAGCTTGGCAGCTGCCTCGATTGAGGCCTGTCCGCTCGCCGGTCGCCGCCAACGCTGAAGGAGGCGATCCCCATGATCGTGATCGGGGTGGACGTGCACAAGCACGAGCTGACGGCGGTCGCCGTCGACGAGCTCGGCCGCGAGCTCGCGAGCTGGAGCGGCCCGCTCGAGGACGCGCTGCTTGACTGGGCGCCCGCGGGCGAGCGGCTGTGGGCGCTCGAGGACTGTCGCCACGTCAGCCGCGGCCTCGAGCGGCTGCTGCTGGAGGCGGGCGAGCGCCTGGTCCGGGTACCGCCGCGGCTGACGGCGCCGCAGCGCCGCCGCGGCCGTGTCCGTGGCAAGTCGGATGCGATCGACGCGCTCGCGGTCGCCCGCGCTGCGCTGCAGGAGCCAAAGCTCGACCGACCACGCCCGGGCGAGGAGCGCCTGCGCGAGCTGAAGCTACTGGTCGACCACCGCGACGACCTGGTCGCCGAGCGGCGCCGAGCCCAGCAGCGCCTGCGCTGGCACCTGCACGAGCTCGACCCGACGCTCGCGATCCCGCTCGGCGCGCTCGACCGGGCGCTCTGGCTCGATCGGCTCGGCCGGCGCCTCGCCCGCTCCGAGCAGACGACCCAGGTGCGGATCGCGCGCCAGCTCCCCGCCCGCTGCCGCAGCCTCACGCGATCGATCCTCGAGCTCGAGCGCGAGCTGGCAGAGCCGACCGAGGCGCTCGTGCCGAAGCTGCTCGAGCTCGCCGGCTGCGGCCCGCTGAGCGCCGCCAAGCTGCTTTGCGAGATCGGCCCGATCGAGCGCTTCCGCTCGGACGCGCAACTGGCCCGCCACGCCGGCGTCGCACCCTTGGAGGCGAGCTCGGGCAAGCAGCAGCGCCACCGACTCGACCGCGGCGGCAACCGCCAGCTCAACTGCGCCCTGCACCGGATCGCGGTCACCCAGGGCCGCGTCCACAGCCCTGCCCGCGCCTACCTCGAGCGCAAGCAGGCCGAGGGCAAGAGCCGGCGCGAGGCGCTCCGCTGCCTCAAGCGCCAGCTCGCTCGGACGGTCTACACCACGCTCAAGAGCGAGCCGTCATTGACATAGGAGCAACGCGGGCCGAAAGAGCGCTGCTGCTGCCTGGCCCCGGTTGAACTGACTTTCTCCCCATGGACCCGCGGTGGTAGCTTCGATGAGTGCCGTTTCGCAAACACGTTCGGGCCGCGGGCACCCACGAGCGGGCTGCGCTGCTCCACGAGACGGCCGCGCGCTTCTGGGAGGACGCAAAGGATTCAGACCGGTCCGAGCGCAAAGAGAATCTCGCGTCCAAGGAGCGTGAAGGCGCAGCGGTTGAATGGGATCGCGCGCGAGAGGCGGGTTACGTTTCGGGCTGACGCTTAATAGCGCCCGCGCTTCGAGGCAATCTCGTCCTCGAGCAGGTCGGCGAGTTCCTGGCCCGTATCCTCGATGAGCTCCCGAATCCGGCCTTGCGTTCGCTCGTCGGTGAGGTTGAGCAGGTCGGAGAACGCGATCTGTATTGCCTGGATCTCGACATTCGCGCGGGCGAGTTCGTCTCTGGCCCGCTCAGTGTCGGCGAGCGCCCGATCGAGCGTCAGATACGCCGTCTCCGCAGTTCGGATCGACTCGGTCGCGCGGAACGCCATCGCGACACCGATGGCAAGACAGGCTCCGAGTCCCGCGACCGTCAGACCTCGACTGCCGATCGTCAGCCCGTAGCCGGCGACGCCGCACGAGAGGAGGAGTCCGGCGAGTGAGCCGAGGAGGACGCGCGATGCGCCGACGGCATGATTCGGGATCCGCGTGGAGGTGGCGAGCCGCACTGGGCGGTCGATGCGGAGAATCAGCGTGCTCGCCGCGAGCAGCGCGATGATCGCGCCTCCGCCCCAGGCGAGGGTGGCCCAGCGCTCGTCGACGTACCGGTTCTGCACCGCCTCGAAGGCATAGATGAGATTGCCGACGGTGAGGACCGCTTCGGCGAGCCCGAGCATCGCGATCGAGAGAGGCATGCCTTCCCAAGAACGAAGCGCCGCCGATGCGACGAGCATGAGGATGACGATGCTGAGGATGGGCCGGTTAAGCGTGAACACGGACGAGACGTTCACGCCGTTCTCAAGGCCGTGGCGAACAAACGGGGCCGCCAGCGCCACGCCAGCTGCGGTCACGATCACCGCGTCAAGGCTTGCCAGGCGGAACGAGATGAGCGAGCGCATCGCGATCACCAGCGCCGTGATCACGAGAAGCTGCGCGCCGACGAAGAACACGTCCCAGACGCCCGGCGGGTGCGGGACCTTGTTGCCGCCCGTGACGTAGTAGACCTGCCAGATCGCGGACCCGATGAGCCACGACGTCGCAGCGATCGCAAGGAGCAGCACGGGGCGTCGAAGGACGTTCGGCGCACGTGCGTACGCCCACCAGACAGACGGCGGCACGAGGATCATCACGCCGGTGAAGACGAACGTGAGTACTGGTCGCGGCGCGCCGAACGCCACTGCTGCGGCATAGGCGACGAAGCCTGCAGCGCCGAATAACGAAAGCACGCGGAAACGTCTGGTGCCGCTTCGCGAAGGCGGCGAGAAGAGTTCCGCTTCGTGCTCGTAGGCCGTCATGCGCTCCACACCACCTCGTGTCCGGAGCATGGCAGTGGTTCTACTGCCATCCTCTATGTTGACCGTGAACGTGCCGAGCCAAACGCAGGGGGTCGGTCCGGTGGATCCCGCGGATCTGCTCCAGGATCTGATCCGGTTCGACACCTCGAACCCTCCGGGTAACGAACGCCCTTGTCTCGAATTCGTCGCCAGCGCGCTCGCCGAAGGGGGAATCGACTCGCGGTTCCTCGCGAAGGAATCTGACCGACCGAATCTGATCGCCCGCGTGGAGGGGGCGGGAGACGCTTCCCCTCTCTTGCTGTACGGCCACGTCGACGTCGTGCCGGCTCGGCCTGAGGGCTGGACGCACCAGCCGTTCTCGGGCGACGCGATCGACGGTGTGATCTGGGGTCGTGGTGCCCTCGACATGAAGGGCGGTGTCGCGATGCTCATTGCGGCGCTCCTGAGAGTGGCCGGGCGAGCTTCCCCTCCCGCCGCGGACCTCATCCTCGTATTGACGAGCGACGAAGAGCGGGGGAGCCGGCTCGGAGCGAAGTTCCTCGTGGACGAGCACCATGACCTGTTCTCCGGCGTCCGGTACGCGTTCAGCGAGATCGGCGGATTCACTGAGTGGGTCGGCGACCGCCGGCTCTATCCGGTGCAGGTCGCCGAGAAGCAGCGCTGCCTCGTCCGCGCGACCATCCGAGGCGCCGGTGGTCACCCTTCCACCGTCGTCCGCCGCACGGCGGCCGCGAAGCTCGGGCGACTCCTCACCAGGCTGGATAAGAGACGACTCCCCGCCCACGTCACGCCGCTCGGCAGGCAGATGATCGGCGCAATGGCCCAGGCACTTCCCGCGCACCAACGCCTCGCGCTTCATGGCTTGCTTCGCGAACAGGTGACAAACCTGTTGATCCCATTGCTCGGGAAGGACGCGGCCCCGCTGGACGCCCTGGTCCACAACACCGCCACGCCGACGGTCATCCATGGCGGCGACAGCTCGAACGTGATCCCGACCGAGGTAACTGTCGACCTGGATGGGCGCGTGCTGCCTGGGCACACGCCTGCTGAGCTCGTGCAGGAGCTGGAAGACTTCGCCGGCGACCTCGCCGAGTTCGAACTCATCGAGGAAGAGCCGCCCGCGCGTGCGGAGCCAGACATGCGGCTCTATCCGATGCTCGCCGAAATCCTGCGGCAGAAGGATCCTGAGGGCGTTCCCATCCCGGCGCTGCTGCCCGGTTACACCGACGCGCGCCACTTCGCGCGTCTTGGGATCCAGACGTACGGGTTCCTGCCGATGCGCTTGCCGAAGGAGATCTCGGTCGACCTCATCCATGGTCCCGATGAGCGCGTGCCCGTCGACGCGCTCAGATTCGGCACGGACTGCCTCGCCGAGGCGATCGATCGATATCCGGCTATGGCAGGGAATCAACTGTAATACAGTAGATCAACTGTTATAGTCGTGCGACGATGACGGACCCGCGAGGCGAGGCGGCGTAGATGTCCACCACCGCCGTCGCCGTTCCCGGCCGGAGGCGCGCTTCTTCAAGGGTCGTCCTTGCGGGCGCACTTCTGGTCTTGCTGCTTGTCGCGGTGATCGGCGGCTTAGCGACGCAGGAGATGACGACGGGGTCTTCGCAGCCCTCTCCGATCGCCATAGCGGACATTCCGACTGACTATCTCGTCCAGTACGAGCGGGCCGCGCGGAGATTCGGCGTCGATTGGGCGGTGCTCGCTGCGATCGGGAAGCTCGAGTGCGACCACGGTCGCAGCCAGGCGCCGGGCTGCAATCCGCCGGGCACGGTGAACGCGGCAGGAGCGACTGGTCCGATGCAGTTTCTCGGCGCGACCTGGCGCACGGGCACCCCGCCGATGACGGTGCCTCAGCCCGGCCCGCCGGCTGCGAATGGGGAGGGGTACGCGACGGACGGCAACGGCGACCGGATTGCCGATATCTGGAATCCAGCTGACGCGATCGCGAGCGCCGCGCGCCTACTGCGCGCGAACGGTGCGCCCGACGACTATCGAGCCGCGATCTTTGCCTACAACCACTCGGCGCTTTACGTCTCGAGGGTGCTCGCACAAGCCTCTGATTACCGCGGCGCATTCGCGCCAGGCGCGACGGGCGGAGCCGTGAGCGCGCTTGCATGGGCGGTTGCGCATGTCGGCTACTTCAACGGGTACAGCCAGGGGCCGACCACAGATCGCGGCGGCTCCGTGGCCGATATGCAGAGCCGTGAGCCGGCAGGCACTACGTAAGCGTTCAGCTGGTTTTGGGGCTTTCAGGTGAGTGCGGGTATCGGGTCGCCGCGGGCGTGGGCGGTGACGACCTCGGTGAGGTAGGCGAAGAGCGACTGTCGTCGGAGTCGGCAGGT
>Ga0070741_10005639_pt1 | contig 27580 bp, 9 predicted proteins | sample Coa_R1_4_FD_66440 | JGI IMG/M metagenome (GOLD analysis project Ga0070741, IMG submission 66440) | Surface soil microbial communities from Centralia Pennsylvania, which are recovering from an underground coalmine fire - Coalmine... | ecosystem: Environmental > Terrestrial > Soil > Unclassified ...
TACGTCGCCAACTTCAGCAGCAATGACGTAACCGTAATCGACGGGACCACGAATAGCACCTCGAAAGTGGGCATTGGAGGCACACCCAGAGACATGGCAGTTAATCCGGTAAGCGGCAAAATCTATGTGGCAAATAGCAACACGAATAACGTGACCGTGATAACCGAACAGCAGGTGCAACCCATCCCGCTCACCACCGCCATCACACCCCTTCCCGGCGACACCTCGTTTCTGCCCAACCCCCAAAAATTCCAACTGACAACCGCCAGCGCCTACCAGCCCTTTGCTCCGACTGTGCGGAGTGTCTATTTCCAGATTGATACCTGGCAAGGTCCCTGGCTTAAAGCCAGCGGTGCGGCTCCGCACTTCACCGCCATTGCTCCACCGCTTCTCGCCGGTCTGCATACTCTTTATGTCTATGCGACGGACGTGCAGTTCGCCGACTCCATCCAAACCGGGTTCGAGAGCAGCCCTATCCCGGGCGCCATCTCTGCCTATACGTTCCTCGTAGCTCCCGCGCCCACCATCACCTCGCTGTCGTTAACTTCAGGGGCGAATCCCTCGAGTCAAGGACAAGCCTTGACCTTCCAGGCCACCGTCACGGCGAAAAGCGCCATTCCGAATGCCGGTGACGTGCAATTCATGGATGGCAACACCAATCTCGGTCCCCCGGCGCCCCTGGACGGCGGCGGTGTCGCGACGATGGTTTGGTCATTGTTGCCGGTGGGAGTTCACAACATCACCGCCGTGTATCAGGGCGCCGCTGATTTCCTGCCCAGCACCTCTCCCACCTGGACCCAGGTTGTGATGAATGCAGGAGGCGCAGGCTCCAGCTCCAGCACGACTCAGCTCAGTGCCGGCCCCTCACAAACATTCTTTCGCCAACAGGCGACCTTCTCCGTGCAAGGTTTCGTGCCTGCTCCCGGACCGGGCAGCATTCCTCCCGCGGGTGGCCGCGTCATCCTGTTGGATGAAAACCGGCAACTCGGTCCGGTGTTGTTTTTCGGCGTCTCCGGCGTTGCCGGGTACACGACGCCCCTATCCGTCGGCACGCACAAAATTCAGGCAGTCTTCCTGGGCAGCGGTAGCGTGAACGGCAGCGTCTCTTCGGTCGTGACCATCAATACCTCGCCGCGACCCAAGCCGCGATGAGAGCATGTCGTTCGTAAATTATGGAGTGTGCGTTTTTAGCAATCTTGGAGCTGGCAATTTTCAGCCCAGCGCTCTTGATATTGTCCCCATCGTCCCGAGCCGACCAATGCAAATCCGTAGCGAGCCCCGCTGAAATAGGGGAAACATTTTGCACATATTTTCCCGGAATGAAACGATTCGCCAGATTTTTTCCATAATGGGACGTTTAAGCCTGTGTGATTTGGGAGAGTTCGTTAACTTGGAGACAGATTTCCACAGGCAACACGTTTAATTTTGCGTAAATTTATCATTTGCATACTGGACGAAAAATTGTTCTCGCCCTAAAATGGCGCTTCCCAGAAACAATAGCGGGGTGGAGAATCTCGCCGCCTGTCCGCACAACATAAATTCTTCAACCTGAATTGCCAGATTGATCTGCAGTAGATTGTCCAAAAAACGTCGCTAAGGATGGCTATGAAGATGACAGAGCTTCTCCATGCGCAGGGCAGGGATTCGCGCCACGCCAGTATTTTTGTAAAAACCGCAAGTATTCCCCAATTCTTGCGCCAATGTCTTGCCATCCTCCTGGCGGGCGCAACGCTTTTTACAGGCATGCCCGCTCGGGCCGCAGCCGCTCCGCATGCCCGTGAAGAGGTCGTGGTTGCAAAGCTGCCCGCCGCCGAACTTCCGTCGAGCACGGAGGACTATGAAACTGCGACGAACGATACTGGACGCGCAACGATAAAACCGGCCGCAAAACGGGCCAAGCTCCGCAGCAACGGGCTGCCGGTTGCGGAGGGCAGAAGCTCATCCTATGCGGCGCGACCGCAGTCTTTTGTACAGACGAGCGCTGCTCTTCCCGTGGCGCCGGTTGTGCAAATACCCGCGCAGCCAGTAGAGCTGGCACTGGCGTCAGCAGCAACGCCAATATCGGCAGAAAGCCATGCTTCCACGCGGGCGCTTCCCACCGCGCCGGCGCAACCGGCTTCCCTGCAAACTGCGGGCGCTGCATTGTGCCCCAGCGGAGTAACTTCGAATTCCACGCTTTCACCAGTAGCGGATCGAGTGCCGGCGGAATCCAGCAAGCCTCTGCAATTAGCCAGTTTGCTGAATCCATCGCGCAGTTTGTTTTCCGATTCGGCTCTGATGATGCAGTCTGGCTCAAGCGGTTTATCAAATACGCTGGCTGTCTCCGTTGGCTACGCCGATAACCTTCGCCCCAATCCCAATTTTCCAGTGCCCTGGCAGGGATCACCCAACGTTATTTTTATTGGGGGAGGAGTATTCGACGCGGGCGCGATCAGGTTAGACAATCTCAGCAATGCGGCTTTGACCATTGATAAAGTTACGGTCGACTTGGGCCGTCCGGGGCCATTTTTTGATATATGGCAGCACGGCATTACGATCCCTCCGCAAAACTCGCTCATTTTGACACAAGACTCGGGCGAGAATTTTGATACCAGCGATTTTCCCATTGTGGACTGCGGCCAGCCATTGTCGCCCAATGAAACCCGTATCCCGAAGGTCAGCATCACGATTGCCGGTGTTACTACTGATTTTCTGGATACCGGCCACATTCTTGATACCGGCGGTTTTGACCTGGCTTGCCGAGGAAATGAATCGCTGCAATGGCGCGCAATTGGGACCACGGGCATCGGCAACGCCTCTGCCACAATTACACTCACTCCCGCAACTTCAATTCAGGCCGCAGGTGTTGCATACACCGCAACAGCCCTGGTTAGTGATGCCGGCAATCAGCCGCTGAGCAATGTAGTCGTCAACTTCAATATTCTGAGCGGTCCTAATACCGGCAAGACAGGTACAGGAACTACAGATGCTCACGGGAACGCAACGTTCACTTATACCAGCGCCTTGCCCGGAACAGATATTCTGCAAGCCTCGGTTACGAACGCAGCCGGCGGGGTCATTCAATCCGAGCAGGTCACGAACACGTGGATATCGTCTGGCCCGTGCCCGCCACAAAGCCAGCCTTTGCCTCCGAGCACCTCTTTGTTGACGTATGCGGGACAGAACACCGGCGAGTTTAACGATCCACTGGTTCTAGCTGCGCAGCTGGCCGATGGCAGCGGAAATCCGCTGAATGGGCGCGCGTTGAGTTTTGCTTTTGCCGGCAAGACATTCCAAACGACCACAAATGGCAATGGTGTGGCCACGGTAAACATCGCTTCGGCCCCGGCCCCAGGCTCCGTTCCTCTTGCTATCAGCTTTGCAGGAGATGGCAGCTTCAATCCCGCGCAGGTAAACACCAGCGTCAACATCGGCCGGGAAGAGACCACCATTCGTTATCTTGGCAAAACATTGCTGGGAACCGCTGTGCCTCAACAGGTCATGGCATTACTCACCGACAGTCTTGATGGGAGTCCTATTGCCAACGAAACCGTAACGTTCACGATAGGGTCGATTACACAGCAGGCAGTTACCAATAGCAACGGCATCGCTACCAGGACCATCACGCTCGGCCCAGACCAGGCCAGTGGTCCGGCTGCGTTGCAGGTGTCATTTGCCGGAGACAGTTCCTATAAGCCTTCTTTCGTTGGCGTTCCGATTCTTGTTTTTCTTTCCACATCTTTTGTGGTTTGGGGAGGAAATCAGGGCGGGCTGAAGCTCGGCCAGGATGTTAATTTCTGGGGACATTCATGGGCCAACCAAGTCACCTCTGGAAATTACAACGCCAATCCCAGCTTCAAGGGATTTGCCGATCCTGTAAACCAGATTCACGTATGCGAAGCCAGTGCGGGTACGGGCGGTCCGCTTGACGATCAGTGCTGGCAATCCAAGCCGGGACAAAGTTTCCCGCCGCCACTGACTTTACCCGCATTCATTGAGGTGATTATCTCCACTGCAATCGCGAAGCAAGGCAGCGAGATATTCGGCAACATCGCCTCAGCGGCAGTGTGCCAGGTTGATCCAATTCCTGCATACGGCCCCGATCCTGGCAAGCCGGGTTTCTGCAAGCTTGTCGCGGTCATTGAAGATGGCGCCAATGTATTCCCCCCTCGGCCCGATCTCCTGGCGGTGCAAGATCAGCCGCCAACGGTTCTGCCGGGACAGACATTCACTGTCAATGCGATTGTCACCAATAATTCCAATGCGACGGCCAACTCTGTAATCGTTAATGAGAGCTTTGATGGAGTAACTCCACCTACGGGCAGTCAGAGCTTCTCCTCCCTCTCAAGCGGACAGCACCAGACGGCCAGCTTCCAGGTAACTGCTCCAGTTATACCCATCCGGCAGAGCAATGAGAGCAGCGTTGCGTATGAGCAGCGCCTGGCAGGCATTGACGGCCGCTTGTTCACCTCCACCGGCCTGATCAACTTTACCGATTCTGCAAATGAGCCATTCCTGCCACTGCCGGTTTCTTCTTTCAGCCGGCTGCAGCTTCCGCAGTTGACGCTGGGAGTTTCAGGACCATCATGCGTCGGACCGGGGAGCGGTATTCCTTATAAAGTCACCATTACCAACATCGGAAGCGCGGACGCGAAGAACACCACGCTTCTGTTGCAGTTGCCCAATGGCACGACGGCAACAGTGCAGATTGCTTCGATTCCCGTGGGCACCAGCGTGACTGAGACCATCAATTTTGTGGTCCCTGCGATCGCGCCAAAGCAGCCGAATGAAAGCGATCAGCAATACATCGCCCGGCTGCAATCCATTGACGGAGAACAGTTGATGGCGGTGGCAAGGGTCAACTGGGAGGATGCGATCGGCAACAACTATGGCACGATTGAGCAGCCTTTCATCAGCATTACCGAGCGGGTGCCCGTCGTCACTACAACGCCGCAAGGACCAACAACTCTGCTCCCGGGCCAGACCGCCAATCTGAACTTCACCACGCAGAACATCGGTGGCGGCAATGCTTCACAGGTCCTGCTGCAGATTACGAATCCCAATCTTTCAGTCTTCAACGTGCCGGCGTTTCCCCTGCAGAGCGGGCAGGCCACCGTGGCAAGTTCGGCTTTTACAGTTCCGACCATTGCAGCTAAGCAGTCAGGTGAGACGGATGCCGCCTACCTGGCCCGTCTTTCTGCGCTCGACAACAGCAGTCTGAACTTCACCACACAGTTGAACTGGCTCGATGCGTCAGGCAACAACTACGGTCCAACGCATACGGGATTTGTCAGCACAGAAATCCTGCCCGTGCTCGGCATCATGCTTGCGGGCCCGTCAACAGCGACAGCTGGCGATAAGATCACATATACAATCACGCTGACCAACAACGGGCATGCCACCGCCACCATCGGCACTCTCACGATTGACTTGCCCGATGGAACTACACACAGCGCAACTCCCGCGCAGAGCACGCTGGCTGCCGGAGCGAGCACAACTGCAAGTGTCACCTTCACGATTCCTACCGCGCAAGCGGCCGGCACCATCACGGCCACAGCGCATGTCACCTGGACTGACGGCAACAGCAACAGCTACGGGCCGCTTTCGTCTGCAGCCAATACTCAGGTCGCGGGCATTCCACCCGCGGTATTGGCTTCGTGCCTGCCTACCAGTTCGCTTTCGGTCCTGTTACAGGGCAATAACGTTAGCTCTTATGTTCCCAACGGATCGTGGGGCAATGGCGCCCAGGGAATTCGTTTTGTGCCGGTGGAAGGTGCTGATGCACCGACGGCAGCGATTTCTACTCCGGCGGCAGTCAACTCGTGTTCCTCCAACTCTGTGACCGGACAAACCGTGTGCACAGCGAACAATACCGATGTATACCTCCTGCGAGCCGGAACACTTACAAATACTCTGAAGAGCGGCAGCAATGGCGTTGCCAGCTTTTCGGGAGGCTCATGCCAGAACTGCGGCGTGGCCATCAATGCCGTGACCAATCAGGCGGTCATTGCTATGGGGCTTTCCGGTGGGAGCGGCGTTCAATTCCTCGATCTTAATACCAACACTTTTGCGTCGCCTATCCTGGCAACCGGGAACGTCATTTCAGAAGATATTTCAGTCGATCCCGGCCGCAATCTCGTACTGTCCCCCGGCGAAAACAGCGAATACGGGTTATTCAAGACTGACAATAGTGGCACTAAATTCTTCCAGAATCGAATTTCGCCAGGCGGTGAATTCGACTCTTCGGCTGAAGACTGCACAACCGGCATTGCACTCGCCACAATGGAATTCACTAGCAGTCTTTTCATTACCGACCTGAGCCAGGCTAACTTCACGTCAGGCTCGCCCGGCACGTGGACTGCGCCTGGCGCGGTGCAGAATTTCCCAGACTTTAGCTTATCTGCCGGAACCAGCGGCATCGCAATCGCGCCGGGGTCACACTTGGGCATCGTTACCGGTGAATTTGGCGGTAACGGAATTGGCGTTATCCAATTGCCTGCGACCGCAGGTTCGGGAACGCCCGCAGCTCTGGATTGGGTCGCGGCGAATATCCCAGCGGAACCGACGGGCAGCGTCTTTTCCATGGGGACCGATCCGCATACTGTCACTGCTTACGTCAGCCCCGGGTCGAACAAAGCCTTTGGATTGGTTGCAGATGGCGGTCCGAATTTTCTCGCAGTGATTGACCTGCAAGGTCTGCTCAACGCCCGCCGTTCGAGCGCCCACAGAGTTGATCCGACGCTTGATCTGGTAGCAGCAGGCATTGTCCGCTTTGTAGCGACTGCGCCAGTCATCACAAAAATCAGCCCAGCCTCCGGACAACAAGGACAGCAGAATCTTTCTGTCACGGTCTCGGCGCTGGCATCACATTTCGTTCAGGGCACGACCAGCGTCAACTTCGGAACTGGAATCACGGTAAGTTCGATAACCGTCAATTCTTCCACCAGCCTCACCGCGGTCTTGAATATTGATCCGATTACCTCGACCGGCGCGCGTAATGTAACGGTCACTACCGGCGGCGAAACAGCGACCTTAGCCAGTGGTTTTTCGGTGACATCCGGTTCAGCAAAAACTACGCAACTCAATCCGGCGTCGGGACAACAAGGGCAGCAAGGTTTGTCGGTTGCCATCACCGGCCAAGGCACTCATTTCGCTCTGGGTCAAACGAGTGCAAACTTTGGAAGCGGCATTGCTGTAACGTCGCTGACCGTAAGCTCAGCAACCAGCGCGACCGCGGTCCTCAATATTGACCCCCTTACCTTCACAGGTGGCCGCGGCGTAACCCTGACAACCGGCGGCGAGAGCGCAAGCGGCGCTGTATTCACTGTTAATGCCGGCCCTGCTACCCTAGCTCAACTCAGTCCCAACTCCGGCCAGCAAGGACAGACGCTCAATGTAACGATTACAGGCCAGTCCACGCACTTTACACAAGGTCTGACCTCAGCTAACTTCGGTTTCGGAATCACAGTCACAACGCTGAAAGTAAATTCAGCCACGAATGCGACTGCCACACTGAATATTGCCGCTACAGCAACTCTTGGGACGCGCACTGTAACCGTGACCACCAACGGCGAAGTGGTGTCGCTGGCCAATGGCTTCACGGTCAATCCCGCGACACCGGTCATCACTCAAGTCAATCCGAAAAGCGGTTTGCAGGGGCAGCAGAACCTTTCTATTGCCATTACAGGGGTGGCCACGCATTTCGCACAGGGCACAAGTGTGGCCACCTTCGGCGCCGGCATCACTGTTGGATCTCTCACAGTCAACTCGGCCACAAGCGCTACGGCGATTGTGAACATCAGCCCGACAACGACAGTCGGGCCACGCGACGTGACGATCACGACTGGCACAGAGATGGCCACCTTGACGGGAGGGTTCACGGTAAATCCCGGCCCGGCCATTCTCACTTTGGTCAATCCTAATTCGGGCGCGCAGGGCAGCCAGAACCTGCCTGTAACCATTACCGGCCAGTTCACTCACTTTACTTCAGGAGTGACAACTGCCAGCCTCGGCGCAGGCGTCACTGTAACGTCGCTGACCGTGAATTCAACCACAAGCGCGATGGCGGTATTACAAATTGATCCTGCCGCCGCAGTCGGTCCCCGCAATCTAGTTGTGACCACCGGTGGAGAGATAGTAAGCCTGACTGGTGGTTTTGCCGTGACGCCCGGCGTACCGGCGCTGAGCCAGATCAGTCCTAATAATGGCCAGCAGGGCCAACAGAATCTTTCAGTCGCGATCAGCGGACAATTTACACACTTTGTCCAGGGAACGAGCGTTGCCAGTTTCGGGGCTGGAGTTAATGTAGCTTCCCTGACTGTAAACTCGGCAACCAGCGCGACTGCGGTACTGAATATCAATCTCACGGCGGTGGTCGGGCCACGCAATGTAACGGTTACGACTGGGACGGAAAACGCAACGCTCACAAACGGATTTGCCGTGATCTCGAACGGCGCGCCGATGCTCACGCAATTGAATCCGGGCAGCGGGCTGCAAGGCAAAGCCAACCTCACCGTAACTATTACCGGACAAAACACTCACTTCCTGCAGGGGACTACAGTCGCCAGCTTTGGCCCTGAAATTTCCGTTGGCGGAGCTCCGGCGGGCGCTTCCGGGCTTGTCCAGGTTACAAGTCCGACTGTGGCCACCGCCACGATCAGCATCTCCTCCCCCGCAGCCACGGGCGCGCGAACGGTTTTCGTTCAGACGGGAGCCGAGCAGGTTTCGCTCATCGGCGGCTTTACGGTTGAAGGGACGCCCTTCCTTTCCGCGATCAATCCAAACAGCGGTTCGCAAGGCCAGACGCTTACTGTAGCGATCACCGGCCATTTCACGAACTTCCAGCAAGGCGTCTCTCAAGCCAATTTTGGCGCGGGGATTTCGGTCGGCGGCGCGGCAGAAGGAAGCTTCGGACCCGTTACGGTCACAGGGCCGACAACAGCAACGGCCCAAATAGCAATCGACGCCGCAGCAGCGCCCGGATTGCGCACACCCATTACAGTGCAAACCGGCACAGAAACGGCCTCTCTTTCTAACAGCGGGTTCCTGGTGCTTGGACCGGTCACAGGCGGTCCTCCGGTTGTGACTATCACCAGTCCAACTGAAGGCAGCGAGATCACCGGGGCAACAACTGTGACAGGAACAGTTTCCAGCCCCAATCTTTCCACTTGGACATTGGAATATGAAGCCAGTGGCTCCACCGTCTTCACGCAATTCGCAGCGGGAACAACCGCCAGTGTAAGCGGCACGCTTGATCCCAGCCTGCTGCTGAACGGAATTGCGCAAATCCGTCTCACGGGTGTTGATCAGTCCGGGCAATCCGCAAGCACGATTGTGGATGTCGTGGTGACGAGAAACGTCAAGATCGGCAATTTCACGCTTTCGTTCAACGACCTGACTATTCCAGTTGCGGGAATTCCCATACAAATCATTCGTACCTACGATAGCCGCAACAAGAGCGTGGGAGATTTCGGCTTTGGATGGTCACTGAGCATCAAGACCACCAAGGTCGATGTAAACGGCATCCTGGGCGATAACTGGACTGGGACCGTCAGTAGCGGTTTCTTCCCCACCTACTGTGTGCAACCTGCCAAGAATTATGTAGTCAGTGTGAGACTGCAGGATGGAACGGTTTACCAGTTCCAGCCTTCACTGAGCGGCGCTTGCCAGCAGATCGTACCGCCCGAGTCAGTCGACATGAACTTTGTTCCGATCGGGACAACGCCGCCGAATGCTAAATTGAGTGCGGCCAATTCAAGCGGCCTGTTCGTGAGCGGACCCTTCCCCGGCTCGATACAACTGCTCGATCTGGGCAGCGTCACCAGTTTCGATCCTGACCAGTTCACGCTTACTTTACCCAACGGCCAGCAACTTCAGATCAGCCGGAGCGCCGGCATCCAGAGCATCACTGACACGAACAATAACTCCCTGACCTTCGGGCCGGGTGGCATCACTTCTTCGACCGGCAAGGGAGTCGTATTCGCGCGCGATGCTCAGGGCCGCATCGGCACCATCACCGATCCTAACGGCAATGTCCTGAATTACGCATACAACGGCAACGGTGATCTGGCCACCTTCACCGATCAGCTCAACAATGTTTCGTCGTTTACCTACGACGGCGCTCATGACCTGCTCTCGTTTACCGATCCGAGTGGCGTCCAGCCTGTCAGGAATGTCTATGACGACTCGGGTCGCTTGATCCAGGTGATTGATGCTTTTGGGCACGTGATGGACTTCGCGCACGACACGGCAAACAATACCGAAACGATTACCGACCTGCTCGGCAACCCGACCACTTATGTTTACGACAGCAACGGAAACGTGGTTTCAACGACCGATGCTCTAGGCAATACCACCAAGGCGACATTTGACGCGAACGGTAACAAGACCAGCGAAACGAATGCTCTGGGTAAAACCATAACGTTTACCTATGACGCCAATAACAACAAACTGACCGAAACCGACCCACTGGGCAAAAGCAACAACTTCACCTACAACTCGCTCGATCAGGAGTTGACGTTTACCGATAAAAACGGTCATGCGGTGACCAATACTTTCGACGCGAGCGGAAATCTGCTTACCAAGACCGACCCCTTGGGCAAAGCGACCACGCTTGCTTACAATCCCAACGGCAGCCTGAGCTCTCTCACGAACGCGTCAGGGAATACAACAAAGTTCACATATGATCGCTTCGGCAACATAGCCAGCCAAACTGACGCCCTCGGCGTGGTGACAACCTTTACCTATGACGCCAATGGCAATCGATTGTCACAGTCGGTAACCCGCACAACGCCGTCAGGACCGCAAACGCTCACGACTCAATATCAATATGACGCGCTGAACCGCTTGGTGAAGACTACTTTCGCCGATGGTTCCTCTACGCAGACGACGTACAACTCTATCGGACTGCAAGATTCAACGACTGACGAACTGGGAAGAAAGACAACTTATCAGTACGACGCCAGCGGCAGGCTTATCCAGACAAACTATCCCGATGGGACACAAGAGACCAGCACCTACGATGCGGTTGGTAATTTGGTGCAGTTCATGGCACGGTCGGGTGTAGTCACGCTGAATACCTACGACAAGGTGGGGCGGCTGATATCAAGCACCAACAAGAGCACTGGGGCCACAACCACCACGACCTATGATGCAATTGGCGAAGTAATCTCGACCACCGATCCGCTCGGCAACGTGACTCAGTCTTCGTATGACGCTGATGAGCGGAAGACCAGTTCCACTGACGCCTTGGGTAAGGTTACAACCTACGCCTACGACGCCGCGGGCAACCAGACTTCGGTCACCGATGCCAACGGAAATGTGACAACTTATCAATATGATGCGGGAAATCGAAAAACCCGCATAACCTTCCCGGATGGCAAGTTTGAAACGTATGCGTATGATGCGCAAGGTCAGAACAGTGCGATCACCGATGCTGTGGGAAATACCACGCAGTACACCTACGATGCGCTGGGTCGCTTGCTTTCAGTCACCGATGCACTCGGCCAAGTCACGAAGTACGCCTACGATGAGGTCGGGAACCGTATTTCGCAGACCGACGCCAATAATCACACGACAACATATCAATATGACCAGCGTGGCCGCCGCGTATCCCGCACATTGCCTTTAGGACAAACTGAAACTTTTGCTCACGATGCTGCAGGAAACCCGACTTCGCACACAGACTTCAACGGCAAGATCACCACATATACCTATGACGCGGTCAACCGGTTGCTCTCGAAAACCCCAGACCCCAGCTTCCATGCTCCGGCGGTGACGTTCACTTACACTCCTTCAGGCAAGCGCGCCACGATGACGGATGCCGGGGGCACCTCGACTTACCAGTATGACAACGACGATCGGTTGATATCGGTCACCAAACCGAATGGCACGCTGACCTATGCCTACGACGTTGCCGACAATCTGGTGTCTTTGAGCGGTGGCGCTCAGGCAACTTACACGTATGACGCGCTGAACCGCATCGCTTCCGTCACCGAACCCAACACTGGAAAGACAACTTATACCTACGATGGAGTGGGAAACCTGACTAAGGTGACCTACCCGAATGGTGTTTCGCACGCCTACACCTATGACCAGAAAAATCATCTGACGAATCTCGCGGTCAATCAGGCAGCTACCCCTGTTGCTAGTTATGCCTACACTCTGGATGCTGCCGGACATCGCACCTCAGTTGCCGAACTGGGTGGACGTACAGTCGGTTATGGATACGATGGCCTGTATCGTCTGGCTTCAGAGACTATCTCCGGAGCCTCTTCCAATAACGGCAGCATTGGCTATGCATACGACGCTGCCGGCAACCGCAAATCCATGACTTCGACGGTTGGCGCCATTCCTGCCGGCCTGTTTAATTACGACGCCAATGATCGGCTGACGACCGATATTTACGACAACGATGGAAGTACCCTCTCATCAGGCGGGATTATCAATACGTATGACTTCGAAAATCGCCTCGTCCAGCACGGCGCGATCACAATGGTCTACGACGGCGATGGCAACCGCATCGCAAAAACTGTTGGCGGTGTGACTACTAAATATCTGGTGGATGACCTTAACCCCACTGGTCTCGCGCAAGTCGTCATGGGAAGCGCATCCGATGGGAGTTCTCGTGCCTATGTGTATGGCCTGGAACGCATCAGCCAGAGGAGCTTCTCGCCCGCAAGCCGCACTTTCGCAACAAGCTTCTTTGACTATGACGGGCATGGGTCAGTCCGCGCTTTGTCAGACTCCACCGGCGCTGTAACGGATACTTATAACTACGACGCCTTCGGAAACTTGCTTGATTCCACCGGTTCGACGGCGAACAACTATCTCTATTCGGGTGAGCAGTTCGATTCTGATTTGCAGTTGTATTACAACCGTGCCCGCTATCTGAACGTGCCTACGGGCCGATTCTTGGTGCAGGACTATGTAGATGGCGACCCCTTCAATCCGATCACGGCTAACAAGTATTTCTATGCCGGGGATGATCCGGTTGGTCAGGTCGATCCATCAGGCCTGCAATTCGGCGGTGTCGGCGAGATAGCGGTCACCGAGTCGATCGATGAGGACCTTGAAGCTGCCCAGACGGAAGCATCCCAGGCCCTCGGACAGCAAGCCAAGAAGACCCTGGTCTGCGAAGTTGGAAAATTCGTTGTAGAACAAGGCATCCAGGAAGGGGTCTACATATTCATCACCGAATTTGCCCCCGGAATCTTTCTGCCTTACGTTGGGCAGACTGGTGTGTTGGCGGCGAGGATCGCTCAACACGTCAGGAGCGGCAAGCTGTTCGGAGAAGTTTTCTACTTCATCGAAGTTACCGGCGGAGTAGAAGCCCGGCGAATTGCCGAACAAAAAGTCATCAACGCTCTGACCAGCGAGATTCTGCCGGCGCTTACCAGGCACAGTGTGCCTGATGCGGAGCGGCTCATCGCTAATCTCAGGAACGAATTCTCGCCTGCCAACTATGCTAGGATTTGCAAATAGCAATGGCGAGTGCTTTTAAGGTTTGTGAGATTGGGCCAACCCGTTACCTGTTGCTTCAGGGGCCGTGGGAACCAGACATCACCGATGTCATGACGACGTTCGGAATCAGGCACCTCCGGCTAAACCGGCCCACGGAACGGCAGGTCGAAATCAATTTCCTCAGGGAACTGCCGTTCGTTGAAAGACTAGAACTGTCGGCACTCAGCGTTGCTGATGTGAGTCCGCTTTACGATATGCCGAACCTGCGGCGGCTTACTGTCACTGGGTTTAAGCAAAAAGTTGATTTTACCCGGATCCCAAAGTTGGAAGAACTCCGGCTTGATTGGCACGAGAAGTCTTTTTCCAGTCTCCTGAAGTGTGGCCAACTCCGCATTCTGGGGCTCGGTTATTACACCCACATCGATTTGCAGCAACTCAAGAATTTGCGCTTCCTGCAAGAGCTTGTCATTGGTTTTTCTCGCATTGAAAATCTGGCTGGTGTCGAGCATTTGCCTGAACTTGGAAAGCTTTCTGCCGACTATGTAAAAAATCTAGAAACTTTGGAGCCAGTCGCTGCCTGCCGAAAATTGCGGAGTCTCAGCATCGATGAAGCGAAAGGTTTAAGGCGGATTGATCCTGTTTCCAGCCTTCGGGACCTGCAGGAGCTGTGCTTGAAACGGTGTCCGGAAATTGAGTCTCTTACGCCGATCAAGGGTTTGCCCGCACTCGAGTATGTTGGCTTGCTGGAAACAACCAATATAAAGGATGGCGATCTTTCAGTGTTATTGACTCTCCCCCGCCTCAAACACGCTTCCTTTGTTGATAGAAGACATTACAATCACAAAAATGCCGAATTTCCTAAGACATACCGCGCGCCCAACAAGCTGGTGGTGTTATATGACAGCTCTTCGTCTGCCCAGACGAGTAGTAGTATCCGATAAAAACTCCAACACAGAACATCCTGAAGACACTCACGGTAGACACTTGGCTCTTAAGGCAAGAAAGGCTTGCGACAGCTAGAAATTAAAGTTTGGTTGGGGCAAATGGACGATTTGCGAACTTTTGTTTCAACCCAGAACCCCGATACGATCGGGCGCACTGTCGGTCCGAGACATAGGTAACAGAACGTTTCTCTCTGAAACTGATCCAGAGCTCCATTTGGCCCCACTGTGTTAGACCATCTTGCGGCAGGCAGATCGGCCTTATTGCATTTGACACCGCGTCTTTTGCTTGCCTTTGAGATGAATGGACAACCACTCCCGCTGGTGTAAATTCTGATAACGCGTAGTGTCGGCGCTGCAACCAACGATGTTCAGGAGGCGAGATGCATCTAAGCGGCTTGAGTAATCGCAGCGTTGGTATTCGTGCATGCGGGCCAGCGGTCTTTTGGAACGTTCTCCTGACCTGTTGTCTGCCGTTGCTGTTGAGCAATCATGTCCTCGCTCAGACGCCCCGATCCGGCAATCCGATATTGCCCGGCTGGTATGCGGACCCGGAAGCGCACATCTTTCAGAACGAGTACTGGATCTATCCGACGTATTCAGCACCATACGGCGAACAGGTATTCATGGATGCCTTCTCCTCCAAGGATCTAGTGACCTGGAAGAAGCACCCGCGGGTTCTGGACGTACGCGACGTTCACTGGGCCAAGCGCGCATTGTGGGCGCCGTCGGTGGTGAAGAAGGATCGCTGGTACTACATATTCTTCGGCGCCAATGACATTCAGAATGACCAGGAGTTAGGTGGCATCGGTGTCGCCCGGTCGCGCCGACCGGGAGGCCCGTTTAAGGACTATCTCGGGAAGCCATTGATCGAAAAGTTTCACAACGGCGCGCAGCCGATCGATCCGTTCGTATTCCAAGACCAAGACGGGACATACTACATCACTTATGGTGGCTGGCGGCACTGCAATATCGCGAAGCTGAAGGACGACTTCACGGGCTTCATTCCCTTCGCCGATGGGACTGTGTTCAAGGAGATCACGCCCAAGGGTTACGTCGAAGGCTCCTTCATGATCATAAAAGACGGGAAGTACTATTTCATGTGGTCGGAAGGTGGCTGGACAGGTCCTAACTACGCGGTCGCCTACGCAATGGCATCGTCGCCCTTGGGGCCTTTCAATCGTATTGGAAAGATTCTGCAGCAGGACCCATCCGTGGCTACCGGTGCTGGTCATCATTCGGTCCTGCATGCGCCGGGCTCCGATAAGTGGTACATCGTGTATCACAGAAGGCCTTTGGGAGAGAAAGACCCGAACCACCGGGTCGTTTGCATTGATGAAATGCACTTCGACGAGCAGGGACTCATTACTCCCGTGGCGATTACGAAAGAGGGAGTGCCACGAGACGCTCTACACTAGCGTCCTGTGAGGAGCGCCGCTCGCACGGTTCGAACGAGAGCTGGACAAGTTAGTGCGGCGAGGCCTTCATCGACTGAAACACAAATGTAAGGGCGATAAATAACGCGGAACGTGAATGCGCACAGTTTGAAAATGTCGCCTAATCAAAGATTCGGTCACCGGAGACGCTGGTCAAAGCATATCCGAAGGAATTACATGGCATCACGATCGTCGGCAACTTTCGTCCTCTTCGTGCATGTGTCTTAATTTTGTGGGTAATCTTCAGCGCGCGTTTCGGACAATTCGTGCATGCGCCTGCAGCGGGAACCAAGGCGGCATCCTTGGTCTCGAGACTACTGCAAGGTTAAGGGTTGGTTGGTTTCGTGAACAACATTGCCTGACTGAATCTCGTCACCACAATCGCTCGAAAAGCCAAATGCTCCCCCTTTGGAGGAAAAGACCGTACTGAAGTGATTGTTTAGAACCCTGAAGTTAACTGTTGGCTTAATTGGACAGTAGAGCGTGTAGGAGCCACCCGCAATCAGGTTATTGCTGACGGTAGTGTTGCTGCTGGTTGGGCAAGTTCTCATTGCCGGATCGCAGTTATTGATATTGATTGCAGATGTGCCGCCGCAGCCGGACCCATCCGTATTGGGGCACCCCGGACTGTCGCCATAAATCGTGTTGTGATTGATGGTGAGATTACTTCCGTCTGCCGACTGCAAGCCGTCGGTGTGCGCCACAGCGCTTTGAAAGAGATCGTGGATGTAACTGTCTTCGATGTCAGCGTTGAGATCAACGTCAAAGCCGTTTTCACAGCCATGAATGTTAAGCCGGCGGACCGTGAAGTTATTGTCGCCGATGGCAGTACCATTCGCCGGCATACCGTTGCCATCGAGGCAACTGACCTCGCTGTCTTCGATGAGCAGACCGGCGCCGGTATAGCCACCATGATAGATACTGGCCGAGTTGTTTGTAACCACAACAAAGCCGGCGCAATTAATTCTGGAGCGCTTGATAACGACCCCGGGAGCATTGACCAGAACACAGCCGCGGATGTCTTTGGCGTCGATGACAGTATTGGGAGCCGTGATCTCGATATCGCCGTTGACAATGGTTAAGGTCTTACCCGGAGGCACGCCGGTGTTGGTGGCATCGGGCCAGGGTGACATGACGGTAACATTCGTCATGCCAGTTTGCCCGCCTGCGGCTGCGAATACGGCTGTCGGGCCAGAGTTGACAGCAGTAAGAAGACCGGAATTATCAATGGTAGCTATGGTCCCGTCGCCTGTCGTCCAGGTCACGATGGTGGAAATATCGTGCGTGCTTCCATCCATAAAGTGGCCGGTTGCCACGAATTCCTGAGTTTTTCCTTTTTGAATGCGTGAGTTCTGAGGTGTGACAGTGATAGAGGTCAAAGGGGGAAGAGCCGGCTTGACGGTAAGCGTTGTCGACACCAGGAAATGACCGCTGACGGCGCTGATGATTGTGGCCCCCCCACCATTACCTACCTGAATTAGTCCTGGCGTGATTCCGAAAGTTGCAACGCTGGTATTACTTGACCTCCAATTGACGGCTATTACAGCCGGCGAATTCGGATTACGAAAAAAACCTTTTGTTGCCGAGAACTGCACCTGTGAATTTTCAAGGACCAATGGGTCTACAGGGGAAACTGCGATACGGAGAGGGCCCACCTGGCCGTGGGCCGCAGCTGACAAAGCGATCCATAAACAAATCCGCCGCAGTTTGCAGATCATCTCGATTTCCTTCCGTTACACTCTTTCTTTTATCTTTAGAGTTGCTGTTCTTCTTGCTAAGCTAGTGATCACTGGAGCAGCCGTTTTCTAACCTGCCTCACTGATTTGCCGGATATCACGTGGGTGCTGGCGATATTGGATAGTTTAATTGGTTAGGTCTGGCCTGTATCAGTTCTAATAATGGTTTAGTAAATCCACTGGTACATGTACGTTTTCCAAAATAGGCCCCGGTTGCATAACCTATAAAGATTCGCCACCGCCACGTTGCAGGGCAAAGCAGGAAACAATTTCGATCTTTTGTGTATTGCGATTTATTCAGGAACATCTTTGAGATTCACGCAGCGATTCGGGGAGTAACACCCTTATGCTATTAAGGAATGAGGTTCTGGCGGAGAGAGTGGGATTGTTACCTTGTTGTTCTTTACGCCCATCATATATCTGGCTCGTGTTGGCTACGGCACTCGCGCTTATTTCCTGTTCTAAAAAAGAGAGCACCCAATCGCCCAAGTCGACGCCACCAAGATCTCCGGAAGTTGCGCAGCCAGTGACTCCGTCTATGACAGCAGCGCAGCCGCAATCTCAGGCTCAACCCATCGCTTCCACCGACATTGACGAGCCAACGCTGCTTACCTCGAAGACGGTCTCGGGCACAGGTCTGAAGCAGGTAGTATCGTATTACTATCAGTTCACGGCCAACCCTGGCACCATCACGCTTACGGGCACCGGGAAAAATGAGCCCTCCGCATCGGCGTTCGCTCTGATTGCCGGTTTGCTGGATGGCAGAGCCAACCGCATCTGCTACGTCAATCTCGGGAATGTCACCACGGACAAGACAGAAAGCACGAACTGCACGATTGACAAGACGCAGCCCATTACGTTGCGCATCGATCTCGACGAGCCGACAATTAATTTTTCTGTCACGCTGGACGGGCCGGTGCAATTCGAAACCGCGACTGCCGCTTCCCTGCCACAGCTAGCGACCGGTCCGGGGTCAACTGACATCGATCATCCCACGCAGCTGGCAGGTCCGCGCATCACGGGCACCGGCACAGGGTCACAAATTTCTTATTTTTATGCGCTCAATGCCGGCAAGGGTGAGATCATCCTCACGGCCGACGGCAAAAACCGCTCGGCTGCTGTGGCCGACGCACTTCATATACGCCTTCTCAACCTGCGCAACGAGCAACTCTGTGACGTCTCCATCGGCAACGAGACGCTCGACATGCGCCGCGTCCAGAGCTGCAATGTGGAGTTACGCCAAGCGGCGATTCTCCGCGTTGACCTGGATCCGAACACCATCACATGGCGCGCGAAGGTGGCCGGCGCAGTGGACTTCCAGCCGTACACTCGTCCAAAACAGATCACGATAGCCCTCAATGAAAAAGTCTTGTTCGATTTCGGCCAGGCAGTGTTGAAACCCGAAGCACAACAAACTCTGCATGAAGCTGCGCAACGCGTGGGGAAGGCAACTACCAGGGTCCTCATTGCCGGCTATACCGATAACATCGGCGGAGACGCCTTCAACCTGAAACTCTCGCTCGATCGGGCAACAGCGGTGCGTGACTATTTCGTCCAGAAAGAGGCCATTGATTCTTCGCGACTGGATGTGAAGGGCCTGGGCAAGGCGCAACCTATAGACAACAACGCCACGGACGAGGGCCGCGCGCGTAACCGACGAGTTGAGGTGGTGTTCTCGCTCTAAGCGGGATCACGTGGACGCGAGTTGAGGACTGAAAGGCTTGGCTCATTGTTACAACTTCTAAAAACTTAAAGGACGTTTGAATTTTTCTTATCGGGGAAAAGAAACTATCGGCAGATTGCAAGAAAGATCAGCGTCAGCTGCAAACGGCGGAAAATAATCGGCAACCGCAGCCCCCAACTTTCCAAAACAAGTCCTGGTCGTTTACATAACGGCCTGGACAGGCCTCCGAGTAATGGCGCAAATTGCCTGCTATCGTCGTTGGGGTTTCAATCTCATAACTTGATGGCTCCCCTATTTATTCTGATAAAAGCAAAGAGCTTGCCGGCAATGTCTTCCTGTGTGTCGCAGTACAACTCATCGCAAGACTTCAACTCAGCGCTGCGTTTGCTGCTGTCCTCGCCCATAGCGGCGATTTCCTCGGCGTTGAGATGCGGAAGACACAGCACATCGATTGCCTTCTGCGTTATTTCTGCGGTCTGAGGACAACCAATCCGTCGCAACGATTCCACAATGATCGGCACAAAGTCTCTTGAGGAGTTGGAGAAGAACTGGCCATAACCTCCGTTGTTGACCTCGCGTTGCAACGCCTCAACTGCAAGGACAACGCGCTCTTCCTTCGTTAAACTCTGAGCGTCCGGCCGGGCAGCTTTTTGCCCGAGTGCCTGTTCTAGAGCCAGAACCAATGAATCAACGCGGTATTCTCCTTCGAGCGCAAGTATTTGCTCCAGTGTTTGACCCGTGTATCCATCCAACCACTTAAGTTCAGGCATTTGCAACCTCGTAACCACTGGAATAGTACCGTGTTTTCAACAACTGTTATTCAACTATTCAAGCAAAACAAATATTCCCGTTTTGTCAAAAACTTGACGATGAGGTCCTGAATCCCGCCGGCGGTGGCTGTATGGGAGGGGGTAATTTGGGTTCAAGCCGTTCGGCCAACCTGACTTGAAGTTGTGGCTGCCAGTTACGTTACGAAAGTCGCATTGCTACCTTAGTTACCCTCGTAATGCGAAGTCACCTTTGATTGCCGCCCTAGATCAGATAGATTTTATTCCAGACGTGTCCCCGTTTCGGGAATTCGCTGTGCGCGGCCTGATTTTCAATGTTCGCCGAGACAGGACAGGGATAGGATGAAAGCCCCCCGAAAATATTGCGTGCGGCCTGACTTGCGGGCACGAGGGGTTTGAGCCATGACCAACAGAATCCTGGTAGCGGATGATGACGCGGCAAATCGTGAACTTCTGAAGGAAATTCTGGAGGCCCAGGGATTGCACGTAATTACGGCTACCGATGGCCTCAATGCAATGCAGCAGGTCGTTCGCAGCTGCCCCGACCTCGTCATATCCGATGCGGCCATGCCTTATGTAGACGGCTTTGAAGTCTGCCGCCAGATCAAGAAAGATCCGGACCGGCGGCTGATTCCGGTGATCCTGATAACCGGGCTTTCGGCCACAGAAGACCGGGTTCGCGGTATCAACGCCGGAGCAGACGACTTTTTGACCAAACCGGTTGACCGTACAGAATTGTTGGCCAGGGTGCATTCTCTTCTCAATCTCAAGGCATACACCGACGAGCTGGAACAGGCCGAGTCGGTTCTTTTTGCACTTGCGCAAAGCATCGAAGCCAAAGACCCTTATACGCACGGACACTGCGAGCGGCTGTCGGAGTATTCCACGCGCCTGGGTGAACGCATTGGCTTGAATGAAGACCAAATCGTTGCTCTCCGCCGGGCAGGAGTAGTTCACGATATCGGCAAGGCGGTTCCGGACGCGATCCTGTTGAAGCCAGGCAAGCTGACCGAATCCGAATGGATGATCATGCGGGAACACCCGGTCACGGGCGAAAAAATATGCCGGCCGCTAAAGTCATTTCACCTCGTCTTGCCCATCATCCGGCACCATCATGAAAAGCTGAATGGAACGGGATACCCGGACGGGCTCAAGGGTGACAAAATACCCCTCACTGCGCGAATTCTTCAGATCGTTGATGTCTATGACGCGTTAACAACCAAACGCCCTTACAAGAATGCATTGTCTCCCGCAGAGGCTTTTACCATCATGGAACACGAAGTGAAATCTGGCTGGTGGGATCGTGACCTGTTCGAGCAATTCCAGCAGGAAATCATGGTTCCAGAAAAGCGTCCGATGGCCGCCGTTACCTCTATAAGCGCGCATCAACGCGCTTCATGAATGGAGTCCTGATTCCAGGATATTCAATATGAACATCAACAAGCAGTGTCTCGAAAGAACATCCGGCGAGTGCCGGAAAAGTTCTCTGCCCAGGAGTTTTGCGATTCCTTCCGTGACAATTACCGGGTGGAATTCGCAAATGGGTTGTATTCCATATCAAGAGAGATGCTGTCGATGAACAGAATTCCGTCCACAGCACGATGTACATAGTGAGATTTGCGCTTCTCAATTCTAACGGCTCACGCTTGTGATAGTTGCGGCATTCGGGGCCAGCGTCTTGACATGTTCCACTTCGTTAGCGCCTTCGAGCCGCAAGAATATGGATCTCGTATATCCGAGATAGGCACGCGGCTATTTAGGTTCCGTTTTTCGTCATAACCGGACTCGGCGCGAGCTTCAGCACAACAACCTGGTCGAATTCATCGGGCTGGCGAGCCGGCAGCTTTAGCGATAGCCCTGCATCGTTTTCTTCAAATTCCACCTTGCCGCCGTCGCGAAAAAGGGTTGCCGAAACGACCGTTTTTCCTAACTTCGGAAGTGACAGCGAAGAGCCGGGATCCTCGAGAATATGCACATACACGTCATCCCCCTTTTGCGTCATCACGCCCCAGGAGGCGGGGGGAGCGGGTCCTCCGCGTGTTCCGTAGATCGAGTCGCCGTACTTGCTTGTCCACTCGCCAAGATCGCGCAGACGATCGAGGGCCTCGGGCGGAAGTTCGCCATTGGGCATAGGGCCGACGTTGAGCAGCAGGTTGGCATTGCGACCGGCGGCACTCACCAGATAATGGACGAGTTCGCGCGGGCTCTTGTAGGCATCATCCATCAGATTGAAGCCCCAGCTCTTGTTCATGGTGTTACAAGTCTCGTAGGGCACATTGCCAGGCGCGGCTTTGTTAAATCCCGCAGAGTTCTGTCCGGGCAGATCGCGCTCAAAGGTCTGTGCGTCTTCGCCCGGCCGGGGACTCTGATGATGATTGGGAATAATCAAGGCCTGCGGCTGGAGACGATGGATGAGGCTGTAAGTATTGTCGAGCTTCCAGTCGGCGTCCGGTTTGTCCCACATGCCGTCGAACCAGATGCCACCGACTTCGCCATAATTCGAAAGCAGTTCGGTCAACTGGCCGTTCATGAAATTGAGATACTTGTCCCAGTTGCCGCCTTCAGGGCGTCCCGCAGTGTGGCCAGTGCGGCCGAGAGGATAGTAGTCGGGATGGTGCCAGTCGAGCTGCGAATAGTAGAAAAAAATCTTGATCCCCTGCTTGTGGCATTCATCTACGAGTTGGCGAATGACATCTTTCCCATAGGGAGTGCGGTCAACCACGTTCCAATCTGACATCCTGGTCTGGAACATGGCGAAACCGTCGTGATGCCGCGTGGTCACCGTGATGTATTTCATCCCCGCAGCCTTGGCGGCCGCGACCCAAAGCTTAGGATCATAGCGCACCGGGTAGAACTGCCTGGCGACCTTCTCATAATCGTGGACTGGTATCTTGTGCCGCTCCATCACCCACTCGCCGTCACCGAGTTCGCTATAGATGCCCCAGTGAATGAACATGCCGAATTTTGCGTCCTGGAACCAGCGGCGAGCTTCCAGGTTTGCATCGGAAGGGTGATAGTCCTGAGCAGGGGAAATATCTCCGGCAGGAGCGTTCTGCGCATGGCCACACACCGCCAGCAGCAGGAAGAAGAGCGCACTCATCGTAAATACGATGGAGAAGGTTTTATTACGTTCAGTTTCTTGTTTCATGGCTTGAATATTGGCTGACATCGTTGCTTAACCTCAATTCCACAGACAGATTATTCCAGTTCGTTTGACACTACACTTTCTGGTTGCATCGCAGTTAATGCAGTTTGGCCATGGCGAAGAGTTCACTATTTTGGTAACTGCACTGCCGTCAAAGCTGCCGGTGCTGCCCGGGTATACCGCCTGCATCTTGTGCCCCTTGCAACTCCTCCGCTGTGCAACGCTTCTGGCGATGTTGGGTCTCAGGGCTAAAACCGCATTTTTTAAGGCCTGAACGGCAGGACTGAAGAGGTCGCGGAAAACTCAATTTTCTTGTCATTCCGACACGAAGTGGAGGAATCCCTATTGTATCGAGAACTTATGGGTGTGCCACCATAGGCCCTGAAAGCTCATAGGGATTCCTCATCGCGTTGCTCCTCGGAATGACAATGCAAACATGCTCGTGAAACCATGTTTTCCGGCAACGGTACGGTTTTTCCGCAAGCTCTGAAGTCGTGCCCTGATACAAAACTCATTTTTGAAACACTCTCTAGTCTTTTGATAAAGACAGCACAGCAACACCAAATCTGGGCAACATAACTATCTTCTTCGAGCTGCCCTCAAGCACGTCTCGCATCGGAGAGGGCAATGTGATTTTTTGCTCATCTTTAGAAAAATTAACAAGAATATAGACTGTGCCCTGCTTGCCGTAGCGCGCGTTCACCTCAACGCCCTCGGGAACCGTTTCGAGCGCCGGCTTTATTCCACTCTTGGCCGACATCCATTTTGCGGCAATGGCCATGCCGGCATCGTCGAGCCAGGCGCCAATATAGGTAATGCTGCCATTGCCCACTTTGCGCGTAATAGCCGCGGGTTTGCCATCGAGCCAGCCGTTGCTCGCGCCGTATACTTCAAGGATCTCTACATCCTTAGCTTTGGCACTCATGAGCTCCGCCCACAGCTTCGCATGACTGGCGCCAAACTTTCCCTGTACGGGAATCGGATCAGTCAGCGCGTAGTACTGTTCCACGCGTCCACCGAGCAGATCGACGAGCGGCCCCGGCTGACGCTCAGGTTGCAAGGCGTTATCGTCATCTTTCATCCCCGAGCGCGGGCCTAGCACCAGGTTTCCGCCCTGGCGCACATACGCAATCAAATTTTTTGCGGCAGCGTCGGTAAGTACGTTGAGTCCGGGGGCAACGATCAGCTTGTATTGATCCAGAGGAGCGGTCGGAGAAATAATGTCCACCGATTGGCTTATTGCCCGCAAGGGCTGATAATAGCTGAGGATCTCGGCGATGGGATTATAGTCGCGATGGTGCTTCTGCCAATTGATCGCCCAGCGGCTGTCGTAGGAATGAAGAATCGCCACTTCAGATTTGGGTGATGTACCCGCGAGTACTTCGGCAGCCTTCGAAAATTCACGGCCTATCTGCTGCACTTCCGAATACAGGGGTACGGGCGTGCCATCAGGCCCAACCAAAGTGCCGTGATACTGTTCCTGGCCATTCAACGCGGCACGCCATTGCCAGTAACTTACCGTATCGGCGCCGTGCCCGACAGCGTGCCATGCCATTGCGCGCACCTCGCCTCGATCGAGCGATGTGTTGATTGCAGCCCAGTTCACAAATCCCGGTTGCGTTTCCATGACCCAGAAATTTTTGCGCTTCAGTCCGCGAGTAAGATCATGCACAGCACCGTTTGCGCCTGGATCGAGATGCCCTTGGCCAACATAGTTATCCCACGCGGCAATATCGAGGTCGGCAAGCACCGTATACTGATCGAAACCGTCAAACCATCCCATCGTATTGGTGGTAATGAACTGCTTCGCATCAGCGCTCGCGCGGATCGCATCGAGCTGATTTTTCTGATAGCTGCGCCAGGTGTCGCTCACGAACCGTTTCCAGCTCAGCAGCAGTCCGGGATTGGCGCGTTGCATCGACGGTGGGATCGGAATCTGGCTCCAATCGGAATAGGTCTGGCTCCAGTAAGCCGTTGTCCAGCGGGCATTCAGGTTATCAAGGGTGGCGTAGCGGGACTTCAACCACTGCTGGAACTCGGACCGGGTACCAGGATCATAAGATTCCTGCCGGTATTCGTTATCAATCTGCCAGCCGAGCACGTATGGATTATGTCCAAAGCGCCTGGCCAATGCTTCCGCTATCTTGCGCGCCATTTCGCGGTACTTCAGATTGGTAAAGTTGAATTGCTGGCGGTCGCCATGTTCGGCGCGGCGTCCGTCTTCGAGCGTGCGTAGCGTCTCCGGATATTTTTGTGTGAGCCAGGCAGGTGGCGCCGCGGTCGGCGTGCCAATCACCGTATAGATTCCGTGCTTGCCCGCCATTGCAACAGCTCGGTCCAGCCAGTCCAGGTCGTATTGTCCTTCGCGCGGCTCCATGCTGCTCCAGGCAAATTCGCCCACTCGCACCATGTGAATACCCGCCTGCTCCATCAGCGTGAGATCCGCCTCCCAGCGCGACTCCGGCCATTGCTCCGGATACCAGGCCGTTCCGAGGAGAATCGGTGGAGGAGCAGATTGATCATCTGCAACCGCGTTGGAGAAGAGACTTGCCATGGCAATAAAGGCAAATATAAACTTCCGAAGCCCAAAGCGCTCAGTCTTATTCATGGTGCTCCAAACAGCCGATTGAAATCTAATTCCTGGCTTTAAGTGAGGAAACAGACCACTCCCATGGGGAGGTTCCGTATTGTAACTGGTACTGTCGGCCTCAACGCATTCGGCGAAAACCACAGCTAATGGTTGTGATCTATCGTGAAGCTGAACGGGATATTCGTTCCATCGTTCAGATTGATCAGGTAGTTGTAGGTACCTGATGGCAACGGCCTCAATTCCAGATTGAATTGCCAGAACGGATGCGGATTAGGCCGGTCCTGTGCCGAGTTATCGTCATGGTCACTGTCATTGTCCTCACCATTAAACCGCCAAGGCTTGCGCCGTTGGGTACTTGGCTGCGGTCCGTTCAGCGATACGAACGAGGTGACGGTCCCGGGCGAGCCCATCGAGTTGCCATTCGCGTCACAAACACGAAAACGGACGGGCACGTCGCCGTTGCTATGGAAGATGCTGGATCCATCTGTGTTGATGGGAGGCAGGATGGCATGGCTCAACAATTGCGGTCTGTCATCATCCTGGTCCCGAACTGGACAAGCCCCGACCAGATAAAGCACCTTCAAAGTTCCGGGCACATACGTAATCACGTAATTGAGCGACGTCTGCCCCGAACAGGTGATTGGATAGCTGCCAACCGGGCTTAATAATGTCGCTGTGGTGGAGCAGGTGAGTGTGCCTCCCAACTGCGCGGGGGTATCTCCGGCCAGGAACCCGCTGTAGCTCACCGTCAGGTCCGGATTCGGAGCATGCAGCACCTTGGTCTGATCATTGGCTGTGATCACCAGTGCCGCAGAAGTGATTGTCAGCACGCCCGGTTGACTCATAATCGTATAGTCGGCCAGCTTGTTCGCCGGGCCGGTCACGCTCGCGACGATGGGATAAGAACCTACGCTGCTCAATGGTGTGGCCACGGTTGAGTAAGTAACGATTAGCGGATCGCTGTTAAGCAGTCCCACAATTGTGCCGGTAAAAATCGGGTTCGGTGTACCGTACTGGCGGATGGCATTGGCGACCGCGATCACCAGGGGTGCTGGAGTAATTGTTAGCGTGCCATTGTTGAAGCTGATGTTGTAGTTGGCTGCTGCTGCACCGGTGATTGCGCCCGTAATCGGGTAGTTTCCAACATCCGATGTGACCGTTGCGGGAGCCGACCCGCTGAAGCCAAGTGTATCGCCGTTGAGCAAACCAGTGAAATTCGCCTGAAAGATAGGATTGATGGAACCGTAGAGCCGCGTGGCGCTCTGGATGTTCACGGTGAGTGGCGCCGGCGTGATGGTGAGTGTTCCAGGGTTGACGGTAACGGTGTAGTTGCTTAAAGCCGCGCCGCTTAACGAAGCCGTGATGGGATAAGTTCCCACCGGGCTCGTCACACTGTCGGTGGATGAGTATGTGGCCGTAATGGCGTCATTGTTTACTATGCCAAGGATGGTTCCGGTAAAGGCCGGGTCCGGAGAGCCATACTGACGCATGGCATTGTCAACATTGACTGTCAAGGGCGCCGGTGTAATGGTGAGAACGCCGGGATTGATAGTAACTGTGTAATTGCTCAGGTTAGAGCCGGTAACGGCGGGTGTGATCGTGTAGCTACCAACCGAGGGATTGGTTCCAGCGTCGCTGCTGAAGCTCGCGCTGAAGGTGTCGCCGTTCACCGCGCCCGTAATCGAACCGGTGAAGGCCGGCAGAGGGGAACCATACACGGCTGTGATGTTATCGGCAGTTACCGTCAACGGCGCCGGATTTACCGTCAGCGTGAGCGCCTGCGTGGCTGCGATGTTGTGGATGCTGCCGTTGTAGGTAAC
>Ga0070741_10005640_pt1 | contig 27579 bp, 23 predicted proteins | sample Coa_R1_4_FD_66440 | JGI IMG/M metagenome (GOLD analysis project Ga0070741, IMG submission 66440) | Surface soil microbial communities from Centralia Pennsylvania, which are recovering from an underground coalmine fire - Coalmine... | ecosystem: Environmental > Terrestrial > Soil > Unclassified ...
CCGCATCCCCGCCGCGATCTTCTACGCGCATCGACCGAGCCTGCTCAAGGTGAAAGGATGGGACCCCCATGAGATCCGGATCCAAGCGCGCGCTGTCTAGCAGGAACGTGGGCCCCACGCCCTAGACTGACGGCATGTTCACCCGCGACGAGGTCCGCCTCACCACGCTGTCGCAATGCGCCGGCTGAGGCGCGAAGCTGGGCCCCGGCCCACTGGCGCAGGTCCTGCGCCCCTTGAGCGCACAGCCCGTACCGCCTGAGCTGATCGTCGGTCTCGAGCGCGCGGACGACGCGGCGGTGTACCTCGTCGCGCCCGACACGGCGATCGTCGAGACGCTCGACTTCTTCCCGCCCATCGTCGACGACGCGTACGCGTCGGGCGCCATCGCGGCCGCCAACGCCATGTCCGACGTGTACGCCATGGGCGGGGAGGTGCTCTTCGCGCTGCAGATCGCCGCATGGCCCGAGGACGCGCCGCTCTCGCAGCTCGAGCGCATCTTCCAGGGCGCGGTGGACACGATCCGTGAGGGTGGGGGCGTGGTGGCCGGCGGTCACACGGTCATCGACCGCGAGCCGAAGTTCGGCCTCGCCGTGACCGGACGCGTCCAGCCGGAGCGCATCCTCCACAAGGACGGCCTACGGCCGGGCGACGCGCTCTGGCTCACGAAGCCGATCGGCACCGGCGTGCTCACCACCGCGCACAAGCGCGGCGATCTCACGCCCGAGGACCTCGCGTCGACGGTCGCGTCGATGGTCGCTCTCAACCGCTCCGCGGCGCGCGCCGCGGTCGCGGCGAGGGTCCACGCCGGCACCGACGTCACCGGCTTCGGCCTCGCCGGCCACGCGCACGAGATGGCGGACCGCTCGGGCGTCGCGGTGCGGATCTCGATGGCGGCCGTCCCGCTGCTTCCGGGCGCGCGCGAGCACGCGGTCGGCACGAGCTTCGGTGGCCTCGAGCGCAACCAGGCGTACTACCTCGCCGAGGGACGCGTCCGCGTCGACGGCGTCGACGAGGCGCTCGCCATCCTGGCGCTCGACCCGCAGACCTCGGGCGGCCTGCTCCTCGCGGTCGCGCCGCAGCACGCGACGGAGTGGGACGACGCGCGGCGCGCGCACGGCGTCGAGGCGTGGCGCATCGGCGAGGTCGTCCCCGGCATCGGAGTCACGATCACGGCGTGACCGTCCAGGCCGCCGACGAGATCGAGGTCGAAGAAGCTCCGGCGCCGGCCACACGGACGGCCGAGCTCGCGCGTCTCTCGCCCGCGCGCGCCGCGATCGAGCTCGCGTGGCCGGGGATCGTCGAGCAATCGGTCAGCGCCGCCGGGACGGCCCTCGTCTTCGCCTTCGTCGGGCACCTCGGTGCGGTCGCGACGGCCGGCGCGGGCGCGGCGAGCAGCTTCCTGTTCCTGATGTTCCCGGTGTGGCGCTCGCTCGCGATCGGCACGATCGCGATCGTGAGCCGCCGGATGGGGGAGGGCCGTCCGGCCGACGCGGCCGACGCGACGCGGCAAGCGCTCACGCTCGGCGCTCTCGCGGGCATCGGCTTCGGCATCGCCTTCGTGCTGTTCGCGGCACCTTTGCTCCGTCTCCTGGGAGCGAACGACGAGGTCGTTGCGGTCGGCGCGCCGTTCCTCGCGGTCGTCGGAGCGAGCAGCGGCGCCTCGACGGTCGGCCTCATCGGCACCTCCGCCATGCGCGCCGCGGGCGATACGCGCACGCCGATGTTCCTCGCGGTCGCGAGCGTCGTCGTCAGCATCACGCTCGCGTACGCGTTGATCGAGGTACTCCACGTCGGCGCGATGGGCGCGGCGTGGGCGTCGGCGATCACGTGGTCGCTCAACGTCGCGGCGGCGATCGTCCTTCTCTGGCGCGGCGTCGCGGGCCTTTCGATCGCGGGCGGGACCTGGCATCTCACGACGTCGACGATCCGCCGCATCTTCGCCATCAGCCTGCCGTCGGCGGGCGAGAGCGCGACGTTCAGCTTCGGCATCCTGGCGCTTTCGGGCCTCGTTTTCCGCCTCGGGACCGACCAGGTCGCGGCGCACCAGATCGTCGGTCAGATCGAGACGTTCTCGTTCTTCCCGTGCATCGGGTTCTCCGCCGCGGCGAGCGCGCTCGTCGGGCAGGCGCTCGGGATGCGCGACGTCGAACGCGCGATGCGCGCCGGGTGGGCCGCCGCCGTGATGGCGCTCGTCTGGGCGACCATCGCCGGTCTCGCCTTCCTCCTCGTGCCCGGCTTCCTGCTCGGGCTCTTCACGAGCTCGGACGCGGTCGTCGTGGCGGGCATCGGGGCGCTCGCCGTCATCGGGATCGGGCAGCCCGCGCAGGCCGCGATCTTCGCGATCGGCGGCGCGCTGCGCGGCGCCGGCGACACGCGCTACCCGCTCGCCGTGTCCCTCGTGAACTGGTTCCTGGTCCGGCTGCCGCTCGCGTACGTCCTCGCGTTCCCGCTCGGCCTCGGGCTCACGGGGATCTGGATGGGCGTCGCGGTGGATTACTTCTTCCGCGCGACCCTGCTCGCCTGGCGCTTCAGGAGCGGAGCGTGGGCGCGGGTGAGGGTGTGATGCCGGGTCGCTGACGGTGCCCAGGGAGGGATTTGAACCCTCACGCCCTCACGGGCATCAGCCCCTCAGACTGACGTGTTTACCGGATTACACCACCTGGGCGGAGATCGTCATTGTAGCCGAAGGTGGCCAGCGTGCCGCGCTCGATAGGCGTCCCAGATGACACGCTTTCGTTTGAGACACGGAACGTGGTCGCCTTCGTAGAGCCATGGAAGCAAGACCATCGATTCCCTGTTCGCATACGCCAGCTTGTAGGCATCGTGGGCGCGGTCGGGGCGCAGCTGGGTTCCCACAGAACCGCGGATCCCCCGCGCGACGGCGAGGCGATCGCGAAGCCACTCGATGTGTGTCCGGCTGGCAGAGACAAAGGAGGCCCGCAGGGCCTCATACGTGCCGTGTGCCTTGCCGGTCCCCTGGTAGATGTAGTTCAAGACCGAGCCGTCGCCATCCAGGAGGCCCCTCACAAGCGGAGCGAGAACGTGGTCCGGGACGGAGATCGCGCCCAGCGTCAGGCTCTTTCGTGGGGTAAGACCGATCATGAGGAACCACCGATACAGCCCGGCATCGCCGAACTGAGTGGAATACGCGATGTTGCCGATCCTCGTCCGCTCCTCGCGGATCATGTTCGACCGACCGAGCAGCTGTAGGTACGCGGCCACGAGGTCGCGATCCATCGACTTGAAGTTGATGGCCCGGCGATCACTCAGCAGGCAGCCATCGGTGGCGGTCAGGCCGACGACGTATGCCATCTCTGGAGACCATTCGAGGGGTAGAGTCCTGCGCCCGGCGCCGGGCCAGTTGCATGCATCCGGCGGTGTCCGGCGGACGTAATTCAAGCCGCGATGACCTGCCGCGGCCGCAGCGACGCGTCGATCGGTCGCCGCCGTGAGGCCCTTTGCCCAGCCCTTTCCCATCCGCGTATCTACGCACACCTGCGCGCGACTTGGGTGTCACCAATTCGTGCGACACGCCGTCGCCAATTCGTGCGACAGCGCAACAATCTTCGAGTGCGCATCCACCGCTGCCCTCGCTGCCGCGCTGAGGACATCAGCGCCGACGCGCATCCGACGCGCGTCCTCGACAACGGCGTGGAGCGCGCCGTCTTCGTCTGCCGCAACTGCTACCGCCTCGCCGAGCTCGAGTTCCGCATCGCCTGCCAGGCCGCCGACGTCGGATACGTCCCGCTCGCGCTGCGGGACGGGCTGCTGCTCCTCCGCGACTTCTACCGCGCGCGGATCAACGAGTACGACGACCTGGACGTCCTCATGGACGACACCGAACGCTTCGCCGCGACGCGACGGATCCGCGACGTGCTCGAGTCGGTCGAGCGGCGCATCGCCATCGGCCCGCTCGACGCATCCTAGACTCGGTGCGGTGAGCCCGATCCGTCCGGACCTCGCGCTGCTCTGGCCGTCGTACACGTTCTTTCCGCTGGCGGCGCTCGGCGTGCTCGTCTTCGGCGCCGCCGCCGGCGACCCGGTGATGGTTACGATCGGCCTCGGCCTGCTCGCCATCAACGCGCTCATCGTCGTGAACCAGGCGTACTTCACCACGCTTGCCATCGATGCTGACGAGCTCGTCTTCCGCACGAACTTCGGGACGAAGGAGGAGCGCGTCGCGATCGGCGCGCTCCAGCGCATCGACGCGAAGCGCTATCCGGGCGCGCACTCCGGCGTCTCGGCGCCGTTCTTCGTCGCGCGCGGGCGGACCTCGACGGTCAGGGTCAACACGAAGGCGTACCGTCTCGCGTCGTTCGCGCCGCTCATCGCGACGCTGCGCCAGGCGAACTCGCGCATCGAGCTCGATCCGTTCTGGGATCGCGTCGCGCGGGGGCAGGATGTGTCCAAGGAGATCGCGCTCACGCCGCGCAGCCGCTGGTAGCGGTCAGGCGCGCGCGAGACGACGGCGCTCGATCGCCGTGCACCGGTCCCACACCACGCGCATCCCCGCGGCCTCCGCGCGCTCGGCGGCGGCGACGTTCCCGAGGCCGAGCTGGAACCACATCGCCGTGATCCCCGCCGCGAGCGCGTCATCGACGACGGCGTCGAGGAACTCACCGCGGCGGAAGACGTCGACGAGATCGACACGGATGTCCGATGGGATGTCGGTGAGGCGGTCGTACGCACGCTCGCCGTCCACGAGCTCTCCGTGGAGCAGGGGATTGACCGGCACGATGCGGTAGCCCTGCGTGCGGAGGTAACGGGAGACCGAGCTGCTCGGCCGTGAGGGATCCCTGGAGTAGCCGACGACGGCGATGACCCGAGCGCTCGCGAGCAGCGCGTCGACCAGACCGCCTTCGTTCATTTTCTCACGTCCGCCCCGCGGGAAAAAGTCTTGTTCCGCATCAGACGCGCAGGATAATCGCGAGCGACATGCCACCACGCGCGCCCGTCGTCTGGGCGACCACCGGTGTCGGTGCGGAGCGCTTCCGGAAGCGCATCGACGAGCGTCATCGGGAGCTCTCGGTGCGGGCGAAGCTGCGCGGCCGCACCTATCGCCGCGCGCGAGTCGAGGCGGGCAGCGAGGAGGGGCGGCGGCTCCGCGGCGAGTTCCTGGCCGCGCTCGGGCGGCTCGCCGCGTTCGAGACCGCGAGCGTGCGGATCCTGCGCTGCCGCTACCAGGTCCAGGTCGACGAGCGGGCCGACGATCTCACGCGCGACTACTTCCGGCTATGGCAGCTCATCGCGCGGCACAGCGGCGGGGAGTGGCCGCTCGACGAGCGGGGCGCGGAGCGGTTCGATCACTTCGCGACACAGCTCGGCCGCCTCGAGGGCATGGCCGACGCGCTCATCCTCGCGGGCCGCAACGTCCGGCTCTTCCCGGCGCCGCCCGTCCCGTGGGTCGCCGTCTGACCCGCGTCATACTTGGATGCGGGCGACTAGCTCAGCTGGTCAGAGCGTCTCCTTTACACGGAGAAGGTCCTCGGTTCGAGCCCGAGGTCGCCCACGGCAAGTCGCCTCGTTCGCGTAGGATCGCCCACGGCGACCTCGATCGCCCCTTCGATGCGTCAATACGTCGTGGCTCTCGTATCCTTCCCGCAGCTGTGTCCCGAGCGCGCGCGTGAACATCGATCTCGTCGTCGTGGCCGTCGTCGCGCTGGGCGCCTTCGCCGGGTGGCGCCGCGGCTTCGTCATGCCGCTCATCGCGGTCGGCACGGGTCTCGTCGGCTTGTACGCGCTCTACGCCGGCCCCGGCGCGAGCTTCGTCCCGGCGGGGGCCGCGGGTATCGGCCTCGGCATCCTCGTGATCACCGTCGCCGCGAGCGTGATCGCGCGCGTCGGCGGGATCCTCGTGTCGCTCCTCCATCGCGTCGCCGTGCTCAAGGCCGCGGATCACACGCTCGGCGTCCCGCTCGGCGGCGCCACCGCGCTCGTCACCGTCTATGTCGCGCTCGTCGCCCTCGTGAGCTTCGACGCGGTCATCGCGCCGATCCACGGCAAGGCCACCGTCGACCAGGCCGCGGTCGCGGCGATGCGCGCGGCGCTCGCGGCGAATCCGCAGTTCGGCGTCGTGGTCGACCCGGCGACCCTCGACGCGATGGCGACGCAGGTCGCGAAGACCGCGATCCCGGCGGACCAGATCGCGACCATCGATCGGACGCTCGCGTTCTACGAGACCGACGTCCGGCCGCAGCTCCTCACGAGCTCGCTCGCGCCCGTCATCCTCAGCGTGGGGCAGTACGCGCCGTTCATCGGGCGTCACGTGCAGTTCCCCGCGCGGTAGCTCCCCAATGCGGCGGATCCTCGACGCCTTCGGGGCGGCGCAGCCCGAGGCGCCCAACGAGAGGCGCCCCTCCTGCCGGCCACCCTCGTCGGCGCGCCGCGTGCGGTCCTGGAGTTCGCCGGAGCCCACCGATGGTTCGCTGGACGCGCCTCGAGATGCGGTGACCCGCTACTCCAACGGGTCCGCGATCCCTCGGTCAGTCCGCGTAGTTTACATGCGCGAGTCGAGCAGATAATATACTCGCCGATGGGCACTGGACTAGACGCCTTTGAGCAGCCGCTCGCGACGCTTGGGCAGCTCCTCGAAGAGCGTGGCCAGCGGTTCGATCTGTTCGCCATTGGGGGCGGCGCTCTGCAGCTCATCGGGCTGATCACGCGTCCGACGCGCGGCGAGCCGACTCGAGACGAGCTGTTGGCGGCCGCGGCGTGGGCAGCGACGCACGACCCCAGCGAGGGGTTCCGGCAGGAGCTGCGCGGAGCACTGCGCAGCCTGGGAGTGAGCGATGGCGGCGAGTAGCGCGCTGCGAGAGCACATCCTCGACCTGCTCTGGAGTCAGTGGCATGAGCTCGGCATCTCGTCGACCGTGCCTCGCAGGCACGAGGACGACTGCATCGATCCCGAGCCCCTCATCGCGTTCACAGCGGTGCACGGCGACCTTGATGCGCGCCTACGGGACGAGAGCATCGACTGGGTGCTGCGGTACGGCACGTATGTCTCACGCGCTCGTCTCAAGAACATCCTCGCAGCGTGGGGTGCGCTCGAGAATCCGCGATTCCGCGAGTACGCCGCGACGGTGAACGCAGGGAGCCACGCCGGGTGGCCAGCGGGTCGCGCGAAGGCGCTCGCGTTCCGGCCGCGGGCGCGCGCTCTCCTGGCTGATCTCAGTGCGCCCGCGCTGCTGTCACTGCGAATCCGAGCGCTCTTCGGCGTCGGGGCACGAGCCGAGCTGCTCCGGAGCCTGCTCGCGCGGCCGCGCGAAGCACGGACGGCAGCCGAGCTCGCGATCGACACGAGCTATGGCAAGCGGAACGTCCTGAACGAGCTCGAGCCGCTCCGGTTCGGGGGGCTGGTGAAGAGCTTCCGCGTGGCGAATGCGGATCGGTACCAGCTCGTACGGATCGACGAGCTCGCGGCGCTCCTCCGTCCACTGCCATCGCAGTTCACGCCGTGGACGCAGGTTTACGCGAGCCTGCATCTGGTGTTGGATCTCGTTCAGCGCGGCGTAAAGCGCAGCGACCTCCAGAACGCAGTCGACGCTCTGCGACTGCTCGAAGAGCAAAAGACCACCTTCGCGCGGGCCGACGTCCAGCTGCCGGCGATGCCGCGCGGCGCAGAGGCGTGGCGCCTTTTCCTCGAGTGGGCGACGGAATACGCGCGATCCTTAGCGCGTCCATAGGCTCCGCGATCCCGCGTCGCGACGTTCTTCGACCGTTCTGCGAGCGTTTCGCCAGCGTTCTCATCGCGCAACACGGGAGGGCGTGGAAATGTCCGTAAACATTGGCCCGTCCGGACTGGACCTGCGGGAATTACGTCCGGATCCGGTGTCTCGGTCTCTCGCGCATCCGGGCGTTCTCTTAGGACGATGGTCATATCATTCTTGTGGCGCAGGTCACATCACCAGCTGCGGCCTTCCGTTATCTCGTGTCCATGCTCTCGAACGTAGACTCTGTTCCGTCCTGCCCGCCGCACGGGAGGAGAACGACCCGTGCCACGACGCACCTTTCCAATCACATACGGCGCCACCGGATACATCGAGTCGATGCGTAGAGAAGACGCTTCGCTCGCCGACGCGGTCGCGGAGTACGCGGCCGACATTCAGCAGCGACTGAAGCCATCGACCCTGTGCACGTACCTTTCGTACCTCAACGCATTCGTCGAGAGCCTTGGCGATGCCGAGCTCCGGCATCTGACCCCGGTCACCGTAAGGGCATTCACCACTCGCTACGCGCGGAACGGGCAAGTGCGCGCCGCGCACAACGCGACGATCGCGCTCAGGGTCCTTTCGACCTGGCTCGCGAAGGAAGGCATCTTCTACGGCCCCGGCGGGATCCCGACGCTCATCGGCGTCGAAGCGCCGAACGTGCCGAAGACGAGCCGACCCGCATACACACCCGAGGAGGTCCTCGCGATCGAACGTGTCATCGTGACGCAGCCGAATGCGACGCTGCTCTCGGCGATCCACTGGCTGCAGCTCGGGACCGGGATCCGCTCGAACGAGACGCGGCTCCTCCGGCTTCGCGACGTCGCGCTTCCGGTCCCAGCGAACGACTATCAGGGGCACATCACCATCCGCGAGGACACCACGAAGACCGCGGCCGGCGCGCGGGAGATCCCGCTCGACGAGCGCGCGGCAAAGGGGCTCCGGCGCTATCTCGGGGACGGACGGGTGCGGTATCGCGGGAACGGTGACGAACCGCTCTTCCTCACCGATGACGGCGTCGGCTTCTCAGAGGGTGGCTGGCACACGATGCACCAGCGCCTTCGCAAGCGGCTCCTCGAGCACGGCATCGCGGGGTACAAGCCGCACCGCAACCGCAACACCTGGGCGCGCGATGCGCTCGAGGCGGGGATTCCGGAGACCGCGATCGTGCAGATGGGAGACTGGGGGAGCGTGGACATGCTCCGTCGCTATCACGGTCGGCTCAGCACGACCGAGCTCTCGTGCTACCCGACGGCGCTTTCGAAATACGTCCGGAGATAGCAAAATAAGTAGAGCCATGGTGTAAGTAGAGCCATGGTCTCGGCGATTTGATACCGGTTTCAAGCGCGATGGTGTAAGTAACAGCTCGTTTTGAAGCGTCGCGTTCTCTCGAAAACCAATAAACACAGGCCGAGGTAGCTCAGTCGGTAGAGCAATGGTCTGAAGAACCATGTGTCGCCAGTTCGATCCTGGCCCTCGGCACAGACGAAAACGTCCGCGAATTCGCGCCTGTTTCCGATGCTCGATTCGGACCATGCGTCGTCGGTAGACAATTCGCCATCGCCAGCAGGCCCGAATTGGGGGTGTAGCGATGGCTGACGGTAACGTGTTCGGTCGGTTGGACCCTGCATACCAAGACGCTCTTCTGCGTGGAATCGACCTCAGCATCGACGAGGGCTTCGACGACGTTGCTGCACTGATGCGGGGCAAGCCGTGGGATGAGCTCCTCTTCTTGAACGGCGCCCTTCCCGACCGCCCGATCTACGTGCAGCGGTACAAACCCCTGTTCGCGAAGCAGTTCTTGGTGTGCCTCGTTGCGGTCGCAGGCAAGCTCACATCAGGACGCGAGTTCACGTTGGCGTCCGTCGCGGAAGAGCTTGCCCTTTACACGATCATCGAGCGCGCCACCGGCCCTAGCGGCGAGGAGGAATTCGACTTCGGCGACTTCATTGAGGAGGTCTTCGAAGATACGGACTTCCTCTGGTTGTTCGACGAGAAGTACAACGGAATCCAGCACACGCCTGCCCAGAACACGCTGCGCACCGCGAATCTCGACTTCGAGGACTGGTTCAAGCCCTTCCGCGATGCCGAGTCGGTCCACCCATATTGCTGGGAGCAGGAGCCGGAGTCGGGTCGATCGGATAGGCCTCCGGAAGGCAGCCGCCTCAACTAGCGCGGACACAGTTCCGACTCACTCGCCGGACAGCATGGCTGCATCCCGGTTCACAGCGCGTAACCGGGATGGAGGACGAGATGGCCATGCTCTTCGACGAACTCGATGCGCGTACGCGTGACTACATGCTCACGGAGTTCGACGCGGAGCAGGCGTCGGCGCAGCCATATCGCAGTCAGAACGTCGTACCGACCGCGCAGAACCACGTCATCGGTCTCATACGCGAAGCGATCGCGGACGGGACAGAAGTAACGCTTGGACAGGCGCTCGCGACGCCCCACTACTGGCGGCCGACGTTGAGCTACGAACGTGCCGGGAAGACGCATGTGAGGGAAGTGAACTACGTCGACGCGGCAAACTCGCTTGCGGTCACCGAGTTCAATACCTGGTACGTCCGGGGCTTTGCACGGCGGCTAATGGACGAAGATGTGAAGATCTGCGAGGTCTACCGCGCTGCCGAGCCCGCGGTCTTTCCGGGGCCATGTCGGCAACATGAGGGCCAGGTGTATGAAGTCGAAGTGATCTACCGCGGGCACCGTGCGCGCTATTGGCCGGAGGTCGACGCGGGCGCGTTTTCGATCCCTTACGGTCCCCACTGTCATCACACAATCCGTAGGTTGCGGTCGTAGCGTCGTGCGAACAACATGCTGAGGTCCTTGCAGCGTCTCGTGCACGGAGCCGTCTCTTCGAATGCATCTGAGTGCTACGTATGCGATGGCGCGGTAGACCTTGCCGTGGTGGGGGAGTCGCGATACCAGGACAACCTCCGGCGGCTGGTTGGCGATCGGGCCGAACACAGCCACCGTGTGCGTGTCGACGCTATCGCGATTCTTGAGGCGGAGCCAGAGAACCCATACGACGCGAACGCGATAGCCGTGACGATCGACGCGATGAAGGTCGGCTACTTGTCGCGTGAAGACGCTGTGCGGTATGGGCCAGGTCTTCATGCGCTGGAGAGAGCGCAGGGGAAGCGGATCGGTTTGCGTGCGGCAATCGCTGGCGGCGGAGCGCGAGAGGACGGCCCGGGCAGCTTGGGCGTGTTCCTGAAGATCGACCCGGTGCAATTCGGCCTCGAGGCGCCGCATCGTGACTTCATCGCGAATACGGGAACGCGCACAGGCCTTTCGGAGGCCGTCACGTCCGACCGGGATGACGATTCGTACGACCTCGCGTGGATGTCGCGCCTTCCCGAGGAGCCGAGCGCCGCGATCCCGCTTCTTCGCGGTGTGCTCGCCTCGGAGCGCTCGCCCGTCGCTCGTCATTTCCTCTACAACGAGCTCGAGGAGTTCCTCTATCGCGACGGGCAACACACACCGTCGTCCCTCGACGAATACGACGAGGTATGCACGAAGCATGACAACGAGATGGATGTACTCCGTCCGGCGCTCGTTCAGAAGTTTGGAGGAGTTCCTTGGCTGGACACGTATCGGCAGATGTCGATCCGACAACGGAAGGCAGGCCGAATTACTGAGGCCATCCGCTGGGCCGAGCGGGGACTCACGATCTACGGATCGGAGGCGCTACGCGGCGATGCTGTCGAGGATCTCCGCGAGCGCATCCAACGCCTGCGAGATGGGGGCACGGCGACTGAGCCGCGTAAGAGGGTTCGTTCTGCACCGCCGACCACACCAGTCAGCGAGACACTCGTGTGTGCGCAATGTCATCGAGAGTTTTCGCGGACACGTGTTCCAGGCAGAAAGCCGAAACTCTGCCAGGAGTGCAACTCCGCGTCGCAGGAATCGTGATCGTGGAGCGGCGCGTTAGTTGAAGAACCAACCCGGAGCAGGCTCGGCAGACATTCTTCGCGCCCTCGCGCATGGGATCGACCCGGTCACAGGAGAGCTCCTTGACGACACGTCTCCGGTGGTGTCGCCTGTCGTCATTCGTGCCCTATATGACGGCGCCGAAGCGCTCGAGCGCGGTAGTTCGTCCGTCTCGAGGTTGATTCGGCCGAGCCCACCCGCGAAGGCGGGAACACCGTGGACATCACGAGAGGACGACGAGCTCCGGACCGGTTTCCTCGCTGGATCGAACCTGCGTGAACTTGCGGCGAAGCACGGACGAACGTCAGGTGCGATCACGGCGCGTCTCTTGCGACTGGGCTTGATGCAGCCGCTGCAAGAGCGGACTGACGGAACGTAGCGTTCTAGTCCCGATCCGCGGCGCGACCGGGAGATCGGTCCTGTTGGACTGCCACGTTGGACAGCCGCACAGCCGGCGGCAGGCGGCTGCGGCACACCAATTCTGTATCCGGGCTTCCCCGTCGCTTAGGACTTTACTAGGCTGTCCGCGGGTGAGGAGAGCAGCAGACCGAGCGGCTTGCGCGAGACAGCCAGCGAAGGCCCGCGAGTTCGGCGCTCTGGTGGTTCGGAGCGGGTGATGCACGACTCGGTGGCGGTCCACTCTGTGCGGCTTCTTGTCGACGAGTGGCGTCGCAGGCTGATCGATCTGACTCGGCGCAACCGACTCCTGTATTTCCGTCCGCTGCGCAGCGCTTCGCTACGGATTGCGCAGCCGGGGATCGCCGAGGTCTTCGCGCGCTTCGTCGTCGACGAGGACCCATGGCAGTTCTTCATCCCGGAAGAGGAGCCGGCAGCGGAGGCTGATCCGCTCGAACCGGATGGAGCTGAGGCCGTGGAGACGCCCGTCCTGTTCGACGAGCCTCCTGGGCCCGCGGTTCCCGTGGACGCGGCGACGCGGGCCGCACATGAGCTCGAGTTCGCGTCACGCGATGCGAAGGTCATCAGGAGATCACTCAGTAATCTCTTCCGCCGATCTCACACCGACTTTGAAGAGCGCGGCGTTCGGATTCTCTATCTCGCGTTCGGAATGCTGCACTGGAAGGAATCTGACGGCTCGCCTGACGAAATCGAGTCGCCGGTGCTTCTCGTGCCGGCGGAACTGCATCGCGAGTCTCCCCGAGATCCATTCCAGCTTCGACCGACAGACGAGGACATCCTCGTAAACGCCTCGCTCGAGGCGCGACTGCGCTCCGACTTCCGCATCGAGCTGCCGAAGCCGCCGGATAACTGGGAGAGCGCGGAGCAGCTCGAGGCCTTCCTGCAGTCGGTCACCGACCTCGTCGCCGAACGCGGATGGTCGGTGGAGCGCGAGGTGTGGCTATCGCTCTTCTCGTTCCAGAAGCTGGTCGTGTATCAGGACCTCACGACCCATGCAGACGTTGCGGCGCTGCACCCGCTCATCGCTGCGCTCGGCGGCGTTCCGACCGAGGACGGCTTTGGCGCGGAGATTCCTGACGCGAAGACGCTCGATGGCGATGTGAAACCGGACACGAGCTTCCTCGTTCTCGACGCCGATAGCAGCCAGCTTGCGGCGATCGAGGCCGTGAGGCGAGGTGGCCACCTTGTCATTCAAGGACCACCGGGGACAGGCAAGAGCCAGACAATCACGAACCTGATCGCCCAGAGCCTCGCGATCGGGAAGTCCGTGCTGTTCGTGTCGGAGAAGATGGCGGCGCTCGATGTCGTCTACAAGCGCCTCCAGGCCGCGTCGCTCGGCAACTACTGTCTCGAGCTCCATAGCGCGCGTGCGAACAAGCGCGACGTCGTGAAGGAGCTGTATCGCACGTACCGGACGCAGCTCGAGCCAGGGCGTTCGCTGACCGACGAGGATCTGAGGCGCCTCGATGCGCGCCGGACTCAATTGAACGACTACGTTCGGATGCTCCACGCCGTACGTGAACCGCTCGGACGTAGCCTGTTCAGCGTCCTAAGCGAGCTTGCTGGCCTCGAGACCATCCCGATCGTTCTCGTCGACGAGTTGGACGCGAAGGATCTGACGCTCGACTCGCTCCGTACCGCGACCGATCTCGCGCGGCGGCTGCGTGCGGTGTGGCGGCCCGCAAAGGAGGGCACGTCCTTCCCCTGGTTTGGTGCCGCCACCGCGGTGTTCGACCCGGATGCGCGGGGTCGCCACGTCGCACTCGTGCAGCGACTGCGGTTCGCGATTGAGACTCTCGCGAACGTCGGCGCTTCAGCCGCGAAGTCGCTTGGACAGGCTGCTCCTTCATCCGCGGACGGATCTGCCGACGTGCTTCGCGTGATGCAACTCTTGGTGCGCTCGCCTGGAGTCGAGCGCGGCTGGCTCAATGCCGAAGGCATCGCCGTCGCGCGAGAATCGGCTCAGCGGTTGAACGACCTCCAAATGCGGTGGCGCGGCGCCGTAGCGGGATTGACCGAGCGGTATGAACTGGATCGCGTGCGCGCCGTAACGACGACCGCTCATCAACTGCGCTCCATCGGAGACACTTGTGAACGCCTCATCTCGCGATCCGTGCCTGCGGACGCAGCCACACGGTCCTCGCTTCTCGCTTGGCTGTCGGATCTCGAGAAACGTCTCGAGACGTGGGACATGCTCCGCGTTCGCCTGGCGGGCCTCCTTGGTGTTCAGCCGCCGGAGACGATCGCCGACCTGCGGCAGCTCCGTGACGTGGGTGCGCTCCTCATGGAGAGCGGTCCCCGGCCCGATCCACTCTGGCTCGCGGGGCGCGACCTCGACACGGTCGAGGAGATGTTCACGCGGCTCCGGAACGCCGTTACAGAGTGGCGCGGGCAGCGTGACGCCATCTTGTCTCGATATGACGCGCGGATCTTCGAGGGAGAGGCTCAGCTCCGGGCTGATCTCTGGGCGACGAACTTCGCGGGCTGGACGCGCTGGCTGAAGCCCAGCTACTACCGCGCCCGATCGGAGCTACGTCGCTTCGCGAAGGACGGCCGATTCCCGCGCTCACCTCTTGAGGACACACGAACGGCGGCGGCGCATGTGCGGTACGACGCCGAACTGCGCGCGGAATTCCCGCGATACGCCGAGGTGCTTGGCTCGTGGTTCAAGGGCCTCGAAACCGACATCGACAGGGCGTTCAAGGCTTTGACGTTCGCGCGACGCCTCGTGGCACTCGTACCCTCCCCGACGCTGCAGTGCATCGGCATCGCGGTGGACGGAGACGGGACGCAGACGCTTCCGTCGACGGTGGCCGCGCTCTCTGCGTCGATCGACGAGTGGGAGAGTGCGCTCCCCACCTATCTGTCGTTGGAAAGATTGCCGCTCGGGCCGGGGGGTCTTGTGCGGGCATCTGTGCGGGAACTCAGGACCTGGGTGCACGACTCGTCCTTCGCGCTCCAACAAGCCGATGCAACGCTTGGCCAGATCGCCGACGCGCAGAAGATACGTGCTCCGCGCGAGCTCAGGGATTGCGTAGGGGACCTCGAGTTGCTCGCGACCGTACGAGAGATGGAGTTGGTGGTCGCGGATGCTCGAGCAGATCTGCGGGAGCGCTTGGGAGATCGCTTTGCTGATTTCGGAACGGATCTAGGCGACCTCAAGATCGCATTGGACTTCGCAGCCGAGCTCATCGTCGCAGTTCCGAACATCACACCCGCCATCGCCGACCTCGCCGGGCGCGCCGGCGCCGATGCGCCCGACCCCTCAGAGCTCGACGCCGCCATCCACGGACACGCTGAGGCGACCAAGGACCTGGCGCGGCTGTTCACGGAGGAAGGCGCAGGAGCCCATCTCGCGGTTCATGCCGACGCTCCTTTCGGCGATCGTCTTGAGGACCTGGGTCGCATGGAGGCGCGTGTCGATGAGATACAGGATTGGATCGAGCTACGTGACACGACGGACGAGTTCGCCTCGCTCGGACTCAGCGCCCTCCAGACGGCGCTCGTCGAACAGTTGCCAGACGCGGAGCACGTCGGCGCCGCGACGCGGCGCGTGCTTCTCGCGCGTTGGGCAAGCGCGATCTTCGCCCTGGAGCCCGCGCTGCGACGCTTCAAGGGGGAGAACCACGAAGCGCTAATCGCCGAGTTCCGCTCGCTAGATCAGAACCACTATCAGCTCGGCGCGCAGCGCGTGATACGCCAGATTGAGGGTCAGCGCCGCGCGTTCGAGGTTCGCCCGGGCGGCGAAGTCGCCCTGCTGACACGCCAGGCTGCGCTCAAGCGACGCCACATGCCGTTGCGGAAGCTCTTCAGTCAGATGCCCGGGCTGCTGCGCGCACTGAAGCCGTGTCTGCTTATGAGTCCGCTCTCCGTGAGCCAATTCCTCGACCCTGAGCTGAACCACTTCGACCTCGTGATCTTCGACGAGGCCTCGCAGATCCCTACTCACGACGGCGTGTGCGCGGTCTACCGCGGAGATCAGCTCGTGGTTTGTGGCGACGACAAGCAGTTGCCACCGACGAGCTTCTTTGACGAAATGCAATGGATGGATGGGGGAGCGCAGGACGGAGATGCGACGGCGCAGTTCGACGTGTTTGAGAGCGTCCTCGACGAGTGTCGCGGCGTCGGTATCCCCGTCCAGTGGTTGGAGTGGCACTACCGCAGTAAGCACGAGTCGTTGATTGCGTTCTCCAATCGCCGCTTCTACGAGAGTCGGCTCGTCACGTTCCCGAACGCCGCCAGCTCCCATCCGCGTCTGGGCGTCGAGTTCGTGCACGTCCCCGATGGCGTGTACGACCGATCGGGAAGTCGTGACAACCGCCGTGAGGCGGAAGAGGTCGTACGCCTCGTCATCGACCACTTCAACAGGACGCCGCAACGTTCCATTGGGGTGGTTGCTTTCAGCGTCGCCCAACAGACACAGATCGAGAATCAGCTTGAGCTCTACAGAAGACAGCATCCGGAGATGGAGGAGTACTTCGGGGAAGACCGGCTCGAAGGCTTCTTCATCAAGAACCTGGAGACGGTCCAGGGTGATGAGCGGGACGTGATTATCTTCAGTATTGGCTACGGGCGGGACAAGAACGGCGAGTTCAAGATGTGGCTCGGCCCCCTCAATCTGGAGGGGGGAGAGCGGCGTCTGAACGTCGCTATTACCCGTGCTCGCGAGAAGGTCTTCGTCGTTAGTTCCGTTCGCGCCGCTGATTTCGACCTTCGCGGTACGAATGCGGCGGGTGTCCTGCATCTGCAGCGCTATCTCGACTACGCGGAAAGGGGCCTCGACGCGCTCGAAACGCCTGTGCTCGATACAAACGCCGAGCCGGAGTCACCGCTCGAAGAGAGCGTTGCAGGCGCGATTCGAGCGCTGGGCTACGACGTGGTGCATCAGGTCGGCTGTAGCAAGTACCGGATTGACCTCGGCGTCATCGACCCAGCGCAGAGTGGACGCTTCCTGCTCGGCGTCGAGTGCGATGGCGCAATGTATCACTCCGCATACACGGCACGGGACCGTGATCGCATCCGGCAAGAAGTGCTCGAGCGGCTGGGGTGGAAGATCCACCGCGTCTGGTCGCCCGACTGGAGCAGCCGACGTGACACCGAGATCGCGCGGCTGCGCACCGCGATTGAGAGCGCTCGTGCGAAACCTGATACGTCGACGCGGCGAGTCGCGAGCGTTCCAGCGAGGCCGGCCGCGCGCATCACGCTGCGACCCGAGCCGACCGTCGTCGTCGAAGCGTCGAATGTTCGACCCTCGTGGGCCGTGCCCTATGTCGTCGCGGATGTGGGACGGTTCAGGACGGCAATTCAGCAGACCGCGCAGGTCGTCGCAATCGAGGCTCCCGTTCACGTTGACCTCGTTGTCCGACGTGTCACGGTCGGGATGGGGTATGACAGAGCGGGTTCGCGCATTCGGGACGCAATCGTCGACGCGATCGAGGATCTAGAGAGGCAGCGCAAGATCTGCATAGACCACGACTTTGTGTGGCCAGCGAACCAGGACTTTCAAGTACGCGTGCGGTATCCCACCGGCGAGGGCACGAGTCGAAAGGTCGAGCACATCTCCGGTTCGGAGATCGCAATGGGTCTCGCGCTCACCGTGCACGATGCATTGAGTCTTCCTGAGGATGAGTTGCTCACGCAGGTCGCCCGCCTCCTCGGTTTCGATCGGCGAGGCCCGGTCGTGGAGGCTCGCCTGCGTACGACGCTCGACTGGCTCCTGCAGAACGACACTCTGCGTCGGGCTGCCGGTCGGATCTCGCTGAGTCAGTCCGTGTCGGTGAAGTAGGCCGGTGCGAGAAGAAGAGCGCAGAGGAACCCTCGATCCCGCGCGGAAAGTGATGGCCTCCTCGAGGATCTGGATCCGCGAGTACGTTCGCGGCCTACTCGCCCAGCCGCCGGCCGGTCTGCACACGGTGCCGGTTCAGAATGGGCCATACCCTGGCGTGCGCATCACGGGTGGCGCCGTCCCGCTTGAGCTCTACGCGCATGTCGAGTACATACGCGTCGGGATTCTCTCGACCGACCCGCACGTGTCCGAGAGCGTCCGCACTGTGCCTGGCTTTGAGATCATCAAGCCCGCGAGGAAGTGGTACACGGGCTACGTCCGTGATGAGCGCGGCATCGTGGCGATCGATCGCCTTCTGGCTGGGGGCGTCGACGGGAAGGTCGTTACGCGGCTCAGTCAGTAGCGCGGCGGCTATCGGTTCGCAGGCGCGAGCGACTCGTGGCGGGCTTGCGGACGAGCTTCATGTCCCGGGGAGAGCGGCATTCGATCTGCCCGCTTTTCCGATGCGCTGTTCGAGGACAGCGCTTCCAGAACCCGCAGAGCGCGGCCATGAGATGAAACGCAGTGTGCTTGAGCCCTTAGGTGTCTTGATGACCTCGATGCGGGTGAACTGATCGGAGAGAGCGGTCAGATGCGTGATGACCCCGACAAGACGGCCGTCGCCCGCGAGTCGCTCGATCGCGTTCGTGGCGGTTTCGAGCGTGTCTGCGTCGAGGCTTCCGAAGCCCTCATCGAGGAACAGGCTATCGAGGCGCGCGCGCGGGGAGACGGACAGGGCACGTACCTGCTCGGCCAGTCCGAGCGCGAGCGCCAAAGAGGCGAGAAACGTTTCGCCCCCGCTGAGCGTTCGGACACTGCGCTCCTCGTCGCCGGTCCAGCCATCGATGACCAGGAAGTCGTCATCGCGACACACAAGCCGATAGCGGTCGTCGGAGAGTTCGGCCAGGTGAAGCGACGCCGCCGCGGCCATAGCCTCGAGCGCTTCGCCTTGCAGGAACGCGATGATGTGATCCGCGCGCAGTTCTAGAGCGAGGACGCCCAAGACACGAGCCCGTCGTGTCTTCGTCTCGATCTCAGCTTCCATCTGTCTTCTATGTTGCAGACGCTCCTCGAGGTCTTGCGCACGTTGCTTCGCCTCGGTGGCGAGCCGTACCGCGGCGCGCTCCGCGTCTGCGAGTTCCTCAACGAGCGCGTCGAGCGTGTCCGCGCGAGGCGCGATGACCTCTGCGGCGCGAGCGGCGTGCGCGAGCAGCGTCTTCTGCGTCTTCGTGCGGCGGTCCGCTTCGCCCGTGAGAAGGTCCGCGAGGGAACGCAGCGCCGTAGCGAGGTCGCGGCCCGCAACCACCGCCGGATCGATCCCCTTCGCTTGTGGCGGTAGCGCGACGAGCTTCGGGAGTGATGCTGCGGCGATACCGAGTTTGCGACATCGGTCAAAGAGCGCATCCGGCTTGATTTCGAGGCGCGTTCGCTCTTTTACGACGGCAGTGTCGAGCGCATCGCGCGCGCGGCGCGCATCAGTGAGCGCGCGCTCTGCATCGGCAGCGTCATCGCGTGCCTTTCGCTCTGCGCTGTCGAGCTCCTTGAGTTGGTCGACGCGATCCTGGAGGGCCGCCACAGGGTCTTCGGGGATCTTCCCGGCGAATGCGAGGGCTACGTCGCGTCGCGCTGAGAGCAGTTCGGCTGCGGCTTCCTTCGACTTCGCTCGAAGGTCACGGATTTCGTCGTCAAGTCTCTTGAGGTCCTTGTCGGCCTCGCTCTTCGCGACCTTCGCCTCGGCGAGCACGTCGCGAGCCGCTTCCGCCTGCATCTCGGCCGTCTTGAGCGCTGCTCGCGCCTCGCGGAGGCTTCCGCCTGTCGGCTTCGGCGCGGCGAGCAGCGGCTGCCCGCAGACGGGACAGGGATCGCCCTTCTTGAGTCCGGCCGCGATCGCCGCGACGCGATCGGCGTGCTCGACCTCCCCAAGTCGTTCCTTCGCTGCTTTGACTGCGTCTTCCGCTGCCTTCGCGTCTTTCGAAGCCGCAGCCAGTGCCGTCTCGGACTCGCTCTGATGCTTCTCGACCTTCGGGCGACGCGCCTGTGAACGTTCGGCGGTCGCGTCGGCGCTATCCGCGGCCTTCTGGAGCCGCACGAGCGACTGAGCTTGTGCCTTCAGCTCGCTGACCGTGCTGAGGGTGCCCCACTTCTTCTCGGCCTTCGTGCGCGCATCCGTCGCGACCTTATGCGCTGTGTCCAGCTTCTTCGCGCCGGCGTCTTTGTCGGCGACCCGCCGATCGGCGTCGGCGACCTTCTTCGACATTTCAGCCAGCCCCTTGCTCGCGGCTTCCGCCTGGTCCGCCAGCGTCGCGGCCTCGTCGGCACATCCGGCTAGGTCGGAGGCAGCCCGACGATCAGTCTCGGCCTCCTCGGCAATTTCACGCACGCGTTTGTGAGCCGCGGCGATCTTGCCCTGACGTTCGACCTTCTCACGCTCATCCTTCTTCGCCGCGTTCAACGAGGCTTCGTCTACCCCGGCGTACTCCTTGGTCACGACCGCATCGAGGCTTGCCGCGTCGCGCTCAGCCTCGCGTCCGATCTGGCCTGCGCGCTTTGCCATGTCGTTGAAGAGACTCAAGCCAAGGAGGTCAATGAGAATCTCGCGGCGTTTCCTTGGATCGCCAGTGAGGAGTTCGGCGAACTTGTTCTGTGGCAGCAGCACAGAGCGAGTGAAGGCGTCGTAGTCGAGCCCGACGACAGACTTCACGAGCTCCTTTACGTCACGCACCCGATCGGCACCCTCGCCGACGCTTTGCGCCTGCCCATCGATGATGCGCTCGAAAAGGACCGTGCTCTGACCGGCTCGCGCCGTGGTGCGGGTGATGCGGTAGTCGTCGCTTCCCACGCGAAAGTCAAGCGTGACGGCCATGCGTGGCAGGCCTTGGCTCACAAGTTGCGCGCACTGGTTATTGACTCGATCGACCTCGCCGTAGAGCGCGTAGGTCATCGCATCAAGCAGAGAGGACTTGCCGGCCCCTGTCGGACCCGCAATCGCGAAGATCTCGACGCCTTCGAAGTCGATCGTCTGTTCGTCGCGGAACGCCGTGAAGCCCTTGAGGCGTAGGCGCAGAGGTCGCATCTATGCGCCCTCCTGCTCGAGCGTAAGCACCTCTTCGAACGCGGCGAGGAGCTCGGTGTCGGGCGCAGCGCCATGTGCCTTCTGGTAGTACGCGATGAACTGATCACGTGGTAGCAGGGTTGAGACGGCCGCGGCCGGCGCTTCGAGCTCACGGCGTTCGTAGTCGAGTCTGACCTGAACGGCGCCGGGCAGCAGGTCGCGAATGCGTTCGTTCATCCCGGGAACGGGACCATCCGTCTTCACGACGACGCGGACGTACGCATCTTCGAGGTGCGCCTTCATCGCCGTGATGTCGTCCAGGGTGCCGGTGAGCGTTACGAGGCGACGCCCTGCGGTGAGCTTGATCTGCTGAACGCGCGCAGGCCGGTCCGGCTTGGCTTCGATGACGTACACGGACTTCGTCGGGTCGCTCTCGCCGAAGTCGAGCTGCAGGATCGAGCCCGCGTAGCGTGTCGCCGCCGCCGCTCCCTTGACCGTCTGCGGCAGATGCACATGCCCCAGTGCGATGTAGCTTGGACTGGCTGGGAGACGGCTTGGGGGGATCGCGTACGCAGGACCGATCGTGATCTCGCGCTCGCCGCCGCCGAGTAGCGCGCCGTCGGTGAAGAGGTGCGCCATCAAGACGTTGACGCGATCGCGTCGGAACGCCGAGCTCATCGCCTTCAGCAATTCGGCCATGCCGGTCATGTACGACTCGATCCAGCTCTCGCTGCGTTCAAAGAGCGCGGCGGCGTCGCCGAAGCGCCGCTCCGGAACGAATGGGACGCAGGCGACGAGCGCAGTCTCTGATCCATCTCGCGATGGGACCTCGATGACGCTGCCCTGGTCGGGCGGGCGCACTTCTGCGACGAAGTGCACGCCGATCTTTGTGAGGAGTGGCGCGAGCGCTACGAAGCGAGCGGCGCCGTCGTGGTTCCCTGGGATCGCGACGACGCGAATGCCGGCTTCGAACAGCTTGACGAATGTCTCGAACACGAGCGCATCGGCCTCGCTGCTGGGCGTTCGATGCTCGTAGAGGTCGCCGCTGATCAAGACGGCGTCCACCGCTTCCTCCACGGCGATCCCGACAACTTGGTCAAGAGCGGATCGGTACTCCTCGATACGCGACCGGCCACCGATCGTCTTTCCGATGTGCCAGTCGGATGTGTGGAGGAACTTCATATGCCTACGGCGTGCGGAAGCGCGCGAAGACATCGCCAACAGGCGCGGCGACCGCCTCCTCACTTCGTGTCGCCCAGCACGGGAACGGGAACCGTACCTGGAGCGGGACCGGGATGTGCGGCTGCTGAAGGATCATGGAGCCGGGCTTGAGGATGCCAGCGCGCTGTCGAGTGACTGCCGGCAAGAAGCCGTACTCGGCGCGCGACGCCTCGGCAGTATCGAGGCGTCCGACAACGCGGAACGCGGAGTTCGAGATGATGCGGCTCTCCACCTCGCTCGCGGTCTGCTCGGCACCGACGAGGACGATGCCGAGGGAGCGCCCGCGCTCTGCCACGTCGAGCAGCACTTCCTTGATCGGCCCGCGTCCATCGCGTGGGGCGTAGCGGTTCAACTCGTCCAGGACGAGAAAATGCAGCGGCACACGCTGACCCATTCGTTCCTTCTGCTCGAAGAGCCGCTTGAGGACAACACCGGTCACGAAGCGCTTCGCGCGGTCATGCAGGCTGTGGATGTCGACGACCGTGACCTGATGCGCTTCGAAGTCGATTCGGTGAGTTCCAGGTTGATCGGCGTCGCGCCCCCAGATCAGGTGGCCGACACGAAAACGTGCGGCATCGAGGCGCCTCTGGAACGCGCCGATCGTCGCGTCCGAAACGCGACCGCGCCACGGTGATCCATCGTGCTCGAGCTCATTCGTGATGAGATCGCAGAGGGCATCGAAATCGGTGATGGCCGTGCCCTCATGCACGACGGTCGCGTCGCTATCGGGGTCATCCAAGCACTCGCGGTCGAGGTAGTGCTCGATGCGAGCGACGAGGTCCGCGATCTGCGAGCGCTCGTCCTCGGCCTCCGCGAAGAGAAAGCGCAGGAAGCGCTCGCGAACGAATTCCTTGACGGTCCAGTAGTAGGCACTGACCCCGTCCGAGCGGCTCTCGACCGCGGGCAGCGCCTGTCCACCCGCACCGGCGCGAGCCGGTGCCCAAAGCCCGACGGAGTCGAAGGGGCCCACCGGAAGCCCCAGTTGCTCATAGTCACGACGAGCGTCGTCCGTGAGGCGCGCGTTCGGCCGGTCGAGCCACATGAGGTCCTCGCCCTTCACGTTGAACACGATGGCCTTCGTATTGGCTCGGTAGTCGCCAAGCACATCGGAGTGGAAGAGGCCGTAGAGCAGGAAGAGGGCGTACGTCGTCTTCGTCGCTACGCCCGAGACGCCGGAGATGTTCACGTGGGCGCCCTTCGTGCCATCGAGGAAGTCGAGGTCCAGGTAGACGGGATCACCGTCACGTGACAGGCCCGCTGGCAATCGGCGCTCCATCTGATCGAAGTACATCGCGTGGTCCCGCGCGCTTCCACGTGCACGGGCTGCGACGAGGCCAGGACGTGGCGGCACGAAGAGCTCTGGCTCGAAGCGAGTCGCGACGACCTCAGCCGCGACCGCAGTCTCGACAGGAAGCACGCCTCGATCCACGAGGAACACGTCCGTATCGAACTGAGCACCCTCGTGCCGTGCGCGCACCTGCTGGACGATCCCCGAGATGCGCACCGTCCCTCGTCCTGGCACCTCCGTGTCAACGACGACCGCGTCATCAAGTTGCAGGTACGAGTCCTCGCGGACGCCGACCCAGAAGTTGAGCGGTGTCGAGTCCTCAGTGCCAATGACGAAGCCCACGGGTTCGCTTTCGTTCATGCGGCTGCCTCCGTCGCGATCCAATTGAGCAGCGCGCGCCGAATGAGACGTGTGTCACCGGCGCGATGTCGTAACCAAGATTCGAGGCCGGCAATGGGCACGAGGTTCTGTGGTGTCCGCGGATCTTGCGCGCGTCCCGTGAAGCGGGGGAGGAGACCGGTCACGCGGTCCGCAAGCGTGACGACTTCGTCGAGCGGCATGCTTCCGCGGACCTCGCAGCGCACGACGCCGGCGTGATCATGCCATGGGGCATGCACGTGCGTGAGCCGGCTGTACCAGGCATGGCGTCGGCGCCGATCAGATCCTCCTCCGATCGCGAAGAGCGGGGTGCGCTGAGCAGGTGCGAGCTTGGGAATGAGCTGGCCTTGCTCGGGCTCGAGGTAGACGCGGCCGAAGCGCTTGATGACACCGACGATCGGACCCTTCGTCTCGTGATAGAAGGCGAGCGGGCCGTCGACAAGGATGAGCCGTCCATCGCCAGCGGCGAGACGCGCGGCAGTGTTCGATTCGGCCGCGCGCATGAGGTCCTGCAGTCTGAGGAGCGGATCATCCGGCTCAGTCCCGGGCGTCGGGACGCACTCGAACCGAAAGCCATCCTTGCCAACGCGGATTTCGACGGCCCCTACGTCTTCTCCGCCTCCGAGCACGAGAGTCCGACCGATGAGGCCATCCTCGAATTGCGCCCGAGCGTCGCACAGCGCGCTACCCGCCGCGTACGTGCCAAACAGCCCCGGTACGCGGCGGCCATCGATGTCTGCGAGGACGCGCAGATCGATCCGACGCACTCCATCGACGAAGTGGACCGGCTCGAGCGCATAGGCCGGTACCGACCTCGGCGTTGACCAGTCCTTCGTCTCGATGAACGGCTCGACGACCGCCGGCGGCTCGTCAAAACGCACATCAAAGCCCATCCCGTACTCGGGCATCCAAGGATCCGCCCGGAGGGTGAACATGCGGGTAAGCCTAAGTCACCCCGGCCACTGTGGACAGGCTTCTTGCGGAGCTGCGAGTGTCACGCACGCGATTGTTCGTCAGTCTGCGAACGATGCGCCGTGTCCGAATTGTGTCGTGCGGGGTTTGCGTGAACGACGAGGCGATGCTACTGACCGGTGAAGTCGAAGAGTTGTGGCGCGTCGCCGCGACCACCCGCCCGAGCGGACCGCTGCGCGTCCGACCGCTGGTCACGCGGCGCCGTCGAGTTTGGAGAGTCAGCGCACGTACGGCTAGGCCGTCTGTTGCGAGTACGGCGTGACGATTGATCCGAATGCGCGACCTTCACTCGTCATTTCGTCAAGCGTCGACTCGTAGACCGACTGCGATGACTCCAGCTCAACGCCGCGGACCATGCCATAGATTGGCTTTCCGAGCGAGACGGCGAGGAGATCGGTTCCGGCGCGCAGCCGAATCCCCGCGGCACCTTCGTACATCAAGGCTTCACGGGTCAACGTGACCATGCGCGCGTCGGTAATTAGGTCGAGAGTCGGAGCAACGACGACCTCGAGGGGATAGCTGGGATTGTCACTATCGCGAAGCTCGATTTCCTCGAGCCCAAGGAGTTGCTGTTGCCGCCGACACCAGTGCTCGTCGTCTTCGTAGGTGGCGACCTGCGTCAGTCGGTCGAGAATTCCTCCAGGTGTCGTACGTGTATCCACCATCGACGCAACTAGATTCGGCGTTTCCGACGACGGTGAGAAGATCTTCCAGTCCAGCCCCAGTGTCAGAAAAGGCTGCCACTCGAAGAAGTCGTCGGGTGTTGCGGCCTCGAGTGCTGCGAACGCAAGGGCGGCGGCGTGCTGTGGTGCAGCCGTCGCTGCGAGCTCCTCGATCACGCGTTTGCGGAGGTCGTCCGGCAACATCAAGAGATACCCCGTGGTTCGCTCCGTACGAACGAATGCCCCGAATAGGTTCAGCGCGAGTCTCGCTAGTCGGTGCTCCGGAATCCAATCACGTTGCTGCCAGATCCGAACGACGGCGCCAAGCAGCGCAATGTAGTGACGAAGTGGCGCACGCTCTGAGAGCCACCGCACGCGAGGATCTGCAATCGCGAGGGCCCACCTGTCCAGCACGTTGTAGGCCCGGACCGCTAAGTGCTCCCTTCCATAAGTGACGTGCCGTAACTACACTGCCCGGTCAGAGACGGGGAAGTGCGGGAGGCGGAGGGAAGTGTGTCGAGACACAGCCCGTACGTCATCCACCTCGCCCCCACAGAGCGCGCGGAGCTGGCGCGGCGCGCCCGCAAGCAGACGCTCGCGCACCGCGAGGTCGTGCGCGCCAAGATCGTGCTCCTCGCGGCCTCGGGCCTCCAGAACGACGAGATCGCCCGGCGCCTGGATACCAGCGACGTCGCGGTGACGAGGTGGCGCAAGTGCTTCTTCGAGGAACGTCTCGCGGGCCTGGAGGACCGGCCGCGCCCGGGGAGGCCGCGGTCCTTTTCCCCCTGACGCGGTCGTCGCGGTGAAGGCCATCGCCTGCACCCCGCCGCGGCAGCTCCAGTTGCCCTTCGCGCGCCTGCACGTACCCGACATCCGCGCCGAGGCCATCCGCCAGGGCATCGTCGCGCAGATCTCCGGGACGACCATCTGGCGCTGGCTGTCGGAGGATGCCCTGCGGCCTTGGGCCCATCGCAGCTGGATCTTCCCGCGCGACCCCGACTTCCGGCGCAAGGCCGGCGTCGTGCTCGACCTGTACGCTCGCCGCTTCGAGGGCCGTCCGCTGGGCCTGGGCGAGTACGTGCGGATTCCGACGGTTTCCGAACGCCGTTCCGATCGAATCCGAACGGGATTCCGACGTTTTCGGACACCCCGATCTGAAGCCGCTTTCGAGAGCGTCGAGGTGAGCTGAGCCCAGGCTCGGCACTCTCCGTCCGGAGAAGCTCCCCGAAGGAGAAACAGCCGATGCCGCGTCCCCGATCCGCCATGCGCACGATCAAGGAGGTCCTGCGTCTCGGCCTCGCCGAAGGCCTGAGCTGTCGTCTGGTGGGCAAGGCGACCGGTCTTGCCACGACCACCGTCTTTGACTACCTCGCGCGCGCGAAGGCGGCGGGGCTGTCGTGGCCCTTGCCCGAGGGCAGCGATGACGCGGCCCTGGAACGGCTGCTCTTTCGGCTGCCCGCGGCACCGGCGGACCCGCGCCCGCTGCCGGACTGGGCCGCGCTCGACCGCGAGCTGCGCAGCAAGAAGAACGTCACGCTCGCGCTCCTGCACCTGGAGTACAAGGAGCAGCACCCCGACGGATACCAGTACAGCCAGTTCTGCCGCCACTACCACGACTGGCGCCGAACGCTCGATCTCGTCATGCGCCAGGAGCACAGAGCCGGCGAGCGGTGCTTTGTCGACTGGGCCGGACAGACCGTGCCGATCATCGATCCCACAAGCGGCGAGGTCGCGTTCGACGCGCAGATCTTCGTCGCGGTGCTCGGCGCCTCGAACCACACGTACGCCGAGGCCTTCCGCTCGCAGGAGCTCGAACACTGGATCGCGGGACACGTGAACGCGTTTGAGAGCTGGGGTGGCGCGCCGCGCATCGTGGTCCCCGACAACCCGCGCACCGGCGTCACCAAGGCGCACCGGTACGAACCGATCCTCAACGCGACGTACGCCGAGATGGCGGTCCATTACGGCGTGGCGGTGATCCCCGCGCGGCCGCGAAAACCACGCGACAAGGCTGCCGCGGAAGTTGGCGTGCAGGTCGTGCAGAGATGGGTATTGGCGCGCCTTCGCCACCGGCGCTTCTTCTCGCTCGCCGAGCTCAACACCGCGATCGAAGAGCTCCTCGA